>Ga0302250_1002770_pt1 | contig 10236 bp, 8 predicted proteins | sample AAG_RA_Asp_MG_FD_193536 | JGI IMG/M metagenome (GOLD analysis project Ga0302250, IMG submission 193536) | Enriched activated sludge microbial communities from anaerobic digester in WTTP, New Holstein, Wisconsin, United States - AAG_RA_Asp | ecosystem: Engineered > Bioreactor > Anaerobic >... | reverse complement strand
AGAAATATCGAACGTCCCCGCAACAATCATATGCGTTGCAGTTCAATACTCAGTCGGCTCGGAGAACTCCATTGCACCTACCCAAGTTGCATGTGTTTCTTTCCGAGCCACATCTCATCGATGCATAGCGTTTTTATCAACATCATTATGCGTAGCCGCGATACAAAACCGCGATCAACAGCGACGATACTGGTTAATTCCAGTAAGTCCTTACCGCTATCGTCTATAGACACTTGTCGTATATCTATATAGATACCACAATGCGAATAAAAATAAATCAATATGCATAGCTGCAATTGTTTGTCAATCGTAAATATCGATATCTACCGCAAGGTTTAAATTTGTTCTACCTAAGATTATCGTCTAATGCCGAAATACAGCAACGGCAGACTAAGGGTAGGTGTAATGGAGTGTGAAAAAATGAAGAAAGCGTTAGCCTTAGCATTGGTCATCTCGATGGCCTTTGTTGGAACGATGTTTGCACAAGCCACGCCTGATATTGGAGCCAATCCCTACGCACCGGGACAGCAAGACCCCAATCCAGGTCATGACGATCCGGATGGCAAGGATGGCGCGCCTGGACAGACCGGCGAGAATCCCGGAAATGGAAATGAACCGAAAGGGAATAAATCGTAAAGCCGGGTAGGGGAGAGTATGGGGGTAAGAGAGAGTGATTGCACGTCACTCTCCCTTCTTTTCTACCACCACTAAGCGCCATGATCATCGATCGAGAGCTGCTGTTTACGATTATCGGATTCGTAGGCAGTGTCGCTCTTCTTGTCATAATTCTAATCCGACCTTGAAGTTGCTGGTCGGGGAACGATACTGCTTTTACACAGAGCGTCTCTCCGATCGCATGCTTCATAAGAGTGCCATGTAATCAATGGTGGGCTGGAGCTTATCGTTATCTACCTCTAATATCAACTCCGGGCTCCGGCCCATATTTCTAGTCGGAACAGCTTTGCCGCTAGCTTCATTAACTCATAATGGTATCTTAAAGCGGCCCGGAGCATTCCCCAAATACCCCCCTTTCACCACCGTGCCGTTAGGCGGAGGGAGACCCCATATCACTCTCGGCTATTTCTTATCCCTTCGCCGTCCGTCGCAGCTCGATCCCGCCTTTTCTAAGCCGAAAGAATGATTAATCATTAATGATAATGTTAGTTGTGATAAGGCGAAGTTTGTTTTTGGGTGCGCCATCCTCCTCTACGGGCTCTTCGCCTCTCCCTCCTTAGTATCCGAAAAGACAATTAATCATGAATGATGATTGGTTAACTGCGGGGCGAGGGACATGCTCATAGTTCACTCCACTGGCCAATCCTTCGCCTCCTCACACATATCAGAGCGCGATCAGAAGAACGCACGACCTGCATATAGGTGATCTTGAGCTTCTATTCGGGCTGCAAAAGACGTATTGCTAGATTTGAAGGCTATGGAGCGTGGAGCGTGGCCAGATCGCGAGGATCGAGGCTGCGCCGCACCATCCACCCAGTGGAGTGCGGCTCGCCCCTCCTACCCTGTTCGTAATAGTCCGAGATGATTTTTCAGCACTGCGATCGTTATTGGTGAGCGGCCTTAGTGTACGTGCATTGATGCGATTCAGTCGCCCATGCTGCAGGAACCTGGACAGAGCGGAGACGCTGACCTTCGACGGGCGATTGAATGCCTCCAGGATCGCTCTCAGCGCTCTTTACGCCCTGTTGCTGACCATGAAGACTCATATATTTCCACCACGCATCAATCGCAGTTGTAGCGCGCTTTTGAAGCAGGTGGCAGCTCATAACGACTGAGTCGATCGCCCTGAATAAAATGCAAAAAATAAGGGATGGATCTATCCGGATGCGCATGCCAAACAGAGCTGGGGTTTTTAGAGCAGACCCCAGCTCCGTTGCTCTATTCTTTCGGATCGAACTTTATGGCTTTATCGTACACGATCTCTGAATAGGCGGGTCCTGTCTTTGTAGACTCTTCAAGATACATCCTCCATCCAATGAAGACCGGCTGATCCAGATCTATGCCGTAGGCACCCATATCAGATGGAACCTCAATGCAGTGTGGATCGCCTTCACAATTCCTTGCGAACTTATAGACGTAGAAGTACTTTGCGTTGGGATTGTCAGGAAGATATTCCTCAGCAGTTCCATTGAAATCCAAGTCATTGATCATTGCAACGCCGTTCCAAACATCCGCACCGTATAGAACAAAGTTCTCGTACATCGCTTTTCCAGTGGCTACATGGTTAACTCCAAAGACGATGATGAACTCATTAGTGTCATTGCCCAAAGTAATTGCAGGGTCTCTCAAGAAACCGTAGTATTGTGTCAGATCAGGGAAAGGTGGAGTCGGTGAAGAGACAGTTTGGTTTCCGGTCCATAAATAGCATGCATCGTTGGGAGGTCCGTATGCGTCGATTCCTCTTTGAATGGCATCACTCCCTATGATGCCTATTTGACTGGTTGGAAGCTCTGTTGGATTCAATCCGCTGTATTTGTTGAGAATCGCAATTCTAAGTTCTTCAAGATCATCCATAAGATCAAACTCTGTCGTTCCTGTTCCGCGGACTCTCAGTTCTGGATAATCAAACGGATCTAGCTCCGCCGTCTTGTTAGGAGTCACACGGAAAACAGATGCGGGTGTATTAGAGATGTAATTGTTGCCAGCTTGCTCATCTGTAAATTGAGTTGGACGGAGTAATACATTAAATGTATCGGAATCATTCTCCACACCCATATTCACCATGGATGATGGAATCACTTGGGTATTGATTACGCCATCTGAGTATCCCGCTGATTGGGCAGCTGCACGGATGCGCTGGTCAATGCTCTTATCAGCTGTAGTTACCACCATTGTAGTCTGGTTGAAAGGATTACCAGGTTGGCCGTTTGGCGTCCCTTCAGTATTGATAACGAGGTGGTTCAATGTATCTCCTAAGGTGCCGTAGATCCATCGAGTTTCATTTCCATATGTTCTATCCATTAAGTAGAGATCAAAACTGAAGTATCTACACTCTGGCGGTGTTCTTCCCACGAAAACTATTGCTTCATCTGGGCGAAGGCTGGTGAATGGTGTTATGTTCGCGGTCACTCCAAGCGCTTTCATTAATTCAGAAATGATTCCCTTAACCACTTGACCAGATGGTGGTGGAATGAGAAGATTCAAATATTTTGTATTGGGATTGTTTCCGTATGCAGAAGGTAGCACTCCGTTATTATATACCTTCAATAAGTCAAAAAAAGCTAGCCCGCCTTGCTGTACGGTGAAACCATCTTCTTCCAAGGCTTGCTTGAACGCATCTACGTCACCGATATCCACATTTACTGCGAGTCCTGTTCCAATTGTGAGAACGAACACGACAAGTAATAATATACAAACTCTCATATAGCACGTTCCTCCTTAAACTGATTATCATTGATATCTACTTAACACTTTGGTTAGAGTCTGTCATAGAGACAGTGCATAGTGAAAACGTCTCCGGAGATTCGCACGCATCATGTACACATGGGTTATATGGGCCATTTGCTCCACTCTCTATACTGATATTGTTTTCTTCATTATGCGATCAGTAGTAGAAATGACCCATATGGCCCATATCGGAGAGTGAAGCACACGACATTGCTTTGTTAGCCGCCAGTCTTTTATACAATTATTCATGAATATATATTTGAAATCCCAGAATCGGGTGGACCAAAATGCACGATCTTAGTAGGGAAAAGCATTGGATCGTATTATATCTGCTTATCACCTTTGGTTTGGATTCAGTAGCATCCGGCGTTGGTCCAACAGAAGTGGTCCTCTGGGAAGACCCTGGGTACAGCGGACCTAGCTTTAATTACTCTATCAATACTAACAGGGGAGATGCAACTCAGGACATCTATGCCGTGTTTGCGCTTAACGATAAGATATCGTCTGTAGAAGTGGGATCGGATGTCAAAGTAGCTTTTTATCGTCACAACTTCTTTTGCGGACCCTCAAAGGTATTCGAGGGATCTGTTCCCTACCTAGGCAACTACTGGAACGATCAGATGTCATCTCTAATTATATTCTCCAAGGATTATGATTTTCCACCTGGAGTGATATTGAGTGAAACCGCTCCCAATACAGTAACTGGATTTGAGCCTGAAACGCAGTTCTTTCCCCTTATTGAATATATAGGAGAGACTAATGAAGAAACCGCATACTATGACATTCGTACTGATTACACCGGATATCCCTATAACAATCTTGATTTTGAGTATGTGATCATTCAAGGAGATGTAGAAGCAGAAATCTTTGGCGAACGCAATTTGCAGGGTCCATCTATCGTGCTCCCAGCGATAGCGAACGTCTGCTCTAAAGAAGCAGAAAGCGAATACAATGGAAATAAGTTCTATAGACTGAGCGGATGTGTTTTGAAGAATGTAGCATCCCTGAAGGTCCGGCAGATGGAACCAAAGGACAGGAGTTCTTCTATGGGGACTTCAGCCGGAGGATTCATTTCAGAGCCGGGAAGTTATCAGACAACAACATCAAAAGGCAGTGCTCCCCGGATAGTGGATGTCTCATGGAAGCCGAATATCAGGGCGATAGAGGTGACTTTCGACCAATTTCCTGTTGACTTATGGAGTGAACAGTGGGAAATGTATATTGATAATCAAAAAAAGCTGGTTGCTGCGCCTCAAGGATCTCCCAATGTTCGTCCAAATGCTGCATTAGATCAGCATCCAACAGGTGTACTTGTAGGGACACTTCCCTGGCTAAGTAGTTTGGATGCTACCGATTTCCCTTGCTGTGGCACTATCAGATTCTGTATACCGGGAATTGGATGCACTAATGAAATGGAATTCAATCTTGCAGGAGAAGGATGCAGAACGGCATCTCCCAAGAATTGCGGGTCAGGACAACAATCCCAAACGCAGGAGGCACAGCCGGTGGGATCGTCAGATGTCATTACTGGACTCGTAGTTGGAATTTCAGAGATTCCAGTCGATTCATCGCCTTCACCCAGCACTGGAATCGAATTGGAATATGATGTTGATCGACCAGGAATGAATTTAATGCAGGGCTATGTCCTTTCAAGTCCAGATCCTTGGATCTGTGCCAATGATTGCTTCCATAATCCTGAGTGCAAAGCATTCACTTATGTCAAACCTGGATTCAGATATGCGGATTCTCCGTGTGAATGTTGGTTGAAGAATGGTGTTCCAGATCCGGTAACTCAAGAATACTGTGTCTCTGGTGTAAAATGATTGGAGGAGAGTGCTTTCATCGACTGCATCCCACAATAATTATCGATGTGGCACTATGATACCATGAGCTGGGGATTGAGGACCAACTCAAAATCTAATGGGTTCCCTGTCTCGAAATTCCATCCGGTGGTAACCTCACCTTCAAGCCCTCCACTTTTAATAGGCGTATAGACCCATTCGACCGAGTCATAGCTCAGATCTATTGTTTCCAGCGGCTCCTGCCAATTGCTCGCCTCGGCGCTCGAAACCTGAATGGATTTAATCCTGACATCATAGAGCGTGTATTTCATTATCGGATATCCATTGCGAATAATTTCGAGCTTCGCCGCAGGAAAATGACTGTCTTCGCAGGCTTTTAAGTAAATTTCAGGCGAGGTTCTGTCCAGAAACTTGATAATCTGAAATTCTCCGGTTTCTGGAATTCTATAGCTAAAGTTTAAGACTTCTATCCAGCCTTTGTGTTCCGCTAAAGTGACATCCCCGCTCATGCCATCCAGGAAGAGATAAATTCCATTGGCGTTTTTGTCAGCAACCGGTCCCCCCATGGAGTCAAGTGCAGATTTTCCAGCTATATCTTGCACGTAGTATAGGGATGGAGATTGAGATTCTTGATCATATTCATCCTGGCAGGTCTTTTCCGAGCCAGAAGAGCATCCATCTTCGATAAGGCTATACTCATATTCATGGGTAAATCCTTCGTCAGGGATCTGGAATTGAATTTTTCCGCAGCAGGGAAAATCTATATCAGTCAAACCTGTTATCCATGGATCGGCTCCAATAAATAATCCCGTTGCAGATTCTGCCGGAGCGTTTGGCCTGACAACCGCATTTCCTCCGCCACCTTCCATTGGCCATTCTTTGCCGTCGATGTACATTGTCCAGCCGCCCCATTTGGCGGGAAATTTATCGAATAAGATCTCGATAACCTTCAGATTGGCATTCCAACGCACATCAGTTATTGTAGCGCCGCTAACAGCTGGAATAAGGATAAGCACAGCCACTATGATCGCTATTAAGACCCGCATCGTATCTCACCAGCATCCGACTCTATATCCTCTATCTAACCCTGACCATATATAACTAATAATAGTGGAAAAAGTTATTGGTCGCCGCGGATTTGTCTGCTAGAGCAATATAATCCAATCAGATCTGGAGAATGAGTGTATATCGAGTCTCAGGCGGGCTTCAACACCGATCCACAGTGTCCTTTAGAGGAACCAGTCACTTTCGTGATGGCTTGGTCCCGCCCTAGCTCGACTCAAAGCCGGGCAAATGCAAGCAATGCGCTGGAATTTCACACAGCGTCCTTTTTACAGGAACTCGTAGCACCGCCAGATGCCGGGCCTGTTGATTGCTCCTCCGCTCAGCTATGTGTCGCGCCCTGGGCCTGGCGAGAACTCCGGATCGAGCCGATATTAAGATGCAAGATCCTGCCCTCACTATACCAGTTCAGCCGCAAGGAAGGCCAATAGTCTTATGATCTAATAATCATAATTCTTAAGAGTGAGGTATGGATATGGATGAAAAATTAGTATTTGGTTTAGCGGCTCTAATGTTTGCGACTATTGGATTGTCAGCGGCGGAAATCCCTAATCTCGTTGGGAATTGGACTGGTTCGTATGAGGGATACGCAAATGGTATCGGTTATAAAGCCGCAAATGAAACTGATGCTATAACTTTGGTGATATCGGAGCAGCAGGGTCGTCTGTTTACTGGCAACTTGAGAGAAATGGGACAAGGGACCGCAGCAGTCTCAGGCGTGATCGCTTTGGATAACCAGACATTCTACATGACAGAATCCGATGGAGGATATGATATAGGCACTGTCCTCACTAGTGACACGATCGAATTGTTATATCTTGAGGATGGCGAAAAAGGCGGGGCATTCATCGATGAATTCCATCGAGTAAAGTAAAATTTCAATTAAACCTTTTTCCTGATCCTGAATTGAGATGCATGAAAAAGAAGCGCGGATAAACAGATTCCGCATATTAAATAAAAAAGGCGATATTCATGAGGTTAATCAAAGTAGACCAAGTAGCTAAAGAGCCATGGGCAGATAAATTATTTACCGGTCCAGTCACCTTGCAGGCAATTATTGGAAATGACCTGAGTAAAAACTTCTTGATACAACAGGTAAACTTCAGCAAGGGTGTAAGGAACAAATTTCACACCCACTCTACCGAACAAATACTCATTGTCACGGAAGGCGAAGGTATCGTCGCCACGGATAAAGAAGAAATAACCGTCAGACCTGGGGATGTCATATTCATTCCGGCGGGAGAGAAACACTGGCATGGTGCCGCTAAAGATTGCACCTTCTCGCATATTTATGTCATGTCACCTGATCTGAAAATAACGCAAATTGAGGATTAGGATATTCCCCAACGAGTTCTGCTTGGAGGTCTTGCCTGCTATAACACCATCCAGGAGCATCTGGATTTGCTTGGTCGACAAATGGCCATCATCTCGTTCCATCGATGTCCAGCCATTTATGGGCATCATAGCTTCCAAGCTGGATTTTAGCTGGATTCATAATATTGAACTCAAGAGGCAATGCAGGATCGCCTGGCCTTCGTGGCCCCTGCCTCCGTTGGAGGCCACTCCAGCCCGGCTCCTCTCCTCTGCGTTGCTGAGCATGATGTTATAGTGCGAATCTCCCTCCGTGCTATGGCCGTCTCAGCCCAATGTCAGGGAGGCCGGACGGACTTCACCGAATAGGCCCGGCAATTCCACTATTATCCGGCCTTTGCGACAAAATAGAAATCGCTATTATGCGGCATTTATTCTGTCTTTATCAGAAAAGAACTCTTTAATTGAGTCCTTTAGCGAATCGGGAGCGATTCATGGACGATCTTTTAATGGGTCTCTCAATCGTCTAATTTGGTCATACAACATTAGTAGAATTGCAATACCATTAATTGCATAATAAATTGTAATAAGCTTAGTAATAGGCTTTGTTGGTGCTAGATCACCATAACCAATTGTAGCTAAAGTAACAATTACAAAGTAAAGGGAATCCAGCCAACTCCACCCTTCAAGCCAATGATAGAGAAAAGCACCAATCATAATATGAACTGCCGCATAGATGAAGATGGGACGAGCCATTGGGTCATGATATAGATCAAGAAGGAGAAATCGGTTTAATAAAGGTAATCTGGGTGGCCTATTTTTGCTCATTCATTATGCACCTTATTAGTAGGCACCTTATAGCTTTATAAGAGATCGCCTTATTCTTATGCTGCCGCAATATTCCTTAGTGTCCTAGAATTATTAAATATTTTTCCATTACACTCTGAAATTGATCAACTCCGAAAGAGTCCATACATGATCTGTGATTCCTGCCGCCATCATGGGCGTCCTATGCATCCATTTTCTTCCGTTTTGGTCTATTCGAGTCATCAAACCTTTATGCGTCTTAACGAAATGAGATATTCCGAAATAGATATTTAATGAAGAAATAAGGAGCTTCTTCCTTTTGGAGAAACCAAGTGTCTTTCTTGTTAACCTTCGATTTCTTTCGCGTATTGTGAGGTTGTTTCTTTCAATGAAGGCAGTATTGATATGACTGCTAACAGGAGAGTGCGCAATTGCCTCCATTGCTGCATCCTTTTCCCCAAAAACGACCTCTGTGTCGACTCCAACAACCCTTCTGCCTACTCTAGTCTTAACGACTCTTGTATAAATCAAATCTGGAAGAGGCAGACGTTTAGGAGCCTTACGTCCGGGAGAGACTTCAACTTGCTTTATCCCTTTCCTAGTTCCATATACTCTCAGGATGGCTTTTTCGTATAGATCCAATTCGTCCGATGTAAAATGAGGGGTACTACTATCAGTTCTTTCTTTTACTGTTCTTATAAGCAGGTCTATCTCTTTTTGATTTCTTTTTCCGACAACGAATGCCATCACAACTTTATTAACAGGATCAAATGCGATCATGATCCAGGCATTCCCATATTCTTTCAACAAGCACTCAAGTTCAGTCAAATTCTTTTCTTTTTAAAAATATATCCCCATAATTCATCCAATTGACATTCATCAAGATGATAATTAGTCATAAGAGTCGCAGCAACATCCTCCATGTGATCTCCAATACGATTTATTATTGATCCAACTGTATCTTTACTTACACCGACAATGCGTGACGTTGCGCGAATTCCATTGCCTTCACTCAAGCATTTCAAGATTTGATAGACCTTCTCATCCGGCAAATGGCATTCAAATAATGGAGTCCCTCTTCTCTCTGAAAATGTTCTCTTGCATGTAGTGCACTTGAACAGGTTCTGTGTTTCTCCCGTGCCATATTTCCGAACGAATATAATATTCCCATTAGCTTTATTTTTGTGATCGATGCAGTCTTCATATGGGCAGGAAAGAGTTGTAGCCCTTAATTTCATCATCTGATGGTATGGTTCATTCTTAGCCTTCCTTGCCATAATCCCCTCCCTAAAATATTCCCTTCGGAGGAGATTATTACACAATCTATTATTAATAATTATAGGACACTAAGGAAAAATCAGGATATATATTTTATCGCTTCCACGATCCCATCGGGCGAAGGTCGGAGAATTGATCGACTATCTTTCTAGCAATCCTTATCCATCAAAAGCCAGGATTATCCCCGTTTCGGCGACCAACTTCGACATCAAAAAGTGCAAAGGTCACCAAACCAGGTTCAGAGCAAGATTTGGCGAATATAGGCTCATTTACGAGATAGATGAGTCGGAGCAAATGGTCCTGATATTAAAGCTAGATAAGAGAGGCAATATCTATTAGGATCTTCCTTTCCGTCCACCCATTCCAACGCCCTCTTTTTAGCTATTTGGCCTCCCGCCCCCTCTGCATTTCTGGGAGCTATCTGCCCTGCCTCAAAAGCTGCATGGTTCCCTGGCCGGCCCGACCTCGGGGCCCGCCCGGCAGGGCAGAAGCCAGCCAGGATGCGCCAGCCTATGCCGGGATGAGATAGCCGAGTCGCAGCCCACAGCCGGGCGCGCCTGGCTTTGCAGGAGCC
>Ga0302250_1002767_pt1 | contig 10243 bp, 8 predicted proteins | sample AAG_RA_Asp_MG_FD_193536 | JGI IMG/M metagenome (GOLD analysis project Ga0302250, IMG submission 193536) | Enriched activated sludge microbial communities from anaerobic digester in WTTP, New Holstein, Wisconsin, United States - AAG_RA_Asp | ecosystem: Engineered > Bioreactor > Anaerobic >... | reverse complement strand
GGCGCTGGGCGAGACCTTGTTCGACCGGGTCGGGCGGGGGCTGATGCTCAATCCGGCCGGACAGGCGGTGCTCAACACCTTCCGCGGGATGCGCAACAGCATGGCGGTGTTGAGCCGCGAACTCGACGAACTGCGCCTTGGCAGCTCGGGCAAGTTGCGCGTCGGCAGCATCACCGCCGCCGCCCCGACAACGCTGAGCGCGGCGATGATCCGGCTCAAGGAAGACTATCCGCTGCTGTCGATCGAGCTGAACGTGGATACCAGCGACCGTCTGATCGAACTGTTGCGCGATGGCCGCCTCGACGTGGTCATCGGGCGCATGCCCGACCTGGACAGCGCAGCCAATCGGGACTGTGTGTTCACCCCGATCGGCGAGGAAGCGCTCTCGGTTGTTGCCGGCTGCGAGCATCCGCTGGTGAAATTGCCGGCGCGGCGGGCACTGGATTTCGCGGAACTGCTCGTCTATCCATGGATCGTGCAGTTGCACGGCAGCCCGCTGCGCGAAATCATCGAGCAGGAATTCCGCAGCCACCACGCCGCCCTGCCGCGCGGGCTGGTGGAAACGTCGTCGTTCCTCACCGCGGCGGACCTGGTCGCGCGCAGCCGGATGATCGCGATCATCCCGCAATCGATGGCGACGCACTTCGCCCGGCACAACCTGCTGCGCATCCTGCCCTACAGGCTCACCCACACGCTGTCGTCATGGGGCAGTCTGGTCTTTCACGACCGGCACATCAACCCGGTGATGCGACGCTTTCTCGATTTGATGCACACGGGAGACTCGGCCTGATTTCATCCTGAAAATTCGTCTGGCGATCAGGTGATCGCTAAAAAAAAACCCCGGACGATGCCGGGGTTCGCGGGAGAGATGCAGCGTATCTCAGGCGCTCTTCTTGTGCTTCCTCAGCGCATAGATCAGCGAAACGACGGCCATGACCAGGAAGGTCAGCGAGATCGGCTTCTCGACGAAGATGCCGGCCGAACCGTTGGCGATGGTCAGGGCGTTGCGATACGACTGCTCGGTCATTCCGCCGAGGATCAACGCCAGCACCAGCGGCGGGATCGGGATCGACAGCTTCGACAGCATGAAGCCGCCAAGCGCGCTTACCGACACCAGGATGAAGTCGAACGAGCTGTAGTTCAGGAAGTACGTGCCCATGAAGCCCATGCCGAGCACCAGCGGCAGCATGATGCGCTGTGGAATCTTCAGCAGCTGGACCAGCGGCACGGCGAGCGGCAGGTTGATCAGCAGCAGGACGACGTTGCCGACCAGCATCGAGGCGATGACGCCCCAGGCCACTTCCGGATGCTGTTCGAAGAGCACCGGACCCGGTCGGACACCGAGCATCATCAGCGCACCGAGCATGACCGCGGTGGTTCCCGAGCCGGGGATGCCGAGGGTCAGTAGCGGCACCAGCGCGCCGCAGGAACAGGCATTGTTCGACGCTTCCGGACCGGCGATGCCGGCGATGGCGCCCTTGCCGAATTCCTCGGGCTTCTTGCTGACCGATTTCTCGATGGCGTAGGAGAGGAAGGTGGCAATCGTTCCGCCCGCACCCGGCAGCACGCCGACGAGGAAGCCGAGCGGTGAATTGCGCAGCATCGGCATGAACGACTCCTTGAACTCGGACCACTTGAGCCATACCTTGCCGATCGACTTGGCGTCGACGTCGTATTGCTTCTCAAGGTCGCCGAAATTCTTGAACACCTCGGTCACGGCGTAGAAGCCGATCATGATGACCAGGAAGTCGATGCCGTCGCGCAGATCCTCGATACCCATCAGGAAGCGGTCGGAGCCAGACTGCGCGTCCATGCCGATGGTCGACATCATGAAGCCGAGGCCCATGGCGATGAAGCCCTTGAGGATGGAACCCTCGGACAGGGTGATCGTCGCCGTCAGCGCGAAGAGCATCAGCGAGAACTTCTCGGCCGGACCGAACTTCAGCGCGAAGGAGGCGACCGGCTCGGTGAGGAATATCAGGCCGATCATCCCGATCATGCCGCCGACGAACGAGGCGATCGCCGACACGGCGAGCGCAGTTCCCGCGCGCCCGCTCTTGGCCATCGGATAGCCGTCGAAACAGGTCACGATCGCCGAGGCGTCGCCCGGGGTGTTGATCATGATCGAGGCTCGCGAGCCGCCGAACATTGCGCCGTAGTAGACGGCGCACATGGTGATCAGTGCCGTGCCAGGGTTCATGCCATAGGTGATCGGAATGAGCACGGCGACGCCGGTCGCCGGGCCGAGGCCGGGAAGCATGCCGATGACGGTGCCGAGCAGGCCGCCGATGAACACCCACATGATGTTCAGCGGTGTCAGGGCCACGTCGAGGCCCAGCATCAGGTTGTGAAAGATTGCGTCCATGAATCTCGTCTCCGTCAGAAGGGAAGGAAGCCGCTAAGCAGGCCGCGCGGGAGGCTGAGCTTGAGGATGACGGCAAAGGCGATGAATGAAACGAGCGAGAAGGTCACGGCGATGATCAGGTTCTGCTTGAGTCGCCCGACGTTGATCATCGAGGAGACCAGCAGCATGAACAGGAACATCGCGATGAGATAGCCGAGCGAATCCAGCACCAGGCCGAAGGTGATGCCGATGACGATTGTGGCGAGGATTCTCAGCCAGACGCCGCTGTTCGCGGCGAAGCCCCACGAGAAGGGCTTGCGTTCGCTGCTGCGCAGGTCGTTGACGATCAGCGCGGCACCGCAGATGATCACGATCGCCGCGATCAGGTACGGAAAGGCCCGCGGGCCGACTTCGTCGGCTGCGTCGAAAACCGGTATGTTGAACGTCCCGACCAGATAGGCCAGGCCGATCACTACCGCCAGAATTCCAGATTGTAGATTCTTTGTCATCCTCGAAACTCCCTCCTTGGATGCAACAATGCCGCGTGTGTCCGCTTCTCGGCACACACCAGGCGTTTTCGGGGAAATGGTGGTCTGCCGAGTATCGAGCTACCCTGCGCTCGCCTTGATCGGCGGGCGCAGGGCGCGCATCGGCAGGAAACTGCGTGAAACGAATTACTTGACGAGACCGACGGCTTTCAGGCTTGTTCTCATCTCTTCATCCTGCTTGGCCAGGAACTTGTCGTAGTCGGCAGCGTTCTGGTAGTAGGAATCCCAGTCGAGATTCTCCAGGGCCTTCTTCCAGGTCGGGGTCTGAACCATCTTGGCGATGGTGTCGTCCCAGAACTTCTTCTGTTCCGCCGACAGGCCGGGCGCGGCCTGGATGCCACGCCAGTGCGGGAAGACGAAGTCTACGCCCTGTTCCTTCCAGGTCGGCACGTCCTTGATCGCCTCGACGCGCTTCTCCGAACTCACGCCGATGATGCGGATCTTGCCGGCCTTGACCTGCTCGAGCGTCTCGCCCAGGCTGATGGTGATGGCCTTGATGTGGCCGCCCAGCAGCGCCGGAATCTGCTCGGACGCGGTCTTCGGATAAACGACGAACTTGACCGACTTCGGATCGACGCCATAAGCCTTGGCCAGCATCAGCATCTGGATGTGATCATCGTTGCCGAGCGCCGGACCGACGCCGACGTGCATGTTGGCCGAATCCTTCTTCATCGCTTCAAAGAATTCCTTGCCGTTCTTCCAGGGTGCGTCAGCCTTGACCGCGATAACTTCCCATTCCGCCATCAGGTTGGCGAGCATGTAGAAGTCCTTGAAGGTCAAATCGCTCTTGCCGAGGATGTTGTTCTGCAGGATCAGCGGCGAGTTGGCCGCCAGGAATTCGCCTTGGCCGGCCTTGCCCTTCAGGTAATTCCAGCCTGCAGCGCCGCCACCGCCCGGCTTGTTGGTCACCAGCACCGGCTGATCGACCAGCTTCTCTTCGGTAAGAGCCTTTTGCACGGTGCGGGCCAGTAGATCCCAGCCGCCGCCTGGGCCTGCCGGCGCGATGATTTCGATCGGCTTGGTCGGTTTCCAGTCAGCCGCGGATGCCACGCCCGCCGAACCGGCCATGACGATCGATGCAAGCAATCCACCCAGCAATGTCCATTTCTTGTTCATGCGTTTGTTCCTCCATAAAAACGGGGTTTCACCCACCGGCACACCGACTTTTCAACAGCAAAAAAAAGGACGGTCGCCGGGATGAGGGGCACAAGCTATCCGACGGACCTTTCAACAGCCTTTCAGCAGCGAAAGCTGTGAAATGATCCTGGACCGCGATAGGCGGCATTGCCGGCGACGAAGACACCGAAGCGTGTTTCACCTTCCGGGCGGGCGATTCCCTTTGCGTCCTCCGTTGCTCCCCGTCTGCAGTGCGTTTCCCCAGTGTTCAAGGAAGAGCGTCCGCTTACTCTGGTCGATGTAAGTCAGCAGGCCGGTGTTGAGCACGATCGGACGAAACGCCTTGCCGAGGCGCCGTCTCAGCGATGCCGCTGACGAGTCGCCCTCGACATCACTGCGCACCGAATGCAGGCCGATCAGGTTGAAGATCGTCTGTCCCCGTTTGGAAAGCGCGTAATCCAGCCACGCCTCGGCTTCCTCCGGGTGCGGTGCGTAGCGGCTGATGAAGGCGATGCGGCTCATCACCAGCGTGTAGTCGCGCGGCATGACGCTGCCGATGCGTGAATCGGAACTGGCCCGCGCCTTGGCATACGAGCAAAGCAGGTTGTAGCCGAGTTCGGATTTGCCGCTGACGATCCGGTCGAGCATCTGCGTGGTGGTCGGTTCGATGCTCAGGCCGACGCGCGCCATTTCCTCGATCAGGGTCCAGAACACCACCGGGTTCGCTTCGAGATCCTGGGTATGCAGCAGGTAACCCAGCCCGGATCGCTGGGGATCGTAGGTCGCAAGGCGATTACGGTAGCGCTCGGGATTCTCCCGGAGCATTCGCGCCAGATCGGCATGCGACTGCGGCACATGTTCGGCGGCGAGCTTGTCACGGTTGTAGGCGAAGCAGACCGGCTCGAACGTCGTGCCGAACGCCTCATCCTTCCATTTGGCCCATGCCGGGAGGGCCGCCGTTTCGTCGGAACGGTGCGACCGGGCATGCCCGTCGTTGACCAGCTTCATCTGCAGGTCCATGGCCGAACTCCAGACGACGTCCGCCTTGCCGCCCGGTCCCGCTTCGGCCAGGAAACGCTCGTACAGCTCGGTTGTTTGCAAGTCGTGGTATTCGACCTTGATGTGCGGATGCGTCTGTTCGAAATCGACGATCAGCGGCTCGATGACCTCCAGGTCGGCCGCCGCGTAGATCACCACGGTGCCGCCCTGCGCGGGCGGGGCGAGACCCGCGAGCGTTATGAGCAGCGCGCTCCCGATGGCGAACCAAGGGCGTTTTCCGAACATTCCCGTCTTCTCCTGATCTGGCCGGCTGGCCGAAATCCGGTTATCTTAAACACCCGTTTCGAGGCCGCCTAGAGAAACCCGTTCCTTCCGTCTGCCATGCGCCTGTTGCTTGTCGAAGATCACGCCGAACTCTCCATCTGGGTCGCCAAGACCCTGCGCCAGTCGGGCTTCGTTGTCGATGTCGTCGAGCGTGGCGAACATGCGCTGACGGCCTTGCTCACACAACCCTACGACCTGGTCATCCTCGACCTGTCGCTGCCCGGGATGGACGGCCTGGACGTTTTGCGCCACCTGCGCGCGCAGGAGAAGACTGCACGCGTGCCGGTGCTGATCCTCACCGCCCGGGCGACGCTCGACGACAAGGTCAAGGGGCTCAATCTCGGCGCCGACGACTATCTGGCGAAGCCTTTCGAGGTCGCCGAACTGGAGGCCAGGATCAAGTCGCTGCTGCGGCGCAGTGGCAACGTGATGCCGACCGTCCGTGTCGGACAGCTGGAATTCGACACGACGAACCGCATCGCCTCGGTCGGTGGGCGCCCGCTGTCGCTCACGCCGCGAGAGCTGTCGGTGCTGGAAGTCCTCGTAACCCGCCTCGGCAAGCCGGTGCCGCGCAACGTCCTGTTCGAGAAGATCTTCAGCTTCGACGACGAGGCACGGATCGAGGCCATCGAGATTTATGTCCACAGGCTGCGCAAGAAACTGGAGGGCTCGGGCGCCTTCATCAGTACCCTGCGTGGCCTCGGCTATGTGCTGAGCGATACCGGCAATGACGGCTGACGGCGAGCGGCGTTCGTTCAGCCTGCGCAAGCGGGTGATCTGGGGGCTGATCCTGCCGGTCGTGATCCTGCTGCCGCTCAATGCGCTGTGGTTCTACAAGGGCGCGATCGACGCGGCGAACCGCGCCTACGACCGCTCGCTGGCTGCCTCGCTGAAGAACATCGCTGAAAGCATCCACGCCACGGCGGGGAACATCACCGTCGATATCCCCTATTCGGCGCTCGACATATTCGAGGAGGGGGTGCAGGAACGGGTCTTCTATTCGGTCATCGGTCCGTCTGGGGATGTTATTACCGGCTATGACGACTTGCCATTTCCCGGTTTGAAAGGTGAAGGCGAAGAACCGAAGATCGTTGATTCCATTTACCGCAACCAGTCGGTGCGTCTCGGCGCGCTGTCGAAACGCCTCTATGATCCGGAGCTTGCGGGCGGCGACGCGGTGACCGTGCTTTTCGCCGAAACGACCGAGGCGCGCACCCGCCTGGCTTCCAGTCTGTTCGTTGACAGCCTGCGGCCGCAGTTGCTGCTCATCACCGCCGGCCTGTTCCTGGTGGTGATCGTTGTCAGGAACGCTTTCCGTCCGCTGCTCGACCTGCGCGAGGCGATCCGCCAGCGCAGCGGGGAGGACCTGACGCCGGTGCCGGCCAGTCACGTGCCGAACGAATTGTTGCCGCTGGTCGATGCCATCAACTTCCACATGGCCCGCCTGGCACGGCTGCTGGAGGCACGGCGGCGCTTTCTGGCCGACGCGGCGCACCAGATCCGCACTCCGCTGACGGTACTCGGCACCCAGGCCGAGTACGGCCTGCGCCAGAACGATAAGGAGGAAATGCGCCGCACCTTCGGCAGCCTGATCGACACCATCCGCGGCACGCGGCGGATGGCCAACCAGATGCTGACGCTGGCCCGCGCCGAACCGGCCAACGGCCTGATCCAGGAGTTCGAGCGCCTCGACTTCGCCGAACTCGTCCGCGACATCGCCGGTGAGCTGGCCTCACTGGCACTCAAAAAGAACATCGACCTGTCGTTCGACGGGGCGACCCACGGCGCGTTTGTCAATGGCAACGCCACGATGCTGCGCGAAATGGTTTCCAACCTGATCGACAACGCCTTGCGCTACACGCCGGAGAACGGTCACGTCAGCGTCGAACTGGAGCTGGCCGGCGAGTCCGTGCGCCTGCGCGTCGTCGACGACGGCCCCGGTATTCCCGAAGCGGAGCGCGACAAGGTTTTCCAGCGTTTCTATCGCATCCTCGGGCGCGGCGACGCCGACGGCAGCGGCCTCGGGCTGGCCATCGTCCGCGAGATCTGCTGGGCGCACCGGGGCCGCATCCGCCTGGGGGATGGTAATGAGGGGTCCGCCGGGCGCGGCCTGGCTGCCGAGGTGCTCCTGCCGCTGGCGGCGGCGGAATAGCGATATCTCCGTTGCGAATTGTTTCACGCCGCGTTCTGGCGGCGCGGCCCGGCATAGAATGGCGCGGTTTCCATCCCGTGCTGCACCCGCCATCCCGCCATGAAAAAGATCCTGCTTGTCGATGACGACCCGGAACTGCGCCAGCTGCTGGCCACCTACTTGGGGCGGCACGGCTTCGACACCCTGCTGCTGCCCGATACCAGCCAGCTCGACGCCTTCCTCGATCGCTACCAGCCGCAGCTGATTGTCCTCGACCTGATGATGCCCGGCGAGGACGGCCTCGCCGCCTGCCGGCGCCTGCGCGCACGCGGGGAAACCCGCCCGATCATCATGCTCACCGCCCGCGACGAACCGGTCGATCGCGTGATCGGACTGGAAATGGGCGCCGACGACTACGTCGGCAAGCCGTTCGATCCGCGCGAACTGGTCGCCCGCATCGAAGCCGTGCTGCGCCGCGGCGCGCCGAACGCGGCAGTGCCGGTGGTGCAGGGCGGGCCGTTCTGTTTCGGAGAGTGGCGCTTCGACCGGGCGGCCCGGCAACTGTCGCGCGACGGGCAGGAGGTGACGCTGACCAGCGGCGAATTTGCCCTGCTCAACGCGCTGGTCAGCAACCCCGGACGGCCGATGAAGCGTGAGCGCCTGCTCGAACTGACGCGCGGTGACGACAGCGAATCCTTCGACCGGGCCATCGACGTGCAGATCCACCGGCTGCGCCGGCTGATCGAGGACGATCCGGCGAAGCCGCGCTACCTGCAGACGGTTTGGGGCGTCGGTTACGTCTTCGTCCCCGATAGCGAAACGACTGCCGAGAGCGCACAGTGAAACTCCGCCTGTTCCCCGACTCGCTGGCGCTGCGCACCGTCCTGCTGGTCGTCGCGGTGATCGCTGTCGCCGAAATCACCACCTTTTCGCTGATTCTCGACAACCGCGGCACCGACCACAAAAACCGTACGGCGCGCTACGTCGCCGGGCAGATCCGGCTGTTGCAGACCCTGCTGCCCGGCCTCGACGAAGCGGCGCGCCAGCGGCTTGAAATGGCCGAGCCCGACGAGCAATGGCTGCAGTTGCGGCCGGACGGTGGACAGGTGCCGCCGCACGCACCGCAATTCGGCTTCGCCCGCGAACTGGGCAAGGATTTGCGGCATATTCTTCGCGAGCAGATCAGCCTGCGCCAGGATCCCGATCCGCGTAGCGGCCTGTGGATCAGCTTTAATGCCGGGGGCGAACGCTGGTGGCTGATCCTGCCGGCGCCCCGCTTCAAACCGCAGAAGCTGCCGCACGACCTGTGGTGGAATCTCGCCATTGCGCTGACCGTGCTGCTGGTGATCGCCGGCATCTTCGTCAGCGGTATCGTCCGTCCGCTGCGCCGCCTCGGCGAGGCCGTCTCGGCGACCGGCGAGGGCAGCGCGCAAAAGGTCACGCCGAGCGGCCCCTCCGAAGTCCGCCGGCTGGCAGAACGACACAACACCATGCTGGCGCAACTGGCCCGCGCCGAGGACGAGCGGCGCGAAATGCTCGCCGGCCTGACGCACGACCTGCGCGCACCGCTGGCCCGTCTGCGCGTTCGCCTGGCGTTGCTCGAAAGCGACGCCGACCGTCAGGGGCTGGAACGCGACACGCTCGACATGGAACGCATCGTCGAGCAGTGCCTGGCCTTCCTGCGCAGCGAGGCCAACCCGCAACAGCCGCCGCCTCCATTGCCGATCGCCGACGCAGTGAGCAACGAGATCGCCCGTCAGCGCGAACTCGGGCGGCCGGTCGAAATGACCGTCGATGCGCCGGCTGCCGCCAGCCTCGTCGCGATCACCCACGGTGACCTGCAGCGCCTGCTCGACAACCTGATCGACAACGCCATGCAGTACGGCGCGCCGCCGGTGGAAGTGGCACTGGCCGTCGAGCGGGCCGGCACAGTCACCCTGCGCGTGCGCGATCACGGCCCCGGCATTCCCGCTGCTGAACGCGAGCGCGCCTTCGAAGCCTTCACCCAGATCGAGCCGGCGCGCGCCACGCGCGGCAGTTGCGGCCTGGGGCTGGCGATCGTCCGGCGCATCGTCGATGTGAGCGGCGGCGAACTGACGCTCGGCGATGCTGATGGCGGCGGGCTGGAAGTTGCAATCCGGTTTCCGACTTCTCCCTCAAGTCAGGACAGGTAGACGCTGATACACAGGCAGAAGGCAGCGGCATGGTGGATTTTTTGGCTGCAACGTTTTAGCATTGCGTTTTTTCGGGCCAAGCGGCAAGGAGAGGATATGAGTAGCACGCGTATAGAGGGCATCATCCCGGTAATGATCACCCCCTACCTGGAGAGTGGCGAGATCGACTACGCCGGCCTGGAGCGGCTGATCGAGTGGTATATCGCCGAAGGGTCGGACGCGCTGTTCGCCGTCTGCCAGTCGAGCGAGATGCAGTTCCTTTCGGTCGAGGAGCGTTCCGAACTGGGCAGGTTCGTCGTCAAGCAGGCGGCGGGGCGCGTTCCGGTCGTTGTTTCCGGGCATGTCAGCGACGACCCCTACAGCCAGCTGGAGGAACTGACCGTGGCCGCCGAAACCGGCGCCGACGGCATCGTGCTGGTCACCAACCACCTCGATCCGAAGAACCGCGGCAGCGACGTTTTCCTCGGCAACATGAAGTGGCTGCTCGACCGCCTGCCGAAGGACATCCCGCTCGGCCTCTACGAGTGCCCTGCCCCGTACCGCCGGATGCTGACCGACGACGAACTGCGCTTCTGCATCGACAGCGGCCGCTTCGTCATGCTCAAGG
>Ga0302250_1002765_pt1 | contig 10249 bp, 4 predicted proteins | sample AAG_RA_Asp_MG_FD_193536 | JGI IMG/M metagenome (GOLD analysis project Ga0302250, IMG submission 193536) | Enriched activated sludge microbial communities from anaerobic digester in WTTP, New Holstein, Wisconsin, United States - AAG_RA_Asp | ecosystem: Engineered > Bioreactor > Anaerobic >... | reverse complement strand
GCGGAGCTGGACTTGCCTTTGGTAGTGTGGTGTCGCGGAGTTGTCTCCAATAAGCTGTTTGGAAGCTGTGATTTGTATTCGGTTCGCGCATACGAGCAGGCATTGTACCAGATGGCATCGGTGGTTGCGGTGCCATCCCAATGCGTCGCGCACCACGTAAGGACTCTCGGACCTGGGAGTCCGATTGAGGTCATCCCCAATGGAATTATTCCTCCCTCGGACTGGAGTGCTCTCGATACAAAATCCCCAAAGCGGGAGTTTGTTATGCTTTGCGGTCCAGAGCCAAACAAAAACATCCCTCTGGTAATCCAAGCAGTTGGTATAGTGGGCCAAAAGCACCCGGAAATCCCAGTAATCCTGGCACATTATGGCAAGGTGGACAGCGATGCGGCCAAAGATCTAAAGAAGTACGTTAAGCTCCACCAGACACAGCAAAGAGTTGATTTCCGCGGACCCACTGACAATATTGCAGAAGTCTATGGCCGCTGTTTCTCAGTGATTGTCGCCTCGCATCGTGAGTCGTTTTCAAATGTCGTGCTAGAAGGCATGGCATATGGGCGAGCGGTTATCTCGACCCGCTGTGGCGGACCTGAATCCCTTGTGCTGCAGGGAAAGACGGGGATACTTGTCCCTCGATGTGATCCAGAGGCAATGGCTGAGGCAATTATGCGACTTGCAGATGACCCTATTGCCGCTCGCGCCATGGGTATCTGCGGACGGCAGCGGGTTGAGGCGAAGTACAGTTTAGACTTGATACGAATTGCTGCTACCAGACTCCTCAGACGGGCACTTGAGGAGTCCTCTTCTCCTGGCGCAAAAAGACGTCGCTTCCACGCATTGGTGTTCAAGGAGCAACTGCTGCTCTTGCCGCGAGTCGGACCAACCCTCTCTGTTAGAGATAAGAGTGAAGTGGTTGATTTAGAACCAACCAAGATACAACCTGACAACGATGGAAATGGCAGCTGGAGTAGTGGGGAAGAACATAGGGCCAATCAAACAGATATAGAGCGCTCTGGTAATTTCCAGTTAGCACAAGAGGTCAAAGGAGGAAGCCGCAGCAAGTTGTTTGATGTTCCTGGTTCTTCCGTTTGGAGCAAAACGAGGCTTGCTGTGTTCGCTCACTCGTCTCAGGTGGGTGGGGCTGAGGTAGCGTTAGCAAGGTTGTTGGCCAGTCTTAACCGGGATGAAGTTGAGATTACCCTTCTTGCCTCGCGAGAGGGTCCGATGTGGGATAAATGGCGAGAAGCTGGGCTACAGACGATCTCTTGTCCACAACCTTGGTTTGTTTATCCGCAACACCAGCCGTTCGAGATGAAAGAGGCCGTTCGCCGAGCTCGATACTCGCTTGAAAGACTGAATCCGGATGCCGTCATAAGCAACACAACGGTGCTCTACGCCGGAGCGAGGGCTGCTGCGGAGTTGGGACTCCCCTTAGTTGTGTGGTCTCACGGGGTGAATACACGGAGGCTCTTTCCCATGATGGAGATGTCGATCGCCCGTGCATATGAGCGCTCTCTGTATGGAATGTCTTCATTCATTGTGGCACCAACTGCAATAGTTGCACAACACATAAAATGTAGCGATTCCGGTGCGAATGTGCATGTAATGCCGAATGGTGTCGTTTTGCCGAAGGAGTGGCAGCCGCTGGATATCGTTTCTTCACACCATGACTACGTCATGCTATGTGGAGCAGAAGAGAACAAGAACATCAAGATGGTAATCGAGGCGATTGCATTGATGCGACAATCGACGCCGCATAAAGATGTACGTCTCATCCACTACGGGCAAGCAACTAAGTCAGCACATGACGCACTAATGGCTGAGGTGAGGCGACATGAGGTGGGCCAATGGGTAGAATTCCGTGGTTATACGAGTAACCTCACAGAGGCGTATACAAAAGCCTACGCCGTTATTGTGGCCTCTCAAGAAGAATCATTCAGTTGTGTAGCGCTAGAGGGGATGGCATACGGGCGGCCGGTGGTGGCTACAAGATGTGGTGGTCCAGAATGTCTAATCGAGGATGGAAAGACTGGGATGCTTATCCCCCGCGATGATGCTCAGGCTCTCGCGCAAGCAATGTTCTATCTGAGTTCACAGCCACTCAGGGCTCGTGCGATGGGCATAGCCGGCCGAGAGTTGGTTGAACGGCGTTACCAGATAAAGGGCTGCGCAGCAAACATGATGCGCACGGTGCAGACTGCAATACAAGAGGCCATGGAGCCATCGGTGGCAAACCGGCGGCGTGGCGCTTTTGCGCTGGGCGACCATGCGATGATGAAACATCAAGTTGTGCCAACTTCGTCATGGGCTCCTCCTGTAAGGACACAGGAGGAGGTGGTTGAATCTAATACTGTTGATGATGACAGATCTTTGCAGGTCTGCCGACCGTTGTCCCAGAGCAGGTTTTACTTTCTCGATCCAAAGGAGGACGGACTCTACTGGGTGGAAGTTCGCCTTGACCTACACCGGCAACCTGCCAAAGGATTCCTCGTGCTGTCAATTTTTGCGGACCAAGCTGGGAAAGAGCTTCTCAGGCGAGTACCTGGTGATTTGAGCCTGGCGATAGAAAACGGTTGGTTTCGCTTCGAGTTCCCTATCATTCTCAACAGCCGCGATCGTCGCTTGTCGGTAAGATTCGACTTGGAGAATCCAGGAACAGATACTGCGGTAAGCCTTTACGAGTGCCGTTCAGTCACAAGCAAGACAATGAACCGGTTGGGCCTCCATTGCCTTAGCTCGATAGCCCAACTCCATTGCCGGATGGGTTACAGCTCTTGAAAGCTGTGCTGGAGGGTAGAACCGTTTTGGCAGAAGACCCTCTTCCTTCTTAATCAAACGATGGTATTGAAGCCGTCTGCCCTCAAGTTTTGATGCGAGCGAAGAGTTGTCAGAGTATATCCATATGGAAACCTCACGGAGTGTCTTTTGCCGGCACCGTTCCATATGTATAATTATTTCAAAGGAAAGACTAACCCCATCCAGGATTAGAGAAGTGAGGTTTAAAGGTTTGATCAATAATGGATGCTTTGCTGAGATACGTGGAGTTCTTTGCGCCGCAATAATAAGAGAATAATTGGATTATTTATCGATTCCCGGCAATCAGCAATACTCGTGACCACATCAAGCCCCAGGAGGGATCCGGTTGATTTATTCAGGATCAAGGGCATGATCAGCCTCTATGAAAGCAACCCCCCAGAGCGAAAACTCTATCGTTTGCTCCGAAGGATCGGGGTCGAGTTGCAGGGAAATTCCCTGTATTGCAGGTCATGGCACGAATCATGATTAGCGGTCTTCTCTCCGCCTCCGACATTGGTTACAAACCCTCCCCGGCCAGGGAAACATGCCACATCCTGCTGGCCTGCATGCCGAAATCAGGGTCCACTTTTCTATCCACAATCATTTCCCAGCTTCCTGACTTTATTCGAGTAGATCTCGTCCCTTCCTATGGGAGGCGGGAACAGGAGCTATCCGAATCTTTTTTAAAGAAATATGACGACAAATCGTTTGTTGCCCAGCATCATGTTCGGTGTTCGCAACAAACAGAACTATACATTAAGAACTATAGATTAATACCAATAGTACTGGTAAGAAATCTATATGATATCGTTGTGTCTTTACACGACCACATGTTATTACAAAGTCCCATGACACCAGTAGCATACCTTACACAAGACATGCTCACCTGGACGGTTGAAAGACGACTACAAGCGATTGTCGATCTTGCTATTCCTTGGTATTTTAATTTTTTTGTGTCATGGATGTGTTGCAAGGATTCCCTGTTTGTCACCTATGAAGATTTGGTTGCCGATCCACTGAAAATGTTAGAAGAAATCCTTCAATTCTGTGGTCTCTCTGGTAGATTCACGACCCATGCCGTCCTTTCTGCGATTGAAACGGCCGAGAGCCTGCCCACCAGGAAGAACGTGGCACGGACGGGGAGAGGGATGGCACTGGAGCAACCCCTCAAGGATCAAGTATTTAAACTCACGAGACATTATCCTACTATTGACTTCCGTTTGTTGGGGCTTAATCGGGAACACCCTCAAGCGGCTCCCTTGAAGCCGTCTGAACTTGATATCCCCCATGATGGGCCGCTGAAAAGCACCAGCCGGTCTGCTGTTCGACTTGATTTGGGGTGCGGCACTGCCAAACCAGGAGGGTTCATCGGCCTGGATCGCTTTCCTCTCGATGGAGTAGACATTGTTGCCGACTTGAACAATCACCTTCCTTTTATAGACAATTCGATTGACCTTATTCTGTGCTCCCACTCTTTGGAACACGTCATTGATCTCATGGCCACCATGAAAGAACTCTACCGGATTGGTCGGCACGGAACTCAGGTGTGCATTGTTGCGCCATATGGTCATCAGGCCCTGAATGCCGCTAACCCTTATCATCGTCAAGTTTTCAATGAGCACACTCCTCGTTTCTGGACCCATTCTCCCCATACATTCATCGAGGAAACAGAGTATGTTCATCCCCACGCCCCCTCATGGGGGTTAAGCGGGAGCGACCATAGCTCCCCAAACGTTGACTTTCGCTGCTTGAGGATGGAGTTCTTCTACTTTCGCGAGTATCGGCACCTTTCCCCTGCAGAGCAGCGGGAAGCCAGGAAACGCTACATGAACGTTTGCGATCAGGTTATGTATCATCTCGTTGTCCTTAAGAAGCCAGTGAGCGAGTCAGAGATGAAAGAGCTACCAGAACACGTGAGGTATTACGATCCCCCCCCGATTGCTGTCCGCAGGCTGCAGGAACAAGTTGAGCGTCTTCAGATGAAACTGGCCGAGCTCAATGATACGTTGCAACATCGTGAAGAGGCAACTCGCGATGTGCAGGAACGGTTTCAGGAAAAGGCTGTACGCGAGCAGAAGGAGCTTGCCGAACTCAGGGAAGCTCTGCAGCATCGTGAACGCGCAACTCGCGAAGTTGAGGAGCGTTTTCAGGAACAGGTTGAGCACCAGAAGATGGAGCTTGCCGAGCTAAGGGATCTTCTCCAACGCCGTGAACAGGAGCTTCACGATCTCCAGAAGAGACTCTCCACTGGGGAGACGGCACTCAACCAAGTGGAGAACCGGGCAGAATTGCGTGACAGGAAGATTCAATCCCTTGAGAAACGGGTTGAAGAACAAGCCGCAGTCCTGGGAGCCACCCAAGAGGTTTTGAAACAGCGTGAAGCTGCGTCGGCCGACCTCGTGGCTCAGCTTTATCGGCACCAGGTCGGCTTCAAGCGGGTTTGTGCGGAATTGGATCGTCAGAGAAACTATGTTGCTGGCGGGTGGTACAGCCGTTTTATAAACCGGACCGATTTACGGAATCAAACATCAGAGCATTTTCAACAGTTAAAAGATGATAGTTATCTGTTTACGAAGGACTTGAGGGGATATCGTCTCCAACCCAGCATCAATCTACAATTTGTCCCTTTTGTCTATTATCCCTTGGAACTCAATCGCCCCAAACTTGCGGGGATTCTTCTTGCTCCGCTCTTGGATATCCCGATGAATGAAGGGGCGTTGGGGGTTGAAATTGTGTCACCATCAGACAAAATTGTCGTACATACAACTACGCCCCTTAGCCGAACCGACGATGGCTTGCCAACTCGATTCGATTTCCTTCCTATTGAGGATTCTGACAGCGGGCGGTTCTGGTTGCGAGTGTTTGTTCAGGGCGTGAAGACACCGGTTCGCGTGCTGGAATGGAAAAAATACCCCTACTTGGGCTTGGGTAGAGCTCGAACCCGGGCTTTCTGCGGATTCGTCTTTCAATGAGCAGGCACCTGTCCACCTCCTTACCACGAGTCCTGGCTGTGTTGCCGGCCATCATGCCGTCGACCACCATCGGAGTCGCCAAACCACTGAAAAGACTGCATCGCGAGAGGCGTTTGCGAGTTATTCTCACCCTCGAGAGCCTTGTGTCGCGACGTCGTGTCGCTGGGGCGGACCTGATTGTTTTCTGTCGAAATACCGAACCCGCGGTCAACCACGCTCTGGAATGGGCTAAAGAACTCAGGAAACCCATAATCTATGAACTGGATGATGATTTCTTCACCATCCCCGTAGCGGTTCCCGGAGGGGTCTACCATCGTAGGCCGGAGCGACTCAATCAGTTGCGTGACTACCTGGCATCGGCCAGCCTGATAAGGGTCTACTCAGAAACCATGAGACAGAAACTTTTGACGATCAACCCTGCCGTCGAACGGGTGGCGGGGCCACTCTGCTGGGACCTTGTTCCTTCTCGACCTGTGACGCGTAAGGACCCTGGCAAGGTTAGGATTGTATACGCCACCAGCCGTGTAAAAGATGAGCTGGAGAACATCTTTCTTGGTGATATGGAGCAAGTACTCGAAAGATTTCCCCAAAAGGTCGAGCTCTTTCTCTGGGGATATTACTCCTCCAAGTTCGCGAAACACCCTTCCGTTAGCTTTCTGAAATATGTAAGCGATTACGACCGCTTTTTTCGTCAATTCGCCCGCTCGGGTTTTGACATTGGCTTGGCACCTCTGCACGATGATGACTTTCACCGGTCCAAGAGCAACAACAAGTTTCGAGAGTATGCGGCGTGCCGGATCGCCGGAGTCTACTCAGACGTCCCGGTCTACTCGGAATGCGTTCAAGACGGAATTACGGGCTTGCTGGTTAAAAATCGCCCTGGAGCTTGGTTTGATGCCATCAAGCAACTGGTGTTGGATGACGGCCTGCGAAGCCTGATTCAAGATAAGGCCCAGCAATATGCCCGAACCCACTACAACGAGGAGAACTCCTGTAATACGTGGTTAGAGCAGATACACCGGCTTCTCTCTCCCGGGTTTGGCCTTGAAGGTAGTAAGGGAATTGCCATGGCGACGATTCACAACACAGAACTTGGGACAGCGGCATGGAGAGGCGCAGAGAGGTTAGTGGATGGAGCCGCAACCTTTTTCATGGGCCTGTTGCGAGCCATGGTTCTGGTTGGTAATATTCGGAACAACGGATTGCGAACCAGCTTTAATGCCTTTCGGCTTGCTGCCAAAGACTGGCTCCTTCTCAGGCGGATCCGCTGAATAAAGGGGTGAAGGTATGGGGGTGCCAGAGAGTTATGGAACAGTGCTTTTTGACACTTTCCGGCAGCCGATGGTGATGCGACTGTTCGAGAACTGTTGGTACCGATATGATCTTATACTCGTGAAGGTTCAAAAGCTTCATTTTCACGCGGAGACGCAGAGGACGCAGAGTCTTATGCCAAGGGCTTCTTCCGGGATCTCCCCGTGAGGCAAAAATGATAACTTCTTAAGCTAAACGAGTATAATATAAAAAAAGAAAATTCTCGAACGAAACGAGGATAACAGGTGCGGACTCGCTCCGGCCTCAAGTGATTCCCGTCAGGAATGCTCTCACCGCGGCGACCGCCTCGCGTTCTTCGACGGTGAGCACCCGCCGATTCTGGACCACCTGCCGGCCGTTCACCCACACGTGGCGGACGTCACTCCCTTTCACTGCGTAGACGAGATGGGAAATGGGGTTGTAGAGGGGGATGAGATGGGGTTGATCAAGATCGATGGCGACGAGGTCGGCCTTTCTGCCCACCTCCAGGCTCCCGATTTGGTCCTGCCAGCCGAGCGCGGCGGCGCCGTCCCGCGTGGCCATCCGCAGCACCTGCGATGCCGGGCAGACGGTCGGGTCACGCTGGACCACTTTATGAAGCTTGGCAGCCTTGTCCATCTCGGAGAAAAGATCGAGATTGTTGTTGCTGGCGCAGCCGTCGGTTCCCAGGCCGATTATGATCCCGGCCGCGAGCAGCACGGGAATGGGGGCCACTCCTGAGGCCAGTTTCATGTTGCTTTCGGGGTTATGGGAAAGCTTGACGCCACGGCCTGCCAGCACTTCCATTTCTTCTGACTCCAACCACACTCCGTGAGCGCAGAGAGTATCGCCGTCGAGGACCCCCAAGCGATCCAGGTAGAATACCGGTCGCTCCCCGTGTTGCTGAAGGATGGCTTCGACCTCGGCCGCCGTTTCCGAAAGATGGGTCTGAAACAGAATGCCGCGCTCCCGGCAGAGTCCCTTGGCCCATTGCAGCGTCTCGGCGTGGCAGGTGGTGGGCGTGTGGCAGAAAATCGAAGGGCGGAGACGGTCGGTATCCTGGTGAAAGATGTCGAGAAAGGCCTCCACCCGCTCGCGGGAGCGGGCCGGGTCGGGCTGATCGGGAGTGGGAAAATCGAGCACACCCTGGCCCAGGACCGCCCGCATGCCGCTCTCCAACACCGCCTGGGCTGCGGCCTCTTCAAAGAAGTAGCCGTCGCAGAAGGTGGTGATTCCGTTTTTCAGCATCTCCACGCAGGCCAGCAGGGTTCCCCGGTAGACCATTGCCGGATTCACATGGGCCGCTTCCGCTGGAAAGATGACTTCGTGGAGCCACCGGGCCAGCGGCAGATCGTCGCCCAGCCCCCGAAAGCAGGTCATGGCGGCGTGGGTGTGGGTGTTGATCAACCCGGGAAGTACCAGAAAGCCGGAGAGGTCCGTTTCGCGGCGGCCGCAGAAATCGGTTCGAAGCAGGTGGGTCGGACCGATCCCAACCACCTCCGACCCATCGATGGCGATGGCTCCCGACGGCAGGCAGCTCATGGTCTCATCCCCGGTGACCAGCCACTCGATATTCGTCAGCAGTAGATCGACCTCACGGCAGCCCGGCTTTCCTTCTGCATTCAGGGATGAGCTCCCTCCTTCAGGATTTGATGGTGCGGGCGAATGTGCGGACACGCTGCATCACCTCGTCACGATCCATGGTGAGCAACCTTCGGTCTTCCATCACCAGACGGCCGTGGATGATGCTGTGGCGCACATCGGAACCGCGGGCGGCGTAAACCAGGTGGCTTTTGGGTTCATAAACCGGGGTCAGATGGGGCTGTCCGAAGTCCACCACGATGAGGTCGGCCAGCCTGCCGGGTGAGAGTTCACCGATTTTGCCCTCCCAGCCGAGGGCCTTGGCACCGTTGCGGGTGGCCATGCGGAGCACGGTTGCGGCGGGGAGCACCGTCGGGTCGAGGGTTGCCGCCTTGTGGAGCTTGGCGCAGGTATCCATCTCCCCGAAGAGGTCGAGATCGTTGTTGCTGGCACAACCATCGGTTCCGAGCGCCACGTTCACCCCCATTGCCAGCAGTCGGGTAACCGGCGCAATGCCGGATGCCAGCTTCATGTTGCTCTCCGGATTGTGCACCACCTGGACGCCCCGTTGGGCCAGCAGCTCCAGGTCCTGGTCGTCGAGGGCCACGCAATGGTCGGCGATCAGGCGCGGGCTGAGCATCCCGAGGCGTTCCAGGTGCGCCACCGGGCGGTGTCCGTAGCGCTGGATGATTTCCTCCACCTCGGCTTGGTTTTCAGACACGTGCGTGATGAGCGGCACCTCGCAGCGCTCCGCCAATTCGAAGCAGCGCTGCAGCATAGGCGGCGAACAGGTGTAGAGGGCGTGCGGTTCCACGGCGATGCGCACGAGAGGATCGTCGCGCCACCGGTGGATCAGGGATTCCGTGAATTCGAGGCCGTTTTCGATGGGGCCATAGTGGGGTGAAGGAAAATCGTAGAGCACCTCGCCGACCAGGGCGCGCATGCCGGCGTCGCGGGCGGCTTCCGCCACTTTGTGTTCGAACAGATACATGTCGCAAAAGGTGGTTGTGCCGGACAGGATCATTTCGGCACAGGCGAGCATGGTGCCCCAGTAAATCCACTCTTCGGTGAGCCGCCGTTCGGCGGGAAAGATATGCTGATGCAACCATTCCATCAGGGGGAGGTCGTCGGCGAGGCCGCGAAAGATGGTCATGGCAGCGTGGGTGTGGGCATTGACCAAGCCGGGCATCACCACACAGCCGGTTACGTCCAGGGTTTTGGCGGCACGGAAAGCCGTCTGCACGGATTCTCTGGGGCCGACCGCGACGATTTGCCCGCTGCGTATCGCTACCCCGCCCGGGTCAAAGCGCTGATCACGGTCGTCCAGCGTCAACACCAGGCCGTTGAGGAGCAGGAGATCCGCAGTTGTGGATTCCGCTTCATTCGAACGCACCATGTCTTCTCTCGATCCTTACAGATGTTCCAGGAGCCTGGTGACCAGGCCCATGAGCTTTGGCCCGGCCTGCTCCGCCGTGGCCACGATGTCTTCGAGAACTGCCGGCTGGTAGCAGTCGGGCAGATTGACGTTGGTGATCACCGCGAACCCCAGGACCTCCAAGCCACAGTGGACGGCGGTGATCACTTCCACAACCACCGACATGCCCACCGCA
>Ga0302250_1002761_pt1 | contig 10259 bp, 7 predicted proteins | sample AAG_RA_Asp_MG_FD_193536 | JGI IMG/M metagenome (GOLD analysis project Ga0302250, IMG submission 193536) | Enriched activated sludge microbial communities from anaerobic digester in WTTP, New Holstein, Wisconsin, United States - AAG_RA_Asp | ecosystem: Engineered > Bioreactor > Anaerobic >... | reverse complement strand
CGGCGAAGGATGCCCCGCAACCGGCTGGTGGAGCACCTGGAGCATTGCGCCCGGGTGTACGGGTGCCGGGCGGCCCAGAATTTCTTCCTGGCCCGGGAGGAGTGCCCGCTGCCGACCTCCCCCACGTGCAACAGCGGCTGCGCCGGGTGCCTCTCCCTGGACCCGGCCGGGGACGTCCCGGCTCCCCACCAGCGCATCGCCTTCGTGCCGGACCCGGAGGAGATCGCCGAGGTGGCACTGCTCCACATCTCCCGGGTTCCCCGGCCGGTGGTGTCCTTCGGCCAGGGCTGCGAGGGGGAACCCCTGCTGGTGGCACCGGTCCTGGCCGAGGCCATCCGCCGGATCCGGAGCCGCACCGGGGCCGGGACGATCCACCTGAACACCAACGGGAGCCGCCCCGCCGCGGTGGCGGATCTCTGCGCGGCCGGGCTGGACTCGATCCGCCTGTCGGTGAACTCCTTCCGGAGGGAGGCCTACGAGGCCTATTTCGCACCCCGGGGGTACGGACTGGAGGACGTGCTGGAGTCGGGTCGGGTGGTGGCGGGAAGCGGGGGCTTCGTGTCGGTGAACCTCCTGGCCTTTCCCGGGGTCACCGATGCCGAGGCGGACGTGGAGGCGACCCTTCGGGGTCTCCGGGAGTGCCGTGCGGACCTGGTCCAGATGCGCAACCTGAACATCGACCCCGACGTGTACCGGGAGCGGCTGGGGGACCGGGACATGGGGCCGGTGATGGGGCTGAAGGACGCGATGTCCCGGATGCGGGGCGCGAGGCCCGACCTGCGGTTCGGCTATTTCAATCCGCCGGTGCGCACCCTGGTGCTGCGCAGGAGGCGGCAGGGGAGGCAGAGATGAGACTGTCCCGTCTGGCGGCCACGCTGAAGGAACCGGCGACCCTGCGCCTGAATGCCGAGGCGGCGAGACTGAAGGCGGCAGGGGAGGCGGTCATCCACCTGGGGGGAGGCGAGCCCGCGGGGCCGGCCCCGGCCGCCGCCCTGGAGGCGGCCCGGAAGGTGCTCGACCGGGGCGAGGTGAAGTACACGGCGACGCCGGGGATTCCCGAGTTGCGACGGGCGGTGGCCCGGTGGACCGAGGACCAGTACGGGCGACCGGTGGAGCCGGGGCACGTCCTGGTGTCGGCCGGGGCCAAGCCCGTGCTGATGGCCGCCCTGGCGGCGGTGGTGGACCCGGGGGACGAGGTGGTCGTGCCGGCCCCCTACTGGGTGTCCTACCCCGAGATGGTCCGGATGGTCGGGGGCACGCCGATGATCGTGCCGGCCCCCGAGGGGGAGGTGATTCCCCGGATCCCGGACCTCGAGAAAGCGGTCACGAGTCGCACCCGGGCCATCCTGTGCAACAGTCCGAACAACCCCTCGGGGGCCGTCTATCCCCCGGACGTGGTGGCCGGCATGCTGGACCTGTGCCGGCAGCGGGGACTGTTCCTGATCTCCGACGAAATCTACCGGTGCCTGGTCTTCGACGGGGACCGGGCCGTTTCGCCCTTCTCCCTCTGGGACGGGGCGATGGAGGACTGCCCGGTCATCCTGGTGGACGGGGTCTCCAAGATGTTCGGGATGACCGGGTTCCGCATCGGGTGGGCGGTGGCGTCCCCGGCGGTGATCGACGCGATGAACCGGTACACCGGCCAGGTGCTCTCCTGCGCGTCGCCCCTGAGCCAGGCGGCCACCCTGGCGGCGCTGAAGGAGGAAGAGGCCTTCATCCGGAATCTGCGGGAGGCGCTGGAGAGGCGCCGGGACCGCCTGGTGGCGGAACTGGTGAAACTTCCGGGCCTCAGGATCCCGATTCCCCGGGGGACCTTCTACTGCCTGCCCGATTTCTCGGCCTTCTCGAGGGACAGCGCGGCGTTGTCGGAGTACCTGCTGGAGCAGGCCCGCGTGGTGACGGTGCCGGGGGTGGATTTCGGGGCCGAGGGGCGCCTGCGGATCTCCTTCTGCGGCCCCGAGGAGGACCTGGTCGAGGGGGCGCGGCGCATCCGGTGGGCCCTGGACCCGGCCGCTCCCCCGGAGTGCGAGTTCGGAGGGAAGGTCCACCGCCGCAACCGTCCCGTTCCGGGGGCCTGACCCCGGTTCATCCTCCCGGCGAGGGTCGTCCTCTCCGGTGCAGGCGCATGTGCCCCCGCTGGATGCCCTCGGCCGCCAGGGCCCGCAGGGCGGCCAGGTTGTTGGCCATTCCCGCGGCGGCGGCGGCCATGGCCAGTTCGGTCGCAGTGCGGACCCCCAGGATGCGCAGGGAGATCCGGGCCACCGGGTGGACGTCGGTGAGGCCGCCGACGGTGCCCATTGCCAGGGGGAGTTCCATCCGGCCGGCCAGGTCGTCCCCCTCCCGGTGCCAGGTGCAGAGGGGGGCGTAGGTTCCCCGGCTGGCGGCGAAGGCGTGGGCGCCGGCCTCGACGGCCCGCCAGTCGTTGCCCGTCGCCACGGCCACCGCGTCGATGCCGTTCAGGATGCCCTTGTTGTGCGTCGTGGCCCGGTAGGGGTCCCGCGCGGCGAACCGGGAGGCCGCGACGATGCCGTCCCGGACCTCCTCGGGGGAGCGGTCCTCGCCCCGGAGAGCCGCCAGGGGCACCCGGGCCCGGACCCGGACCAGGCGCCGGTCGGCGAGGTTCGACAGGATCCGGAGTCCCGGTCGTCCCCCGGCCAGGGAGGCCAGCAGGCTGGCGACGGCCTCTGCCATCCGGTTCACGGCGTTGGCTCCCATCGCGTCCCGGGTGTCCACCAGCAGGTGCACCACCACGAAGGGCGGATCGGATCCTTCCCCCGGGAAGGGACGCACCTCCAGGTCCACGGGTCCGCCCCCCAGGGAGGCCAGCACGGGGTCCTGGGATCGGGCCAGTTCCAGGATCTCCCGCCGGGCGGCCCGGATCGCCTGCCCGGCGGCCTCGGGATCGGCGGTGAAGACCTGCACCTGGCAGATGGTGATCGGGGGATCGGCGTCGGCCAGGAACCCCCCGCCTTCCCGGACCATCCTGGCGGCATGGGAGGCGGCGGCGACCACCGAGGGCTCGTCGGTCACCATCGGCATCCAGAGGTCCCTGCCGTTGATGCGGAAGTTGGGGGCCACGGCGAAGGGGAGGGAGAAGGTCCCGACGACGTTCTCCGCCAGCCGGTCCGCCTGTTCGACGGACAGTCCTCCCTGGGCCAGCACGGCTTCCAGTTCCTCGGAGGACTCCCCGAGGGACCGGGCGAGATCCCGGAGGCGATCCCAGGGGCTTCCGCGGTGCCACCCGGGGCGCCTCGTGTCCAGGGGTGTGTCCGGTGGGAGGTTCATCGGGCTACTCCTCGGCGCAGTGGATGCCCTCCCGGGCGGCGGGAAGGGGGAACGGGTCGAAGCCGAGGGATCGGAGGTCCCGATCCCATGGTTCCAGGGTTTCGTCCGGGAGGAAGGCGACCAGGAGGTCTCCGCCCCCGGATCCCGAGGCCTTCAGCACGCCGCCGTGCGCCCGCGTCCGGCGGACCTCGGGGGAGTCATCGGCCGGGCGCATCGGGAGGCCCGCGAGGCTTCCCAGGCGGTCCAGGGCGTCCGCGTGGTCCTCGAGGGCCGAAAGGAAATGCTGCCGGTCCCCGGGAGGCGGTTCCACCAGCGCCCGGGCCGTGACCACGAGGCGATCCATCGCCTCGTCGGCGGCACCGGGCTGCCGGGACCGGAACTCCTCGAAGACCTCCAGCCGATCCGGGGTGGAAACCTCCCGTCCCGTCCACAGGAAGCGCACCGACAGGCCGGGGGGCAGGGCGAACGCCGGAGGGGCCTCGGGTCCCGTGATCCCGGTCCGATGGACCCGGATCCCGCCGAACACGGCCGCCGCCACGTCCACACCGCTTCCCCGGCCTCCCTGGAGGCGCCGGTGAACCTCCCGGGCCAGCCGCAGGATGGTCCAGCGGACCGGGAGTTCCGAGAGATCGCACCCCTGCTCTGCGAAGACCGATCCGACGGCGGCGGCGGCCACGGCGGCCGAACTCCCGAGCCCGATCTTCCGTCCCGCCAGGAAGAGGGCCGAGGAGTCGGCCTCCCAGGCAGTGGAGGAAGGGGGGACTCCCAGGAATTCCTCCGCCATCCTCCGGGCGGCCTGGACGAGGGGGGCGCTCCCGGTGGCTCCCGGGAGGAACCGGACGCGGACGTGGCGGTCCACGGCCATCACCACGGCCGGGGCCCCGGCGATCACGGCCCATTCCCCGAACAGGAAGACCTTCCCGGGCGCCCGGACGGTCTGGCGGGTCATGGAAGGACCTCCGGGCCGGACCCCGGTGCCTCGACCCGGACGGACCGGACTCCGGGAATCGACCGCAGGCTCTCGGCCCAGGAGGGGGCGTCGCGAGTCTCGCAGAGGACCTGGACATGGGGACCCGCATCCATCGTCAGCCAGCCCTGGAGCCCCTCGCGGCGAAGTTCCCGGACCTGCCGGATCACCTCCAGGGTCGTGCCGTTCCAGTAGATCAGGGGAGGGGAGGAGGCCATCGCGCAGGCATGCATCGCGAAGGCGTTGGCCTCCATCACGGGGCCCAGGGCCGGGAGATCCAGGTTCCGGGCGGCCTCCCGGGCCAGGATCAGGTCCTGGCCGGTGCGCCGGATCCACGCCTCGTAGTAGGGGGAGGTCCGGCGGGTCCGCTCCATGCCCTCCCGGGAACCGACCTTTTTCCTGCCCGGATCGGTCAGCACCAGCACCATGCGCCAGGGAATCGAGGACTCGTCGCGCAGGACCGACGGGACGCAGTCGGATCCGTCGGGTTCGGCCCCGGCGGGAAGGAACACCAGGCCTCCCAGCAGGCTTCGGGGGGCCGACCCGGACCCCAGCCGGGCCAGCATCGACCAGGTCGCCAGGTCTGGGGGCAGCCGGGCGGCGGCGGCGGCGGCGACGGCCAGGGCCGCCATCCCGGAGGCCGAGGAGGCGAGGCCCGATCCCGTGGGGAAATCGTTGCGCGAGATCACCTGGGCGAAGAGGCCGAGGCCGGCCATCCGGCGGACCTCGTCCAGCACCCGCCGGACCCGGGCGGTTTCCTCGGGGCGGGCCGGCACGCCGTCGAGGGACAGGCGATCCTCGTCGAGGTCCCCGCGGAAGGTCACCTCGGTCCAGGTGGAGAGGCCATCCAGCGTGAGGGAGAGGCTGCCGGTGGCCGGGAGGTTGCGGACCGGATCCCGCTTCCCCCAGTACTTGACCAGGGCGATGTTGGCCCGGGCCCGGGCATGTCCCCGGTTCATGTCCGCGGTCCTCCCCGGTCCTCCAGCCAGGTCCGCAGGGGCGGCAGGATCACCCGCGGTGCGCTCCGGAGGGCCGGCAGGTCCCGGGCGCCGACCAGCGTCATGGCGATCCGGAGTCCCTCCAGCATCCGTTCCAGACGTTTCCGGACCGCTTCCCGCCCTCCCCGGAACCAGGCCTGGATGGCCGGGGCGGCGATCCCCGCCAGGGTGGCCCCCAGGGCCAGGGCCCGGGCGATGTCGAGGCCCGTCCGGACTCCGCCGGACCCGATCACCGGCAGCCCCGCCTCCAGGGCCTCGCCGATCGCGGCGGCCGTGGGGATTCCCCAGTCCCGGAAGGCCTCCCGGTCGGGGTTGGGCCCGTCGCCTCGACGGCCAAGTTCCACGGCCACCCAGGAGGTGCCACCGGCCCCGGCGGCATCCAGGGCCGCGATCCCCGAGGCCGCCAGGGAGAGGGCGGCCTCCCGGGACAGGCCGCAGCCCACCTCCTTGACGATGCAGGGCACGGCCAGGTTCCGGGCGGTCCTCTCGATGGCCTCCTGGACGCCGCGGAAGTCCCGGTCCCCGCCCGGCTGCACCATTTCCTGGGCCGGGTTCAGGTGGATGCAGAGGGCGTCTGCGCCGACCCGATCCAGCAATGTCCGCACCGTCTCCGTCGGGATCGCCGCCAGTTGCACGCCGCCCAGGTTGCCGGCCAGGAAGACCGTCGGGGCGACGTCCCGGACCCGGTACGTCTCCTCCAGGTCCGGGTGTTCCAGCATCGCGCGCTGGCTTCCCAGGCCGAAGGCGATCCCCAGTTCCTCGGCCACCTGGGCCAGGTCGCGATTGATGGATCGGGCCACCGGGGTGCCCCCGGTGGTTCCGGTCAGGAACAGCGGGGCCCGGAGGGCCTTCCCCAGAAAGGACACCGAGAGGTCGATTTCCGAGGCGTGCAGTCCGGGAAGGGCCTGGTGGACCAGGTGGACGCACTCGAGCCAGGTGCCTGATCCCCCCGAGGGGTTCCCGTCGCCCCGGAAGGGGGCCAGGTGTTCCCGCTTGCGCCGCGAGATGTCGGAATGGTCGTGCATCGAGGTTCCCGTCCGGCCTTCCGGTGGAGTTTCGCGAAGATTCTATGACTTCTCAAGGATCCGAGGGCGGGAAATCGTCGGTCGATCGCACGCCGTGAAACTTCTGTGGAGACGGAGTGTTGCCGGCGGAGGCGGGGGGCGGCCCCCTGGCCATCGCGGGGATGGCGTGGCATCCTTGGCCCGGCCACGGCGGGCGGGTTCATGGGCCAAGAGGATCGCGGCTTCCGGATCGTCTTCGGGCTGCTGGCGGTGGCCTGCGCGGTCCCGGTGTTCGCCTTCGACCTGGTCCCGGGTGCCGACCTCCCGGTCCACATGGCGATCCTGCGCCACCTGGCCGACGCCATCCAAAACCCCGAGGCCTTTTCCGCGGCCATGGAAGCGCGGCCCTGGCAGCCCTACTGGGGATTCTACGGGCCGACCCTGCTGCTGGCCCAGGCGGTGCCGCTGGATCTGGCGGCCCGCCTGGTGATCTGGGCGGCCCTGGTGTCCCTTCCGATGGCCGTCCTCGCCATCGCCCGGCGGGAGGGAGCCGATCCCCGGGCGGCCCTGGCGGCCTTTCCGCTGGTCTTCGGTTTCAACTACTACTGGGGTTTCGAGCCCTTCTACGTTTCCGCCTGCCTGGGGGTGATCGGGCTGCTGCCCTCCCTCCGGTTCGCCCGGGAGGGGAACGCCCGCTCCCTGGCCGGGGTCCACGGCACATCTCTGGGAATCTTCGCGGCCCACGCGACCGCCTGGGCCCTCTGGGCCGCCTGGAGCCTCTGGATCTGGACCACCGATTCCCGGCGTTCCTGGAGGCGCCTGCTGGCAGGCGCCACGGCGATGATCGGGCCGCTGGCGCTGTTCTGGACCTGGAAGGCCTCGGCGGGCCTGGAGGGGATCACCCAGGTCCCGGCGACGCATTCCATCGCCTTCAAGGCCGCCCGGTTCGTCCACCACGCGTTCCCGGCCATCTCGCCCGCCTGGGAGGCGGCTCTGACCCTGGGCTTCCTGGGGATGGCGGGACTGGGACTGGCCGGGAGGCCCGGAGGGGGGGAGTCGCGCGGGCGGCGCCTGCGGTGGGGCGGCCTTGCGGCCTTCATGCTGGCGGCCTACTTCGTGCTGCCCCAGGACGTCGCGGAACTGAGTTTCGTCTATCCCCGGTTCCTGGTGTTCGCCGGGGTCTTCCTGCTGCCCGCCCTGGCGAGTTCGATGCGGTTCCCCCGGGCGTTCGTCGCCGGTGCGACCGTCCTGGGCCTGGTGGCAGCCGGCCTGGCGGGGGTCGCCTCGGCCCGCTTTTCGGACCGGTCCGCCGGTGCCCGGGAGTGCCTGTCCCGGGCCCGGCCGGGAAGCCTGCTGATGCCCTTTCCGTTCCTGCGGGACGACCCGGACCTGCGGTATCCCCTGTACCTCCATGCCGGGGCCTGGCATGCCCAGTGGAACCGGGGGCGCGTCTTCGGGGACTGGATCGAGGCGCTGCCCACCGCGATGGTCCGCTGGAAGGATCCCGCGGGCCTGGGGCCTCCGCCGCCGGTCTTCCTGTGGGCCCCGAGACCCCTCGAGGACCCGTCCGTGGCCGCGCCGGTGGAGTACTTCCTGGTCCACGGGCCTCGGCGCGTCCGGCCCCCGGAGGGCGATCCGGTCCCCCTGGACGCGATGCTGCTCGCGGGAATCCCGGTGACGCGGGAACCGGTGTGCGAGTCCGGGCGCTGGAGGCTGTATCGGCGGGAGGAACAGGCGGGCGAGGGAGGCCGGGATGACCGATGAATTGGAGGAAATGCGCGACCGGGTGGAGGAGGCGCTGGCCCGGTACCTGGACCAGTGGGGAGGGCCGGAAGCGCTCCGGGATGCGGCGGCCTGGTCCCTGCTGGGACCGGGCAAGCGCCTGAGGCCGCTGCTGCTGCTTTCGACCCGGCGGCTGTTCCCCGGGGAGGGGCCGGACCCGCTGCCCGCGGCCTGCGCCCTGGAGATGATCCACTGCTATTCCCTGATCCACGACGACCTCCCGGCCATGGACGACGACGACCTCCGACGGGGGCGGCCCACCTGCCACCGGCGTCATGGCGAGGCGCTGGCGATCCTGGCGGGGGATGCCCTGCTGACCGAGGCCTTCGCCTGGATGGGGCGGGCCTACCGGGAGTCCCCGGAGATCGGGATCCGCGTGATCGCGGAGATGGCCGCCGCGGCCGGGGCCGAGGGCATGGTCGGAGGGCAGGTGCGGGACGTCCTCTGGACGGGCCGGACCCTGTCCCGGGAGGAACTGGAACTGGTCCACCGGGGCAAGACGGGGGCGTTGATCCGGGCCGCGATGCGGTGCGGGGCGATCCTGGGAGGGGCCGATGCCGGGATGCTGGATCGCCTGACCCGTTGCGGCGAGCGGCTGGGCATGGCATTCCAGGTGATGGACGACGTACTGGACGTCACGGCGACCCCCGAGGAACTGGGGAAGACCCCGGGGAAGGATCGGACCCAGGGGAAGACGACGTCGGTGGACCTCCTGGGGCTTCAGGGTTCCCGGGAGTTCGCCCTGGCGCTGCTGGAGGAGGTGCTGGAGGACCTCCGGGAGATGGGGGAACGGGGGGAGGCCCTGTCGTCGCTGGCCGTGCGCATGGTGCGAAGGTCGCGATAGGGAAGGGGCCTCGAGTCCCCCTGCTTGCCCCTTTTCCGCGGCGCTTCTATCGTCAAGGCCTCCCCGGTCCCGGAGGGAAGATGGTCGACGACCCGGATCGCGGCCGCAGGATCGCCTACATCAACCTGAAACTGGCCGCGATGGGCCTGCCGGTATTCCGGGGGGAGGGCACCGCCCTGGTCGAGATGGCCCGGGAGATGCTGGAACACCACCGGGAGCGGGGGCGCCTGCTGGCCGGGCACCTGGCCCCGGTGGACGCCCGCATTCAGGCCTTCCTGGACGAGGAACTGGCGGACGGGTTCGGTCCCGTTCCCAGGCTTCCCGGAGAGGCCTTCGTGCTGGACCGCCCCGGCATGGCCCGGGAGATGTCCCTGCCCCCGGACCGGCACCGGCACCGGACCCCGGACCTGGAGTCCTTCCGGATCCGGAACGGCATCCTGCACAACCCCGCCCGGGACCGGCGGACCACCGAGGGGGTGTTCCACGTGGTCGATTCCGGTTTCCCGGTTCCCCACGACAAGAAGGCCGTTCCCCGGGAGACCTTCCGGCGGCTGCTGGAGACCGCCCTGAGGCCCGACACCGACCGGCTGGAACTGCCCTTCACCGCCGGCGAGGACCCGCCCGCCCGGGCCTTCGTGTCGCTGTACCTGCGTCCGGTCGTCCAGCCGGCGGTTCCCGGCGCCTGGGACGAGCGGACGATGGAGATCCACGTCCTGGCCCCCGGGTCCCTGGTCGCCAGCCTGGACTTCCTGGAGCACATCTTCGGCAACGCCGGGGACCCCTGGCTGGCGGTCAACGACGCGGCCCTCGATCCTCTGGGGTGGACCGGCCACAGCGGGCTCATCCTGCTGGCCCCCCACCTCTCGGGCCTCCGCAAGCGGGACCTGGGGCTGCCCCGGGTCGAGGAGGCCTCGGATCGCCAGCGGCGGGACGGCATGTGCTGGGCGGACCCCGACGAGCGGTACAACGACGGCCGCCCCTTCAAGGTCACCCTGCGGGGGCCCCGGGGGTGCATCGTGACGCTGATCGCGGACTCCTACTTCGGGTACGCCAAGAAGGAGGTCAAGAGCCAGGTGTCCTTCGCGGCCAACCTGGCGGGGCTGGCCGAGGAGGAGCACGCGGGAGGGGCCCTGGTCTTCGCGTCCTACAACCACGGCACCCGGTTCGTGCCCGACCTGTCGTTCCGGGGAGGAGGACACACCCTGGAGGGCGCCCTGGCCCTCCTGGGGGACCGGGTTCTCCGGGAGCCCGAGGGGCATGCCAGGCTGCGGGACCACCCGGCCGTGGTGCTGATCCCCGAGGACGCGGTGCTGGGACTGGAGGACCAGGCCGCCCGCTTCCGGATCGCCGGGGAGGACCGGGTGATCCCGCTTCGTCCC
>Ga0302250_1002757_pt1 | contig 10266 bp, 6 predicted proteins | sample AAG_RA_Asp_MG_FD_193536 | JGI IMG/M metagenome (GOLD analysis project Ga0302250, IMG submission 193536) | Enriched activated sludge microbial communities from anaerobic digester in WTTP, New Holstein, Wisconsin, United States - AAG_RA_Asp | ecosystem: Engineered > Bioreactor > Anaerobic >... | reverse complement strand
TTCGGCGCTGGAAAGGAGTCTCTATCTCCTCACCGAGCTTCTCCTTTTACGGTCGCCCGTTATCGTGGCCGTCAACATGCTCGATGTGGCCGAGAACCAGGGCGTGCACATAGACGCGGAGGCGCTTGAGGCTTCCCTGGGTCTACCCGTGGTCTCAACGGTGGCCACGAAGAACAGGGGTATCAAGGAACTCCTCGAGGAGATCCTCAAGGTGGCCGAAACCCCGGGTCTGTATAAACCCAAGATCCCCCGGGTGACGCAGGACCACCACGACATATACCTGAAGATATCGGAACTGATCAGGGACCACGTACCCGTACCTTTCACCGTGGAATGGGTGGTGACGAAGCTGATGGAGGGTGATTCGGAGGTGACCGAGACCTTTCAGGGGATCATCCCCCCGGAGACCTGGAACGAAATACAGACCCTGCTCGTTGCCCACGAAGATGCCCTGCGCGCCGTTGTGGGGGGAAGGTACGACTGGATCGAGGACGCGACGCGTGCGGCCGTGTCACGGTTCAAACGCGGCCAGGTGCTGATGACGGACCGCATAGACCATGTCCTGACGCGGCCAGCAACGGGTATACCGGTACTTCTCGCCATTCTCGCCGCTGTCTTCCTTGTCACCTTCGCCGTGGGATACCCTCTTCAGAGCTACCTCGAATCTCTTGTGGCGTCCCTGGGCTCCGTGATCCGGAGCGTTCTCGAGAGGGAGCCGCAGTGGATAAAGGGGCTTCTCGTCGACGGCATCATCGGCGGGGCGGGGTCGGTCCTGACCTTTGTCCCCATACTCGTCATGTTCTTCTTCGCCATGTCCTTTCTGGAGAATGTCGGGTACATGGCTCGGGCCGCCTTCGTCATGGACCGGTTCATGCACATCATCGGGCTTCACGGGAAGAGCTTCCTCCCCATGTGCCTCGGGTTCGGGTGCAATGTGGCCTCCGTGCTTGGAGCGCGCATAGTCGAGTCGAGGAGGGCGCGGCTTCTTACCATATTTCTCACGCCCCTGGTTCCCTGCACGGGCCGGCTGGCGGTAATAACCTTCGTGGCGGCGGCAGTCTTTGCCGGCAACGCCCTGGCCGTTGTGTGGCTCCTCGTGGCCCTGAACGTGGTCATGCTCGGCGTGGCGGGGATGTTCATCGGAAGGTTCCTGCTCCGTGAAGAGGCGGTCCCTTTCATCATGGAACTCCCGCTCTATCACAAGCCGGATTTCAGGACCATCGGACTCGTGGTGTGGCACCGTACGATCGCCTTTGTCAAGAAGGCGGGAACAGTCATCCTTCTCTTTTCCATTTTTCTCTGGATACTGTCGAACGTACCGGCGGGGAGCGTCGAGGACAGCATACTCGGAAGGGTGGGGATACTTTTGGAACCCCTGGGACGACCTCTCGGCCTTGACTGGCGGATGGTGGTGGCCCTCCTTTCGAGCGTCATCGCCAAGGAGAACTCCGTGGCGACCCTGGGTGTCCTGTACAATGTGGGAGACCAGGGCCTCATGACCGTCCTGTCGAGCGCGATCCCTCACGCGTCGGCCATATCCTTCCTCGTGGTCCTCATGCTTTTCATACCCTGCGCTCCGACCATTGTCGTCATGAAACAGGAGATGGGGGACAGGAAATGGTTCATTGTGTCCTTCCTTTTCATGCTCTTTTTGTCCTATCTCGTGGGAATGGCCGCCTACGGCCTGGCAAGGGCGGCAGGAGTCTAAAGACCGTTCCAGGTTTCAGGTTCCAGGCTAAAGGCCAAAGAAGGGAAGCGCGAGATTCTTTTGCCTGAAACTTGGAACCTGAAACCTGGAACGGTTTTCACTTCCTGAAACCTGGAACGGTCTTTGTTCTTGACAGTATTTCCCGGGTTCTGTAGACTGAACGCGGGTTCACATGAACAGGCGTTCATCCGAAGAAACTCGCGGTATCATTAATGAAGCGGCACTCCGGGTCTTCTCACGGTCGGGCTATGACGGAGCCAGCATGAGAATGATCGCGGCGGAGGCCGGTATCAGCGTGGGGGCGCTTTACCTTTATTACGGGAGCAAGGAGGAGCTCTGTTCGACCGTTTTCAAGGGTCTTTTCAGAGAGTTCCGGGATACCATCTCGGAAAGGACCCGGGAGATCTCCGACCCTGCTGAACAGATACGCACCTACATCAGAACATACATGGAAATGGCCAGGGTCCATCGCGAGTTCATCTACACCTTCAACAAAGACAAGGGATTTGCCTTCGGTGTGGAATGGAAGCAGAAGTTCTTCGTTGAACTCCGAAGGTTTTTAAACGGGATCATCAGGCGGGGCGTGGAGAATGGAATGTTTGCCGACATTGAGGAGAGCGAGGCGACGAAGATAGTCCTGAGCGTTCTCAGGGGCTATGTTGTTTCCATCGTCATCGATCCTGACAATCTTTTCACCGCCGACGCGTGCACGGACATTCTTCTCAATGGTCTTGTCAGACGCCGGGACCCTGGAAAAGGAGTGGAACTTTCCCGGTGAGGACATCGATCGCGATATTCATGGCCTTCGCCTTCCTGTGGTTCGTGCCGACGGGACATTGCGGGTCCTATACCCCCGACGATCTCTATGCGATCGCGCTCGAACGCTCCGAGAGGATCAAGATATCCGAAGAGGACCTTGCCATAGCCAGAACGGGGAAGGACAAGGCCAGGTCAGCCCTGTTGCCGAAGGTATCCGGCCTCGGCAACTATACGGGGTACAAAGAGCAGAAGGTCTCCGACACGGGGAGCCTCACCCAGCCCGATGAGGCTTCCGGATGGAGCCTGCGCCTAGACCATTCCGTGTCCATGTCGGGTAAGGAGATCACGGCGTACAGGGCGGCGAGGGACTATATAAAGAAGACCGACCTCGACCTCTTCGCCGTGAAAGAGCAATATATACTCTCCGTGACGAACGCCTATTATGACGTGCTCAAAGCGTCGCGGCTCGTGGAAATACAGAGGCAGAACGTGGAGCGCCTGACGAAGCACAGGGATGCGGCGTCGGTCAGGCTCAGGATAGGGGAGGTCACGAAGACGGCGGTCTTGCGAGCGGAGGCGGAACTGTCGGGAGCACGCTCCGATCTCGTCAAGGCGCAGAACCTTCTGAAATTTACGAAGGCCGTCCTGAAAAGGATTGTCGGTCTCGAGGACGAATTCGAGATCGTTGATACGCACAAGGGTGGCACCGCGGGCCTCAGGGACATAAGCGAAGGTAACACCGACCCTGTCATCGGGAATTGCCCGGGGCTCGAACTCGAGTGCTTGAGGCGGGTGGCCCACGTGGAACGGGCTGAGGTGAAGTCATCAGGTATCCAGAAGGACATCGCCTCTTCCCAGGTCGCCATCGCCCGGGGTTCCTACTGGCCGACCCTCGCCGTTGAGGGGATTTTCGCGCAGAGGAAGGAGACCCCCGAAACGAGCGGTCTCATCAGGGACAACCTTTACGGAGGCGTGAAGGTTGTCTTCCCTTTCTTTGAGGGAGGTCTCAGGGCGGCCGAGGTCATGGAGGCGGAGTCAAAGAAACGGCAGACTGATTATGCGTACGAGGACTTGAGGAAGACCGTCACCATCGAGGTTGAGAGCTCTTACCTCGATTTCGTTACCCAGAAGGGTATCCTGAGGTCTCTCGAGGATCAATGGGTGTTTGCCGAAGACAACTACAAGGCGGTTTCAAAGCAGTTCGACTTCGGGCTTGCCCAGAGCGTGGATGTCATGGACGCGAACACGCTCCTCGTGACGGCGGAGCGCCAGCTCATCGACGCACTGTACCAGTACCAGCAGGCGGTTGTCCGTCTGAAACGGTCCACCGGGACATTGCTCGCGTCGTTGAATGCGAAGACGGCCGGTCCCCCCGGGGTCGTGAAGGAGAATATAGCGAAATGAAAAGAAGGACAATCGGAACCGCAGGCCTCTTTCTGCTCCTGCTTCCAGCCCTCATCCTGCCGTCACCGGGTTGCAGGAAGAAGAATGTCGAGGAAAAGGCCGTTAACGTCGTCATGCAGGCCGCGGAGAGCCGCAAACTGCGTCCCTACATAGAATCCACGGGAACCCTGAACCCCAACGAAGAGATCATCATGGGCGCCGAGATCGACGGTATAGTCCGGAGCGTGAAGGTGGACGAGGGCACCGTCGTCAAGAAAGGGATGCTCCTCGCGACGCTGGACGATACCGAGTATGTCCACGAGGTGATACGGGCAAAGGCGGCCCTCAGGCAGACGGAGGCGTCGCTGGCGAACACGAAGATGGAATTCTCGAGGAAGGACGCACTCTACAAGGAACAGCTCGTCACCAGGCAGCAGTACGATGATGTGTTCACACGGTTGACCCTTGCCGAGTCAGAGGTCGACCGGGCCAGGGCGGCCCTTGTCATAGCCAATCAGAAACTGGCCAAGACGAGGCTCCACGCGCCGACGGCGTGCCGCGTCAAGGAGAAGAAGGTGTCTGTGGGTGATTTCGTCAAGAACGGTACCCAGATGCTTATTCTCATTCAGCCCGATCCTCTGAAACTCCGGTTTTCCGTTCCCGAGCGTGATATCGGCAAGATGAAGGTTGGCCAGGAGGTTCACGTCAGGGTTGATGCCTTTGCCGGGCGGGAGTTCGTAGGAAAGGTGTCCATAGTCTTTCCGAGCATCGAGGAGAAGACACGCAGTCTTACGATGGAGGCCCTTATCCCGAACGGGCAGGATGAGCTCAAGCCCGGGCTTTTTGCGAAGGTGCGTCTTTATACCGGACAGGAGCAGGACATGGTCCTTGTCCCCGTCACCTCTCTGTTGTACGAGGGCGATAAGATACGTCTCTATGTCGTTGAAGGCGACACCGCCCGTGAGCGGCCCGTAAAGCTCGGTAACAAATACGGCGAATTCATGGAGATCTCCTCGGGTTTGAAGGCGGGGGAGATGGTGGTCGTTGCCGGACAGCAGAACCTTTCGGAGGGAGCGAAGGTCTCCGTCGAGAAGTCCCCGGGCCGCGAGAGAGGCAAACCAGGCGCAAAAGATAACGGGGAAGGGAAATGATGATGCCCGTGATACTCTGTATCGGGGTGCTCACCCGCTGACCTATGTGGCTTTCCGATACATCCATCAAGAGACCCGTGTTCGCCACCATGCTTGTCATGGCGCTTGTCGTTCTCGGCATTGTGAGCTATCCGAGCATCGGTGTCGATCTTTTTCCCAAGGTCGATCTGCCGATGATCAACATCAGGACGGAGCTCAAGGGAGCGAGTCCTGAGATCATGGACATAGACGTGACGGACAAGATCGAGGAGTCCGTCAACACCATCAGCGGTATCAAGACGATCACCTCATCGAGCACGGAAGGCGCATCGAACATCACAGTCGAATTCGTGCTGGAAAAAGACATCGACCTTGCCGTGCAGGATGTCAGGGAAAAGATATCCGTGATACGGTCCAAGCTGCCCAACGACATCGATGAACCCATTGTGGAGAAGGTCGACCCGGACGCGACACCTGTCCTGTGGCTTGCCCTGCACGGCCAGAGGTCGATCCGTGATCTTTCCACCTACGCGGACGAGGTTCTCAAGGAACAGCTCCAGCGGATAAACGGGGTCGGTGCGATCCGCCTGTATGGATTGAGACTCCGTCAGGCCCGGATATGGCTCGACAACGACAGGCTGAGGGCCTATGGAGTGACGGCCCATGACGTCATGAAATGCCTTCAGAGGGAGAATGTGGAGCTGCCGGGGGGAAGGATAGAGAGCGCGACCAAGGAATACAGCATCAAAGTCAAGGGCGAGTTCCCGACGATCCAGCAGTTCAATGAGATGGTGGTGGGGTATTACAGGGGGACGCCCGTGCGTTTGAGGGACATCGGCCGCGCCGAGGACGGCATGGAGGAGAAGCGGACCATCTCCCGGTATAACGGTGCCCCCAGCGTCGCCGTCGGTATCCAGAAGCAGTCGGGAACGAACACGGTCGAGGTCATAGAGAGGATAAAGAAGGAACTCGAAGAGGTATCGCGGCTCCTGCCCAACGGGATGAGCCTGGGCATCGCCTTCGACCAATCGAACTTCATAAAACGGTCCATCAACGACGTCCAGCATCACCTGATCTACGGCGGTTTCTTTGCCATTCTGGCCGTTCTGCTTTTCCTGAGGAACTTCAGGACGACGGTCATAAGCGCGCTGGCGATCCCGGCGTCCGTCATTTCGACCTTCGCGATCATGAACGCCTTCGGCTTCACCTTCAACAACATGTCCATGCTGGCCCTGTCCCTTTCCATCGGTATTCTGATAGACGACGCCATCATCGTCATCGAGAACATTCAGCGCCATATCGAAGACGGGATGACACCCAGGGAAGCCGCCTTCTTTGCCACCTCCGAGATCGGCCTTGCCGTTTCGGCGACGACGCTCGCCATCATTGTCATCTTCATCCCCGTGGCCTTTATGAAAGGCATCATAGGACGCTTCTTCTTCCAGTTCGGTATGACCGTGGTCTTTGCCGTGATGGTCTCATGGTTCGTTTCCTTCACGCTGACACCCATGTTGTCGTCCCTGTACCTGAAGGGCAGGGACAGTGTCGGGGGGTCCGTCCGGCTGCCCGGGTGTATCCTGAGGATCGGACAGCGCTGCCGGGTGTCGCATCGTCTGCAAAGGCTCTCGGACATCCTCGAAGGGGGTTACGAGAGGATGGAAGGCAGATACCGCGGGGTGCTGACATGGGCCCTTTACCATCGGAGGAAGGTGCTTGTCTTCGCCGGGGGAACGTTCGTGCTCGGCCTTTGCCTCATGTTCTTTATCGGGAAGGAGTTCACACCTTCGGAGGACCAGAGCCGTTTTGTCATCAGACTCCAGACGCCCATTGATTATTCCGTTGATGAAGTGGACCACATGAACCGCAGGGCCGAGGAGATCGTAAAGAAGTTCCCCGAGGTCCGGAGCGTCCTTTACACGCAGGGCGGGGGACGAACGAAGGAAACGAACAAGGCGAACCTGTCCGTCAACCTGGTTCCGAAATCGCAGCGCCGGAAGACTCAGGACGAGATCAAGGCCGAGATGCGCAGGGCCCTGAGAAAGGTGCCGGGGCTCAAGGCCTCCGTGGAGGACATATCCATGATCGGAGGCGGACAGAGGCAGGTTGCCATCATGTACAGCATCCGCGGCCTGGAGCTGGACAAACTGGAGGCGTACACACGGGAGATCCGGGACCGGTTCGGCAGACTGCCGGGGGTCGTCGACCTCGACACGTCCCTCGAGAAGGGCAAGCCCGAGGTCCGCGTTTTCATCGACCGTGACAAGGCCGCCGACCTGGGGATCGATGTTGCGACCGTTGCGGAGACTGCCAATTTCCTTCTCAGCGGCGAAGTGGAGATCACCAAGTTCAAGGACGAAGCCAGGGGCAGGCGCTACGATGTGCGGGTAAGGCTCAACCCCGAGAACAGGAGCGATCCTGAAGACATCGGCGAGATATACGTCAGGTCGAAGGAGGGCAAACTGGTCATGCTTTCCAACATCGTGACCCTGAAGGAAGGTGGCGGTCCCAGCGTCATCAACCGCGTCGACAGGCAGCGGGCGGTAACCCTTTTCGCAAACCTCGAGAAAAAGCCCCTGGGGCAGGCCAGATCGGAACTTGACGACATATCAGCGAGGATCCTCACCGCCGGGTATTCGGGCAGCTACAAGGGACAGGCCGACACCATGAAGGAATCCTTCAGATATCTCCTGTTCGCGGCCATCCTGGGCGTGGTCATGGCGTACATGGTCCTCGCCGCACAGTTCGAGAGCTTCGTGCATCCCTTTACGGTCCTTCTGTCGATGCCCTTCTCCCTTATCGGTGCTTTCGGGGCCCTATTCGTGACGGGCAAGACCCTCAATATCTTCAGCATCATAGGGCTCATCCTCCTCATGGGCCTCGTCAAGAAGAATGCCATCCTGCTCGTGGACTACACGAATATCCTCAGGGAGCGCGGCGCCGCCCGTAGGGACGCCCTCCTTGAGGCAGGGCCCGTCAGGCTCCGCCCCATTCTCATGACCACCTTCGCCATGATCATGGGCATGATGCCCATAGCCCTCGGGATTGGCGAAGGTGCAGAAACGCGGTCTCCCATGGCTCTTGCCACCATCGGAGGACTGATCACCTCGCTGCTTCTCACGCTCGTCGTTATTCCCGTGGCGTATGATCTTTTCGATGAGATGAAAGAGAAATATTTCCCTGGGAAGGACGGTCGAAAATGAAGATGCTCATCATCGTTTACAACGACGTCGTCGATGAAGAGCTTGTCGCGATGTTGAAGAAGGCCGGTGTTTCCGGATACACCAAGTGGAAGGAAGCGCTGGGGGAAGGGCCGGGGACGGGGCCCAAGCTGGCCACGAACATCTGGCCCGGCAAGAACAACGTCATCGCTGTTGTCGTGAACGACGAGGAACTTCCCGCTGTTTCGGGGTTCCTTCGGGACCTGAAGGGGTCCCATCCGAAAGGGGGCATAAAGACCTTCATTCTCCAGGTGGAGGGTACCATTTAGCCTTGCCCCTCTACCGGAGTGGTCCGTCGTTCTTGTGTTATGAGGCGCGACCTGTCGGGGACAGTGAGGCGACAGACGGGAAGGATACGGAATGAGCCTGTTTTTCATCACCTTCTTCACACTTTATACGGCGCTTCACGCGTACGTCTTCATAAAGGCGTGGTATGCCTTTCGTTTCCGCCCGCTCACGGGCTGCATCATTGCTTTCATTCTCCTCTTCTGTGTCTTCATGCCGCTCTTTGTCCGCGCCCTCGAACAGGGCGGGCAGGAATCCATCGCGCGTATCTTCGCCTATGCCGGCTACATCTGGATGAGCGCCATTTTCATCTTCTTTGCCACATCCCTCGTGCTCGATATCGGCAGGTTATGCGTTATCATTGCGGCGTCACTCTTCAAGGTGGGGCTGCCGGTGACGATGCGCTCGAATCTCGTGCTCTTTTTCATACCCGTCGCGCTGTCGGTCTTGACAGTGGTGTACGGCTACCATGAGGCCCTGACGATCCGTACGGAGAGGGTGCGCGTCGAAACATCAAAGCTTCCCGAGCGGATTGCCAAGGTGACGATAATCCAGGTCTCGGATATCCATCTCGGGCTTGTCAACAGGGAGAGGGTGTTGAAGAGGGTAGTTGCGGCCATCAAGGAAGCCCGCCCCGACATGGTTGTCTCGACGGGCGATCTCGTGGACGGACAGATCAACAATATCAACGGTCTTTCCGACATGCTCAGGGACATCAAGCCCCGGTACGGGAAATACGCGATCATGGGAAACCACGAGTTCTACGCGGGTGTCGGGGTTTCGGAGGATTTCACCAGGAAGGCGGGCTTCAGGATGCTCCGCAATGAAGGTATCACCGTCGACGGCGTCATGAACGTGGCAGGCGTCGACGATATCGGGCACAGGTCGACGGGCCGCAACTCGCCGGAGGAGGGGACCCTGCTCGGGGAATTGCCCCGCCACCTCTTTACTATCTTTCTGAAACACCGCCCTCTGGTGGCAGCCTCATCCCTGGGGCTCTTCGACATCCAGTTGTCGGGGCACACGCATGGCGGGCAGGTGTATCCCTTCAAATACATCACGCAGATATCCTTTCCCAGGATCGCCGGCCTATACCCGCTGAAGAACGGTTCCCTCCTCTATGTCAACAGGGGGACCGGGACATGGGGTCCCCCGATACGCTTCCTCACCCCGCCGGAAGTGACGGTGATCGAGGTGGTAGGCAAGAGGTAGCGTGTGTGGGGGTAGGGGGGCGGGGGCTCTGATAGGACCGATAGGAGAAATAGGACCTATAGGACCAATAAGACCCATAGGACACTTAGGACCTATAGGACGGATCGATTCCCTGCGCAACTGCCTTCAACGCGTCCTATAGGTCCTAAGCGTCCTATAAGTCCTATATGTCCCATTGGTCCTATTCATCCTATAGGTCCTATCCATTCCAACACCCGTGCCCGCCAGCGCTGCCTTCCCCCTGACCCCTTTTTCTCTCCCTCTTTACTCTTTCCCTTTTTTCCATTAATCTATCTCTCATGGAAAACACAGACACTGGGTTTAAATCCACAGCATTGGAGATCAATCTTGAGCGGACGAGGGCGACCGTCGAGATACCCGAGAAGTACCGTGTCCTGATGGACATCATGGAAGGGCATTATGGTATCCTGCGGCGTCTTGAAGACCTGCTTGTCGAACTGAACCACCCTTTCGTCAACTGGGAATACGTCCTGACACAGCTGAAGGGGCTTTCCATCGGAGACTTTTACGACTTCAACCGTCATGACGACGGCCTTACGGCGCTTACCCT
>Ga0302250_1002756_pt1 | contig 10272 bp, 11 predicted proteins | sample AAG_RA_Asp_MG_FD_193536 | JGI IMG/M metagenome (GOLD analysis project Ga0302250, IMG submission 193536) | Enriched activated sludge microbial communities from anaerobic digester in WTTP, New Holstein, Wisconsin, United States - AAG_RA_Asp | ecosystem: Engineered > Bioreactor > Anaerobic >... | reverse complement strand
GAAGGGGCGTTGAAGGCCAACCTCTATCCTAGCCTCGGAGAGGTTCCTATCAATCGAATTGAGCCGGCACTGCTCAAGAGCGAGCTGAAACGTATCGAGGCCCGCGGCAGTCTCGACATGCTTCGTTTTGTCCTTCAGATTGCAGGTGAAGTTTTCGACCTTGCCAAGGCCGATAGTCGCTTCAAAGGGGACAACCCAGCCCAGGTTTTGCGCAAGAACGTTTTTGCAAAGCATAAAAAAGGCAACATGAAGGCGCTATCCTGGGAAGAAATGCCTGGTTTTCTCCATCGTTTGGACGGATTTCACGGGGAATTTGCTACCGCGTCGTGTATCCGCCTGATGCTTTGGACTGCAACTCGCCCTGGCGAAGCTAGGGCTGCCCGATGGGAAGAATTCGACCTGAAGAAAGCATGCTGGACTATCCCGGCAAGGCGTATGAAGTTGCGTCAGGAGCATCGCATTCCATTGCCCCAGCAAGCTGTCACGATGCTTAAGGAACTGAAGCTGATAACTGGCAGCAAGGAATATCTATTTCCCAGCAAAAGAGGTTCAAAGGCCACGACGATTAGCGACGTGGCTATTCTGAAGGCCATTCGCCGAACCGTGGGGCATGACGAAGTTGACGCTCACGGTTTCCGAGCGGTTTTTCGCACACATGCTGGAGAATCCTTGCTCTGGGATGAGTCGGTTCTCGAAGCAGCCCTCGCTCACGGAAAGAGAAATGCGGTCGTCGGTGCGTACGACCGCACAACCCATTACGAAATGCGAAAAAAACTCATGCAGTGGTATTCGAACGAGCTGGATCGTGTGAAGAAGGGTTCTCCGGGTTCTACGAGTCGCCGGAACCGTACGATGCCGGTCAAGGCTCGACTCTCCAATCTGGAGTCTGTTGGTTAATATTCATGCAAGCGAAAATGATGATCGACAAAGCGTTCTACCCTTTGGACGAAGCGGCAACCCTGCTTGGCCACAAGCCATCCGACTTGATCCACTTGGCCGCAATCGAAGAAATTGTCCTCTTGGTTGGCGTTAATGATGACATCCGTTTTCGTACCTATGATGCTTCCGCGGATCGCACCGAAATGCCAGCTCTTCTGGAGCCTCAGTTACTAGCGCTCACCCCCAGCCAGTGTCAGAAGATTGAGTTGAATGGGCGCACCGAGCAGAGTGATTTCCGTATTGGGTACCTTATGTTGCCTGACGGGAATCTCCAGCAACTGATGCCAAGTTATGGAGGTCGGCTCCGGCTAGATCATGGCTGGGCCTTTTGGCGCACATACAAAGGTCCTTACATCAAAGAGCTTGAATTGACGGTCGAGCGCTTGTTCGTCCGAGGGGAGGATGTTCGTCGAATCCTGGTAAGTCAGTCCCAGTTGACGACCAACAAAAAGCCAAAGAAAAAGGAATTCAAGCCGGTCGAAGTGCCTGAAACGGTACCTAGTTCGGGCGATTTGGGAATCGGCGATAAAACCACAATCAACACCGCCAATCAAAGTATTAAGAAGGATTGCTTCGTTGACAAAAGCAATGCCGCTACATCCGGTACGCCCGTTGTTGAAACGTCCATGGACAGCGAAACACCATTAATCATTCTCCGAATGCCGGAAGTGATAGAGCGTACCGGGCTTTCGAAATCGACGATCTACGATAAGCTAGATTCTAAATCGCCACGCCACGATCCGACCTTTCCAAAGCGGCGGAATCTTGGAACCAATGCTGTGGGATGGGTCCAGTCAGAAATTGAATCGTGGTTGCAGGCTCGTCCAGTGAATGGAATTGGGAGAGGTGATTAGGTGGGATGTTCCAGGCGGTATGTGGTTGTCCACAAACTGGAGTGGTTAGAGTAGTTCAGATGATTGGAAAAGTCAGAGTTGCCAGCTTGAATTCGAAATTCATGCTGGAAAAGTCGTGCTTGCTGACATAGCGTTCCATGTGAACCAGGCGTTCCAGATTGCTTCCCCACCAGCTTAATAATGATCTGGATTGAAACTCATACAGTGCGCCGTGTAGTGGCGCAAGTTTGTATTTCTTTGATACCAAAGAATCAATAAATTCTGGTCGAAATTCAGAATACGCTTTGGCTAGGGCTGAGAAGGTGTACTGTAAACCGCTGATTTTGACAGGGTAAAGCACCCAGATATCTTCAAGGATGCTGTTTAGTAGGAGCGTCCGCTCTTGGGGGGGCATCTCCTGCAAAGTCGGGAAGATGTACTCCTGATTGCCTGTATATATCTTCAGGTCGGCTAAATATTTCGCACAGGTAGGCGATACCCATGAAAAGCGCTGAGTCGGCGTGAATTCAAATGAGCGCTGGGATGCGGTTCTTCTTTGATGGCGCTTCTGCCCGTGGAGTAACTTGCAACCCCAGGAGTCCAGGTCAGACCACTTTGCGGTCAGTAGATCCTTCGGGCGGGCAGGAAGTGCAAGCATCAAAAAGATGGCGAGCGAGTACTCTCTCTTTATGCCAGTGGTAAAGAGCAGTTTTCCCAAGAACTCCCAACAGTGCGCTTCTGTTTGAAGGTAAAAACGCTCGCTTCTATCACTTGTTGACTTCGCACGAGACTTGATTCCGCGTTCCGGTTCATGAGGGCTTCCTGTCGACGGATTTGCGGCGAGTTGCGCTTCAATCTCGGCGAAAAAATGTCGCAAATTCATGCGAACTTCTTCGATCGGCGTATCGGGATGGGTTCCGACTTGTCGAGAGCGATACAAGCCATTCTTGCGGTATCGGGCCTCGAAGATCTTTCGGTCTTTTTTGACCTTAAGTCGCAGCCCATCCTCAACGACAAGAATCGTGCCGTCCTCCAATTCGGCGTCCAGTACTCTTAAATCATTTAGTGGTGACGTTTTCTTCGGCATCGCGAATTTGATCAAGTTGGCGTGGGTTCTAGACCTTGGAACCCGTAAGGAACCCCAATAGTTTTAATTAAAAACCCGTAAATGAACCCGAAATTTAGATATCGAACCCAATTGAAACCCCATGTAACAATTTTTATTATAGCTATATAAATCAAATAAAATGCTAGGACCCAATGAAATAAACAGTTTTTATATATCTACTATTATAGTTTTGTCCGTAGCACCTGCTGATAGATTGTGTTCAGAAATCAAGGTGGGCCCGACTTGACAGGCGAAGGCATCGCGTAACGTTGGCGGACTGTTTTGTAGCTTAAGCAACTCAATCTGCTGCCTGTCGTTCGTTTGTCCGGTACGCACCTGAAGAGATTGCGGCCCATCGATGTCCGGTATGATCGGATCCTTTTGAGGATGCTGTGATATGGCTGTTCATGAGCGAACTGATTGCAGTCATTTAATAATCATGACAATCGCGGTTTCGAGAGAGCTTGTTTGGCGTTGTCTGACCAACAGTGAGCTTTTGAAACAGTGGTACTCCCAAGATCCATGGCGAGTTACGCGAGCAGAACTAGATGTTCGCACCGGCGGTCAGCAGGTCATTACCATCGCTGGGCCAGACGGAAAGAGTCAGACAATCGTGGAGGTCTTTCTGGAGGTTGTTGAGGGAGAGAAACTGGTTCTTACAGATGCCTTTTCGCAGGCTTGGATTCCTGCGCTCACCGCAAGCAAGGTGACAGAAATTTGTCTGGAGTCAGTAGCCAAAGGGACTCGACTGCAGGTTAGCGTCTCGTGCTGGAATCAGCTTGACTCCGCGCCGTTGCACCAGCATTTTGAAGAAGGTTGGCGACAGGCTGTCGACAGAATCAGCGAGGTATCTCGCGGACTCTTCTTGTAATTCTTCTCGAGCTTGTCCAGAACATAGCCAAATCGGCTGTCCTGCACTTTCAGTTGGGAGCTTAGCGGGTAACGAGGGCTCGTCTCCAGCGAGGTGCTCCGCTACTGCTGTCACGGTAGCATTCTGGTAGCGACGAATTCGAACTCAGAGAACTTACTGAATGTGATCAGTTTGGTGAGGTGGTATTGTCTGCCCACCTCACCGATACACTCGTCTACGCGTTACAAGATCAAACCGAATTCCTGGCATTGCGATTCATCGGTTTGCGTCGGGAGAGGGTCCCGTTTGCCACCGATTGAAATTCTCCTCGGCGCTCCCCTTTTGGTTTCTGGCGCACGAGGAAGGACGCTGCGAGTAATAGTCCTGGTTTTTGGGGGAGCGATTCCCTCCAAACCCTGATCTTCCTTGACTAAGTAGATCAGGGAGTACGCAAGGTTGGATCGCTTGAGTTCGTCCGAGTGACTGATCATCCCGATCCCCTGGTATCGGTATTCGTCCTGCCTAGAATTGCAATTGAAGTGCCGACCACGGGTAATCAACGTATCACCTTGGCCGGAAATTCTGGTTATTCGTCCCTCCCAGTAATCTTTCCCGATCGCCTTCCCCAAATTAATCCCCTGCTGTCGCTTCTGCCCATCGAAGAACAAGATGCAGTGGAAATGAAAGCCGCAACCGTTGTCGCCATGTTCGCGGGCAATGATAAGCCCCACGCAATGCTCGAAATGCTTGTTCCAGCGACGAAGGCTGACAAACCGACTGATATCTTGCTGAGCCTGGGCTAGCGTTATGTACTCGGCAAAGTCATCCCCATATTCCAGATCCAAACGAACCACCAGCAGTTTTGAATAGACGAGGAAGAGCCTATCGATATAGCCCTGAAGTCTTTCGAACATCCGCTTGTCGTAAGTGGAGGCGTATGTCTTCGCCTCGATATACCTCGTTACCGTCGATGCCTTTGTTCGAATCAGATCAAGGAGGGCGTTGTAGCGCTCTGCCTCTTTGATGCCAGGTCCGGTGAAGTCGCCTGCGCATGTAACTTCAGAGCACAACCCCATCTCCGCGGAGCTTTCCTGAAACAGCGCAATTAATGGACAGAGCTTTACATCAGCAGGAATCCGTTCGATGTAACTGCGGAGTAGTCTGAAGTACCAGGCTAACGGCAACTCTTGGATCCGTGTTTTCCCTCGTTTGTCCGTAATGATCAGAAAACCAGGCTTATCAGTCGCTAGCACCTGTTCAACGAATCTGTGGATGTCCCAGAGCGGGAATCTCTGGCATTGGTAGTCGATCAATTCGGAGCGGGTTGTTTCATCGGTAGACGAGTCAGGAACATCGTCTTGGGTAATGATCAGTTGAGACACATTTTCGTTGTATAGAGAGTCATCGTTCATTTTCATTTCCTTCGGCAATAGATGGCATATAGATTGAAGTTGGTGACTTCAATCGACCATCAGATCGGTTTGTAGTAGTAGCTATCAGGTCAGTTCATTGTTTATAAATATATGATTATTAATATATATAACAATGAAAGAACCTGAATTCATGAGTTCGGAAATCATCGGTTTGCAAATGCACGAATATCGCAAATTGATTGCAAATATCGAGATTGCGAGATTTCCTTTCCTCATAGTTATGCAGCTATGCTGTAAAAATGACTTTTCCCGTTTCGGTGGATTCAAAGAAATTTCAGCCACATATCACCGTTGTGGAGCGGGGAAAATATTCGCTAAAAAGCCACGCCTGACGCGGTTTCGAGATTTCTCCGCCTTTGCTGCATCCACCTTTCCAGGGGAAATCTATGAATCCAATTTGTCCCAATTGCCACTCCGCGCGCGTCGAGACCCGTAATCTCGCGCGCAAAGCGGGCGGCGTCATCGGTACTGTCGGCGGCAGCGTCGGCGGTGCTTCCGGTAGCCTGTCCGGTGCCCAGTTCGGCATGACTGTTGGTGTCGTTGCCGGTCCGCCGGGCATGCTGGCCGGCGGTCTGCTCGGTGCGATCATCGGCGCACTGGTCGGCGGTACCGCCGGGGGCTTTGCCGGTGCCCGGCTCGGCGAGATGGTCGACGAACGCGTTCTCGATAACTATCGCTGTCTCGCCTGCGGCCATTGCTTCAGCCGTTCGTCAAACCATAACGAAAGAGGAGGACGCGTCTAGTAGGGACGTTGGCTGTTATTTTTTACCGAGATGGCCAATGCCATGAACACTATTCCATCAAGGAGAAAACCATGGCCAATCAGATCCCGTACTGTCAACTCGTCAACTATCGCAAGCGCGTCATCGATTCGCTCGAAGCTTGGGCCAAGCCGCATACTAAATGTGTACATCGCCAGGCCGAAAGCATTTCCATGAAGCTAGCCGAGGGGCGGCATCTCGTGTTACTCGCTCCTCTGCAAAACGAACCGATCGTCGTCCTTATGTTCGGTCAGATCGATTCATCAACCCCGGACAGCGGATTTCCCGATCGATTTGTGACCTGGCTTCGTGAGGGGGGCAACGATCCGATGCCCGATGCAGTCTATGCGCCGCACTTGAACGCCCTGGGGTACGGCATAACCATACCCGTGGTCGATTGGCCGACAATCGAAACGCTGTATCTCCCGATGATCGACTTTGTTTTTAGCCTTCTTGCCCAACTGCAACGTTGCTTTCTGGCTGTTCGCAGTCTCGATCTGGATGGAGAGTGCGCGCGAGTCCTGCGCGACAGGTTTCATTCAGAGGCATTCATCCGTCGAGAATTACTGCGTGATTCACCTACCCTGATATACCGCTCGCTCGCGATCCATTAGTACTCGCAGTCAGGGGCTGTTCGTCCTCCCTCTTTTTCCATTCCGATTCATCCCCGTGTGCCTGGTCGCTGTCGTTTGGCAGTGACCAGGCATGCTCTCATCCATTCCTGAAAGGAAATCTCATGGTCCACGAAGTACAAACCATGGCCTACGTCGACGCCACCCCGTGGCACGGTCTCGGCAACCCACTCACCCCCCATCAACCGATCGAGGTCTGGCAGAAGGAAGCTGGCATGGATTGGCGCATCAATGAAACCGAGGTGCTGTATTCCATTGCCGGTGGTAATGGTCTGCATCTCAAGAACAATCCGGAACACAAGGTCTTGTTCCGTTCCGATACGGCGTTGCCGTTATCCGTGGTCTCCAAGCGCTACAAGGTCGTGCAACCGGCCGATGTCCTGGAGTTCTATCGTGATCTCGTCAGCGTCGGCGGTTTCGAACTGGAAACGGCCGGTGTCCTGAAAGGGGGCAAGAAACTCTGGGCACTGGCCAAGACGGGTCAGGAGACGCTGCTACGCGGTAATGATCGGGTCAAGGCGTATCTGCTGTTGGCGACGAGTTGCGACGGCACGTTGTGTACCACCGCCCAGTTCACCAGCATCCGCGTTGTGTGCAACAACACCTTGCAGATGGCGGTCGGTGACAGTTCCGGCGCCGTGAAGGTGCCGCACTCGACAGCCTTCGATCCGGTCCAGGTCAAACAGGCACTCGGGCTCGGCCTGTCGACTTGGGATCGCTTCGTCGACGACATGCACCGGCTCGCAGCAAGGAAACTGCACAAGTTCGAAGCGATGAACTTCCTCGTCAATGTCCTGGGCGATCCGGAACTGCCGCTGGCCGACCAGCCCAACCAGAAAGCGCTGCAGAACGTCTATGCCCTCTATGCGGGACAAGGCAAAGGTAGTGAGCTGGCGTCCGCCGACGGAACCGCGTGGGGCTTGCTCAACGGCGTGACCGAGTACATCGATCAGCATCGTCGCGCGCGCAGTCCCGATCACCGACTCGATTCGGCGTGGTTCGGTCCGGGCGCGGTGCTGAAGGAGAAAGCGTTCCGGGAAGCGCTGAAGCTGGTCGCGTGATCCCAATCCTTCTCATCGCACCGCAGTGAACAAGAACACAAGAGTGCTTGTCGACCTTATGTGCTCAATAAACTGAAAACGTCGCATCCCCCTCACTGACGCCTTTTGCGTCAGATCCCATCGCCCTGGTTGATCTTCGGATTGACCGGGGCGTTTCTCTTTCCAGGAGACGAACATGACGATTCCTGCAGTCCATGTGCCTTCAGACCCACCCAAACCCCGACCGGCGCTACGCCTCGTCAAGACCAACGATCTTGATCGTGACGAATGGCTCGATGTCCGCCGGCGTGGCATCGGCAGTTCCGATGCCGCTGCTGCTGTGGGTCTCAACCCGTATCAATCACAACTCGAATTGTGGATGCAGAAGACCGGGCGCGCGCATCTCCTGCCTGTTGACGATCCGAACGACGAAGAGAGCCCGATGTACTGGGGCCGTATCCTTGAAGTGATCGTGGCCGCGCACTACACGAAGCGCACCGGTCACCGGGTACGCAAGATCAACGCGGTCCTGCAGCATCCCGATCCAGCCTTGCCGTGGATGCTGGCCAACATCGATCGCGAAGTGACCGGCGCGCCCGATGTCCAGATCCTCGAATGCAAAACCGCCGGAATCAACGGCGCTCGCCTCTGGCGGGACGGTGTTCCGGAGTACGTGCAGCTCCAAGTGCATCATCAGCTGGCGGTAACCGGCAAACAGACCGCCGATGTCGCGGTCCTGTTGGGCGGACAGCATCTGGAAATCCACCGGATCGAACGCGATGACCGCCTGATCGCTCGTCTCATCGAACTGGAGCGGCAGTTCTGGCAGTACGTCGAAACCGATACGCCACCTCCGGCGGATGGCTCCGATTCGGCGGAGTTGGCCTTGCGGTGTCTGTATCCCGAGGATACCGGCCAAACCGTCGACTTCCGTGATCACCGGAACCTGTCGGCGTGCTTTGCCGATCTGCTCGCCGTGCGTCAATCGATTGCCGAACAGGAGAAGCTTGAAGCTCAACTCAAGCAAATCCTGCAGCAAGCGATGGGCAGCGCCACGCGGGCGGACTTCGAAACCGGGAGCGTGACCTGGAAGAAGGCGAAGGACAGCGTTGTCCTCGATGTCACCCGTCTGCTCAAGGACCAACCGGACCTGCCGCAACGCTATGCCCTCACCAAAGCCGGGAGCCGACGCTTTCTCGTGCTTTGAGCATCAACCAACAGCCTCTGTCGTCACCCGATCAAGCGGGTGCGGCAGGGGCTTTCTCTTTTTTTACGATTGAAGGAGCACGTCATGTTGAAAGGCCTGAGTATCACCCCGCCGATTCTGGGGCGCATCTCTATTGGCAAGGTTGTCGAGCGGAGCGGCAAACGCCTGCCGGAGAAGGACGACCAGTTCACGATCACGTCGCAGATACAACACCAGAACGGATGGTTGCCGCATCCGGTCGATGAGGGCTTTCGGCAGACACAAGGCGGGAAACTGCGCAGCATTCCGATTCGTTTGCTGTTCAACGATCCCGATCTCAATTTCCGCGCCGATTACAGCCTGTTCGACCGCACTACCGGACGACCGCTCTGTGTTGGCAATGGAGAAACGGCGAAGGGCGTGACAACCGAGGGGATGAAGGAGTATCCCTGCCCATCCCCCGCGGCGTGTGAACTCGGTCGCAAGGGCGGCTGCAAACCCTATGGCCGCTTGAACGTCCGTATCGGCGATGAGGATCCCCTGGGCAGCTTCATCTTCCGGACCACGGGATTCAACAGCATTCGCACCTTGGCGGCCCGGTTGCAGTACTTCCGGGCGATCTCGGGGAATCGTCTGTCGTGCCTGCCCCTGGAACTGCGGCTACGCGGGAAATCGACCCGGCAGAGTCATGGAACGCCCATCTACTACGTGGATGTCACGGTTCGGACAGGCGTGAGTCTGGAAGAAGCCCTGGTTGAAGCGAAACGGATTGAAGAACAGCGTCAGGCGGCAGGCTTCGATCAGGAGGCGCTGGAGCTGTCAGCCCGTCAGGGATTGGCCAACGGAGCGTTCGAGGAGAGCGACGAAGAAGGTGGGGCGGTGGTGGAGGAGTTCTTTCCGGCTACGTCGGGAGAAGGTGACACCGTCGCGGCGGAGGGGGCATCGGGGACCGCCACCGTGCCGGATTCGCTGGCCGAGAAGCTGGCCGTCAAGGCGCACAACCTAGGCTTGGTCGAGCGCCAGGCGTAGGCCTGCCTAGACGGCCTGCCATGCCTCACAGTCCCGCGTCGATCAACAGGTCGGATGGCTGGCACTGCATCGCTTTCGCGATACGCAGGATGTTGAGGAAGGTCACATTGCGCTCACCCCGCTCGATCTTCCCCATGTGTGAGCGGTCGATCTCGGCAAGGTCGGCCAGCGCCTCCTGGGACAACGGCAACGCCATACGCCGCGCACGTATGGCGGCACCCAGCCTCACGAGGTCCTGATCCTTGTCCTGCTTTGCGGAAACCCTTGTCATGCCGTGAATCGTGCGGCTATGATGCCTTCGCGACCACGGCATTTACGACCCATATTAAAAGGAGGTCCCGATGTTCAATCCGTCCCCGCTGGAAACCCTGCTTTCGTATGCCATCGCTTTCGCGGCCGGCGCGGCGTCCGTCGCGCTGGTGACGGCCTACGGTCGGTGGATGCGAGACCAGGCGCTGCGA
>Ga0302250_1002754_pt1 | contig 10279 bp, 7 predicted proteins | sample AAG_RA_Asp_MG_FD_193536 | JGI IMG/M metagenome (GOLD analysis project Ga0302250, IMG submission 193536) | Enriched activated sludge microbial communities from anaerobic digester in WTTP, New Holstein, Wisconsin, United States - AAG_RA_Asp | ecosystem: Engineered > Bioreactor > Anaerobic >... | reverse complement strand
GGAGTTCACAGACAGGGCATTTGTCTTGAACGGCTTTTCCAAGCTCTATGCCATGACCGGCTACCGCCTGGGATATCTCATCGCTCCACCCCAGTTCATCCGGCCCATTCAGAAGATGCAGCAGAACTTTTTCATCTGCGCCGGCTCTTTAGCCCAGAGGGCAGGGATTGCTGCCTTGCAGGAGAGCGAAGCCGAGGTGGAGGAGATGAAAAGCATATACAATCGCAGGCGCAAGTTTATGATCAAACGCCTAAAGGAACTGGGCATCTCCATAGCCGTGGAGCCGACGGGGGCTTTTTATGTATTCGCCAATGCCAGAAGCATCTCCAGCGACTCCTATCGCCTGGCCTTCGATATTTTGGAAAAGGCGCATGTGGGAGTGACGCCCGGCGTGGACTTCGGGAAAAACGGGGAAGGCTATCTTCGTTTCTCTTATGCCAATTCGATTAAGAATATAGAGGAGGGACTGAACCGGCTGGAGCAATATCTAAAGGAGGCAAGCTGGCTATAGTCCGGCTGTGATTCATTTTTCGGCTCAGTCCTTTGTCAGGATATCCAGCAGCTTCCTGGCATTCTCCCTGAACTCTTCCAGGCTTCCGTCATTTACCAGCTTAAGGCTGGCTGCCTCCATTGCCTGGCACATGCCCCATCCCATCTCCCGGCACTCCCTCTGCTCCAGCGCCGCAGCAGCCTGACCATCCGGCTCGCCGCAACTGGATATGATCTTCTCATCCTGGTCCTGCTTGTCTGCCTCGCACAGGCCACTTCCCGGATCGTCCGGTCGGCCCCGCGCCCGAAGCCACCTCAGGCGCTCCTCCGCCGGAGCGCAGACTTCCACCAGATAAAACTCCTCGGCCTGGGAGGCAAAATAGTCAGCCTCCTCTCGAGAGCGCAGGCCGTCCACTACTACCGTCTCCTCTCCACGGGCCCTGGCCTCTTGAAAGATTCGCCTGGCCACGGCCTCGGGTCCCTCCGCCTCTCGCAAGGCGCAACCGATGCGACCCAAATTCACGTCTGTAGGCTCCAGGCCCTGCCTGGCTGCCTCCTGGCGGATGACATCTCCCATGACCAGCACAGTCAGACCCTGCTGCATTGCAATCCGGGAGGCCTCTCCCTTGCCCGAGCCGGGCAGCCCTATCAAGCCGATGATCTTCATCTGGTGTCCACCTTTAGGGGCGGTTTCAGTTCATTCCGTTATCTAGCTTTTCCATACCACCTTGGGCAGAGCATGAACCCGGATCTCCATCTCGCCCTGGCTGGCAGCACGGCAGGCTTCTGCCATCTGCTCCATCTCCTCAATGGATACCGGAGAGAATGGGCTCTCGTCCTCACCGGGATGGCCCTGCTGAAGAATCAGGCCCTCCAGGCGGCTGAGGGGATATGAACCCTTTAATCGGCAAAGTGCCCCGGCGATCTTCTCCACCTGGGCAGTGGAGGGATCATGGGGGAAGACTGTGGTCCTGGCCTCAAATACACTTCCCGATTTAAAGCAGATCTCCAGGCTCTTTCTCACTTCAGAGGCACTGTGGCCTCTTCCTGTGGCTGACTCATAATCCGGCTCCTCAAGGGCAGACTTGAGGTCCAGAAAGACCCTATCCACCAGGCCTTCTTCCAGAAGCATCTCCAGGTGATCGGGAAATATGCCCGAGGTCTCCAGGCCAGTAGCCAGGTCCAGGCTTTTTGCCAGGCGGAAGAGATGGCGGCAAGCCTGCGGCTGGAGCAGAGGCTCTCCCCCGGAGAGAACCAGGGCGTCCACAAAAGGCTTGCTGATCGCCCTCTGCGCTGCTTCGTCCAGTTTGATCTGTACGGGTGTGTGGCAGGAAGTTGAGCAACTTTCCAGCCCTTCTGAAAACAGGGCGGAACGGCTTGGACCGGGCAGGCCTTTGACCTCGGAGACAATGCGAGAGACGATATAATGGAGGGGCACATATCTTTCTCCGCTCTGAAGCCGGCGGTTCTGGCAATGAGGACAGCGCAGGGGGCAGCCCTGCAAAAAGACGACCATGGCCGCCCTCCCCGCCCAGTCCACTGTGGAGAGGGGCACTATTCCTCCCAGGTTGACCCGCATTCATCCTTCCCGGAGAGGGTCCAGCTGCACCGGGCCGCCTGAAATATTGGACAGCCGCTCCTCAAGCTCTTTTTCATGCGCTTTTGCCTGCTCCCGGCTGCTGATCAGATCCTTTGTCTGCTGCTCCCGGCTGCTCTCCAGGCTCTTGATGCTTTTTTTAGCCTGGGCTGTCTCTTGCCGGATCCTAACCTCCTCAAGGCTGCATTCCGCTATTACCTCTCTGGTTTTCAGTATCTCCCTTTCCAGAGCAGCCCAATTGGACCTGGCCTTCTCAAGAGACCTGTTTTTGATCAGCATCTCGATATGCTCCAGGGTCTTCTCCTTCTTTCTGTCCTTGAGGCCCAGGCGTGAGAGATGGCTTTGCAGCTCCACTAACGATCCGGAGATCTCCTCATCCATAACCTCGGCAGGAGACTTGAGGAGCTTCTGGAAGACGCCATCATGCTCTAGGCTGATTCTGGAACTCGAGCCCTGCTTGGCCATTCTGGATAGAGCTTTGGATAGAGGTGAGACAAGCTCAGCCAGCTCCTCCTCTGCCTGGCTCTTCATTGTCAATGCCCTTTCCAGTCCTCTTTTCAGCTCCTCGGCCCTCCGTCCCTCATCGCTCATCGCATGCCTGGCTGCCTCATCCTCCAGAAAAGAGAGGCGGGATTTCAAATCCGCCAGACTGGCCTCATTTTGCCGGATCGACTCCTGTAGCTGCTCCAGGCGGGGCAGCTCCTTCTGCAATCCCTCAGAAAGCTGCCGGGCATACCAGATCTCCTCGGACAGCTTTCTCTTCTTTTTCATCTCCTGCTCCAGATCCACTAGCACGCGGCTTATCTCAGCCAGATCGGAGTTGATGCGCTCAATATTTTTGGGAAATAGAGCCGCCACATACCTCTGGGCCCGGCCGAAGGTGGTGACAGTCCTCTCCAGGCCCTTGAGGGCAGTCCAATGATGCTGAAATGCATTATCCGGATCCCTTTTGTGAGGCGGCTCTAATTTTTCGCAAAGAGAATCAAGCTGCTTGGCCACTTCGCCTCTTGCCGCCAGCCCGGCGCGGAGTAGCTTGGGAGGAGTGCTGGCATCCGGCTGGGCAGAATTGAGATCGGAGATGTCTCGAGAAAGAGATGAAGCTGCCTTCTCCATACGATTGTATATGGGGTTAAGCCTCTCGGCAAATCCGGATGGATCTTCATGCTGCGCCAGCCAGGAGTCGACCTCCTTCAGACTCAGGGAAGAGCGCTCCGCAGTAGCCCCTCCTTTGAAAATATTATTCAGCCACTTCAAGGCAAATTCTCCTCTTTCTTGAGCTGATGGAATATTCTCTCTGCGATTCTGGGACCGAGAAGGCGGGAGATACCGGCCTGATCGGCTGCCTTCAACTTCTCCAGGCTGGTTATGCCGGAGAGGTAGAGCTTCCTGGCCCGGACCCGGCCTATGCCCTTGAGGTTCAGAAGCCCCAGAAGATCCTGGCTGGCTCCATAGTGGATCCTTTCCGCCAGCTGCTCGGCCTTGAAGGTTATGCCCAGATCGAGGTGCTTGGACAGCTCCGCCAGTGAGTGCATCAGCCACTGGGCCGTCTCGGCAGTGCGGCGGATGTCTCCCGGACCGATTCTATATCGGCTGGCGATCTGATTCTCATTGACCTCGCCGATCCAGTCCATGAGCATTGCCGCAGTCTTGGCCTCCCGGAGGAGATAGTCATAGTTGTCCTCATCATATAGCTCGCTCTGATGCTGATCTATGAACTCCTCAACCCAGCCGTCCGCAGATTGGACGTAGAGCAGATCCATATTGGGAGTCATGGTGATGAGGTGGATCAGCCCCAGTTCAGTGGGGGCTTTGCTTGCCGCCCGGCTCAGATCCAGGGCAGAAGTGAACTGCGATGGCTTTCCTTCAGCCTGGCCCATGCTCTTCTCAGCCCTCTTTCTCTTTAGAGCCTCCAGCATGATCACTGCGCTGAGGGGATCGATATAGAGCTTGGAGACCAGAGAGCCGAGCTTGCTTGGCAGCAGCGCCTCCTCGGCGTCCGAGATCATGCTGTTTTCTTTGAGAAACTGCACTACCTTCTCCACAGTCACATCAAGCTGCCAGGAGTCCTGCTGCTGGGCATAGAAGGTGGTAGCCATGAAGGCCTTCAACTCGGGGTCGCTTCTTGCAAAGCCTGCCGCAATAGTGGAGAGGATATGGGTTCGCAGAGCGCTCTGGCTGGCCAGCTTGGACCAGATCTCCTCCGGGCTGCCGTTTATGTAATGCTCAAACAGCTCCTTCATCTCGGCGTCGTTCTTGGCCAGGAGAAAGGACTCGCCATAGGGGTCCAGCCCTGGCCGTCCCGCCCGTCCCGCCATCTGGCGGTACTCGATGACCGGTATGGGAGCCATTCCTCTGCCGTACTCATATCTCTTGTAGCTCCTGATCAGTACCCTTCTGGCCGGCAGGTTCAGGCCGGCGGCCAGGGTGGGAGTGCTGGCTATAACCTTGATGCGGCTTTGCCGAAAGCCCTGCTCTACCAGACGCCTCTGCTCCGGCAAGAGGCCGGCATGATGGAAGGCGACCCCGTGAGAGACACAGGATGCGAGGCGTGAAGCCGTCTCGCTCTCCCCGCTGGCCAGGATGCGGGAGGACAGCTCTCTGGTGGCGTCATCGGGGACTATCAGTGCGGAGAGCCGCGAGGCTGCTGCCTCGGCGTTCTTTCTGGAGTTCTCGAAGATTAGGATCTGGGCTGACTGGGCCAGGGTGTCCCGCACCAGGGCGGAAGATTCATCCTTTCCCCCCGCCAGGGGGAACTCGCCGTCGGAGAATACCAGCCTCTCATTGCAGATGATCCCCTCCCGCAGCTGGATGGGCCTCCAGTCGCTACAGACCATATCCGCCTCCAGCCAGGAGGCGATCTCCCCGGAATTGGCAACGGTGGCGGAAAGGCCGATGATCTGCAGTGCGGGGTTGCAGCGGCGCAGCTTGGTGATGGTCATCTCCAGAGTGGGGCCGCGGCCCGGATCATTGAGCAGGTGTATCTCGTCCACCACCAAGACGGAGAGGTCTCTCACCCAGGAGGCCCCATTTCTCATCAGTGAGTCCGCCTTCTCCGATGTGGCGATGATGATCTGATTTCGTCCCAAACGCTCGTCCTTCTTGTCCAGGTCTCCCGTGCTGATGCCCACGGCCACCCCCAGCTCCTTGAACTTCTGGAAGGAATCGTACTTCTCCGAGGCCAGGGCCCGCAGGGGAACGATGTAGAGAGACCGGCGCCCGGATAAGGCGGCGCGGAGCATGGCCAGCTCGGCCAGAAGGGTCTTGCCCGAGGCAGTGGGCATGGCTAAAAGCATGCTCTTTCCATCCAATAGGCCCCTTTCCACCGCCTCGGCCTGGGGAGGATATAGCTCCCTGTAGCCGCGAGAGGCATAGAGTTCGATCGCTTCTGGAGGCAGCCACGGCTCGAGGTCCTTTATCTCCAGCATCCGGCCACCTCCGGCATCTTTTTCTGCATCGACATCTCAGATCCTGATTCTTATTGCCGCCGCCAAGAATGCATCTCCTCTAATCTTAAATACTACGTGAAAGTACTAACTGCGGGATTGCAGTCGCAATCCCCAAAAGAGATCATCATATAAATGCATCTTCCATGGAGGGAAACTAATGTATGCCGATCGGATAAAGAACATCCCGCCCTACCTCTTTGCCGCTATTGACAAGGCCAAGCAGGAGGCCAGAAGCAGGGGCGTGGATGTCATTGACCTCAGCGTTGGCGATCCCGATCTGCCCACGCCGGAGCACATTGTGAGAGCCCTGAATCAGGCGGCCAGCGATCCATCCAACCATCAATATCCCTCCTATGAGGGCAAGCTATCCTTCCGCCAGGCGGTGGCGGACTGGTACCAGAGGACCTTCGGGGTGCAGCTCGATCCACAAAAAGAGGTGCTGACGCTTATCGGCTCCAAGGAGGGAATAGCTCATGCGCCCCTAGCCTTTATCAATCCGGGAGACGCGGCATTGGTTCCCGATCCGGCCTACCCCGTTTACAGGACAGCTACCGCATTTGCCGGGGGCGAGCCGGTGATCATGCCTCTCCTGCGGGAGAACCGGTTCCTGCCGGACCTGGATGCTATAGCCCCGGCGGACGCCCGCCGGGCCAAGATCATGTTTCTCAACTACCCCAACAATCCCATTGGCGCCTCTGCCGACAGGTCATTCTTCAAGAAGCTGGTCGACTTCGCCCATGATTATGATATCATCATCATGCATGACAACCCCTACTCCGAGACCTATTATGATGGAGAGAGGTCGCTCTCCCTGCTGGAGATACAGGGAGCAAAGGATGTGGCGGTGGAGTTTCACTCCCTCTCCAAGACCTACAATATGACCGGCTGGAGGATAGGATCGGTTGTGGGCAATGCCCATGTGGTGGCGGGAATAGGCAAGATCAAGAGCAATATAGACTCGGGAACCTTCGGAGCGGTCCAGGATGCGGGTATAGTGGCTCTGGGTAGCCCCAGGTCCGTGGTGGACGAGATAAGGAAGGTCTATCAGTATCGCATTGAAATTCTCTACAAAGCCCTCAAAGATCTGGGGCTGGAGCTGGAAAAGCCCCGGGCCACCCTTTATCTCTGGGCCTGGGTGGGAGGAAGCTCCATAGAGTACGCCGGGCGGCTTCTGGAGAAGACGGGAATTGTGGCCACGCCTGGAGTGGGCTTCGGAAAGTACGGGGAAGGTTACATCAGGTTCTCCATCACCCAGCCCACGGCCAGGATCGAGGAGGCGGCAGCCCGGCTGGAGAAGATGGGAAATTGAGAAGAGCAATGATCCAGGTTGGAGGGAAATCAAATCATCAAATCATCAATATTTTTATAATTTACAATTATGGAGGAGATTAAATTTGATAGAAAATTATTCTGCTAAGGAGATCGAGGCCCAATGGCAGAAGACCTGGGAGGATAAGGCGGTCTTCCAGCCCGAGCCGGACTCCCGAGAGAAGTTCTTCTTAACCATACCCTACCCCTATCTCAATGGAAATCTGCATGCCGGGCATACGCGAACTTTCACCATAGGCGATGCCGTGGCCCGCTTTCAGAGGATGAGAGGAAAGAATGTCCTCTTTCCCATGGCCTTTCATGCCACGGGAACGCCCATAGTGGGGCTATCTGAATTGATAGCCAACCGGGACCCATTGATCTGGGATGTCTATACCAAGCTGCACGGCATTGCCGAGGAAGAGCTGGCCACCTTAAACACCCCGGAGAAGATTGTGCTCTACTTCCGGCGGGAGGCCAAGCGGGCCATGCAGTCCATAGGCTACTCCATAGACTGGAGGCGGGAGTTCACCACCACCGATCCGGCATACAGCAAGTTCATCGAGTGGCAGTATGGGATTCTGCGCCGGCTGGATTATGTGGTCAAGGGCAGTCACCCGGTGCGCTGGTGTCCCCACGACAAGAATCCGGTAGAGGATCACGACATCCTCAAGGGTGAGGATGCCACCATCATGGACTTTGCTTTGATCAAGTTCCACATGGGCGACAGGATCCTGCCCTGCGCCACTCTGCGACCGGAGACGGTCTTCGGGGTGACCAACCTCTGGCTGAATCCGGATGTGGATTATGTGCTCTGCACAGTCAACGGCGAGAGCTGGGTGGTATCCAAAGAGGCATACGAGAAGCTTACCTTCACCGACCGCAGCGTCGCCTTCGGCTCGGAGATATCGGGAAAGGAATTGATAGGAAAGAAGGTCACCAATCCGCTTACGGGAGCTGAGGTTCTTATCCTGCCCGCAGGATTCGTGGATCCGGACAACGGCTCAGGCATCGTCATGTCCGTCCCGGCTCATGCCCCTTATGATTATCTGGCCCTCAAGGACTTATACGACAAGGACCTTTCCGAGTATGGCATCACGGAAAACCTGAGAGATATCAAGTTCATATCATTGATCGAGTCGCCCGGATACGGTGAGATGCCGGCGGTAGAAGCGGTCAACGAGCTGAAGGTGGCAGATCAGAATGATCCCAAGGCGGAAGAGGCCACCAAGATGGTCTACCGGCGGGAGTTTCATAATGGCGTTCTCAAGGCCAATACCGGCAAGTACGCAGGCATTGCTGTCTCCAAGATCAAGGACGTGCTCCTGGCCGATCTGATCCAGGAGGGTATAGCGGAGATATTCTATGAGTTCTCCGAGACGCCGGTGATCTGCCGCTGCGGCACCCGCTGTGTGATCATGATGGTGCGGGACCAGTGGTTTTTAGAGTACTCCGATCCGCAGTGGAAGAGCAATGTGCTGCGCTGCCTGGCGGGGATGAGGATCATACCTGAGGAGTTCCGGACAGAGTTCATCAATAAGGTGGACTGGCTGAAGGACAAGGCCTGCGCCAGGCGCAAGGGCCTGGGGACTCATCTGCCCTGGGACAAGGAGTGGCTGATTGAATCCCTGGGCGACTCGACCATCTATATGGCCTACTACATCCTGGCCAAGTATGTCAATGCGGGGATGAAGATAGACAGCCTGCCGCCGGAGTTCTTCGAGTACATCTTTATGGATAACGGCGACGCAGCGAGCGCGGCGGCCATAACCGGCATACCGGAGAAGACGGCGCAGCAGATTCACGACGACTTCGCCTACTGGTATCCTGTGGACATCCGCACCTCGGGCAAGGATCTCGTCGCAAACCATCTGCTCTTCTTCCTCTACCATCATGTTGCGGTCTTTCCGGAGAGGCTCTGGCCGAAGGCAATAGCGGTCAACGGCTTCGTTTCATTGGAAGGGCAGAAGATGTCCAAGTCCAAGGGGCCGCTTTTAACCCTGCGCCAGGCGGTAGCTGATAACGGGGCTGATGTAACAAGGCTCTACATCCTGGGCAATGCGGAAGGGACGGCGGATGTGGACTGGAGAAACGACGGCGTCGAATCCACCCGGGCCCATCTGGAGAGGTTCTACAACTTCGCCAGGGAGGTGCTGGCGGACAAGAGCATAGACGAGTCGGCAGAGATGACGCTCATCGACCGCTGGATGCTCTCCCGCTTGCAGCGGAGGATCGGCGAGGCCACGGAGGCCATGGAGAATATCCAGACCAGGCGCGCTTTGCAGAGCGCCTTTTATCTGCTCTTCAATGACCTGCGCTGGTACCAGCGGCGGGGGGGCAGGAATCAGCTGCGGGCCGTGCTCAGCGCCTGGGTGAGGATGATGTCGCCCTTCACCCCCCATGTCTGCGAGGAGATCTGGGCGGCGGGGCTGGGAGAGGGATATGCTTCTCTGGCAGAGTGGCCCGCCGCTGACGCGGCGCTCGTGGACGAGAGGGCGGAGAAGGCGGAGGACCTGCTGGAACGCACTCTGAAAGACGTGCAGGAGATTCTGACCATCACCAAGTCCACCCCGGCGAAGATCACCCTCTACACTGCTCCCGCCTGGAAGAAGGAGATGCTGCGACTGGCCCTGGACAGTGCCCAGGCCAATGAGGGCAAGCTGGACATGGGGGCGCTGATGAAGCAGGCCATGGCCACGCCTGCCATAGCAGCGCACAAGAAGGATGCTCCCAAGTACGCCCAGAAGCTGGCAAAGGCGGCCCATTCCCTGTCGGCGGAGGCGCTGGGGCTGGATGAGTTCGAGACCCTCACCAGGGAGAAGGCCTACCTGGCGGATGCCTTCGGTGTGCCGGTGGAGATCTTCTCGGCGGACGAGGCGGGGGAGGACCCCAAAGGCAAAAGCCGCCAAGCGGAGCCGGGGAGGCCGGCGATATATATCGAGTGAGGCCTCCAATCCTTTTTCCCTTAGGAGTGCAAGATGAATTCTGATACCCTTGATTGCTGTTGTGGTGCAGGTAAGATGGGTAAAGGCAGACATGATTTCATGGCCAGGGTGGGAGATGAGATCGTGGTGGTCAAAGATGTTCCAGCTCTCATCTGCGATACCTGTGGCGAGGTGGAATACACCCTGGAGACTTCAAGAGATCGATGCGATCATAAAGGATTTCTTTGCTGGGAGGCTGCTGGCCAAGCCCCTGGCGGCGGGGGAGGATGCCAAGGGCAAGAGCCCGCCAGGCGGAGCCGGGGAGGCTGGCGATGTATATTGAGTGAGACTTCAGGTCTTGCGCATTTTAATTCATTTTAATAATTAAATACTAGAACAGCTCGAATCCTAGTCTGTTAACAGAGTATTTGATTTGTTTTAATATTACATTAATAAAAAAATTAATTGTGAAACTCAATTTCCAATTCGTGTTCTTCTCCATACTTGCCAGCAAT
>Ga0302250_1002753_pt1 | contig 10282 bp, 7 predicted proteins | sample AAG_RA_Asp_MG_FD_193536 | JGI IMG/M metagenome (GOLD analysis project Ga0302250, IMG submission 193536) | Enriched activated sludge microbial communities from anaerobic digester in WTTP, New Holstein, Wisconsin, United States - AAG_RA_Asp | ecosystem: Engineered > Bioreactor > Anaerobic >... | reverse complement strand
AAGGCGGAACGCAGGAATACAGGCCGCATAGCCCGGCACATAGAGCGTACGGATGATCGGATCGGCGGCGAAAGCCAGCACCCCACTGGTGAAAAGACCGATGAGAAAAACATATTTGCTGCCGCGCCGGCAGAGGCGGTCAAACTCCTCCCTGCGTTCATGAAAGGATTTGGAGAGCAGCGGAAAAAGCGATATTGTCAGCGAGGTCGAGAGAAAGCTGAGGGGATAGACCAGCCGGGTGGCGGCTGCGTATTGCCCCACCTCGGCCTCATTCCTCATCCAGGAGAGCATCAGCACATCGATTTTAGTCGTCAGAATGGAAAAAAAGAGATAGAATGCGAGCGGCAAGGACTCGCGCAGCAGCTCGCGCAGGACCGGCCACTGCGGCTGCCAGGAGACCTGGTTGGTGCGCAGAAATCTGCCCACCAGCCAGAACGTCCCGGGCAGGTTGCAGAGGCCGTAGATCAGGGCCATGCCGGTCAGTCCGGCGTTGAAGAAATGGGCCGCCAGAAAAATGAGCAGGACAAAGAGGAGATTATCAAGGATATTGCAGAGAATGGGAAAGGCCATGCGCAGCTGCGCCTGGAAAATGCTTTCGAAGACAGTGCGGGTGGAAGAGAGCTTGGAGGAGACGATCAGGTTGACGAGGATGATCCAGACCACGACCATGGTCTCGCGCGGGTAGGCCATGAAGGGGAGGATGGCCAGGGCGCAAGCCAGTGCCAGCAGGGTGATCACCCCCTTGAGGAGGATGCCGTTGCCCAGCAGCCGGCTTTTTTCTGTCCTGCCCCCTGCCAGCTCGCGCACAAGGATCTGATTCAGACCGAAATTGGCGATGATATCGAAGGTGCCAACGTAGGTGATGGCAATGGAGAAGCGGCCAAAGGCGCTCTCACCCAGATAGTTGGCGAGGTAGACGAAGATGAAAAAATTGAAAACCAGGTTGATAACGCGCCCGGCGTAGATAAACAGGGAGTTGCTGACGACGCGGCTATCGGATACTTCCATGATCCGCTTCCACAGAGCTGCTGCGAATAACCTGCATCAGGGCGATGACCATGCCGAGGAAAAACCACAGCCGCCGGTTGTCATTGAGATCACCGCTGAACTGGGCGTTGACAAAATTGAATAGGGCGGCCATGCAAAAGGCCATGAAAAGAGAGCGCATCCGTTCGGTCATCTTCCGGCGCAGGGTCTGCAGGACATCGCCGAGGATGCTGGCCAGATACCACAACAGCACCACAACGCCCGCAATCCCCAGCTCGCAAAAAACCTCGATGAATATATTGTGGGGATAGAGGCGGACATCCTGTCCGTAAACCACCTGACTGAACCCCCCGCTGCCGACACCCATCAGGATGGAGGAGATGCGCGCAGTGGCCATATCCAGAGCGGCATTCCAGGCGAACAGGCGCGTATTTACAGTGAAGAAGGTATAGTTCCTGGTCCCTTCCTCCTGGGTAATGACGTCGGTATACCGGCTGGTCACCTGTTCGGGCAGCACAAGCAGGGCGATGACCACAAAAAGCAGACCAAGGGCGACCCACTGCATCAGCTTCCGCCCGGGGATCTTGCGGGCACGCAGGGCGAGAAGGAGTATCAGGGTGATGATGAAACTGAACATCGGGCCGCGTGAATTGGCTGCCAGCAGGGCCAGCAGCAGCACCCCCAGCGCCAGAATCACGGCACGACGATGCCACCTCTTGCCGATGCTGGGCAGATAGGTGATCAACAGCAGCGAAATGGCGCCGATCCAGTTGGCAAAACTGATCGGATTGATGCCAAGAAATGAGGCCCGGTAGGAAAAGATAATCGAACCGGAAAAGAGGCTCTTGACCAGGGAAAAGAGGGTGTAGACTGTCGCGGAAATGGCGAGGGTGCCCAGGATGACCATGATCCGCTTCGCCGCCGCTTCCTCGCGGACCAGAAGGATAGGGAAGAGGAAAAGGGCCCAGTTGAAAAGCAAAAAGCTGAAGGCCTTGGCGCTGCCGTACTTGAATGAGGGTGTATAGGTGATGGAAAAAAGCAGCAGTGCTGTGAAAAGAAAAAGCGGGAGCATGCTGGGGTGGGTCTTAAATTCGAATAGATAGCCCCGGCGCAGCAAAAAGAAGAGGAGGCTGGTCGCACTGAGCAGAAAGATCGCGACCGTGAAATCATAGCGGGCGAAGAGGGGCACATTCAGCAGCAGCCACTCCTTGATCAAACCGGATGAAAAAAAAAGCGCCAGCGACCACTCCGGCCGCAGAAAGAGCAGCGTCACCACCAAGAGGGTCAAAACCGCTACGAACGCCTGAAGCAATGGCCAGCGCGTGACTGTCAGCGCCAGGGCCAGTCCGGTCAGGATGATCACCGCCGAGGCCACCGGGGAGGGTCTGGCCTCGAGGGCGGATATTTCAGATCCGGAACGCACGGGGCTGCCGATCTACCTTTTCCAGAAGCGCCAGTCACTCCGCAGACTCTTCCAGAAGGATTGGAGCTCCTCGTAGCGCCTGGTCTCGTTCGCGCGCAGGGTCTCCAGCCGCTCCTTGAGCAGGGCATGGGTTGCGCTCAACACCATGACGAAGAAGGCGGCGAGCAGCACAATCAGCGCCCGCTTCGGGCGCGCCTTGCGTTCGGGGAGCGCCGCGCGATCGAGGATCTGCACGGTCGGGGTATCCTTGGCTTCCTGGATCCGCGCCTGCTCATACTGCGGCAGGAGGAATTCAAGGATCTTCTCCTGCAGGGTCACCTCGCGGAAGAGACGGACGTAACGCAGGCCGAGATCCGGCACCTTGTCCACGGGAATAAAGAGATCCTTCTCCTGTTCATCCAGGGCGCCTTTGGGGAGTTTTTTGGCGTCGGAGCCGTACTTGAACTCATCATATTTCCGCCGCAATACCCGCAGTTCATTTTCGAGCCTGATATAATCGCTGTGGCTTTTGCCCACATATTTGGCCATCAAATCGGCTTCGATCTCCTTGGCGGTGATCTGGGCTTTCAGCTCCGCCGCCGCAGTGATCATGGCGCGGGTCTGGTCGGGCAGTGAAATCGCCTGGTTCTGCTGCTGAAAATTCTTGAGGGCCTCCTCCGAGGCCTTGAGATCCTCAAGGTTTTGCAGGTAGCGTTTTTCGATGAAGAGGCGAGTGTTGCGCGCCTGATCGGTTTTGATGCGTTTGTTGATAGCATCCAGCTCATCGACCAGGGCATTGGTCATATCCCGGGCCAAACGCTTGGTCTGCATCACCTCTGCGCTGTCGGCCAGAAAGGGGGTTTTCGCCTGTGCACTGATCGACAGCGTCCCGTCTTCATTGACCTGGATGGTGATATTGTCCTGCAGCGCGGCGATGGTCTCCTCCATGGTCTCCGTCTTGTAGCGCTTTTGCAGATCGAAATTTTCAACGATCTCGCCGAGCAGGGAACGGCTGTTCAGAATCGCCAAAAAGAGATTGGTCTCCTGGCTGAGGGCGGTCAATCCGCCCATGCCGAACCCGCTCACCGGCAGGTTGCCCAGCAGCGCAGAGATGCCCATGGCGCTGGTGTCTCCGGTGGGCGGCAGAAGGGTGGCTTTGGCGGAGAACCAGCGGGGAATCAACAGGCTGATGATAACAGCGAGGAGACCGGCGATGAAGACGTTACGCAGGATGAACTTTTTCGCTTTGGCGATGACCAGGAGCAGATCGACCATTTTCAGCTCTTTTTGTGGCATGCCCAATCCTATGCTTGCAGGTGATTACACGACGCTTGATAATATAATCTATAAATTTACAATATTATAAAGACAATAAAAATGATTTTTTTAGCCACGGCTTGCCGATAGCCATGGCGGCCCAAGTACATCCGCACCCCGCCGTCACGGCCGGGCCGCCCAGGTGCAGCCGCTTTTCGCGCCGGGCTTGCAGCTGATGACCATCCAGAAGGAGCGCCCTGCCGCCAGGGTGAGGCTCACCTTTTCATCCCTTGAACCCTGCCCCCGGCTGGCCGCTTTGCCAAGCGAGAGAAATCCGCTGGACAGGGCATTTTCGGCAAAAAAATCGCCGCCACCGTCCGCGTCGTTTAAGTGAGCGCGCAGCTTTTCCACGCTCAGGGAGCCCTTCTGCGGCAGGATAAAGAGGTCGTAATCACCCAGCATCCTGGTCAGGGTGAAAGTGATCTTTTGTCCCGCCCCCTCGACGGCGATCACCGCCGGTTCCACGGTCTGGCCCCGCAGCTCGCGCACGGGATAGAGTTCATGGATCAGATCGCCCTCGAGGGTGCGCAGCTGCAGCGGGGTCGTAAAACGCCGCGGCCGGCTGGAGGTGTCGTGGAGGCGGATCTCGCGCAGATAACGCTCGTCTCCTCCCCACCGGTTGGTGGTGTCGGCGAAAGAGAGCTCCACCCGCGCCCCCTCCAGCTCACCCTCGGGCACCACCTGGGCATGGTAGATCGGACTCTTGCCCAGGCGCAGATAGGCCGGCGTGGCGTCAATCTCCGCCTTGACCCGGATATCCATATCGGCAGCCACCGTGACGAGCCGGTTCTTGTCCGCATCCGGCATGTAATAGGCCAGGGTGCTGTCGGTCCAGTCCTCCTTGTAATTGGGCCATTTGTAGCGGGACCAGTTCAACGCCCGGACCTTGCGGATATACCCGGAGCGCATATAGCCCGAGGATTTGGCCGCAGGGCCCTGACCGCTCGCCCGGGTGATCCGGTTGCCGCGCGAGGGTTTCTCATTCGAGCCGGGGCTCTGATCGTACCACTCACCGTAATAGGCGACGCCCCCGCAGCGTACGACCGTATTGCCATCAAACCAGTTCCGGTCGCTGCCGTTGCGCACCATAAAAGCCTCACCGCTGCAATAGGTGATGGTATTGTTGCGGATGATGTTGTTGCGGCAGTTCTTGTTCAGATAAATGGCATGCATGTAGAGATCATCACCGAGGGAATCAAACTCGCACTGCTCGATGAGATTCCCTGAAGCATCGTTGTAGAGGGAGATCGCCGCTTCGCTCCGGCTGCCGAAGAAATGGCTGAAGCGGCAGCTCTGGATGCGGTTTCTCCCCTTGCCGCTGATCTTGAGGCCGACACGGCTCTCCTGGCGCCCGTCAAAATCGCGAAAGCCGATGTTTTCCAGAGTGAGGTGGCTGACCCAGGAGAGGATCAGGACCGGCCGGCCGTAGGCCTCCCCCTTCACCCGCGTGCCGCTGAACCAGATATCGCCCACCCCTTGAATGAGAATGGGGGCCTTCTCCGTCCCGCTCACCTCCCATACCAGGGTCTTCTCGGGAAACTCGCTGTCATAAAGTCTGATCGTCAGCGGCTCCGACACGCCCCCGGGCAATTGGGTCAGCCAGGAATGCACCTGCTGCAGCGCACTGTAATCATATTGCGGCGGACCTCCCCGGCCGACTGTGACCACGCGGCCGGCCAGTAGGGGCTGCGTCGTCAGCGGAATCAGGAGAATCACAGACCAGAACAGAAAACAATATTTTTTTTTCATTGGTATCCTCCCCGCAGAAACTTAACTTAAAAAATCCATCCCTATTTAGCAAGGACTTTAGCGGAATGACACTGCGGAGGTTCCGCGATTTTTATTGCATTTGATGCAAAATAAATCTATATTTAACGTTATAAAAATTATGACCGGATGGCCATTTTTGACAATCTGAAATATGTGACCGAACGGATCCAGGCGGCCGCCCTGCGCAGCGGCCGGCAGGCCGGTGAGGTCGCTCTGCTCGCCGTGACCAAATCGGTCCCAGCCGAGCGCATGCGTGAGGCGGCTGCTCTGGGCCTCACCCTCATCGGGGAAAACCGCGTCCAGGAAGCCTGGACAAAATTCCAATCGCTTGCGGACCTTCCGCTCTCCTGGCACATGATCGGTCATCTCCAGAGCAACAAGGTAAAACGTGCGCTGCAGTTCGCCACGCTCATCGAATCGGTGGACTCCCTGCACCTCGCCCGCGAGATCGAGCGCGAAGCTGCAGCCCAGGGTAAAATTATCGAGTGTTTCCTGGAGGTCAATACTTCCGGAGAAAGCCAGAAATTCGGCATCGCACCGGGCGAGGCTGAGGCTCTGGCCGGCGAGATCACCGGCCTGCCCCACCTGCACCTGACCGGCCTGATGACCATCGGTGCGCTTTCTACCGACTCCCAACGCATCCGTTCCTGCTTCAGCCAGCTGCGCAAGGTGCAGGAACGTCTCAACGCATCCGGATTGGGCATCAGCCAGCTTTCCATGGGCATGAGCGATGATTTTGAAATCGCCATCGAAGAAGGCGCCACCATCATCCGCCTCGGCCGGGCACTGTTTGGAGAGAGAAATTAAACCTCGGAGACCACTGTGAAACTGACCCCGTTGGACATCCGCAAGCAGGAGTTCAAGAAAAGCATGCGCGGTTTTGATCCGGAAGAGGTGGAAGCCTTTCTGATCATGGTCGCCGACGAACTCGAAATCGTCCTCCGCGAGAAAAACCAGCAGAGCGACGAACTGATCAAACTGCGCACCCAGCTCCGCGACTACCAGCAGGTCGAGCACACCCTGCGCGAAACCCTGATGAAAGCCACCAGCACGGTGGAGGAATCGCGCTTCAACTCCCTGCGCGAAGCCGAGCTGCGTATCCATGAGGCGGAACTGCAGGCCGAAAGGATCATCGAAAACGCCAAGGAGGAGCTGCAGGAGCTGCGCTCGGAGATCAACCTCCTTCGCGCCCAGAAGGAATCCTTCTCCCGCCGTTTGCGCCATCTGCTCGAATCGCAGATCGAACTGCTCGACGTGCTCGGCATCGATGACGCCATGATCAAGCAGAGCAGTAATACGGAGGAACCCCAGGGCCCCGCCCTGCGCGGACGGCTGCCGCGCCCGGTCCTGCCGGCCGAAAAAGAAAATCCCCCGGCCCCTGGATCTGAACAGCCCCATGCGCCCGTTTCGGCGCAGACGCAGACCCATGGTGCCGCCCCAACAGCTTCCGGCATTGCACCGGCTGGCGCGGCGCCGACCGCACCGGCGGCGCCCTCTTCCTCCTTCAACATCCCTCCCGCCGGGTCCTCCGGTCCAGTTGAAGCGGAAACCGGCTCCTTCTTCGCCCGCAGCGAAGGCCCGCGCATCATCCGCGGCGAGCGCCGCTTTGACGAGCCCACGGGCATGGGGTTCAGCGATGAAGGCGATCAAGAACTCCCCGAGAAGAACGGGGAGGAGGAACAGGGCAGGGAGAACAACCTCTCCGATCAGATTGTCATTTAATGAGGCGGCGGGCATTCAGGAGTACGGCGCAGTGGAATTGATAGAACAGGTACAGGAGGCGGCGGCCTGGATCCGCACCCGGGATGCACGGGCCTTCGATCTCGCCATCGTCCTGGGGACGGGATTGGGCGCGCTTGCCGACGAGATCGGGGCGGCCCGCGTCATACCCTATGACGAAATCCCCCATTTTCCTGCATCGACGGTCAAATTCCACGCCGGCCGGCTCGTCCTCGGCGAAATTGAGGGCAAAACCCTCCTCGCCATGCAGGGACGTTTTCACGGCTACGAAGGCTACCCGATGCGGCAGATCACCCTGCCCATCCGCGTTATGCGCGCCCTCGGCATCCAGCGGCTCATTCTCACCAATGCCGCAGGCGGCATCCGTCCTGAATTGACCCCGGGCAGCATCGGTCTGATCAGGGACCACATCAATCTGATGGGGACCAATCCGCTCATCGGACCCTATGACCCCGAGCTGGGGGTGCGATTTCCGGACATGAGCGAGCCCTACAGCGCCGCTCTGCGCAGCCTCGCCCGGCGCATCGCCGCTGAACAGGGGGTAACCCTGCATGAGACCATCTTCGGGGCGGTGATCGGCCCCGCCTTCGAGACCGAGGCCGAGATCCGCATGCTGCAGATCCTCGGCGTCGATACCGTCGGCATGTCGGTGGTCCCGGAAACCCTGGTCGCCCGCCAGCTGGGCATGGAGGTTCTGGCCCTCACGGCGGTGACCGACCAGTCCCTGCCCGGAGCCATGGTCAGCGTCAGCCATGAAGCGGTCAATCATGTCGCCGCGGAGCTGGGGCCGCGCTTCCGCGCCCTGCTGCGCGCCATCATCCGCGCCATCTAGCAAGGAGCAGTGCATGCCGCGCATCGGCATCATCGGCGGTTCGGGGCTCTACCAGATCGAAGGTCTGGAGGAGATCCGCGAGGTGCGCGTCGAAACCCCTTTCGGCGATCCCTCCGACCTGCTCATCCTCGGCCGCCTCGAGGGGCGGGAGGTGCTCTTTCTGCCGCGCCACGGCCGCGGACACCGCATCCTGCCGGCCGAGGTCAACAACCGCGCCAACATCTGGGCCCTGAAATCCCTCGACACCGCCTGGATCATCTCGGTCTCCGCGGTGGGATCGCTCAAGCCCGGCCTCAAGCCCCAGGATCTGGTGATCGTCGACCAGTTCGTCGACCGCACCAATCAGGCCCGGCCCAACACCTTTTTCGGCGATGGCATCGCCGCCCACATCACCTTCGCCCATCCCCTCTGTGAAAGCGTGGGACAGATTCTCTACACTGCCGCCCGGGAGATGGGAGCTTCGATTCATTGGGGCGGGACCTATGTCAATATGGAAGGGCCGGCCTTTTCAACCCTGGCCGAATCACAGCTCTACCGCTCCTGGGGCATGGATGTGGTCGGCATGACCCAGATGAACGAGGCGCGGCTGGCCCGTGAAGCGGAAATCTGCTACGCCACCCTGGCCATGGTCACCGACTATGACTGCTGGTGGGAGGCGGAGACCGGCCAGACTGTATCGGTGGAGCTGGTGGTGGAAAACCTCAGGCAGAGCAGCGCTCTCGCCAAAGAGCTGATCCGCCGCAGCATCGCCTCCTTCCCCTGGCAGCCCGCCTGTGCCTGCCAGGAGGCGCTGGCGGGAGCGATCATCACCGATCGCGGGGCGTGGCCACAGGAGAGTATCACCCGGCTGGGTCCGATCCTGAAGAAATATCTCTAAATGAAGTATCGTTATAGAAGCATCCCAAAACGCAGAAAGAACGGAACCACCTCCCATGTACGAGCCTTTACCCGAAAAACTCAATTTCCCGGAGATCGAAAAGAGAGTCCTTGAATTCTGGCAGGAACAGAGGATTTTTGAGCGCAGCGTCTCGGAGCGCGACGAAAACAAACCCTTCGTCTTTTTCGAAGGCCCCCCGACCGCCAACGGCCGGCCCGGCATCCATCATATCATCTCCCGCACCGTCAAGGATGCGGTCTGCCGCCTGCGCACCATGCAGGGCTTCCGGGTTGAACGCAAGGCCGGCTGGGATACCCACGGCCTGCCGGTGGAAATTGAAGTAGAAAAGAGCCTCGGCCTGGACGGCAAGGACCAGGTCATCGAATACGGCATCGAAAAATTCAACGCCAAATGCCGGGAGAGCGTCTGGGCGTATCTGCAGGAGTGGGATGAAATCACCCGCCGCATCGGCTTCTGGGTCGATCTCAAGAATCCCTATATCACCTATACCAACGACTATATTGAATCGGTGTGGTGGATCCTCAAGGAGTTCTGGAAGAAGGGTCTCATCTATCAGGGCCATAAAATCCTCCCCTACTGCCCCCACTGCGAGACCCCCCTCTCCAGCCATGAGGTATCGCAGGGCTATGAGGAGGTGCGCGACCCCTCCGTCTATGTCCGCGCCAGAGTGAAGGGCCAAAAAGAGACCTATTTCCTGGTCTGGACGACCACGCCCTGGACCCTGATCTCGAACGTGGCCCTGGCCCTCCATCCCGAAATCGATTATGTCAAGGTGAAGCATCAGGATCAGTATCTGATCCTCGCCAAGGCGCGCCTCGAGGTGCTCGAGGGCGAATACGAGATCGTCGGCGAATTCAGCGGCGAAAAACTGGCCGGCCTCGAATATGAGCCGATCTATAATTTTGTCAAACCCGACAAGCGCAGCCACTATGTCGTGCTCGGAGATTTCGTCACCACCAGCGACGGCACCGGCATCGTCCATATCGCCCCTGCCTTCGGCGAGGACGACTACCAGCTCGGCAAGAAATACGATCTGCCGGTCCTCCAGCCCGTTGACAAGAGCGGCAAATTCACCCCCGAGGTCACGCCCTGGGCCGGCCTCTTCGTCAAGGAGGCGGACAAAGGGATCATCCGCGAGCTGAAAGAGCGCGGCGTCCTCTACCGCTCCGAGCCGATCACCCACAGCTATCCGCACTGCTGGCGCTGCAAATCGCCCCTGCTCTATTACGCGCGCAAATCCTGGTATATCCAGACCACCGCGATCAAGGAACGGCTGATCGCCAACAACAAGAAAATCGACTGGTACCCGAAAGAGGTAGGTGAAGGCCGCTTCGGC
>Ga0302250_1002751_pt1 | contig 10283 bp, 10 predicted proteins | sample AAG_RA_Asp_MG_FD_193536 | JGI IMG/M metagenome (GOLD analysis project Ga0302250, IMG submission 193536) | Enriched activated sludge microbial communities from anaerobic digester in WTTP, New Holstein, Wisconsin, United States - AAG_RA_Asp | ecosystem: Engineered > Bioreactor > Anaerobic >... | reverse complement strand
CTGCCCGTAGCCAACCCTGGCCACCCGCTCGAACTCTTCGTCGTCCGGAAAGACAATCCGCGTAGAGCTTCCGATCAGTTCTTCCTCCGAGAAGCCCAGTATCCGGCAAAGCGCTGGATTTACCTTAACATGCACCCGATTCACCAGCAGGGCGACCCCGACCGGGGTTGCCTCGAGGAGGCTCCTCACCACAGCCTCGTTCTTCCTTATCTCTTCCTCCCTTTTTCGCAGAGCTTCTTCGGTACGCTTTCTTCCTATGACTTGTCCAATCCGTTCTGCCATGGCATTGAGGAGACTTCTCTCCTCTTTCAAAAAAGGTCCTTCGTCACCATCCGGCCTTTCTTCTCGATAGAGGACCTCAACCGCACCTGCGCGTTCCCCGTGTACGAATATGTCCTGAGCCTGTCTCCAGGGCGTTTCAATGAAGTTTTCCGTTCGGTACTCCCGTCCATCCAGAGTGATCCGAGCGCAGGCAATTTCGGGATACTGCCATGACGGAGGAATGATCTCGACGATACCCTCCAATAACTCTTCCATGGTCGTATCAGGTCGCTCCAGTAAATGGGAAATGCCATAGAGACAGTTTAGCTCCTTGAGCCGTTCGGTGAGTTTCCGTCTCTCACCCTGCAGCACCTTTTCCGTCTGCTTGCGGTCAGCGATGAACCGCGCTTGCAGGATGTTTTGATAGGCGGTGGTAGAAAGCTGCTTGGCCAGTGCAAAAAGGGCGTGCGCGATTTGATCGAACTTCTCCTGCGGCATGGTGGGCAGCTTGCGGTAGGCATCGCGGAAGGCGGTTTCGTCGGCGCCGATCTCCCGGGCGTATGCCATCATTTGCTCCTCGCTTTGCGCTTCGTTCCGGACCTGGCCAATCAACCAATTGGCGAGGTGGCGGCCACCGACGGTGATGCTGGCTCCCGCATTGGACAAACCAGCGCTCAGGCACCGCTGAATAGTGGGCCCGGAGGGATTGTGCCGCCCGATCATGGCGTCAGACAGCCGGCAGTTCCTGAGCCCCTTCGGGTTTCTGCGGATGATCTCGCTGCAGAGACAAGAGAAGTTGCTTGGTCGGGTGATCGGGGTGCCGTCCGGGTAGGTGATGAGGGCAGCTACACCCCAGACTCCTGCGAACAGATCCTGGAGGCGCTGAAGGTCGGACAGGTTGAACAGGTCCTCGAAAACAATATTCTCGATGGCGTCCAGTGGCTGAGTGAGCGCCAAGATGCGCTTTTCAAGCGCTTCCTCCGTTCGTTTACGGTCGGAGATGTCCCACGAGTTCAGTACATGGGATCGAAGGTGATTCTCACTCTCCCGCAGCGCAACGTCCATCCGCTTGCGCTCGTCTTCTATCCCCTCCAATTCGGCAATCCTGCTCCGCATCCGGATCAATTCATCGAGCAATTCCTCTTTGGTTTTCTCTTTGTCCTTCATGTCGTGTTTCCTGAGATGCGGACGACAGCATTTGAGTAGTAGCGCTCCGTGAGCACTGAAATCCCACAATAGCAAACCTTGAGCATGAGCTTCGGGCAGGTGAGGGAAGCGAACGTTACCAGTTCTCTTCAAAGATACGCCTCGATTATCATTATGACTGGTTCATACAGCGGATTCAAGCAACCCCTGCAACGAGTTGGCTGGGGCCCATTCTCACAGCGCCTTGAGTGAGAGTGGCAGAGCTAGCGTTACGGTAACAGATCCAGTAATTCAGAAGGGCAATTGAGGGAGTCAATCTCTATGGCGGGACCCGGCACAGCACCATCCGGCTCCTAAGGGAACGGGTATCGGTCGAAGGAGTGAAGTGCCTCGGCCTTCATCGCAAAGATCGGGCCTTGGTTCGCTATCTGGTAATCGAGGCTGAGGAGCTGAGAAACGGCTACGAGATGACAAGAAATCCTCCACCGGCTGGACCGATTTTGCACCGGCAAAAAAAGAGAGCCAACCCTTGAAGATCGGCTCCCTGTCTAGCCTTTCTGGTGGGCGGCCTTTCCAGCTTCTTCGCCATGCCCCTCACCGGCTGGTATTCTTCGAGTTCAACCTCGTCGATGGGAATCGCTTAATTTATTGAGCTCGCTGTCGAAAGAAAAGAGAGTGGTATTGGGGCTTGCAGCTTTGACGCAGAGGATGCAATCGACAATATCGACGTTCCGTTCTGAAAAAAGGGCCAGGGCACGGATGAGTTCTTGCCGATCCTGATTGGCAATGCCCTTGTAGTGAAGAATGTCGCTCAGGCTCTCCGCCGCCCTGTTCTTTGGAACCCTGTAGATTTTTGTCAGGACATAGATGCATTCGGCGATCACGCTCTCGAGAATGACCGCCCTCGTGCTTCCTTCCTTCACCTTGTCGAAGAATTCCTTCGCCTTGGCGTAAAGGATTTCGTCATCTCTCAAGAGGTATCGGATGAGGATATTGGTATCAGGCAGACTTCTTCCTGGTTTTCTCATGCACCGCCTCTTCCCATGCTCGATCTTTCATCTCCTGTATGGAAACTCCCGGTTGCACATTTCCGGCGTATTCGCTGAGAGAACCGGCGGCGTCTCTAACGGCCCGCACCACGACCTCTTCGTTGACCACCTCAAAATAGACTGCGTTTGCCCGTAGTCGTTCGCGAATCTGTTTCGGGATGGTCACCTGCCCTTTTCGGGTGATTCTCACTGCCTGAGTCGCCATGACTGGTTACCTCATCTTTCCATGATGGTATTACACTTTGAAAGAGTAATACTTTTTGAGATATGCTGTCAATCTCATTCAACCCGGTCGTAACGCACTCCCCTCGGGTGCCGGCCTTTCCAACTGCTTCACCATGTCCCTCAGTTCCGCATGCAGATCAAGGCATTGCCTTTTGAACCACTGATTCCCAATGCGGAAACGATTGAGGCAATGAAGGCCGCCCAGCGCCACCTCGATCATCCCCTTTCCGGTGAATGCTCGGATCATCGCGACTGCCACATCAAACCGGATCTGATTCTGATCTACCGGAAGCCGGATGATGATCATCTCGACTTGGTTCGTCTCGGCTCCCACAGCGAGCTTGGTCTCCAATCCCGCTTCTGTTTGAATCGAGTAAGTCCCACAGCTGCAGGACACGCGCATGAAGTCGCCGGACTCCCCTTTTCGCACCAGTACCGGCCCTTAGAGGTCTCCTTATACACCGCCGCCCCGCTGCTTGCCATTTGGGGGCGGGGGCGGCTTGCCACCACCATGCCGATGCTGGCTTTCCGAGAGAACCACTGATTTCAGAATCCTTGTTCGGTGAATCAGCCGAATCCCTGACAGCCAGAATCCGCCATCCAAAGCAACCAAAACCCAAGCATGAAAAGGAGAGACTATGGCGCCCGGTAGATTTCTTTTCAGATGCGATGATCCGGAGCTCCAGCACATCACCCTCTCTCTGGAAGTTGGCGTACCCGGTTATCGGACGTATTGAAGCGGCACAACCGGTCTGAGCTGACTCATTGAGAAAGATCTTCATCCTCCCGGAATGAGCCGATCCCAAAGCGGCCAATCGGGGAGGATGAAATCTCGGCATACTTCGCGGAGGGACAGTACCCTCTTTCAGCCCCTCTTTGTCTTCAAGACAATGGGCGCAATATGATAAATACGATTTTAGGTAGCCCTCCAGTTGAGGAAAGCTGCCGATCTTTGGCCGAATCTACGGCCTTGCTAGTAAGGAGAAATGTTATGCAGACGGTAAGAAAGATTTATGAGAATCTTCCGAAGGTCATCCGTGTGCCGGACGCTCTCAAGAATCGTCGTGTTGAAGTCATTCTGTTGCCGCTCGATGATGTTTCCGCAACCCCTCGAGCCCACCAGAGTAGAAACCCTATTGAAGACTTTGTGGGCGCATGGAAGGGAAAGCCGCTAGTCCGGCCAGACCAGGGCGAATATGAAACCCGGGAGCCTCTGCAGTGATCATCGTGCCTGACACGAATGTGTGGATAAAGCTGCTGAACCCTGGAGAGACCCCGGTCTAGGATCGTTTTCGTGTGGCTAAGCCAAAGGAAATCAGGCTCTGCTGCGTCGTGAAGGCGGAACTCTACTTCGGTGCATACAGGAGTAGCCGCAAGAGAGACAATCTCGCCCTCCTTGAAACCCTTTTCAAAATCTATGCATCGCTTACTTTTGACGATCTTGCCGCCAAAATCTATGGGAAGATCCGAGCCAAACTTGCAGCTACCGGGACTCCCATCGGTCCGAACGATCTCCTGATCGCATCCGTCGCGCTGGCCAACAACGCAGTCCTGATTACTCATAATACCGGCGAGTTCCAGCGGGCACGTGGGCTCAAGTTCGAAGACTGGGAACAAGATTCTCCAGCTTGACATCCACATTAGTTACTGCCACGCTTCGCCCCCATATCTTTCTTGACCCGACAAACCTTCCTGCCCATTTCCCCACCCTACAACCCAATGCGTCTTGAACAGGAATTTATTGAGTGGTAACACGCGGTAAAACGAGTGCTGCAGTATGTCTACCATCGAAGAGGGAACAACCATGATTCAGCTCATAGTCGGGCAGCAGGCCCCTGAGCCGTTTTGGCCTTTGCCAGGGGCTGAGGGCGCCAGGTTCGAACAGCTGTATACCGGGGACTGGTTCCTCATCATCTACATGGGCCAGCCGTCCAAAGAAGAAAGGAAGATCGTACGGAAAGCCAAGATCCTGACCAGGTATCTCATCGATGAGAGCAAAACCATGGTCATGGCTTTCATTCGCTTCGAGGCTTCTCCGCTCATCTACGAGCTCGTTTTTGACCCCACCCGATACAAGGCCATCGAGTGGAAGGACCGGATTGACTGGTGGGACAAATCCAACACCGTTTCCCTCCTCTTGATCGACAGCACCACCGGCATTGTTGGAGCAATTCGCGTCGCGAACATGCCGAAGACCCTGTGGGAAGTGTGGCGGGAGTCCTGGCGCAAGAGCGTCAGTATTGAGGATTACAGCCGAAAATACACCGAATGGATCCAAACACTCTGGCAGCAAAAGACGATGAAGTTGTGGAACATCGCAATACCGTCCGGTAGGTTTGGAGAGAAATACTGATCGGAAATCATCCTCGGAGATTCGGAGTGTTGCCCATCACTACACACGCCAGTCTGGATTCCTTATGTCTTTGAAGGATACTCTGTCGTATAACTGATCAGAAAGGAAAATCCATGGAGGGGCATGTCTTTCTTCTCAGAGGAGATTTGACCAAACTGTATTGTGACGCTTGGCTCATGCCGACCGACCGCAAACTCCACGTCATGCGGCATTGGCGAATGGGAGTTCCGGGGCTCAGGAGTGACTGGAAGCCCAGCCCTCCCACAGATGATTGGCTTAACGTTGCCAGACGGGTCATGGAGGTCAAAGACTGGCCCGTTGAAGAACCCAGGCCCTGGCTGGTAAACACGGGGGCTGCCAGAGGATCGAGACCCGTGGCATGGTATACCGAGGGCGTGCGGCAATTCTTTGAAGCGGTAGCACCCTCAATACGCCAGCGAAGATTCACGCAAAACCGGGCAAAACCTCTCGTCGCCGTCCCTTTGGTGGGTACGGGTGCGGGCGGAGCACATAACGTCGCTGGCAATATCGTCAGTTCCATGCTTCCGACCCTCTATGAGGCCGCCAGCAAATGGGACCTAGACATTGCCCTCTGTGTCAAGGAAGGACCGGCCTATGCCGCAGCTGTAAAGGCCCGCAAAGCCTATGCAGAGAAATACCCGGAGACACGGGTCTGGCCGCGGGAACTGTCAGAAGGATTGAAGGCTAAAGCCAATAAACTTGCAGAGCGAGCCAGGAAAGGGGAACTGGTGCTTTTCCTGGGAGCTGGAGTTAGCGCGGGGGCTGGTCTTCCTGCCTGGGAAGAGCTGCTTAAGGGACTTTCACAAATCGCCGGCATATTCCTGGGTACAGAAGACCGTGACGACTCTTTGCGGAGCGCTTTCAGAAAGCTCAATTATCTGGATCAAGCGCGCCTAATTGCTGATTGCTTTCAGGAAAGAGGGCTTCTGATCGGTGAGGAAGTTGCAAGAATCATCTCTCAGCGGCGTCATTACGCTGTGAGCCATGCCGCCTTGGCGGTTCTACCGGTGGTTGAAGTCGTAACCACAAATTACGATTCCCTGTTTGAGATAGCCTCACAATACGCCCAAGATAGCAAGCCGCGAATCCTCCCGTACGATCCGGCGGCGCCGGGCAACCGGTGGATCTTGAAGTTGCACGGATGCGTAAATCACCCGGAAGACATCGTCTTGACTCGATCTGATTATCTTCGCTATGACGATCGCAGGGCAGCACTCAAGGGGATTGTGCAGGCCCTCCTCATCACTCGACACATGCTTTTCGTAGGGTTTTCCATGACTGACGATAATTTCCACCGGATCATCGAGGAAGTCCGCAAGGCCGTCAGAGGTGACGGGCGCTGCATGCATTGTGGATCACTCGACGCTCGTGATCTCGGCGGCGGGCAGGAGACAGAGTCTCAAGAGAAGTTCGGGACGGTGTTGAGCGCAGCTCCCAATTCATTTGTTCAGCGACTCTGGGACAAGGATCTGGACTGGTTCAATTTCAGTGATCAGGAAACCTCCGAAGCCTATCGGCTGCAGGAAGTCTTTCTCGATTATCTCACATCCGTATCGGTCTCGGGCACAGCCTATCTCATGGACTCCCGTTACGATGACATCCTGAGCGCCGGGGAATGTAGACTCAGAAAACAGCTCATGAACCTGGTCGCCCAAGTTGAAGGGGACCAGGAGATCCGCGACACAGCCGCCTGGCAGGAATTTGAGAGTCTGCTCCAACGTTTTGGGAAAAAAGACTCGCTTTGAGCGCACACGTGATCTAGAACGGCAAACACCCCGCGGATCTGCGGCGAGGAAGTGAGATAAGGCTGGCAACCTCTTGTTAACTGACGGCAGTTCGATGAGTTTCGCCAAGAATCAGGGAGTGGGAACGGTTCGCATCATCACCAGCAGTCGTCAAGGCTTTCCGATGTTCTGTTATATCGTTCAGGGAGTAATCAAATGGCAGGACTGACAAGCATTTTCAAGACCAATGAGGAAGCCGCTCACGCCGTTTCCGACTACCTGGCACCACATCGATTTTCCTTAAGGCCCTACAACTACCACAAGCCTGAGTTCACGGAATGGTGGTTTTACACGCCGGCAGCCAAGCGCGCCTGGCCTGCTTATCCATACAGCAAGTTATTCGTGAGTACCTTTAAGCCGGATTCTGATCCGGCGAAGCATCTTCACGCAGGATTCTATGTTGAAAAAGGTCTTGGCGCTGACTTGGCCATGCCGGGAGTCAAACGAAATCATCTTATTCAACCGATTTGGTACTGGCACACCTTCCTCGATCTTGCCCAAAAAGGGGATCTCGACTCTGGTTTGAGTCGGGTTTTAGCTGAATGTGGCGCCCCCGTATGGGTCTCTCTGTATGCCTACGAATTTAACAAACCACCTGCTGTCGACGAAGAACGTCCTCCATTTCATGATCTGCTTCAGTTCACTGTCAGGTCAGACGATCTGGCTCTTTGCTTAGAGCAGGAGAGCAGCAAAACGCTTGCTCCATTAAACAGCTCACTAAACTTGCGAGACCTAAGCCGTCGTTTGAGCATCCATGACGGCTTAAAGTTTTTCTGGATCGATCTACTCATTGGGATCCAGCTGAGCTATGGAGACAATTCACCCGGTTCCTGGGGGGCCGCCGAAATCTGGTCGAATGCCCTGGAACCCTGGGCAAGCTGGGTTTAGGTGCGGTGATGATCGACCTGGTTGACAAGCTCCGCTCGGCTGTCGTTTACCGACGGGATGCCGAAGGAAAGATCCAGCTGAAGCGTGTGAAGGCATCTTCTATCGAGCTTCCGGAAATCGATGAGCTCGAAACTCGGAAGAATGCCGGAGCACTGATCGCCGGGTTCTTGGCCGATAATCCCATGGATGTTTTGCTGGCCGCCTTGAAGGATTCCGTGCGCCTGGTCAAATCGTTCTATACGCAAACGCACAATGGGTTTCGGCTGGCTAAGGGCAGCGGCAAACGCAGCATCGTCACCCTCGCTGATCTCTACGGGTTTGCGATAGCAGCGGGCTATTGCTTTGATTGCTTGGCAGTCGCGAAGAATGAAACCAGGCAAAGGGTTGCCATCGGAGTCATGGCCCCGGCGATTCAAGACGCTGGCAAGAATTTGATCAAACTGGTCTGGAAGGCAGCCGGTTTCGAGGTCGTTGATCTTGGCAACACCGTGCCGCCGGCAACCTGGCTGAAGGAAATCGTGCAACGAGCTCCCTCGGTCATTGGCATCTCGTGCATGACCAACCGGTGCGTGGAGAACGTGCGCAGGCTCCTTGCCTCCTTGTCGGAGCATGAGGCGAGATTACCGGTGATTCTTGGTGGGATTGCCGTAAACAAACTCATCGCGTTCGACTTAACGAAGGAATACGGACTTCCCGTGCATTATGGCCGAGACGTAACCGATGCAGAGGGAGTTCTCGTTAAGGCCCTGGCGGGTGCTCCCGTTGAGATTCCCGTGGTCAGGGAGGTTGAACGGCTTGAGATCCCTCCCGAACTGATACCGGTGGTAGAGCGGCAGGGCTTTAACGTATACCGCATTGGGATCGCGGATATTGTGGTGGACAATGACGCCAGGCGCGGCTGTTCTACGTGTTCGGGAGACAAGAGACGGCTGTGCCCACTGGAGGTTGGCTACGAAACAGAGAAGTCTTTGGAGGAAAGCACCGATCTTGTGAACCGCTTCAAGTTCGCGGTGTTGGTTATGGCCGAAAATCCTGATGAAGAGGACCGCGCGACCTGCAAATCGATGTGGGAAAGCCTCCTGCGCCTTGAACAATACTTGGACACCAGCTTCAACTCGGCCCAGGCCTTCAAATTTGCGATGACCTGCCCTTTCTGCCTGCCATCCGAATGCAGACTCCCCAAAGGGGAATGCACCTTCCCGTATCTTTACCGACAACTCCACGAACAATACCACATCAATGTTCCGGCGACCCTGGCCAACGCTTTTGGCGATGCCGCGCCACCGGGGAATTGCGCCATCATTCTGGTTCGGTAGCAAAGGAATCGGCCTGCAGTTGCTGGAGGAGGTCGCTGGCGCCAAGGGTTTCGAGGCTAAGCAACAACTCCTGTTTCGTTGGTCCAAAGCCTGTTCTGAGATCCAGCCCCATGGCTTCCAGCCTGCGGCCGAATTCCTCCCATGCTTCTCGGTGGGGATGTTCGGCGGCCACGTAGCATTCTTTGAAATACAGGAGTTCTTGGCGCTCTTCTGAACGATGATCGAAGATCTCCACCGTTTGCCGCCGGAGATCCACTTTGATGCGCTCGGTGAGCTCCGGCAAAGGGTTTCCTTGGAAATCGTCGTAACGAAGCAGCGAAACCTTGCCCGACCGCTTGTGGAGTTTGATGATATCAATACTGCCCAATTCGCCGGCCAGCACCTCAGCACATCCCACGTAAATCCGAAGGATAGGGTGCAGTTCCGACAGGAGCGACCGATGAACAAACAGCGCCTGCTCGGTTTGATGCCCGAAGGGTGTTTCCTCGCAAAGTCGAGTGATGGTTTCAGGGTTGCCTGCGGCAAAAAGGAGCCTCATGGCCTCTTCTCGCCCGGCCTTGTGACCTCCCAGAAATGTCTTCACATCCAATTTGAGCGGAGCCGGGAGATGCTTGAAGGGGACCGACTTTCTAAAGTTGGAGAGCGCCATATAGACCAACAAGTCATTTCGCCGCAGATCGAAGGCCTTGCGCAGCAGAGCATCTCCAAACCGGCGTAAGAAAAGACGTTGAGCCTTCTTGGTGCTCCCGATCGCGGCATTCAGCTCCCGGGTGCTTTCAAATTCCTCCGGGAGGGGCAAGCGGCCCAAATCCAGCATACTGGCCCAAAAGGCATCCAGAATCTCCCCGTGCAATTCATAGATGTTGGGTTTGGGTTGGCGGACGGCCCGCTCCCGCCGTACCCGCGGTGGCCGGAGCCGCTCGCTCACCTTGAGCCAGTCGATGGGGCGGCGACTGCGCTTGGAAAGGAACGCCTGCTGTTCCTCCTGGGAACGGAAAACGTAGAAGATGCCCAAGCCCACAGCAACGGCGGAGACCTCCAGCACATCTTCCAAGTATTGATGCAGTTCCTCCTGATGAAAGTACTTCTGAAAGGTGTTGCGCCCGGTGAGGATCCCGTCTCTGTAAGGTTTGCCCAAGGCTGCTGTCTCAGAAGTCGCAACCAACGTTGAGACGACGAGCAGCCTGCGGCTCAGTTCGAACGCCTCCCGCAGCACTTCCATGCGCTCCACCGGCTCCTC
>Ga0302250_1002750_pt1 | contig 10284 bp, 11 predicted proteins | sample AAG_RA_Asp_MG_FD_193536 | JGI IMG/M metagenome (GOLD analysis project Ga0302250, IMG submission 193536) | Enriched activated sludge microbial communities from anaerobic digester in WTTP, New Holstein, Wisconsin, United States - AAG_RA_Asp | ecosystem: Engineered > Bioreactor > Anaerobic >... | reverse complement strand
ACAGGTTCAGGGCGATAAGAGAGAGAAAGCCTATCAGCACCAAGGCTAAGATAGTGATCTTCATTAGTACCTCCTTATACGACATGGAAGATCTTGATAAAGTTGGGGATGTAGGTGATGCCGGGACGGATGCGGATGTACCAGTGGTACTTCCAGTCACTTCCATGGTGTTCCACCTTGAGTTCGGCATCGGTGCGGTAACCGACGATGATGAACTTAGGTAAACCACCGATGATGTAGTCATCGGGCATTAGCCTGGCTTTGACGGAGATACCCGCAAAGGACACATTACCGCCCTCGAGTAAGAGGCGATCTCCGGCAGCAGTCTCACGTTTGGCGATTTCACTGCGGATGCGGATAAGACCTTTGAGCATGATCTTGTTGCAATCGCTTCGGCTTATGTAATGCTCGATTGATGACATGCCCCAGTTCATCAACGCTTCGGTCATGCTATCTCCAATCTTTCTATGTGATTAATGATCCGGAACCAGGAATGCACTATCCAATATGCTGACAAATCAGGATGAGCAAGGATGAGAAAGAAAGTTATTGACAATCTGGATGATAATCACCAGTATGTTTTTGGCATAAAACCTAGGAGAAGAAAGATGAATAAATGCTGTAAATTAGTGTTTTTTTTCGTGTATCGTTATGTTGATCTGTTGCTCGGTGGCATGGGCAACTGCTTATGAAGATGACTCTCAAGTGGAGTCTGAGGCTCAAAAGGATATGCTGGCTTATGTTCAATCAACTTTCTCTTTACGTTTTGGTAGTGATCTGTTAGCAGGCGATTATGTTCAGTATGAGATTGCGGATCACCATTCCCAGAGGGTAGAGCCGGAACTATGCAGCCTGGAGGTGACAGAACGTAATGGCAATGTTGCTACAATCAAAGAAGAATTTGAAGGCAATATCCTCTACTCAGAATAGATCTTCAGAATAATACCTTGCTGGAGTATTGGGGTTTTGATGAAGACATGGTAGAGCAAAGACCACAACTGCTCTCATCTTCTGAAGTGGAAACCAGAATGCTGACTATGAAGAGCCTAAACAACAGAGCAAGTAATCCCAGCTTACCGCAAGACATCACAAGACCAGTGTTTTCAAACCTAAGTCAAAGAGAGGACTTCTCGTTGGGAATGTCAAGCTTGATTTGCCTCGTAAGGGCTCTTGAAGTGCCAATTATGGAAGGCATTAGTCCTGAAATCAGACAAGCTGTGCAGGAACTAACCAAGGTCTATTTCTCGGAGTCGGTACCCAAGCTACTGCCAGCCAAGCTAATGGCTGTTTATCTGGACAATCCGGAGCTTTTTGAAGGTAATGCAGGATTGGTGAAACAAAGTAAGTACCAAGTAAATGATTTTCATAGAGTTGAAAGGTAGGAGGAAGAGATGAAAAGATGTTCATACATTGCAGTGTTAATGGGTCTGGCGCTATTATTGGGGTCCTGTTGGCCTACAGAACCCAGCTATCCACGTCCTGAGCCCTGGCTTTGCAGCATCAATGCGGATGGAACGGGATTCAGGAAGATAAAGAAATCACCTTTCAACACGCCCGGATTGGTGGATATCTACATGACCAAAGACAATCGGATCATCTTCTATGGAGAAAAGCTGTTGATATCGGAGACGGACACAATCCGTCCGGTGAGCATAACTGATAACATCTATACCCTCCAGCAACAGCCAGCCCGTTTGTCCCAATCTCCCGATGGTAGCAAGCTCTATTTTGCCTCAAAAGATAAGAATATCCACGAGCTTGATTTGAATACGATGCTATCCAGGCAACTTACATCCGAGAGTGTAAGAACACTGAGAAACCCGATTGTTTCGGATCTGGGAAACTTTATTACTTATACATCTCGCGGATACGGACCGCCTTCCAGATTTACCGAATTCTTATCTTGGATGGATCTGCGTTCAGGAGATATTGGTTATATTCCCACAATAGATAGCATTTGTGTTAATGCTTTTTACTCAGAAAGCGAAGATTTTGTTTATTATGAAGGAGTTAATGTAAAACGTTCGCGACTGGATGGTGGTGAGCTTTCGCTTGTCTCCACCGGGGGCAGTATGTATCCCTATTCAACATTTGGCGTTTCATCAGACAATCGTTATATCATACATGTTTGGGATGAGTATCCAACTCTTGATCTCAAGTGTCATGATAAGCAAACAGGTAATAGTGTACGGTTTCCAATTAAAGCCTCACTTGATCATGGTTATATAGCAAAAATATGCAAAGATGCGAATATTGTGTTTTATGCGGAACCAGGATACCCAGACAAGCTAAAAGCATACAATCTTGACACGAGAATCGATTTCTCATTATTAAAGGAAAACGGATCAATAGCATTATTTACAGTTTACAGCATTGCTCCCACCTGGGACGGTACTAAACTGTACTTCTATGCAGATGTATCAGATAGGTGAGGCAAATCCATGATTAAATCAGTTATGTTACTACTTTTGTGCTTTGCGTTGTTATATTCTATTAGCTTATATGGTTTTGTAATAGATGCCGAGTTTCAAACTGAAAGTGATGTAGTTCCCGATGGTTATATGACTCCACCGGCTACAGTGAACGTTTCAGCTTTTGTGTACTCTTCGTGGAGATCTGCAGGATCAAGTGCCGTAATTGATTCTGTGTTCACAATCAATGTGCGAGCTATCCCCGATTCTTTAACATACTATTCCCTTAGTGATTCAACTCATCATCACATTCCACCTGCTGTACCAGATGATGAAGAAGACGACTCTTTCTCTTTCAGTAAGTTAATAATCTGGATGAGAGATAACATCACAAATCAAGGCATTCATGCCCAGATCTACATTCCCGCTGGTACCTACAACTTCAGCGATCAGATTGTCATGCACACCAATATCAGCCTCAAAGGTGCAGGATCACACCTTACCGAATTGAGGTTCCTAATCCGGGCAGATTCCACCAGCACAATCATGTCAACCTCTGATTGCCGGAAAGATGCAATATTAGTTGCCGGTTCCGATGATAATATCCTTGAGAAAGTTGGCATAGAGGATTTGAAGATCGTTAGGATTAGAGACGGATTATCGCCCGCGGAAGTAAAAGAAAAGGTAGGTGACTATTCTACTTTTAATGGTTCTGGTTATCAAGGCTATTGGGGCAACAACATAGCCATCCGTCGGGCGACTAACTGCTGGGTAAAAGGGGTGGAGAGCGAGAACACTTTCCGCAATCACGTAACTCTTGAATCCACGGATCATGTTACAATATCAGGAGTTTACTTCCATGATGCCAATGATTATGGAGATTTAGGTTATGGATATGGTGTTGGTGTATGGGATAGTAGTAATAACTTAGTGGAGAACAGCATCTTTAGATATCTCAGGCACGCCGTAACCATAAGTGATAGTAGCTGGTACAATGTGATAGCTTACAACTATGTCCGAGAACATTGTATTTAGATTGAAACTATGTTCTATAAGTAGGGCTAATCCAGATTTCTCAGCTTGGGTTTTTCCAAACTGGTTTTAAAGATGGCGGGAGAGTGTGTCGCATTCCAACAATTCCATATACGAGTTGGCATCTGGACGAGAATCTATAGCAGCTTGACAAATAACTGGCTTCTGTGAATCTGTATACTATTAACATCAGAAGGATAGGCACGATGAAAAGCTTATTGATTATCAGTCTTTTAATGCTAGTATTATTGCTCACCTCCTGCGCTCCAGGGATGAACGACCACCGTCCAGAGCGCCCTGCTGGTTTTTTATGGGGAATCTGGCATGGGTGGATTGCCCCCTTTTCTCTGATATATTCTCTTTTTGTTCCTCAGTCTGGGATCTATGAGGTGAATAACAGCGGTTTTTGGTATGATCTGGGTTATTATCTGGCTGTGGTGGGTGGTTTTGGCGGACTGGCGTTCAGCCGCAAGTGCAAAAAGAGATAACAAACTGAATTATATACTTTTAGTAATAACAGCAGCGATTTGGGGCTTTGCTTTTGTAGCACAGCGAATCGGCATGCAAAGCCTGGACCCGCTCAGTTTCAATACCGTCAGATTTGCCTTGGGAGCTTTGTTCATCAAAATCATATCTGCAAGTAAGCCACCGGGAAGTCAGACCTTTCCTTTGGCACCCGGGATTGTATTGTTTGTGGCGGCAAGTCTCCAGCAAATAGGGGTGGTTTATACAACAGCGGGAGCAGCTGGATTTATCACGGGGCTATATGTGGTTTTCGTTCCGCTTCTGGGGTTCTGGAGGGGGCAGAAAGTGGGGAAACGGATTTCATTGGCGGTTCTGCTGTCGCTGGCCGGAATGCTGCTGATTAATCGGCCTGATGATTTGCGGGTTAGCTTTGGCAATATGCTGGTTCTTTTGTCCGCAGTCTTTTGGGCAATACATGTGCAGCTAATCGACAAGCTTTCCAAGCGATATTCTGTATCAGAACTGGCTTTTTGCCAGTATGCAGTTTGTGCCTTGTTATCTTTTGGCGGGTTTATAGTTCTCTACCTTGTTAAAGCTCCATCATATCTGATCTCAGCTCAATTGGCTCAAAATCTGTCGAGTGCGGCCTGGCCAGTTTTATACGGTGGAATCCTCAGTGTGGGGGTGGCCTATAGCTTGCAAGTGAAAGCCCAGCAGAAAACCGAAGCTTCCAAGGCAGCGATAATTCTTTGTTTGGAAGGAGTTTTTGCCTTGATTGGAGCCAGGCTAATCCTGCAGGAAAGCTTGGGGCCGAAAGCTATTGTGGGCATGCTGTTGATGCTTATGGCGATGTTGATCATCCTGATTCCCAATTTTTTGATTGACAGAAACACGGCATAATTTTTGTTGTTCCTTCTAAGTTTGCTTAAATGGCTCTTTAAAAGGATATAAAAATGGTTTTATACACGATTGCTCTTATAATCCATGCGATCATCTGTGTCGTTTTGGTGCTGGTTATTCTGGCTCAAACCTCCAAAGGCGGATTGGACGCCAATCTGGGGGGAGCTGCCATGAATGTTTTCGGTGGCAGTGGTGCCTCCCAATTCCTAAAGAAATGGACTCAAATACTTGCCCTGGTTTTTGCAGCCTCATGTTTGCTTTTGGCCTTTTTGGTAAAGAACGTAAGCAGCGGCGCAGCCGGCGGAATAACGGATCGTCAGAAAAAGATTAAGACCACCGAACAAAAAGCTCCTGCAGCCAAACCTGCAGCAGCTCCAGCCAGCCAACCTACAACCGGTAAATAGTTTTGTTACATCGCAGAAGTGGTGGAATTGGCAGACACGCAAGACTAAGGATCTTGTGCCTGTAACGGGTGTGCGGGTTCGAGTCCCGCCTTCTGCACCAAGTGATAACGCTCCTTTCCCGGGAGCGTTTTTTGTTGCCCACAACCAGAGATGGATCATATACTGAGGTGATAAGCAGTGAGAGACAAGCCCCAGGAGCTGTTCCTGAAGTAGTATTAGAACAAAGAGATATTTATGAACACCATCAAATTCGTTATTAGTTTTGCCCGGGGTATAAAACTGCGCTACATGGCTGCCATGCTTTGCATAGTTGGGGCAGCGGTATTCAGTTTTACCAATCCCTTGATCATAGGTTTCTGCATAGATTCCGTGCTGGGCTCAAAACCTGCACAGATGCCTTTTTTCTTGCCCAGTCCAAATACAACAACCATAGACTTCATTCGCCACAATTTCTGGCTGGCGGGTTTGGCCGTGGTGCTTATCAGCATTACCGCGCATTTGTTTACCTATCTGCGCAGCAGGCTAAGCGCACAGGTGGGCGAGGAGTTTTCCAGAAGATTGCGTGAACGGCTGCTAAAGCATATCCAGTTGCTTCCTTATGCCTGGCACAGCAGAATTCAAACTGGAGACATCATTCAGCGCTGCACCTCCGATGTCGATACCTTGCGACGCTTTATATCTCTGCAGTTTGTCCAGCTTGGCCGGGGAGTTTTCATGATCGCATTGATCATACCAGTGATGCTCAGCCTGGATAAAACCATGACGCTTTTTGCCAATCTGGCTGTTCCTCTGGTCTTTGTGTATGCCTATGTGTTCTTCCGCAAGATCAGCAAGCTCTTCAAAGCTCAGGACGAAGCTGAGGGTGCGATGACCACCAGGTTGGAGGAATCCATCTCGGGGATCAGAATAGTGAAAGCCTTTGCCAGGGAGGATTATGAAAATGATCGCTTTGGCAATGCCGCAAAGGATTACCGCGATAAAAGCCGTAAACTGATCACCGTCCTATCCTGGTATTGGTCTTCCTCAGATTCGCTTTGCATGATCCAGATCGCCCTGGTTCTGGTAGTGGGAACCATGCGCACCATTAGCGGCCAAACCAGCTTGGGAACTACTCTGGCCTTCGTTTCTTACAGCAATATGCTCATCTGGCCGATTCGTGAAATGGGACGCATTTTGACCGACATGGGGCGTGCCAGGGTATCGGCAAACCGCCTGAAAGAGATATTGGATGCACCGCTGGAAGAAATGCAAGGCTTGATTCCCGATCCTCAGATAAGGCTGAAAGGCGCTCTGGAATTTACAGACCTCAGCTTTGCCTATGATGAAGGCCCGGATATCCTGAAGAACATCAATCTGAAGATAGAGCCGGGAGAGACCATCGTGGTTTTGGGTGCCACCGGCTCGGGAAAGTCCACTCTGATAAATCTGATTCCGCGCTTATTCGATTATACGCGGGGTAAGATAACTCTGGATGGGGTGGAGCTAAGCCATTACAATCGCCAGTATCTGCGCTCCCAGATAGGCTTGGTGATGCAAGAGCCTTTTCTCTACGCAAGGTCTTTGCACGATAACATCGCCTTTCGGGAGGGAATCGAACGCTCTGAGGTGCTTACCGCCGCACAAGAGGCCGCTTTGCATTCCACTGTGGAAGGCTTTGAGCATGGCTATGAAACCGTGATCGGAGAGCGGGGTATCACCTTGTCTGGAGGACAGCGGCAGCGTTGCGCCATAGCCCGGGCTTTGGTGATAAATGCGCCTATCCTCATTCTGGACGATGCCCTGTCTGCCGTGGATACCGAAACCGAGGAAGAGATACTGCAGAACCTAAGAAAACGCAAGGGTGAGGCGACCACCATTATCATTACGCACCGGCTGAGCAGCGTTAGTCTGGCCGACCGGATCGTGGTATTGGAACATGGCCACATCGTGCAGATCGGCAGTCATGCCGAGTTAGTATCCGCTCCGGGCGTATATCAGCGCATCTGGAACATTCAAAATCTGCTGGAAGCAGAAGCAGGATAAGATGAACCAAATATTTCAGGAAAAAGAATATACATCAAATCTCGATCCCAAGCTGTGGCTGGCGGTGCTCCGCCATGCCCTGCCCTACAAGAAGCAGCTTATCATCATTACGCTGGAAATGGTGCTGATGGCCGCTCTGGACAGCACTTTGCCGCTCTTTACACGCTATGCGATAGACAAGATGATCACTCCCAAGGACACATCCGGATTATTGGGCTTTTGCTTGCTCTATCTGGTGGTGATCGTGGTTGGCCTGATCAACGTGGCTTTCTTTATACACCTTACCGGCCAGGTGGAAACCGGAATGAACTACGATCTGCGCCGCAAATGCTTTGCCAAATTGCAGGCTATGCAGGTGGGCTACTATGATCGCACTCCCACAGGTTGGTTGGTGGCCAGGATCACCTCAGACATTTCCCGTTTGGGCGATATCGTAGCCTGGGGAATAGTAGATATGGCGTGGGGCACAGCCCTTATCATCATCGTGGGGATCATAACCTTGTTTATGAATTGGAAGCTGGCTTTGCTGATGCTGGTTTTGATTCCGGTGATGGGCTATATCGGCATATTTTTTCAAAAGAAGATGCTAAAGGTTTACCGGGTGGTTCGCAAGCTGAATTCGAAAATCACGCACAGCTTCGGCGAAGGAATCCATGGCGCCAAGACTACCAAGACCCTGGTTCGGGAACAGGCCAATCTGGATGAATTCGTCACTTTGAATAACGAGATGTATCAAAACTCAGTAAAAGCGGCAGTGCTTTCCGCTTTGTTTATGCCTCTGATTTTGATGCTGGCCTCCACGGGCTTGGGACTAATCCTCTGGCTGGGGGGGATAACCACCTTAAAAGGCGGACTAACCATCGGTGCTTTGATGGCTTTTATAGAGTATATTTCGCACATGTTCGAGCCCATCTCCAATGTCGCCAGGCTTTTTGCCGAAATGCAAAACGGCCAGGCAGCGGCGGAGCGGGTGTTTACGCTTTTGGAACTGCAGCCTGAGATCATCAGTTCCAGTCCTTGGGACGAAACCTGGGCCAATAGAAAGATGCGAGGTGAAATCACCTTTGACAACATCAGCTTTGCTTATAAAGAAGGCGCACATGTGTTCGAAAACTTCAGCATCTCCATAAAAGAAGGTGAAAGCCTGGCTTTGGTGGGAGAAACGGGAACCGGAAAGACCACCTTTGTAAATCTGATCTGCCGGTTTTATGAGCCGCAAAGCGGACGAATCCTGATCGACGGCATCGACTACAAGGAAATACCTCTGAAGTGGATTCACAGCCAGCTTGGCTATGTGCAGCAGGTGCCGCACCTCTTTCAGGGCAGTATCCTTGAAAACATCCGCTATGGCCGCTTGGATGCCACAGACGAGGAAGTGAAACGTGCTGCCGAGATTGTGTCGGCAGATGAATTCATCCGGGAATTGCCAGGGGACTACTCATACGAGGTTGGCGAAGCGGGAAATCTGCTTTCCACAGGCCAGAAACAGCTACTGGCCTTTGCCAGGGTGGTGTTGGCCGATCCCAGGCTGTTGATTTTGGACGAAGCCACCGCTTCGATCGACACCGAAACCGAAGGATTGGTGCAAACCGCCATGCATAAGGTTTTGCAGGGACGGACAGGCATCATCGTGGCACATCGCCTGTCCACTATCCGCAGGGTGGACAGGATTCTTATGATGCATCATGGTAAGGTTATCGAAAGCGGTTCGCACAGCGAGCTCCTGCATCAGAAAGGCAAGTATTACCGCCTCTATATGAACCAGTTTCTTCAAGAAACCGCTGATGCGGAATTGGTGATCGGAAGCTGCGACTGAGCAGCGGTTAACCAGTTTTTTGGGGAAGGCAAAGATTAATATTCAGGCAAGACGCTTGTGCCATCCTTGGGATCTCATCCTGTTCCCATCCTATACCCATCCTATAGATTTAGCAGATTTATTGGATGGGTGATGGGATGGCTTGCCCTTATTCGCTTTGCAGTTTGATTAAGCTCTCTTTTCTGGCAGGAAATTTTCCATTGACGGGATAAATGCCATAAAAAGAGTGTGTCTAAAAGAAACTAAACTCAGGAAGCGAGGAACAAAATGGCCTACGGAAAGATCAAAGCTGATCTGCAACAATTGTTCACAGAGCTCAAAGAACAGGGGCTCTACAAGAAAGAAAGAATTTTAACCACTCCCCAAGGCGCTAAGATTGGCGTGAAAGGCGGTGGAACCTCCCTTAATTTCTGCGCCAATAACTATCTCGGACTGGGTAATCACCCGGAAGTGATCAAAGCGGCACAGGACATCATGAACGATTGGGGCTATGGCTGCAATTCGGTTCGGTTCATCTGCGGAACCCAGGATATTCATAAGCAACTGGAAGACGCAGTGTCAAAGTTTTTGGGTATGGAAGACACCATTCTCTATGCTGCCTGCTTTGATGCCAATGGTGGCGTTTTTGAGCCGCTTCTGGGTGAAGACAGCGCGATTATCTCCGACGAACTGAATCATGCCAGCATCATCGACGGAGTCCGGCTCTGCAAAGCCAAACGCTATCGCTACAAACACAGCAATATGGCCGAACTGGAAGAAGCCCTGAAAGACAGCCAGGATAGCAAATACCGGCTGATCTGCACCGATGGCGTATTCAGCATGGATGGCGACATTGCCAAGCTAAACGAGATCTGCGACCTGGCCGACAAATACGATGCCATGGTGATGGTGGATGATTCTCACGCCACCGGATACATCGGCGATACAGGACGCGGGACTCCCGAATACTGGGGTGTAACCGACCGCATCGACATCATTACCACCACCTTTGGCAAAGCCATGGGCGGAGGAAATGGCGGCTGCACATCCGGACGCGCAGAAATCATCGAACTTTTGCGCCAAAGAAGCCGTCCCTACCTTTTCTCCAACACTCTTGCTCCTTCGATCGTGGGTGCCAGCCTGAAGGTGATCGAAATGCTATCAAGTTCGAATGAACTGCGCAACAAGGTATGGGAAAACGCCGAATATTTCCGTAAGGAGATGATTGCCGCCGGTTTTGACATAGTTCCCGGAA
>Ga0302250_1002743_pt1 | contig 10329 bp, 6 predicted proteins | sample AAG_RA_Asp_MG_FD_193536 | JGI IMG/M metagenome (GOLD analysis project Ga0302250, IMG submission 193536) | Enriched activated sludge microbial communities from anaerobic digester in WTTP, New Holstein, Wisconsin, United States - AAG_RA_Asp | ecosystem: Engineered > Bioreactor > Anaerobic >... | reverse complement strand
AATACCACCACGGCGACCATGGTTCATTGCAAACGCTTCCTATCGGAATGGACGGCCAGCAGGATTTCACCCGCCACTTGTAGGGCGTGTCCAATTCCAGCTCAATTCCCTGGCTGTCGCTGTTTGCATCTTCCGCCGCGGATTTGGAAAAAAGTATTTGCGATTTTGTCGCGCGCCGCTCTCCCCCGACCAGCGATGTTTCCCCGCCGGAAATTTTTTGGATATCGTAGGCGAATGAGTTGGCGCCGTTGGCGGCTTGCCATAAAAGTTTCCCGGGGAGTTCAACCAGTTTGGCGTTTTGGGAATCGGCATATAGATTGTCGTTGTCCGGCGCCAGCGCCGATGGCGCGGCAATCGGTTCGTCTTTGACGGTAAACTTCCAAATTTGCCCCCAGTATTTGTTTGACGACGAGCCGCAGTATTCGTCACCGGCCTGAGAGTTGGTGAAGCACCGGCGCAATTGCCAGCTGTAAGTGATGTTTTTGGTGAACAGCGCGCGATCCTGCGCGGGCAATTCTTTGTGAGACCACCAATTGCGGGCGACATTGGCCGTGAGCGGATAAATTGCATCCGGCTTGCAAGTGTTGTCGCTTTGTTTTTGCAGATAATGGCAGGCCAAGGGATTTGGCAAAACCGGGACGTCTTTTTTCAGCCATGCGGCCAGCTGGGAAAACTGCGCCGGCACCGCCGCGGCGCCGAACGCCAGTTCGTTTTCATTGGTGTAAACCCGCAGTTGGTATGAGAGCGCCACGCCCATATTGTCGTTGTAGGCCTGCTTTTCCGGAGATACCTTGGCTTTGCACCATTCCAGTTTCAGTCCGTTGTAAGAGACGCCGGCCTTTCCGTTCGGACCGTTCCAATCGGCATCGCCGATATTGATCGGTTCGGGCGCGGGGCTGGTTTTAAACGTCCACCAGGGGGCTTGTTCCTCGGGGAGACAATGTGATCCGTCTTCGTTGCAACACGGCCGGACGCGCCACTTGATCGTCGTGTCGGAATTGAAAAAACAAGGATAAAACTTTTTCGTCGGGTTGAATTCGTTTTCTTTGAGAACCTGGCGGAATATGCCGCCGGCGCTTTTTGAATCGTTTAATTCAAGATTTTTATTTTCAATTTCCAAAAGATAGGAGCGCGCGCCGAATAATTTTGAACTAACGGACCGATCCCCTCCCAGTCCTCCCAACTGCCACAAATATCCTCCTTCTTCGTTTGTCCATCCGTCAACATTGTCCCATGCCAATACTACGGGCAGGGTGATTTCCTGTTCGTTGGTCTGGCGGGTTTTGTTGACCGGATCGTTGTAGTAATAATGATTTTTAGGCATGGCCAAGCACTCGTTGGCGCAAATGCAGGTGCCGACATCAATGCTTTCCACTTTGACTTGTGATCCTTTTTCCCATGACCGGCAAGTGATTGAACCGGCGGCGGTGTCTTCCACGGTGATGCCGCACCCCGAACCGATATTGAAATATTCGGTTTGGCCGATCTCTGCGGCGAAAACGGCCGCCGGCGACAAAACGAACAACCCGGCCGCCAGCAAATTTTTAGCGGCAAAAAATTTCTTTTCCATTGCTTGATTATAAATCATAAAATTTGGTTCCACAACGTCCCGTAGCCGGTAAGCGCCATTATTATGGAAACAATGATCCACGAAAAAAACAGAATGGCGTAGCCGATGCCGATTTTTTTCCAAATATCTTTGGCGCGCGCCGCCAAATTCGTTTTATCCTGTGCCAGATAGAACAGGCCGCCGGTAACCAGCGCCATTATCGGCAGAAGCAGGAGCGCCAATTTGAACATCACAAAATCAATGATAACTTTCAGAGTTAAAAATATGTGCTTGATTTCGCAAGGTTCTTTTTCGTTATACGGAGTGCCGGGATCGTCGCTTTTTTGGCCGCAAACCATCAGCCCGGAACTTTCACTCTTGCCGGCGACGGAAAACATTTGGCGCGCTTCGTTGAAACTGCGCGCCGCGCATTTGTCGTCAAAGCAAGGGCGGACCGTGAACGTCCAATCGCCGGCGCAATGGGAGGAGGCGTTTTTCTCCGCGGCCTTGATTGCCAAATCGGTGCCGGAGACCGTTTTGCCCGCATATTCTTTATTGAACCATTCCGGATCGCAACTGGTGCTTTTTTCGCCGTTGGTCACTTGTGCCGCAACCCAAAAATAACCGGCAGTGCCGTTCCATGATAAAGCGGAGGGCAATTGCGTGATATTGCCGGCGGGCGATAAATTGGCCGGGACGGGGAAGTCTTCGGAATTAAACGATGTTCCCGCCTGCCATTCGCCGCAAATCGTGCCGGCGCTGTCGGCACAAGTTTTAACTTTCCACGAGTAGTTTTTTTTGGCGCCGGGATAGTTAAAGCCAAATTGATTCGTGGCAACAAGGACTTCTTCCGCCGGCGCGCCGTCTCCCGTAACTTTAACGCGATACGAATTTGCGCCGGAAACGGAGTCCCAAGTCAAAGTGGCGGTCGGGGCGGCCATTTTTACCGCGTCGCTTCCGATGGTCGGTTTTTTCCCGGTGGTGCGAAAAGACCAATAATCGGACCATTGGCCGCTGCAAATGTTTTTGACTTCTCCCACCGGAATGGACGGCCAGCAGGATTTCACCCGCCACTTGTATTTGGTGTCAATTTTCAACTGCACGGTGCCGGGATCTTTATCTTGCTTGGGATCTTTTTCAACCAGGGCAATCGTGATTTGTGATTTGCCGATCCGTCTTCCCGAATCTTTTTTGTAATCCGCGCCGCAAATCTCGTCGCCGTCAAAAATGCTCTTGCCGGTTTCGTCCTGAATGTCATATAAAAAAGAATTGGCGCCGCAAGGGGCGGTCCAATTGAAAGTGCCGCCGGCGCCGACCAGATTGTTCTCGTCGGTCCAATTCTTGTTATCCGCCGGCGCGGCGGCCGTCGGTTTGCCGATGGTACTGCCGCTCATCGGCTTGCCGATCAACTGCCACTTTTGCCCGTAATCTTCTTCAATGTTGCCGTTGCAATGGGGAAATTTTTCATCTTTGGTGTTCGGGCTGGTGTTGAAACAGGTTTTGATCTGCCACGAATATTTCAGTTTGCCGGCCCAGTCGCCGGTGAAAAGATGGCGGTCGCTGCTGGTTTTTTCCGCGGCGGAGAAAAACGGCATAAACGAAGCGTCGTTGGTAATTTTATCAAAATAAGATGAAAAAGAGAGCGTTTCCGGCTTGGCGCAAGTGCCGTCGGCGTTTCTTTGCAAATAATGGCAAGCTTCGGATTCGTATTCCCCGACGGCGGATTCGCTTTTCGCGGCTTTTTCCAGATCGGGTTCCATCCATTTGTTGCACTCGCTGGCGGCGCCGCTCCACTTGCCTTGCCATTCGTCCCAGCGCGATTTGATGCCGCTGATAACGCCGCTGTTTTTTATCCAGCCGAGAATCCCCCCCAAAACGGGGATCTTCTCAATTTTTTCAATCAACGCTCCCAGAGAGGTGTTTTCGCTGGACATCACGCGCATTTGGTAATTGAACGCGTAGGGCTGGTTTTCGTTGTAGACTTTGTCAAAGCGATGGTAGTCGGTTGAAGAGTCCGCCAATTTGGCCTTGCACCAAAAAAGCTTGGCACTGCAAAAATCCACACCTTCCATCGCCGCCGGGCCGTTCCAATCCGGGTCTTGGGCGATGCCGTCGGTGGCGCCGCGCGTGTATTTGTCCTTGTCGGTGAGCCCCAAAAGCTCGCTTGCCGGCGACGTGGAAAACTCCCACCAGCCTTCATCGTCGCGGTAGGTTTTGCATTGTGTTCCCGCCGCGTCGCAACAAGGCCGCACGCGCCATTTGTAGGTCGTGTTGGTCTGGAAGAAGCACGCGCCGCCATCGTCGCGGGAATTGAACCCGTCAAGCCCGCTTTTGGCGATGATCTTGTAAAAAATTTTTTGGCCGTCGGACAATGTTTGGATGCCTTGCGGATTTTTGTTTTTATCAATGTGGAGGTTTGCGTCTTTTTTGGAATATTCCTCGTATTTTATTTCCACCCGGTAGCTTTTCGGCCCGTAATCAATTGCCACCGGCGCGTTCTCGTAGATCTCCGTTTTAAATTCGCCTAAATTTTGCCATCCGGGGATGTCGTTCCACGCCAGCACCGCCGGCAGATGAATGCGCCGGTCGTCCGCCTGCCGGGTTTTGTTGACCGGATCGTCGTAGTATTGCGGATTTCGCGGCGAATCAAGGCATTCTTTTTCGCATTTGAAAAAGCCGTGGTCATAACCGGTTTGCGCGATCTGCCACGACGCGGCGGTCTTGATGCGCCGGGTGGTGGGACAGCATTCGCATCCTTTTTCGGGGCTACAATTGCATGTCTGGGTGTAGTTTTCCCATATTTCGGAATGACCGACACTGTAGCCGTTGCAGGTTTTGGCGGCCTTTACGTAGTAATCTATGTGGCCGCAGGCGTTTGCCGTTGAGAGCGGGAAAAACGCCAGCGAAAGAATGCCGCAAAAAAAACAAACGGAAAGATTTTTGAAACGGTCGGAGGTCATCGCATTGATTGAAATTAAAGCGCGTGCGCCAAGGCGGTCCAAGCTTCCATCGGCAAATCTTGCGCGCGGCAATTTACCGCCAGATTCGTTTTTTCCAGCGCGGCGGTAACTTTTTCGCGCGGCAGTTCCAGCTCCTCGGCAAGATTGCCGGCCAAAATTTTTCGCGGGTGGGAAAACCCGGCGCGGGCGATCCCGAAGAATTTTTCCGCGAATCGCCGATCGCCGCGCTCCCCTCTTTTTGGCGGGAGAGTTAAAAGCAGAATCGCGGCGTCAACCTTGGGGGCGGGCCAAAACGATCCTTTGGCAATGTAAGAAATTATTTTCGGCGCGGCGTAAAATTGAACCGCCAGCGCCAGCAGATTCATTTTTGGCGGCCGGGCGCAGATTCTTTGCGCCACTTCTTTTTGCAGGATCAGCGCCATCGCGCGGGGAGGAGTTTCGCTTTCCAAAAATTTGCGGATGATGGGCGCGCCGGCATAGAACGGCAGATTGGCGATGACCCGGTACGGTGCCGGGATTTTCGTTTCGTCAAACTTGAGAATATCGGCAACGGCCAGTTTGAGATTTTTTGCGCCGGCAAATCTTTGGTGCAGGATGGCGGCCATATCCGGGTCCTTTTCCACCGCAAAGATCGGATTGCCGGTTTTTACCAATTCGGCGGTGAGATTTCCCGTGCCCGGCCCGATTTCCAACAGTGTTTCCGCCGCCCCGGCTTCCGCCGCCCGGATTAATTTTTGCGCGATGCCGGCTTGCGTCAGAAAGTTTTGCCCCAGTCGTTTTTTCGGCGTTACCGTTTCGTTTTCCATAATTCATTGTAAATAATTGCGGCGCCATTGACAAATCGGCGCGATTTTATAAAATCAATGGTGGATTATGAGGATACCTCTTCAATTGAAAAATTTCGCCAAACTACTCCTTGCGGGAGCGGTTTTGTTTGCGGGTACGTCCGCGCTTTCGCATCAGGCGGCGCGCTCGGTTTCGGCCAAAAACCAAAAAGACGCGGATTGTGTTGAGGCGCACGATATGTTTGCCCGCGCGGCGGAACAAGTGCGGCCGGAGTCGCCGGAATATCTTTTGGCCGGCGACGGCTGTGTGAAGGCCGCGGTGCCGCCGGTGGCGGCCACTTCCCGGGTGCTGGCGGCGATCGTCGGCGATTTTTCAGATTTGCCGGAATCCGAAGAGGCGCGCAACGCGATCATTGAATATGAGGTCACCGGCGACGAAACTCTGGCGGGGCTGGCGGAGAAATTCAACGTCAGCGCCCAAACCATTGCGTGGGCGAACGATCTGTCCAAAAACGCGAGTTTGAAATCGGGGCAAAAATTGATCATTCCCCCGGTGAGCGGCGTGATTCATTATGCGACTGCCGGCGACACTTTGGCGCAGATTGCCAAGAAGTATCAGGCCAATCCGGAAGAGATCGTTGCGTTCAACGAATTGGCCGGCGAGAACGATATTTTTATCGGCGACGTACTGGTGGTTCCCGGGGGCAAGGTGATTCCGCCGGCGCCGAAAGCTTCAACTCCGTCAAGAACCGCGCCGGCGCCGGCAAAAACCGCTTCCGGTTTGGCGGCGATGCCCGCGGATTATTTTTTGTGCCCGGTGGGATCGGCCTGCAAAAGAACGCAGGGACTGCATTTCCGCAACGCGGTTGATTTGACGGGCGGATATTGCGGCGCGCCGGTATATGCCGCGGCGTCGGGAACCGTGATCAAGGCCAAGATCGGCGGCTGGAACGGCGGTGCCGGCAACAATATCACTATTGCCCATATGGGAGGCGCGGTGACCACGCATTATTATCATTTGCAGTCCGTTGCCGTGACTGCCGGCCGGGAGGTTAAAAAGGGCGATATTGTCGGCACGATGGGAAAAACCGGAAAATCCACCGGATGCCATTTACATTTTGAAGTCGGCGGGGCGAAAAATCCCTTTTAGCCGGATGATTATAGGCTAGAATCAAACAAAGATCGCCAAGGGCGGTTTTTTTTAATTCAAAAAACGGCGGACTCAAATTGTTGATTCGGGCGGGCGGTATGAAAGCGCTTCGGAAACGTGGTTTTGCGCAATGTCTTTTTTTTCGTCCAGATCGGCGATGGTGCGGCTTACTTTGAGGACGCGATGATAACCGCGCGCGGAAATTTTGGCGGAATCAACGGCGGCTTTGAGCAACCGCTCGGAATCGCCGTTAAGGCGGCAGAATTCTTTTATTTGCGCGATATCCATTTCGGCGTTGGTGCGTTCTTTTCCGTAGCGGGCCGCCTGCACGGCGCGGCATTGCGCCACCCTTTCTTTCATTTTTTCGCCCAAGGATTCGCGCGGGGCGTTTTGGACCAGCTTTTCATATTTTACCGCGGGCACGTTGATAAAAAGATCAATGCGGTCCATCAGCGGTCCGGAAAGTTTTTTGCGATACATTCTTATTTGGGAGGGCGAACAAACGCAAGGCTTTTCCGGGTTGCCGAAATTGCCGCAAGGACAAGGGTTGGATGCCAAAACCAGCATAAACCGCGCCGGCAAAGACATTGCGTGGCGCGCCCGCAAAATGTTGATTGTTCCCTCCTCTATCGGTTGGCGCAGGGCTTCCAGCGCGTCGCGGTGGAATTCGGGAAATTCATCCAGGAACAACACGCCGCGATGCGCCAGAGTGATTTCTCCCGGCCGCGGCGGATTGCCGCCGCCGATCAGGGCGGCGTCGGACGCGGTGTGGTGCGGCGCGCGGAAAGGCCTTTGCGCGATCAGCGATCCGCCGGCAAGCAGGCCGCAAACGCTGTAGATTTTGGTCACTTCCAGCGATTCTTCAAAAGACAACGGCGGAATGATTTCCGGCAGAGTTTTTGCCAGCAAAGTTTTGCCGGTTCCCGGCGGGCCCCACATTGAAAGATTGTGTCCGCCGCCGGCGACGATTTCCAGCGCTCTTTTGGCCGATTCTTGGCCGGCGATCATATCAAAAAGATTTCCGCCCTTGCTGGCGCCGGGTTTTTCCGCCGCCGCGATTGCCGGCGCGACAAAAACGCTTCCCTCCAAATATCCGATTGCCTGCGCCAGCGTTTTGACGCCGATGGCGCGCACGCCGCCGATCAGCGCCGCTTCGGCGGCGTTCTCCTCGGGCAGGATGATCTCTTTGACACCTTTTTCGCGACAGGCGATGGCAAAGCACACCGCTCCCCTTGCCGGCCGCAAACGGCCGTCCAGCGCCAGCTCCCCCAAAAATATTCTTCCCGCGGGATCAAAACAGGTTTTTTTATTTGCCAAAAGATAGCCCAGGGCAATGGGCAAATCATAGAGGGTGCCTTCTTTTTTCAAATCGGCGGGTGCCAGAGAAACCAAAACTTTCACCGGCTCGCGATGAGGCGATTTAAAACCGGCGCTTTCAATCGCCGCGCCGACTCTTTCTTTCGCTTCCTGCACCGACTTGTCGGGCAGACCGACAACTTCAAAACGGCGCAGTCCGTATGAAGCGTCCACCTCAACTTCAATCAGTTGCGCGTCCAGGCCGCAAACGGCCGCGGAGCATATCTTGGAAAGCACAATACAAAAATTATTACTGGCAATCAACGCAAAAAGGCGCTTCCGGAAAGATATTGAGCCGTTCCAGCGGAATTTGTTTGCCGCATTTTTCGCATTTGCCGTATGTTCCCTGCGCAATCTTGGCCAGCGCCGCGTCAATTGCCATCAGCTTGGTTTCCATATTTTTTTCCAACGGCAGGCGGGTGGCGTATTCTTCCACTTCGTCGGCTTGCCGTTCCAGCGATGCTGTCCCCGATTCGCCGTCGCCGTAGGGAAATTTACTTTGCCAGTCTCCGGGTACGTTTTTGTTGGGAATGGCGATTTTGCTCAGCGCGGCTTCCACGGCTGATCGCTCTTCCTTTAATTTTTTTTCAATCTCGGACAGAATTTTATTTGTTGGTTCCGGCATTTGAATCGCGGCGGTCGGACAATTGATGAATTGCCAGTTTGGGTTGAAACTGCGCAGGACCCAGCAATCATCCAACGGCCGGAGGTTATTTGGGCGCGGCGAATTCTTAAAGAAAAATCGCCTCGCCGGCTTTAATGCCATTTTATATTTCTTTTTCTATTTTGGCAATTGGTTGAAAATTTTTATCATGGAATTGTTGGAAGTGGAAAAGATGAAATAAGTTTGCCGGTAATTTGTCCAAGCGATGGCGAATTCGTCTTCCGGAGGCGCAAAATTCATTATTTTATACGTTGCGCTTGCCGTACCGCCGTCCGCAAAGCTGAAACTGCCGCTCTCGTCAAGGGCCTTTCGGCCCAACAGCCGAAAAAGATTTTCGGTATCCTTGACAATGCTCCCCTCCCAACCGGCCATTGCGGGTTCAATCATTGCGGTGTTGGTGATTCCGGCGGCGAAGCCGATGCGGTTTTTGCCGTTGTTGGCGTAAATGAAGAATTCGCAATCGTCTTTTACCGAATTATAAAGAACCGATGGCGCGCTTACTTTGTAAGCGTTAAAAAATTGTTTCAAGCCGATCTTTTTGCCGGTGCTTTTGTCAATGATTGACAGCGCGTGGTATCCGTTGGCATCAAATTTTTTCCTCATATAAGGGGAAATTGAACTGGGAATATTGGCAATATTGTCAACATAGATTGTTACCGTGGAGATTGTCGTCACTATCGCCGGTGCCGCGGGTTTTTCTTCCGGGGGGTTGCTTGTGGCGCCGCCAGCCGGCTTTGGGTCGTCTTTAACAACCACCGGCTCCCCTCCGTTTTTGATCAGAATGACCGCCAAAACAATCCCCAAAACGGCAATGACCGCAAAAATGATCAATATTCTTGCCAGCAGATTGCTTTTTTTGGATTCCGCCGCCTCTTCCGGCATTATCGGCGCGGAATCGTCTTCAAGGGAAATTTTGGGCGGTATGGCCGTTGCCGGCAAAGTGGTTTTTTTAATTTGTTGCCAGCGATTTTCCGGATTTGCCGCAAAGCCGTCCTCGCTGATTTCGGGTTCGGTTTCCGTCGTTTTAACCGGCTTGATTCCGGCGATTGTCGTTTCTTCCGCCGGTGGCACATTTTTTTTTGTTTCGGTCGTGCCTGCCGCTACTTTTGCCGGATTTTGCTGATCAAAGGTGCGGATATTTCTTGCCGGTGTGGCTTCCACCCGCTCGCGATAAACACTGCCGTTATGCTCCGCCATTTTGGCGATCTCTTCGCTTGTCGGTGTTTTTATTCCATAAAACGGTTTTTCCCCGGCGGCATCTTCCGCCGCCGCCGCGGTTGCGGGGGCGGCGGGGGGCTTGGATAAATCTGTTTTTACCACGTTAGGCGGCTCTTTTTTTGGAAAGTCTTCCGCTTTATTTTTTGGAAAATCACTTTTTGCCGCTTGAGCGGTGTTCTCTTTTGGAAGAACTTTTTCTGCGCGCAAAACGGCGTTCGTCGCCGGGATTTTTTCCATCGGCTTGCCGTCTTCTTTTTTTGCCGTGCCGCCGTTTTGGGCGGGGTTATCCGCTTGAGGCCGTGCGGGTTCCGTTGCCGGCTTTTTTCCTTCATCCGTTTTTTCAAGCGGTGTTTTTTCGGCCGCCGCCTTGTTCTCGCCGTTTGGTTTTCCTCCGGTACCGGCTACCGCCGTTGTTTGTTTGCCTTCTTTTTTTGCCGTACCGCCGTTTTGGGCGGGATTATCCGCTTGAGCGGTATTCTCTTTTGGAAGAACTTTTTCTGCGCGCAAAACGGCGTTCGTTGCCGGGATTTTTTCCATCGGCTTGCCGTCTTCTTTTTTTGCCGTGCCGCCGTTTTGGGCGGGGTTATCCGCTTGAGGCCGTGCGGGTTCCGTTGCCGGCTTTTTTCCTTCATCCGTTTTTTCAAGCG
>Ga0302250_1002740_pt1 | contig 10340 bp, 7 predicted proteins | sample AAG_RA_Asp_MG_FD_193536 | JGI IMG/M metagenome (GOLD analysis project Ga0302250, IMG submission 193536) | Enriched activated sludge microbial communities from anaerobic digester in WTTP, New Holstein, Wisconsin, United States - AAG_RA_Asp | ecosystem: Engineered > Bioreactor > Anaerobic >... | reverse complement strand
GCTGCAGCACCGTCAGGGCATCCAATTCTCCTTCACATAGCAGAACTGGCCGTGCGGAGGCTAACAAGTCGGCGTTGTACAAACCGTTGCGCCCCCCAGCGGCCTGCACATACTTGCTTTCGCGGCCTTTCACTTGTTTCCACGTCAATGGTCGGCGTATATTCACCCGCCAAATCGCGCCCTCGAAATGCCATGGAATTACGATGCCCCGAGGTAACCACACCGGGTTGGTCCGCTCTCCTTGCAAGCCCCAATGATCCGCGCGATCCCAACGGTCAAGCGGGTTGTACCCCAACTGCGCTTCGCCGATCACCTTTTCGCTCAAACCCCGCCCCCACAACCAGGATAATGCTCGCTCTCCTTCAGGGGCCCACAGGTGACTTCGACATTCTCCGACAAAGCCTGCCGCTCGTTCCTTCCAGCTTGCTGTGGGGGGCGAGGAATTGGGAGTACGGGTACCCCTATGGACCGCCGGTTCATCAGTATTGTGAGAGATACAGTTCCCATCTCGTAGCCCAAGCATCACCACGGCCTGTTCAAAACTCACCCCATCTCGTTCCCGGACATAGTCAATGGCATCTCCTTTTCGGCCACATACTCGGCACCAAAACCGTCCTCGTCGAGAGGGATGATGTGGCCATACCCTCAGTCTGTCATGGCCACCGCAAAAAGGACAAGGGCCGGCATACTCGCCATTATTCGTACCAGCAAGGCGCTTCAGTTTTGTGTCTCGCCCTATCAGTGAAAGAATATCCAGCGAGGACAAGTCAATAACGCTTTTCACAACCGCGCTCCTCTTGGAGAACTATCATAAACATCATAAACATAGGCTGACGATTATGATGTTTATGAGTGTTATGACATTTGCTGTTATTATGATTATTATCACCATATCCTTGTCGGGAGTGTGCCAAGCGGGCAGATAGCGCACGGTCATGCCGTGCCTGATTGTTCCTGCAATGCTACGTCTTTTTGAGGCAGGTCGGATGACAGCAAGTAAGGCTGCTCCCGGCCCCGCTTCTTGCCCTTGACCACTTTGCCCTGTGTAGCCAATTCGGCCAGAGATTGGCTGATGTTACTCCTTTCTTTGCCAAGGAATCCCGCTATGGCAGTGGTAGTGGCAATCTCGTCTGCCTCCGTCAATGTGCGTATGGCCCCTACGATGTCAGCTTTGACCGTATCTCTTAGAACATCGCCAGCTTCGCCCAAAAGCTGCCAGCTGCACGTCAGCGTGTCAAAATCAAGCGCTAGCTCGTGCTCCTCAACCTCACGGCCGATGATCTTAAGATTAGCCGTGCGCTTCCCTTGCTCCCTGAACAGACCCAGCGCTGCATCTGCCACACCTGATTTTGCAGTACTCCCCAGGATATCATCGACAGGATTCTGAGAGAAACCAGACCCCTTGCGGTGATGGTCAATGAGCATCAGACACAAGTTGTGTGTATGAGCAAGCCGTTGGAGGTTGACTAGTGCAATAGTCATCGCTCCCACATCCTGCTGGTCAATGTGACCGGCAAGCCGGGAAAAGGTATCGACAATTACCAATCGAGGGTGATACCGGCCCACTTCGGCCTGCAATTCGGTCAGTCCTCCTTCATCCAGAGCAAGCCATTCTGTGGCAAAAGTGATCTGATCGTTAGGAGGAACCCCTTGTTTCTGAATCCGTTCCTTAAGCCTGCGGGGGCTGTCCTCCAGAGCTAGGAACAAAACCTTGCCCTGCTCAATCTGTTGGTCGAACGTGCGCCCGCCAGTTCCAACAGCAAGAGCGAATTGGAGAGCGAGCCAAGACTTGCCAAGTTTAGGCCGCCCAGCCAGGAAGGTCAGGCCCACTGGCACAACGCCAGGGATGGCCCATTGCGGATCGGGGAATTCAGTCTCAAGCAACTCGGATGCGGTCCAGCGCGTTTTTGTGCTCACAGGACGACTGGCTACCAGCCGGATCAGGTCATAGTTGGCCCGCGCCAAGGTGGCAAAGGTTTTCCGCACGCCGTCAACACCGTTAGCTCTGTGGGCATCCTGCAAGGCGGTCACAATCTCTCCCCAAGGGCCACATTCCGCCGTCGCCACTTCGGCTGAATGGCCATCGAGGAAGGCGATAATCGCTTGGCGGGCAAGGGTATCGGTCGGGTCTTCCATTGACCGATACCTATCATTGCCGGGGGATGTCGCGCTAGCTTTTCCACTACCAGTGTCTGATTCACCGTCGGTTTTACTAGGAGTCTTTGAACCACCTTTGCCCATGCTATGCCTCCAACTGGGTCGCCATTAACCTCTCCCTCGATGGTCGAAAGTATCTCGAACAAGCCTCCTGACGAGTACGAGCTGAACGGCTACACTTGTCGTGCCTTAACCTCTTTTGCCAAGTACGCCGGCCTATGCTATACTGCCCCCAGTTAACAACCAATACTGGCCCCGGTGTCCAGAGCAAGCGGTAATGCCGCAGCGCTTCGCAGCGGTCATGGCACCACCTTTTCCTTGCGTTCTAGTGGAATGGTGAAGGATAGGCGGGGGAACTGCGGTAATTGGACCGGTATCCCCCTGGGGCTACCATATCCGCCGGGTCTTGCGACCGGGCGGAGTTTTTTACTGCAAAAGGGAAGGTCAATCAAAGCGGATGGAACGCCGCGGCGTCCGCCCTTGGGACAGTGCGGCGCCCAGGATAGCGGAGAGGTCGATGCGATTTCACGGCGGACTACGGGGACTGCTCAACTCCACGGATGAGAAACCCAAGATCACCTGGCAGCTGCTTGGGCGGGTGCTGCGCTATGCCCGACCGTACCGCTGGCGGATCGGCGCTATCCTGCTCCTGATCCTGGCCCAGACGGGGCTGATGCTGTTGACGCCGCTCATCCTGCGGGACCTGCTGGACACCACGATCCCTGCCGGAGACATCCGCCGCCTGACGTTCCTGGCCCTGGCCCTGCTGCTGATCCCGCTCGTGAACGGCGCCATCAGCGTGGCCCAGCGCCGCCTCAACTCGCGCGTGGGCGAGGGCGTGATCTATGACCTCCGTGTGGCGCTCTATGCCAGCCTGCAGCGCATGTCGCTGCGCTTCTTTACCAACACCAAGGTCGGGGAGCTGATGAGCCGCCTGAACAACGACGTCGTGGGGGCGCAGACGGCCATCAGCAGCACGATCGTCGGCATCATCACCGAGATGATCCAGGCCGCGGCGGTGCTGGCGGTGATGCTGACCCTCGAATGGCGCCTGACGCTGATCAGCGTGGCGATCCTGCCCCTCTTTCTCCTGGTGGCGCGCCTCCTGGGCGGCCGCTTGCGCGACATGGCCCGCAAGCAAATGGAGGCCAACGCGCAGATGAACGCCATGATGAACGAGACGCTCAACATTGGCGGCGCGCTGCTCGTCAAACTGTTCGGCCGGCGGGAACTGGAGGTGGACCGGTTCGGCCGCCGGGCGGCGCAGGTGCGCGACCTGGGCGTGCAGCGGAGCCTGCTGGGCTCGGTCTTTATGGCTATCATGGGCCTGGTCGGCGCGGTGGGCAGCGCCCTGATCTATGGACTGGGGGGGTATTTCGTCATCCGCGGCGCCTTTACCGTCGGCACGATCGTGGCCTTTGGGACGTACCTGGGCCGGCTGTACGGCGCGCTGCAGGGGCTCGCCAACGCACCGGTGGAGTTTACCACCTCGATGGTGAGTTTCGAGCGCGTCTTTGAGGTCATCGATCTGCCGGTGGATATCCCCGAGAAGCCGGACGCCGTGGCGGTCCACGAGATCCAGGGCGAGATCGTGTTCGACGAGGTCTCTTTCCAGTACGAAAGGGGCGACGAAAAGCTGCTCAGCGACGTCCACCGGTACGGCAGCATGGACAACGTGGTCGCCGTCCTCTCGGGAGGCCTGGCCGGCGCCGACGAGGAGGAGGCGGCCCCGCGCAGCCAGGCGCGCTCCCTGGCGCTGGAGCAGATCACCTTCCGGGCGGCCCCCGGGCAGCTCGTGGCGCTGGTGGGCCCCAGCGGGGCGGGGAAGACGACCCTCACCTATCTCATCCCGCGCCTGTACGACCCGAGCGCCGGGAGCATCCGCATCGACGGGCACGACCTGCGCGATCTGACACTCGAGTCGCTCTCGGCACAGATCGGCATGGTCACCCAGGAGACGTACCTCTTCCACGACACCATCCGCACGAACTTGCAGTATGCCCGCCTGGATGCGACTCCCGAGGAACTGGAGGCCGCCTGCCGGGTGGCCAACATCCACGACTTTATCCAGGCGCTGCCGGATGGGTACGACACGATCGTCGGCGAGCGCGGCTACCGCCTGAGCGGCGGCGAAAAACAGCGCATCGCGCTGGCGCGGGTGATCCTGAAGAACCCGCGCATCCTGGTGCTGGACGAGGCTACCAGCAGCCTGGACAGCGAATCGGAAGCGCTGATCCAGGATGCCCTCGGCAAGGTGATGGCCCAGCGCACCAGCATCGTCATCGCCCACCGCCTGAGCACGATCCTGGCGGCGGACCTGATCCTGGTCATCGACCGGGGCCGGATCGTGGAGAGCGGCGATCACGCGACACTGCTGGCGCAGGGTGGGCTGTATGCCAACCTGTACCAGACCCAGTTTCGGGGCGCAAGTTGAGCCCCCGGTTGCGGTAATCAAGCAGGCCCGGAACGATATCTTTTCCCGCCGCCGGCAGGCGAACCCTGCCGTGAGGGCCCTGGCGCAGATACGGCGCCAGGGCCCTCCTCCTCCCAGGCGTCGGGGACGCCGGTTGGGATGGCCTCGCTCAGCATCCGCAGTGCCCGCTCATAGTCCTCCCGCACCTCGGTGGGCATTTCGGGCACGCTGGCATACGTCTGCCCGCGAAAGACGATCGGGTGCGGTACAGTGCGTTCCACGGGCTGGCACTCCCGATGCCAGATGCCCTATCGTTACCAGGACCGCATCACCAACGGCAGGTAGATGTGGTAGGCCGCGCTGGTCCGGCCGCCTTTCCAGAAGCCGCCGCCCAGGGTGTAGCCCCCGCCGTCGAGCACGCCGGCGTCCGGCTGGCCGGCCGTCCCGCCGAGGGAGTAGCCTCCGCCGGTGCTCAAGGTGGCCCCGCCGCCGTCTACCGTCCACCAGTTGAGGGTGTAGGTCTGCTCCGGCTGCTGGGCGGCGGCCGGGAAGGCGTACCCGGCCAACCCGAGCAGGACCAGGAGCAGCAAGCCGATCACCAACCCAATTGTCCGTCGCATGGGACCCTCCTCGGAAAGCGGCCCTATCGCAGCATGACCAGCATCAGGATCGTGCCGCTGTCCTTGTCCAGCGACCCCAGGGCCTTGCCGATGACCGTGCCCAGGGCCGGGTTGTCGCCGGCGCGCATGGCGTGGCCGGCGGTGGCGGAGGCCACCAGCAGGTCGCCGGGGGCGATAGGGCCGTTCTCGGCCGAGACCTTGACCGTCACCACGCCGACGACGGCCAGGGCGACCTGGTCGGTGGCACCTTCCACCGCCCCGCCGATGAAGCCGGCTTGGGGCGCATAGACGCCGACGACGGTGGGCTGGAAGGCGGCGTCGCAGCGGGCCAGCTTGCCGTCCGGTCCGACGATGAGCACGTCGCCGGCCTCCAGGCCAGGCGCGCCGGGCAGCATCTCGGCGTGCCCGCGGGCCCCGTTGAGGTAAGAGCCGTCGGCGTAGACGTTGCCGTTGTCAGCCACGTAGAACTTGCGGTCCAGGTCGATCGGCCCGTGCCAGGCCTCGATCAGGTTGCCGCCGACCTGCCCCTCGGCGCGCACGGCGACCCCGCTGCCGTCGCTGTAGCCGGATACCGCCGCCCCGGTCGTCGAATAGCCGTAGACGCCCGTGCCGCCGGCGCTGGAACCGGTCACGCCGGTGCCATCGGCGGAGGCGGCCGTCCCATAGACCCCCGCGGTATAGCCGCTGCCGGCGCTGGCGTTGCCGTACACCCCGTACCCCTCGCTCGAATTGGAGCGGCCGTAGACGCCGCGGGTGCCGCCGCCGGTGGCGGTGGCCCAGCCGACGATGCCGCGCCCGTCGCTGGAGTGGGTCTCGCCGTAGACACCGTCGGCCGTGCCGGTAGTGGCGTTGGCCCGGCCGTAGACGCCGGCGCCGTCGGTCGAGTCGGCCTCTCCGTAGACGCCGGTGGTGTCGCCGCTGGCGGCCCCGGCGTAGCCGTAGACGCCGGCGCCGGCGGGCGAGTCGGAACGGCCGGCCACGCCATGGGTTGTGCCGCTGGTGGCGGTGGCGTAGCCGAGCACGCCGCGGCCGCCGGTGGAGTCGGAGCGGCCGTAAACGGCATAGGCGTAGCCGCTGGTGGCGGCGTTGCGGCCGAAAACGCCCATGCCGTCCGGCGAGTTGGAGCGACCGTAGACGCCATAGGTCTCGCCGCTGCTGGCGATGGCGTAGCCGAGCACGCCGGCGCCGGCGGGCGAGTCGGAGCGGCCGTAGACACCAAAGGCCTCGCCCCCGGTGGCGGTGGCGTAGCCGTACACGCCGGTGCCCTCGGTCGATTCGGCTTGGCCGTACACACCGTAGGTGGTGCCGCTGCTGGCCCCGGCCCGGCCTTCCACACCGGTGCCGGCGGTCGATCCGGCCCAGCCGTACACGCCGTGGGTTTCGCCGCTGGTGGCGTTGGCATAGCCGGACACGCCGCCGCCGAGGCCGGAGTAGCCCGTGCCCCGCACGCCATAGCTCTGCCCGTCGTCGGCGGTGGACACGCCGTACACAGCGGCGTCGCTCAAGTTCGAGTGGACCTCCCCGTAGACGCCGAATACCCCATTGGGGTCGGTATTGCTGACGGTCAAGCCCACGGCCTGCGCATCTCCGATGATCCGGGCTCCGGGCTGCAGCGAGAGGGCGTAGGGGGCGGCGGTGAGGGCCTGGCGCGGGGAGAGGGTGTTGAAGCCGGCGTCGCCGGGACACTGCACGGCGACCTCCAGCCAGCGCGCTTCACCGAAAAAGACGCTGCCGCCGAAATCTAGTGCCACGGTGAAGAGGCCGCCGGCGACGGTCACGCTGGTGGTGATGGGCGTGCCGACCAGGTTGCCGGCGGCGCCGTCGTCGTAGAGGGCAAAGGCCATGGTACAGGTGGCGTCGACCAGGGTGTCGTCCTTCTGCAGCTGCCCCTGGTAGGTGAAGGTGGTGCCGAGCATCGTCTGGAGCGGTCCGGAGCCCTGGGGAGCCGGACCTTGCGCAGTGACCAGGCCGGCCGAGAGGGCCAGCAGAGCGGTGAGGACCAGGACTGTGGGCAAAGAGCAGAGTCGTTTCATCGCGAGACCTCCTTTTCGGACTGGTCACCAGCATACCACAGCGGCGTCCCAAAAACGTCCCACAAAGAAACCCTGCGAGAGTGCTGATCCTCTCGCAGGGTTGTCGCCATGCCGCTGTCCCTATGGCGCTACTCCATGGCGTACTCCACGACCTGTTCCGGCGCCAGTGAGGCGCCCAGGGCCCAGGCCGCGGCAAAGTCGGCCTCGCCGAGGAGTTCGCGCAGGGCCGCGATCTGGCGGGCGGTTTGCTCCCGGGGGCCGGGCAACAGCGGGAGCCCGAGCGCTTCGTGCAGCGCCGCGCAGGCACTGTGCAGGCGCGCGCTGCGGACGTACTGTCCCTGGCACAGCGCCAGCTCCGCCAGTGCCTCCAGCGCGATCGGTGTGCCGCTCTTGTCGCCCAGGGCCTGCCGGATCTGCAGGCTTTCCCGAAAAGCGGCCTGGGCGGCGGCATAGTCCCCCTGGCTTTGGGCCAGGTTGCCCAGGTTGACCAGGGAGATGGCCACACCCTGGTGGTCGCCGCCGGCCCGCTTGTAGGCCAGGCTCTCCTGAAGCAGTGACATGGCGCGCCCCGGATCCCCCTGATGCCGGGTGACGATGGCCAGGTTGTTCAGGAGCGAAGCCAGGAGGTGGGTCATCGCTCCGCCGCTGTCCTCCTGGCTCATGGCAATGGCCTCGGAGAGCAGCGCCTCGGCCCGCTCATAGTCGCCCTGTCGGCCGGCCGCGATGCCCAGGGAGTCCAGGATCTTGCAGATCTGCTGGCGGTTGCCGCTCTGCCGCGCGAGGACCAGGGCTTCCTGGCAATGCGCTTCGGCGGCGGCATAGTCCCCCAGGAGCTGGCCGAGCCAGCCGGTCCAGATCAGCAACTCGGCGCAGTGGCGGTCATCCAGCCAGGGCCGGTGGCGCAGTGCCCGTACGCACCAGCTGAGTCCTTCGCTGAGGCGCCCGCTATGCTGCCAGAAATCGGGGCTCAAAGCCAGGACCAGCCGTACAGCAGCTACGGCACGGGCCGCGTCGGCGGCCGGGTCCAGGCCCCAGGCCATCGCCGCGCGCAGGTTGTCCAGCTCGGCATCCATCCACTGCATCCAGGCCGCCAGCCGCGGGCTGCTCCTCTCGGCATGGGCCTGTTCGGCCAATTCGGTAAAGTAGTCGGCGTGCCGCTGGGCCATGGTTGCCAACAGGTCCTGGCCCCCCAGAAGCTCCAGGGCGTACTCGCGGATGCTCTGCAGCATGCCAAAGCGCGGCTCATCCCCCTCGCCGACGCGCCACAGCAGGCTGTGGTTGACCATGGTGGCCAGACCCTTGCCCACATCGCCGCCGCATGCGGGGCCGCAGATGGCCTCTACGGCCGGCCGCGTGCAGCCGCCGGCAAACACGCCCAGGGCGGCAAAGAGCCTCTGCTCCTCCGTTGTCAGCATCCGGTAGCTCCATTCGAGGGCCCCGCGCAGCGTCTGGTGCCGCGCCGGCCGGTCGCACGGGCCGCCTTCCAGGAATTCCAGGCGGCGTGCCAGGCGGGTCAGGATATCGGCCGGGGAAAAGGTCTTGACCTGGCGCGCCGCCAGCTCGACGGCCAGAGGCAGCCCGTCCAGGCGCACGCAGATCTCGGCCACAGCCACGGCATTCTGGGCGGTCAGGGTGAAATCGGGCCGGCGTTCCTGGGCTCGGGCCGCGAACAGGGCGACGGCGGCGTTGCCCTGTAGCTCCTGGGGCGAGGGCTGCTGCTCCAGGTTGGGCAGCGGCAGCGGCGCCAGGGGGTACTCGTGCTCACCGTACAGCTGCAGCACGGAGCGACTGGTCGCCAGCAGGCGCAGATTGGGGGCGGCGGCCAGCAGGTCGGCGATTAGCGGGCCGGCGGCGGTCACCTGTTCCAAATTGTCCAGCAGGAGCAGGATGTGGCGGGGCCGCAACCACTCTTTCAGCGCATCCACCAGGGGGCGCCGGCCGCTCTCTTTTACCCCTACCGCCGCGGCGATGGCCGGGAGGACCAGGGCGGGGTCGGTGACCGCCGTGAGGTCGACGAAAAAGATGCCGTCGGGAAAGATGCCAGCCTGATTCGGAAGCATACGCGTGGCGGCCTCCAGCGCCAGACGAGTCTTGCCGACGCCGGCCGGCCCGGTCAGGGTCAGCAGCCGCACCGGCGCGCTGTCCGCGGCGAGCAGGCTGGGGATGGTCTGGAGCTCGGCCTCCCGGCCGAAGAAAGGGTTGACGGAGGCCGGGAGGTTGTGCGGGCAGGGCCGGGGGCTGCCTGCCGCGGCCGGCGGTGGAGTGTGGCGGGGGAGGGGCCGGTTCTGGCACACGGCCTCGTACAGGGCGAGCGTCTCGGGCATCGGCGCGGTGCCCAGCTCCGCAAGCAGCCGCACGGCAAAACGCTGATAGTCTTCGATCGCCCCGGCCCGGTCGCCGGCCTGGTAGCGCAGGGCGATGAGCTCCCGGACGACGCCCTCCTGCAGCGCGTCGTGCGCCAGCGACTGGTGGGCGTAGGCGATGGCCCGCGGCAGGTCGCCGTGGACGCGGCTCTGGGCGATCAGCCGGCCCAGACAATCCAGGTAGAGGCCGCGCAGGTGTTCACGGTCGAACACGATCCAGTCCGCATAGAGTTCGGGCAGCAGGTCGCCCGTGTAGAGCGCTGCCGCGCGCGCCAGGTGTTCAGGGGAGGTGCTCAGCCGCTCGAACTCGGCTACATCGAGCCAGCAGTCGGCGGCGGGGTTCCACTGCACGGTACCCGGCTGGAGCAGCAGCCAGGGCCGGCCCTGCGAGGCCGGAGGCAGTGCTTGGCGCAGCCCATGCAGGTGCCGGCGCAGATTGGCCTGGGCGGTGGCCTCGGGCACGTCCGGCCACAGCAGAAAGGCCAGGGGCTCGCGCGACACAGGACGGGCGCGGTTCAGCAGCAGGTACACCCACAGGTCCAAGACCCGGGGCCGGGCGCGGAACTGCAGCGGAAGCTCATCGGAAAAGAGGCGCAGATACCCGAGCAGGTGGATGTACAACATCAGCACACTCTCCCCAGGGTTCTGGCGACAGATCCTGATATGAAAATAACTTCGGCTACGCCGCCACGGGGACGGCCACCGGTTGTGGTTCCAGCGCCACCCGGAAACCCAACTTCTCCAGACGGCGCGT
>Ga0302250_1002739_pt1 | contig 10342 bp, 9 predicted proteins | sample AAG_RA_Asp_MG_FD_193536 | JGI IMG/M metagenome (GOLD analysis project Ga0302250, IMG submission 193536) | Enriched activated sludge microbial communities from anaerobic digester in WTTP, New Holstein, Wisconsin, United States - AAG_RA_Asp | ecosystem: Engineered > Bioreactor > Anaerobic >... | reverse complement strand
ATCGTCAGCACCCACTCCCACGTGGAGCACCTGGGCGGAAACGCCGCCCTCGGGAAGGAGGCGGTGATCATCGCCCACCGGAACATGCGGGCGCGCTTCGAAAGCGGTCTGTACTCCTTTCTGGATCTGCCCCGCGAAGCCCTGCCTGCCGTGACCTTCTCCGACACCCTCACCCTGCACTTCAACGGCGAGGAGATCCGCCTTGCCGCCTTCCCGGGCGCCCACGACGACAGTGACGTGGTCGTGTGGTTCACCCGGTCGAAAGTGGCCTACGTCGGCGCCCTCTGCATGGGCGGCCACATCCCGTCCGTCGACGGCGAGTCGGGCGACATCCGACGGTATCCGGAGGTCACCACCCGGGTGCTCGACCTGCTGCCCGAGGACGTGCGGCTCGTCCCCGGCCACGCCGACGACTGCAGTCACGCCCAGGGCCGCGCCTTCCAGAAGATGATGGCGGCGACCGGCGCCATCGTCCGGCGGGAGATGGCCGCCGGCAAGGACATGGCCGCCATCCAGTCGGCGAAGGCGCTGGCGGATTTCGCCTCGTTCGAGAGCAGCTACGTCACGTGCGACGCCATGATCCAGTCATGGTATTTCGCGCTCCGGGAGGGGCGGCCGGACATGACGGGGAAGCCCCGACCCTACGGGCAGATCCACGCTGCGCTGAAGGAGAAGGGCGTCGAAGCCGCCGTCGCCGTCTATCAGGAGTTGAAAACCCGCCAGGCGGACCGTTACCTGTTCGAGGCGCGCACCCCGATGTTCATCGGCCGGATCTTGATTTACAAAGGCGAGGATGCCGCGGCGGCGCGCTTCCTGGAGCTGTGTATCGCCGAGTCGCCGGGAAGCGACGCGGCGTGCCGGAGCCACGGCGCGCTCGGCCGGCTCTGTGCCAAGGCCGGCGACCGCGCGGCGGCGGTGCGACACTTCCAGACGTACCTGGCGGGATATCCCAATGACGCGGGCGTCCGCAAGCAGATGCTGGAACTACAGGAACAACCGCAACCGACCCCCTGAAGCACCGATGATGGCGGTGGCGCGGATCCGTCCGGGGCGGCGCCGGTGCCCGGCGCGTCGGTCGTGGCCGCCATGACACAATCGTTCAGATGAAGCCCGCACGGGCGGCACCGGCGGGGAGGGATGTCAGCCCAGGATCGAGATGAGGATCCCCGCGGCCACCGCCGTGCCGATGACGCCCGCCACGTTGGGTCCCATGGCGTGCATCAACAGGTAGTTCTGCGGATTGGCCTCCTGGCCGACGTTGTGGGACACCCGCGCGGCCATGGGCACGGCCGAGACGCCCGCCGAGCCGATGAGCGGGTTGATCTTGTTCTTCGAGAACAGGTTCATGAACTTGGCGACCATGATGCCCGCGGCCGTGGCGAAGGCGAAGGCCACCGCGCCGAGGCAGATGATCTTGATCGTCTGGGGCCGGAGGAAGGTGCGGTCCATGCTGCAGCCGACGCACAGGCCGAGGAAGATGGTGACGATGTTGATGAGCTCGTTCTGGGCGGTGCGGACCATCCGCTCCACGATGCCCACCTCGCGGATCAGGTTGCCGAACATGAGCATGCCCACCAGCGCGGCGGTGGGCGGCACGAAGATGTTGCAGAGGATCGTGACCACGATGGGGAACAGGATCTTCTCGCGCCGGCTCACCGGCCGGAGGTTCTGCATGACGATCTGGCGCTCCTTCCGCGTGGTGAGCAGCCGCATGATGGGCGGCTGGATGAGCGGCACCAGGGCCATGTAGGAGTAAGCGGCGACGGCGATGGGGCCGAGCAGGTGGGGCGCCAGCTTCGTGGCGGTGAAGATCGCGGTGGGGCCGTCGGCGCCCCCGATGATGCCGATGGACGCGGCTTCCTTGGGCACGAACCCGAGGGCGATGGCGCCGAGCAGGGTGGCGAAGATCCCGAATTGGGCCGCGGCCCCGAGCAGGATCGTGCGGGGGTTGGCGATGAGGGGGCCGAAGTCGGTGAGCGCCCCGACGCCCAGGAAGATGACGGGCGGGAAGATCTCCCAGCTCACCCCGTGGTAGAGGTACCAGAACAGGCCCCCGATCTCTTCACCGTGGGGCGGCATCATCAGCGGCGAACCCGGGATGTTGGCGATCAGCGCGCCGAAGCCGATGGGCAGCAGGAGCAGCGGCTCGAACTCCCAGCGCACCGCGAGGTAGATGACCAGGAGCGCCACGGCCATCATCACCGCGTTTTCCCAGGTGAACGCCTTGAACCCGGTGCCGTCCAGGTAGCGCAGGAGATGCTCCAGCATGCGCGGCTCCTAGCGGAAGGTGACCAGCCGCTGGCCCACCTGGACGGCGTCGCCCACCTTGCAGTCCACGCTCTCGATGACGCCGTCGCGCGGCGCGTTGATGTAGGTGTCCATCTTCATGGCGTCCAGCACGATGAGCTTCTGGTTGGTCTTGACCTCGGCGCCGGCTTCCACGAGCACCTTGGTCACGGTGCCCACGATCGGCGCGCAGAGCGCGCCGGGGCCGGCGGCGGGCCGGGTTGCGGCGGCGGGCGGCGGCGGGCTGTAGACCGGCCCGGCGGCGGGCGCGGGCGCGGGTGGCGCGGCGTGGGGCGCGCCGGGGTAATGCCCCTCGTCGTCCTGCAGGATTTCCACCTGGACGTCGTAACTCTTGCCGTTGACGGTGACGCGGAGCTGTTTCATGGCCAATCTCCAGTGTGCGGTGCGGGTCAGAACTTGGCGCTGCCCGTCGAGTGGGAGCGCATGATATCCAGCCGTCCGATGCGGGACCAGGCGGCCTGGGTTTCATCCTGGTGGATGTGAATGTGGTGGATCCGGACCGGCTCGCGCAGGGCCACGGTGACCGCCGCGGCGATGGCGGCCAGCACGTCCGCCGGGATGGCGTTGTCGGCGGCGGCGGCCGTCGCCGGCCGGCGGGAGGCCCAGCGGTCGGCCGCGCCCATCAGCATGATCACCACCTGCAGGGTGAACAGTGTCAGAACGACGATGCCCATCCCGATCAGCGTCAGCATCAGCCCGAAGACGATGTCGCTCATGGGACGCCTCTACAACGGGATGTTGCCGTGTTTCTTGGGCGGGCGGGTCTCCCGCTTGGCGCGGAGCGCGTGGAGCGCCAGGATGAGCAGCCGCCGCGTGTCGCGCGGCTCGATCACGTTGTCGATGAAGCCGCGGCCGGCGGCCACGTACGGGTTGGCGAACTCGCGCCGGTACAGGTCCACCATGTCCCGGAACGCCGCCTTCGGGTCGGCGGCCTCCTGGATCTCCTTGCGGAAGACGACCTCGACCGCGCCCTCGGCGCCCATGACGGCGATCTCGGCACTGGGCCAGGCGTAGACCCGGTCGGCGCCCAGGTCCTTGCTGCACATGGCCAGGTATGCGCCGCCGTACGCCTTGCGGACGATCACGGTGAGTTTGGGCACCGTGGCCGACGAATAGCTGAACAGCAGCTTGGCGCCGTGGCGGATGATCCCGCCGTGCTCCTGGCCGACGCCGGGGAGGAAGCCGGGCACGTCCACCAGGTTGACCAGCGGGATGTTGAAGGTATTGCAGAAGCGGATGAAGCGGGCGCCCTTGTCGCTGGCGTTGATGTCGAGCACGCCGGCCAGCACCATGGGCTGGTTGGCCAGCACGCCCACGGTCATTCCGCCCAGCCGCGCCAGGCCGATGATCAGGTTGGGCGCGTAGTCCGCCTGGATTTCCAGGAAGTCGCCGCCGTCCACCAGGCCGGTGATGACGGCGCGCATGTTGTACGGTTCGCGGGGGTCGTCCGGGACCAGCTCGTTGAACCGGGGATCGTCCGCGACCACGAGGTCGTCGATGGGGATGCTGGGCGGATCCTGCAGGTTGTTGTTGGGGAGGAAGCTCAGCAGCCGGGCGGCGATGACGAACGCCTCCCGGTCGTCGGCGGCGGTGAAGTGGATGTTGCCGCTGATCCGGGCGTGGGCGTCGGCCCCGCCGAGGGCCTCCGGGGTGATCGACTCGCCGGTGGCCGCCTTGATGACGTTGGGGCCGGCGATGAACATCTGGCTGGTGCCGCGCACCATGATGACGAAGTCGGTCATGGCCGGACTGTAGGCGGCCCCGCCGGCGCAGGCGCCGGCGATGATGGAGAGCTGCGGGACGACGCCGCTGAGCAGGGTGTTAGCGTAGAAGATCCGGCCGTAGCCGCTCAGCGCGTCCACGCCCTCCTGGATCCGGGCGCCGCCGCTGTCGTTGATGCCGATGACGGGCGCCCCGCACTTGAGGGCGTCCGTCATGATGCTGACGATCTTGTGCGCGTGCATTTCGCCCACGGACCCGCCCGAGCAGGTGAAGTCCTGGGAGAACGCGAACACCAGCCGGCCGTTGATGGTGCCCGAGCCGGTGACGACCCCGTCGCACGGGATCTCCTGCTGCTCCATGCCGAACTGGACGCAGCGGTGAGCGATGAACGTCTTCGTTTCCACAAAGGTGTCCGGATCGAACAGGACGGCCAGTCGTTCGCGGGCCGTCAGCTTGCCGGCGGCATGCTGCTTGTCGATCCGGGCGGGGCCGCCGCCCGCCTGGATCCGGGCGATTTTTTCCTGCAGGGCGGCGATCTTGTGCTGGGTTGTGTCGTGGCTCATGGTCACCTCGTGTTCAGGCGGACGGCCGCCCGGGCCGCGGGCGGCGGACGCCGGCGGGACGGGTCAGGCGGCCTTCAGTACTGGTGCGTCATGAGCGCCAGGGTGCTGAGGTGCCGGTCGATCTCGTCGGGATGAACGCTGACGCTGGACGCCGCCAGGTTCCAGCCCTCGGGCAGGTGCTGGTAGATATCCATGATCCGCATCTTGTACTCGAAGGTTTTGTTCTGGGGGAGGTCGCCGCAGACCCGGGCGATGTAGCAGACGATGGCGGTGTCGCCGTAGAACGCGAAGTCCACGTCGGACAGTTCCCAGGTGGAATAGTGCTGGTGTTCGATCACCCGCTCCACGTCATGGAGATACTGATCGCGGTCGCGGATCACCTGGCGGGACCGGGCGATGAAACCCTTCCAGTTGGGCAGGTGGGTGCGGGCGAGCGCCTCGCGGTCGCGCTGGGCGAACGCCTGGAAAATCGAATCGATGTGGGCCAGAATCTCTTCGCAGTCCTTGGCATGGCTCTCGAGGGATTGGGACATCGTTGCCTCCGGCCAAAGTATGGAAAAAACATTATATAGGCAATGGTTTGTAAGCGTCAATCATGTTCACCCGGGCCGTGGAACACGGCGCGCGGGGCCACGGCGCTGTGCTATCATAATAGTCAGCCGTGGCGGTGCGGCGGTTGTCCGGGAAATGGTTACCTCCGTGGATTTGCCGTCCGCAACCGCCGCGGCGTTTTCGCCCCGGCCGGCGGCCGGAGTTGCGGCCGGCGACCGAAATGGGCTATAATCCGGCCATCTTCCGATTCGATCAAGGAACAACCCGTTATGAACACATTGCGTCTTTTGGCCATGGCCCTGGCCCTGCTTGGCGTCGTCGGAACCGCGCGGGGCGACGTGGTCCGCATTGTGCTGGACGGGGCGGTGGACCCGGTCCGCGCCGAGTTCATCGTCGCGGCGATGCAGGAGGCGGACCAGCAGAACGCCGCGCTCATCGTGCTGGAAATGGACACGCCCGGCGGGCTCGGCGACTCGATGAAAGCCATCATCCGCGCGATCCTTAACGGCCGGACGCCGGTGGCGGCCTTCGTCACCCCGAGCGGCGCCCATGCCGCCTCGGCCGGCTTCTTCATCCTGGTGGCGGCCGACGTGGCGGCCATGGCGCCGGGGACCAACTCCGGCGCCGCCCACCCCATCATGGCTTTCGGCGGCGTGATGCCCATCCCGGAGGACGAGAAGACCAAACCGATCTTCGAGAAGATCCAGAACGACATCCTGGCCTACCTGCGCGGCATCGTGCGCCAGCGGGGCCGCAACGAGGAGGCGGCGGTGGCCGCCGTCAAGCAGAACGCGTCCTACACCGCCGCGGAGGCGCTGGACGCGAAGCTGATCGACCTGGTGGCGAAGGACGAGGCGGAGCTGCTGAAACTGCTCGACGGCCGCACGGTGCGCAAATTCGACGGTCGCGAGGTGGTCCTGAAGTTGACCGGCCAGGCGGTGCGCACGGTGGAGATGTCGCTGCGCCAGCAGGTGCTGGCGTTCGTCTCCGATCCCAATGTGGCCATCATCCTGGCCCTGGTGGGCATCCTCGGCCTCTTCTTCGAGTTCTCCCATCCCGGCTTCTACGCGCCGGGGGTGGTGGGCGGCATCTGCCTGCTCCTGGCCCTGCTGGGCTTCTCGCTGTTGCCGCTGAACTACGTCGGCGTGCTGCTGATCATCGTGGCGGTGGGATTGTTCATCGCCGAGATCAAGGTGCAGGGCTTCGGCGTCCTGGGCATCGCCGGCATCGTCAGCCTGGTGCTGGGCTTCCTGATGCTGGTGGACAGCCCCGATCCCAACTTCGGCGTGGCCTGGTCGGTGGTGCTGGGCGTGGCGGTGCCGGTGGGGGTGCTGCTGCTGCTCCTGAGCCGCCTGGTCATCCGGGCGATGCGCCGACGGTCCGCCACCGGCCAGGAGGGCATGGCGGGCGTCGCGGGACGGAGCGTGACGGAGCTGGCGCCGGCAGGGCGGATTCACGCCCGGGGCGAGTACTGGAACGCGGTGTCGGCGTCCGGCGCCGCCATCCCGGCGGACACACCGGTGGTGGTGGTCCGGGCCGAGGGACTGGTTCTGTACGTGGAGCCGCAGAATAAGAATACAACCCAAGGAGGTCAGTTATGATACCGGGTATGACGTTTACGACCGTTGCCGTCGTTTTCCTGTTCCTCTTCTTTCTGAATTGGATCAAGGTCATCCGGGAGTACGAGCGCGCGGTGATCTTCCGGCTCGGCAAGGTGCTGCCGGGCGCCAAGGGGCCGGGTCTGATCCTGGTGTTCGCCCCCATCGACAAGATGGTCAAGGTGGACCTGCGCACCATCACCCTCGACGTCCCGCCGCAGGACGTCATCACGAAGGACAACGTCTCGGTGAAGGTCAACGCGGTGGTCTACTACCGGGTGCTTGATGCGGTCAAGGCGGTGATCGATGTGGAAAACTACCTGTACGCCACATCCCAGTTGGCCCAGACCCACCTCCGTTCGGTCCTGGGCGAGGTGGAGCTGGACGACCTGTTGAGCAAGCGCGAGGCGTTGAACCTCCGCCTGCAGGAGATCCTGGACCGGGACACGGACCCGTGGGGAGTCAAGGTGTCGAAGGTCGAGGTCAAGTCGGTGGACCTGCCGCAGGAGATGCAGCGCGCCATGGCCAAGCAGGCCGAGGCCGAGCGCGAGAAGCGGGCCAAGATCATCCACGCCGACGGCGAGTTCCAGGCGTCCAAGACCCTGGCCAACGCCGCTGCTGAGCTGGAGAAGCAGAAGGTTGCGATTCTGCTGCGCTACCTCCAGACGTTGACCGAGATCGGCGTCGAGAAAAACACGACCATCGTCTTCCCGCTGCCCATGGAGCTTTTGGGCCACCTGATGAAGGACCGCTAGCGCGCCGGCCCTTGGTGGGCCGGCCCGGAGTGTGATATAAATTCGGGCAGCCGGTGGTGCCGGGCCCGCGCCGGCGGCGGCGCGGCAATTCTGCCGTGGGGAAAGCGCATGCGTGACAAGGACAATTCCAAGGAGAAGACGGTGGTCCTGAACAACCGGGACATCGTCCTGATGTTCGCCTTCTTCGTCGTGGTGCTGGTGGTGGTGTTCACCATCGGGCTCATGGTGGGCCGCTCCTTCACCGAACCGGTCGACGAGTCCGCCCTGGCGGGCCAGCCGGCGGGAGCGGGCGACAAGGCGCCGGCGCCGGCCGGTGCGGAGCCCAGCCCGGCCATCGAGGAGATCACGCTGCCGCCGCCGCGCGACGACACGACCCGGGCCGGCGTCCCGCCTTCCACCCCGACGGCTACCCAGCCGTCCACCCAGCCGGCCGCCGTCGCGACGCCACCTGCCGCGCCGGCGACGCCGACCACCGCGCCGGCTGCGGCCGGCCCGAAGCCTGCGCCGGCGACGACGCCGGCGCCGGCCAAGCCGGCCCCGCCGTCCGCGCCACCGGCTGCGCCCGCCGTCGCGGGGACGACGTACTTCGTCGTCCAGGCCATGGCCACTCGGGATCTGGCCGAAGCCCGCCAGATGGTGGACCGGCTCAAGGGCAAGGGCTACGACGCCTTCGTCAAGATCGCCGACGCCGGCAGCTCCGACGGCATGCACCGCGTCCAGGTGGGCAAGTTCAAGGACCAGGCCCATGCCCGCGAGCTGGTGACCCGTCTGAAGAAGGACGGCTTCGAGGCATTTCCCCGGAAAGTGACGGAGTGACGATGGAGCGGCCGCGCCTGCCGGATTGGCTTCGCAATGTCAGCGTGCACGGCGCCGCCACCCACGGCACCCGGCAGGTCTTGCGCCGGCACGGCCTGAACACCGTCTGCGAGGAGGCGCGCTGCCCCAACCGCGGCGAGTGTTTCTCCCGCCACACCGCCACCTTTCTGATTCTCGGCGACAGCTGCACCCGCGGCTGCGGCTTCTGCGCGGTGGACCACCGCCCGCCGCACCCCCCCGACCCGGCCGAGCCGGCGGCGATCGCCCGCGCGGCGGCGGAACTGGACCTGCGCTACCTGGTCATCACCTCGGTCACGCGCGACGACCTCCCCGACGGCGGCGCCGGTCATTTCGCCGCGGTGATCCGCGCCGCCCGGGCGGCGCGGCCGGGCCTCCGGGTGGAGGTGCTGGTCCCCGACTTCCAGGGTGACGCCGCGGCGGCGCGGACCGTCCTCGCGGCGGCGCCCGACGTCTTCAACCACAACGTGGAGACCGTGCCGCGGCTCTATCCGGCGGTCCGCCCGCAGGCCGACTACGCCCGGTCGCTCGCGGTGCTCCGGCAGGCCGCGGACTGGCGGCCGGCCGTCCCGGTCAAGAGCGGCCTCATGGTGGGCCTGGGCGAGGAGCGGGGCGAGGTGATGGCGGTGCTGGGCGACCTGCGCGCCGCCGGCGTGATGCTCGTGACCATCGGCCAGTACCTACAGCCCCGCCGCGGCAACCTGCCGGTGGTCCGGTACGTCCATCCCGACGAGTTCCGTGCCTACGAGCGCGACGCGATGGCCCTGGGCTTCCAGGGCGTCTTCGCCGGTCCGCTGGTGCGGAGTTCCTATCTGGCCGAACAGCTCTTCCGCCCCGACCCCGGCGGCGCCTGACGCGACCGGCCAATCGCTCCGCAGGATGCCATCCATGGCCGATACCCAACCGACGCCGCCGCCGCCCGAACCGCCGATTCCCGCCGCCGTGCCGCCGGCAAGCCCCGAGCGCTGGATGGACTACGCGCGCTACCCCCTGGGCACGGCGCTGTTCCTCATATTGGCTTTTCCCCGTTTCGACGTCTGGCCGCTGGCCTGGGTGGCGCTGGTCCCGCTGCTCTACCATCTGGGCCGCTGCGCCCGCGGCCGGGCGGCGTTCCTGTCCGGCTTCACCGCCGGCGCCCTGTTCTTCCTCGGGCTGCTGTACTGGGTGCCGCGGGCGATGATGGCCTACGGCGGCGTCCACCCCGTGCTGGCGGGCGGGGTGTTCGTCCTCCTGGCCGGCGTGCTGGCCCTGTTCGTCGGCGCCTTCGCCTGGGTGCAGTGGCGGATGTTCCGCCAGTGGGGCTGGAAGGCGGCGCTGCTGGCCCCCTTTGTCTGGACGGCGCAGGAATACGCCCGCAATTACCTGGCGCTCACCGGCTTCCCGTGGGGGAACCTGGGAACCAGCCAGGCCTACTTTGGTTTCCTGATTCAGATCGCCGACACCACCGGCGTCTATGGCGTCTCCTTCCTGGTGGCGGCGATCAACACGGTCCTGCTGCTGGCGATGGTGCCCGACGTCCCGCGCAAGCTCAAGCTTTACTGGGCGGCGCTGGTGGGGATGGCGCTGTTCTACTGCTTCCTCTACGCCGAGCTCCGCTACGCGACCTTCCCGGCGACGGAAGGCGAGCCGCTGGCGGTGGCCGGCATCCAGCCGAACATCCGCGACGAGGACACCCGGGAGCAGGTGGCGGCCGTGCACCGAGTTGATTATCCCCGGATGCTGGCCGACGTGATGGCGGCGGCGCCGGCCACCCGCCTCGTGGTGTTTCCCGAAAGCCCCACGCCCTACGCGTTCGACCGCGACCCCGCCTACCGCCAGCTCATGACCGGCATGGCGGCGGCCCATCGGGTCACCCTCTTGTTCAACGGCATTCGCTTCAGCGGCCGGACGTACTACAACGCTGTGTACGTCGTGGGGCCGGACGGGCGCCCAGGCGGGGCGTACGACAAGTCGCGGCTGGTGCCGTTCGCCGAGCACGTCCCGTTCCAGAACCTGTTCTTCTTCGCCCGGG
>Ga0302250_1002738_pt1 | contig 10343 bp, 6 predicted proteins | sample AAG_RA_Asp_MG_FD_193536 | JGI IMG/M metagenome (GOLD analysis project Ga0302250, IMG submission 193536) | Enriched activated sludge microbial communities from anaerobic digester in WTTP, New Holstein, Wisconsin, United States - AAG_RA_Asp | ecosystem: Engineered > Bioreactor > Anaerobic >... | reverse complement strand
GAGGTCCTTCCTTTTATGGCAGCTCTGACCTCACTTGGTGCTTTCAGCCGTGATCAGTCGGGTATCGACCAGAAGTACAGACGGAACGTTCTCGCCATTCACCAGGCGCAGCGCCACCGCGACGCCCTGGAACCCCTGCTCCGTCGCCTGCTGGTCGACGGTGACGGTGAGGTTTCCTGCACGTATCTCCGCGACGGCTTCGCTCAAGGCATCGTACGATCCGACCTTGACGTCGGTGCGTTTCGCTTCCCGCAGGCTCTTGAGTGCGCCCAGGCCCATCATGTCGTTGGCCGCGAAGATGACCTTGATCGCGGGATGCTGGCGCAAGATCTTCTGTGTCTGGTCATAGCCCTCGTCGATCTTCCAGTTCGCGCTCTCCGAGGCGACGAGCTTGATCGAGGCGTTCTCGGCAAAGGCACGCTTCGCACCTTCCATGCGCAGTCGCGCATTGCTCGCACTTCGGATTCCCTCCAGGATGGCCGCTTCGGTTGGTTCGCTGATGCCCTGAATGAGGTATTTCGCCGCAGCATAGGCTGCTTTCTCGTTGTCTACCGAAATGAACGGCACGGGTTCCATGCCGGCCTTCTTCTGCGCATCGCGGTCAAGCTCATTGTCGATGTTGACGACCTTGATTTCCTTGTCGACGGCTTTCTTCAGCACCGGGATAAGCCTCTGCGAATCGCCGGGAGCGATCACGATCGCATCTACCTTGTCGGCAATCAGGTCGTCGACAATCTGGATCTGCTGCTCGATCGACGTTTCCTGTGCTGCCGTCTTCACATGCAGATCGACACCGAGTTTCTTTTCCGCCTGGCGGGCACCTTTCTCCATCTCGAGAAAGAAAGGATTGGTCAGCGTCTTCATGACGAGTGCGATGCGTGGTTTCGGTTTGTTCGGGTGGGCAACGGCAGGCGCGCTGACCGGTGTTTTTGCAACAGTGCTGATACTCGGGCCGCTCGACTCGCCGCATGCGACGACTGTCAAGGCGGTAAAAGCCAATACCAAGAGGTTTTTCATGAGAATCGCTCCATTGTTTTTGCCGCTCTGCGGCCAAGATATCCGTGCGAATGCAACGGTGGGCAATCACTGCATCATCAGGAAGATACACCGCTGATCTCGCAATCCCTGATACATCGACTCGACGCTTTATTCTTCGGACGCAATTTCAGCTACTGAGCGCACGTTAGTCACAAATATAGGCTACTGGAACTAGGGAAACACCGAATAAGTATCAAAAACAGTGAACAATTCTTTTGTCATAGAGTCTGACAGAGGATTCTGATCACAAGGGCGACGACGATGAAGCAAATGACGCTGGCGGCGACAAGAGGATTCGAGAAGCACAGCCGAGCGACGCGCAAGGCGGAGTTTTTGGCGCGCATGGAAGGGCTGATGCCGTGGTCGGAATTCTACGCGGTGATCGAACCGTATTACCCGAAGGCGGGCAACGGACGGCCGCCGGTGGGGCTGGAACGGATGCTGCGGATGTACTGAGAGCTGGACCCGTTTGTTTGGACAGGATTTTGACGGCGATAAGTGGAGCCCCGCGGGGTTAGCGTTATCCACGGTGACGGGTGCCGAAGGTCGCTACAAGACCGTAGGCAGACGGCGCGGTGGGTAACGCGGGTTTCATGCGGCGAGGTTTCCCTGCGGCAAGTTGGCGAAGTAAATCATGTCGGGCGTCTTGCCGGCAAATGTTTGATGCGGTCGGCGGCTGTTGTAGAAAGTGATGAACTGTCCCAGGCTCGCCTTGGCGTGGGATACCGATTCGTAGGCTTTCAGATACACCTCGTCGTACTTGATGGTTCGCCAGAGTCGCTCAACAAAGACGTTATCCCGCCAGCAGCCTTTGCCATCCATGCTGATACGAATGCCGTTTTCCTTGAGCACGCCGGTGAATTCGACGCTGGTGAACTGGCTACCTTGGTCGGTGTTGAAGATTTCCGGCGCCCCGTAACGCGCAATGGCGTCCTGCAAAGCTTCGATGCAGAAGTCGGTCGTCAGCGTGTTCGATAAACGCCAGGCGAGAACCCGGCGGCTGTACCAATCAACGATGGCGACCAGATAGACGAAACCTCGGTGCATCGGGATATACGTGATATCGGTCGCCCACACGTGATTCGACCGCTCGATCCTCAGGTTGCGCAGCAGGTAGGGATAGACCGGATGCGCGGCATGTCGCCGACTGGTGTTTGGCTTGCGATACAAGGCTTCGAGACCCATTTTCCGCATCAGCCGGCGAATGCGTTTGCGGCCGACGGGCCGCCCCTCATTCCTGAGCAGGTCGCGCAGCATTCGGCTACCCGCAAAGGGAAAATCCAGATGCAGTTCGTCCATCCGGCGCATCAGCACCAAGTCCTCTGCCGATACCGATTTCGGCGTGTAGTACGCGGTTGACCTTGCAAGCTCAAGAATTTCGCATTGCCGGACCACGGGCAGTTTGTGTTCGCGGTCAATCATCTTCTTGCGCTCAGCATGCCCGCCTTGGTGAGCGCCTTTTCTAAAAAATCGTTCTCCAGCGTGAGCTGACCAATCTTGGCCTGCATGGTCTGGATGTCCGGCCCGGACTCCTTTGCCGGCTTCTCGCCAAACACCACCGACGAACGCTCCAGAAGTTGCGTCTTCCAGTCCGTGATCTGGTTCGGATGTACATCGAACTGCTGTGCCAGTTCGGCCAGTGTCTTCTCGCCCTTCAGGGCTGCTATCGCCACCTTGGCCTTGAATTCCGGCGAGTGATTCCGCCGCTTCCTTCTCGTCATGCTCTTGCTCCATTTCTCGGCCGCCACGCGGCCTGCTGTTGAGCAAGGCTATCACTTATCCAACTGTCCGAATTCCCGGGTCCGGCTCTGTTCCGGTGTTCCGGGAGTTCTGCCGGATTGATCTGGGACGAGAGCGGGTGCCGGATGCCACGACCCTGATGAACTTCCGACATCTGCTTGAAGCCCACCATTTGGGGGCCGCCCTCTTTGCCAAGGTCGGTGAATTGCTGATGGCCAACGGCATGAAGCTTTCTGGGGGCACGATTGTCGATGCGACCTTGATCGCCGCGCCGCCCTCGACCAAGAACCAGGACAAGAGCCGCGACCCGGAGATGCACCAAACCAAGAAAGGCAATGATTGGCACTTCGGGATGAAGCTGCACATCGGGGCGGATAGCAAGACCGGCCTGGTGCATCACGCGAGTGTCACGGCGGCCAACGTTCATGACAGCCATGAAGTGCCGAATCTGCTGCATGGCAGAGAAACACGGTTCTACGGGGATAGCGCCTACCGCGGCAAGGTTCAACGGGAACGACTCAGGAAACTGGCGCCGAAGGCGAAAGACTTCACCAACAAGCGCGCCTATAAAAACCGTCCGCTGACGGAGGCCGACAAAGCCACCAACCGGAGAAAATCCAGCGTTCGTTCCAAGATCGAGCACCCTTTCCTCACGCTCAAGCGCCTCTTCCTCGGTCAACGTCGATGGCTTGCAAAGGATCTCCGGATCGACACCCATCTTTCCGATATCCTGCAAGAGCCCCGCTTGTCCGAGCAGTTTCATTTCCTGCGCGCTGAACGCGAGAAAGCGCCCGAATGCCATTGCATGAACACAAACATCGATGGCATGGTCGTACGAGTATTGGTCGGTCACGCGCAGTCGAGTGAGCCACAACATGGCGTCAGGATTGCGTTCCACACCCGAAGCCATTTCACCGACGAGTTCCTCGACCTTTGCTAGGTTATCGCTGTCGAGAGCGTCTTTGGCCTCGTCGAAGGATCTCAGCATCCGGTGCACATCATCGATAACCGGTGCTGTTGACAATAGTTGCTCTTCCAGCGATTGCTTCCTGCCGGCCCCCCGCTTCTTCTTCAGACGCTTTAACGCACCTTTGTGTCCGTGGATATAGCGTGCTACTGCCAGAAAGTCCCCTTTTTCAGCAGAGCTTGCTGAGGAGGTTTCTCTAGGTTGCTGTTCGCCGTTCCGCAATGAATGCCAGCGGCGCACGTCAGAAAAGTGTTCTCCGATAGAACGTCTGCGGTCGATGACAACCGCTTTGCAATGAACACGTAACTGGGACAACTCGGAATCGTTTTCAATCAGGAATCCTTGCATGAGAAACGGTGTTTTCAGCCACGGACAGTCCAACTCGGACACGAACATGCCGACGGCCAGATTGTCGACCTCGACAATTTCAAACGCCGGGTTCTGTTCGCATATCGCTTCTAAGCGTTTCGATGAAATCATCTCGTGCTGCGCTTTCTGTGTCAGAAACACTCTGATAAGGTAGCCATGTCTTTACTGAACCGTCGATTTTTTTATCGGCTCAGCTAATATCCCGTGTGATTCCATCTCGATTACAGTGATTGCCGTGAGCGGATCGAAAATCACGCTGAGTTTGTCCTAAACTGACTGACCGCTCCGGCAAGCTGCTCCGCAAGTTTTCGCATTTGTGATGAGGTTTCAATAGTCACGCGCGCCGCGTTTGCGGTTTCTTCGGTGTTAGTTACGATTCGATCAACCTTCGAGGAAATCGCCGAGCTCGCAGCGCTTTGTTCATGCAAAGCGCTAGAAATTTGGTCGATTGCCTGCATAACGTCTTGAGCATGATCGCGGATGGAGGTCATTCCCTGTGCAGCAAGTTGTGCGCCGGACACACCCTTATCTACCGCTGAGCAACTCGTGAGTAGGTTTTCCTTGGCACTAGCCATGCAGGAATGAATGGCCTCGAGATTCTTTGATATTTCAATTGTGGAGTTACGTGTTCTCTCAGCTAAATTTCTCACTTCATCCGCGACGACTGCAAATCCCCTCCCTTGGTCTCCCGCCCGTGCGGCCTCGATCGCAGCATTAAGTGCAAGCAGATTGGTTTGATCCGATACTTCCTTAATCACTGCAATGATTCCTGCGATCTGTTCGGATTGGGACGACAATTGATTAACAGCCTTTGCCGAATCAGATACAACATCGGCAATACCTTCCATTTCTCGAGACACAGAATGAACCTGCTGTTCGCCGGTAGAAGAGAGCGAAGAAGTGGTTCTCATTGTTGCGGCCACTTCAGCGGCACTTTCCGTAATGTTATGAATCGATGCCGTCAATTGCTCGACAGTAGACGCAATAGCCATCGCAGAATCCGCGCCAATCGATGTGCTCGATTCCACTTGTTCTGCCACCGCTGAGAGCGACAGCGCCGCATTTGTCACAAGAGCAGTTGCTTCTTGCACGTCAACCACGATTCGGACCAGCTGCTCTCGCATACGAGCAATCGAGGAGAGAAGGCTCGATTGATCACCTGGGATTAGGTCCACCGCCCGTGACAAATCTCCCTCCGCGATGCTGTTGACGATACTGGCGACGTGTTTGGGCTCACCGCCGACGATCCTAAATAGACTGCGGGCGAAAACGATGCAGAATCCTATCGTCATCAATAAGGCGACCACCGACACCACGCCGTACGAAATCAGCCCAAACATAGCCTCCTCGATACCGGCGCTAATTTCTCTCTTCATGTCATCGCTATAGCTTTGTTCAAGCGTTCTAAGGAGATCTATCTTTTTCGAGATCAACTCAAACCAGCGCTCAGCGGGAATTTCGAGTTTAGCGCCGGGCCCACTATCTTGAATGTCTCGTTCGATTTTCGCGATCTCGACAAATATCGCGTTGGCCGCGAGCTCCCGAAGCCGCTTCTCTTGATCGGGAGAAGCATATGAAATCGCTATACGCTCGTAGTTCTGCTGGTCTCCAAGCAAAACGAGAAACTGGCGAAACGCCTCAGGACTAAGCTGTCCTGCACTGAAGGCATCAGTTAGGACTGCTCGCTCCTGACCTGTTCGTTCTTTCCAGAACATAACCGCCTGAACCGTGTTCGCCCGACGCGACAAAGAAGCCGACGGCATCTGATTGCCAGTACGAACGGCTAACTCGAGCAACTGCCCAATCTGGTTCGAGTAATACTGAAACGAATCCGTTGAACTGACATTCAACCCTGATATCTTCGAACGGCGGGTTTCGAAATCGGAAAACATTCGACTCGCGCTATCGAGGAGTTTGATGAACCGAGGCCCAACCGCCGAGGTGTCGACAGTATGGAGCGCCGCGTTCAGTTCATTGATCGCGGCATCGGTCTTCTTTCGCTGCTCGGTAATATCCGTTACGAATTTCTGACCATGACTCATGAGATAACCGGCACTCATACCACGCTCGCGCTGAAGATCGTGGGCAACGTTTGCCATATTGACCACGAGAGACGTGAGATGCGCTGCATGCACGCGTGATCTGTATTCCGAGTGTTTCTCTAACCCTCCGTTGATCCCGAAAGCGACAAGCACAACCGATGGGACAGCAATAACCAGTCCAAGAGTGGTCTTTAGGCCTAACTTTTCAATCATCGATTTCCCCTCTACGTTTTATTAGTGATACGTTGTCCCAAGGACGTGCAAGTCTTCAGCAGTGGTGACTAGCCCTTGGGAAATTTCCAAAAATTTTTCTGATTGCTTCCGGATCTCCGCTACCGCACAGGAAAACGTATTGACTGTTTCAGCGACGGTTCGGGCAACCTGATTCTGATCAGACGTAAGAGTCGCCACGTCGTGAATCGTCGCTGTAACACGTTCAATGCTGCGAAGAAGAGCTTCCAGAGTTCCTTGAACCTCCCTAAGTGCTTGCTGCCCACGCTCAGAGACACTCTCAGTACGCGCCATCGATTGCACCACTTCGAGCGATGAATGCTGAATGTTGCCGATCAGCCCGGCGATCTCATGCGTAGACGCGGTAGTTCTTTCCGCAAGTTTTCTCACTTCATCGGCCACAACTGCGAAGCCTCGGCCCGCCTCCCCTGCCCGAGCTGCTTCGATAGCGGCATTCAGTGCCAAAAGATTCGTTTGATCAGCGATTTCACGGATCGTATTGACGATTCCGCCGATCAGGGACGACAAATTGCTCAGATCTCGGATGGATAGTGACGAGGCTTGGATAGATCGGCAGATGTCGTCGATCAGGCCAATGGCCCCATGGAGCGAGTGATTGCTATCCTGAACCTCCCGAAGTCCAACCGTAATGATGTTTCTGGCTTCTTCAGTCTTTTGACATATCGCTGGGCTAGTCAGCGCATTTTGACACGCATGTTGTTCGACGCTGGCAAGTTGCGCGGTCCGCGCCGAACTGCTACTGGCAAGGTCGTTGCTATCGCTTTTTAGGTCCTTCGATATTCGGTGTACTTGCCGCGATTGTTCATGCAATGAACCGACAATACGCTGCAGATCATCCGCAAGCCGATGTACGGCCATTGGCTTCGCTAACAGCTTCACCTTCTCTAGTGCCCCGCGAAACCCGACGTGCCCTTTTTTCAAGTATTCGACTGCAGTTGTGTCGCGGTGCTCCAGCAACACTCCGCGCAGAGATGATTGAGTTTGAGTACCCGCTTCGGCCATCCTGTCGTACTGAATGAGAAGCGCTATTTCATGGTTGATCAGCCGATCGAGTAAATACTTCTGGGAGTGGAGTATGAAAAATCCGCCTCCCAATGCGAGCAGCAGTGCGATCAACATCGCACAGGCGATAATCTTGAAGCGGAGTCCTATTTCTTGTAACACGTCTTCTCCGTTGTCATTCAAAGCGATCAAAATTCTGAATCGGCATCTCAAACGCAACTGACCGCCCAGTATCAGCCGCCCGGCTGTGCGTGGCCTGAACATGCACTTCAAGACTTTGGCATAACTGATTCATCTCGCGTTCAAGAGAGTTGACCGTAGCGGAGCATTGATTGCCGATATCGTTCAAGCATTGCCGCTCAATTTCTGCCGCGAGGGTTACCGCAGGCGTGGCGTCAAATGACGAAAGGGTTCCCTTCAGGGTATGCGCATGCCTAGCGGCTTCGGAAAAATTCGCTTCGTTGATAGCGTCTCTCAAGGAACTCAGCAGGCTAGGCGCTTTCTCGAGAAAGATCTCGGCGATTATCTCGACAACGCCCTGATCCACACCGCTAAGGGCCGCGGCGTAGTCAAAATCGGTCAAATGCTTATCAATGAGTTCTGCAACACCATCACGTCGATTGACGGACAAAACCAAATTCTCCAGACAATCCTTGAGCGCCCGTTCTGTCACGGGTTTTGGCAAATGATCGTCCATGCCCGCTTGTATGCACTCGTCTCGATCGGAATTCATGACGTGGGCGGTCATGGCGACCACCAGCGTACGCGGAACGTCCTCGCTGAGCTCCCACTGCCTCAGCCGAGTTACTGCCTCAATGCCATCCATTACGGGCATTTGTACATCCATAAAGACGACGTCAAAGTGCTGATTCTGGATTTCCTGCAACGCGCGTTCTCCGTCTGGTACCACGATCACTCGGTGGCCCAGCTTATTGAGCAGCGCTAGCGCTAATTTTTGATTAACTTCATTGTCTTCAGCGACAAGAATGTTCAGGGTGGCCTGAGTTGTGTGTTGCCGTTCTTGGATGCTGTGTCGGGTCACCAAGCTCGTGGGACGTAGTCCATCGGATTCCAGGAACGTTTCAGGCAAGGCGCGGACTATTTGCTGAAGACCGCGCTTCAGATCACTTGACTTGACTGGCTTAGGGAAATAGGCCCCAATGCCGAGTTCCCGGCAACGCTCACCATCACCACGAACGGCAGCGGATGTGAGAAGTACGAGTCGATTGCAGTGAATTCCACGGGATATCAATTCAGCCGAGAGCTGAAAGCCATCCATTTCTGGCATTTGCGCGTCTAGAACGATAAAGTCAAAAGCCGCGAGATTCGTTGCATCTTGCGCAATCACTTCGGATGCCCTTGACGCTCGTACGACGGTGATTCCCCATTTCGCAAGGGACCTGGCAAGTACGGCTAGATTCGTTGGATTATCGTCAACAATCAACGCTGACTTCTTTGCCAGAGCGCCCTCAGTTCGAGCGGACGCGACGGGAGAAGATTTCGAATGTTTAAACGATAGCTTGATGAAAAACGTGCTTCCTTTTCCCAGTTCGCTATCGACGCTAATTTCTCCCCCCATCAACTGAACGAGCCGACGCGTAATCGATAGCCCCAACCCTGTGCCTCCGAACCGCCGTGTTGCACTCGAGTCAGCTTGCACGAATTCCTCGAAAACCCTTTCAAGCTGAGTGGCTGACATCCCGATACCGGTATCGCTTACCTCAATACCGAGTTCACAATTCCCACTCTCGGCGGTGTGGTATTGATGGGCTCGGACGATAACCGTTCCTCGCTCGGTAAACTTGATCGCGTTCCCAATGACGTTAAGCAGTATTTGCCTTAGTCTTCCTGGATCACCATCTACTTGTGCCGGTAACTCCTCATCGAAGTCAGTGACGAGCTCGAGTCCTTTTTGCGCGGCACGTAGCGCAAGTGTTCTTGCACAGGCGTTAAGAACTTCCAACAAGTCAAACGGGATTGCCTCGACAGTCAACATCCCGGCTTCGATCTTCGAAAAATCGAGAATGTCGTTGATCACCGTCAGCAAACCTTCGGACGATGACCGGGCAATATTTAGATACTCGCGCTGTTCCTCGTTCAGCGTCGTGTCGAGTGCCAATTCCGTCATGCCTATAACGCCATTTAGCGGCGTCCGGATTTCGTGGCTCATGTTTGCCAAAAACTGTGATTTGGCTTTGTTCGCCGCATCGGCCCATTGTTTCGCTTCCTGCAACTGGAGATGGGCTGAGTTAATTCGCCGGATGTAATACAAGCCAAGTCCGATTACCGACAAGATCACGAGAGCCGCACTAATAACCTGAATTTGCCTCAAAGAACGCTGTTTCACTGAAAGCCTTTCCTCAAGCTCGCGAAGCCTCGCACCACTCTCGAAGAATAATCTGTTGGCATTTTCATTGAGACGATAGAAAAACGATGGGAGAGATTTGTAGAACGCCTTGACTTCCGCCGATTTTTCTTTCGTACACAACGCATCTTCAGCAGGGCAATTGTCACGTGCCTCCAAAAGTGGCGCCATCTCCGTCGTCAATCCCCGGATTCTGTCGATAGACGGCCCAACTTCGATAGCCTCCAGTAAATAGGCGCCCTCGTCGAGGATAGGACGGTAGGTTACCTCCCGTACCATCTCGTCGAATCCTTCAACGTTGAGCGCGATTGTCTGGGTGGCCCTGCCTCCGTCTTTCAGCACCCGCAACAATTGTTCTAGCTTGTCGGCTTCAACGTGTATTTCCGCGAACAAACGCCGTTGCGTTGACAACGAGGTCGAGGGAGTAACCTCGAAGAATTTGCTTTGAATGCTGCGAATATGGTTAACGATTTGCTCGCCGATGAACAACCGAGCACGCTCGTTTGCGCTGAGTTGCCCTAGGTGATCGACCATTGAGGTGATCGTCCACGAGGTCACAACTAGGATG
>Ga0302250_1002737_pt1 | contig 10344 bp, 10 predicted proteins | sample AAG_RA_Asp_MG_FD_193536 | JGI IMG/M metagenome (GOLD analysis project Ga0302250, IMG submission 193536) | Enriched activated sludge microbial communities from anaerobic digester in WTTP, New Holstein, Wisconsin, United States - AAG_RA_Asp | ecosystem: Engineered > Bioreactor > Anaerobic >... | reverse complement strand
CCTTGCCGACGATCCACTCATCCTTTACCGGTTCGGGAGTACCAATCGCCTCATACCGGGAGAACTGGTCCGGGTAGGGGTTGTGGTCTCCCCAGGTGATATACCCGTCATGGTCAGCTGTGTAATTCGTAACGAGCTGATTGCCCCGGATCTCCGTTATCGGGGTGCCCGCTTTCACGTACGCCACAGCCCGGTGGATGATGGGGTGGACAACGGTATTGCCGTTGGGCCGGAAGATGAGCACGTCGCCGTAGCTGTTGAACTTTGGCACCCCCGCTGCCTTCCCCTCCTCCCAGCTCATCAGCTCCCCGTACCGGTCCTTCTGGACAACAACGACAAGATCCCCGATGTTCATGTTCGGGACCATGCTCCCCGACTCGATGGTCACGACCGCAGGCCAGGTGCCGCAGATGAGGAAGAGGGCAAGCGCAATGCCGCCGACAACGCAGGCCACCCAGAGGAGATCACGGGCAAGCGAGACCGCCCAGTGCTCGCTGGTGCGGAATTGTGCGATGAGCGTGCGGAAGTCACGGGGGGAGTCTTTGTCAGCCATCGGGATACCTAGTCGGGAGTTTTGTATAGTGTTGAACCGTGTACAGATTAACTATACGGCATTGCACCGGAGGTGGTGCGCCCTCCGTTCAATACGGAAGGATCGCCCCGGAGAGATAATACAATCCGAAGAGGATCAGGAAGACCCCGCAGGCCGCCATGACGATGTGGTAGGTCCGGTCAGAGAGGAGGGCTCGCCCTTTTGCAACAGTGGTAGAGACGAACGTGTACCAGATCGTATCGGCTCCCCAGTGGCCTATCATGAAGGCAACTGCAAAAACAATCCCCCCCGCGAGCGACTGGAGGAGGAGAGCGCTTCCCACCGAGAGCCACCAGATCCAGAAATAGGGGTTGGCGGCGCTCGTCACGAGCCCGGCCATGTAGGGACCGGACCCGTCTTTTTTCAGGCCGGTGGAGAGCGTGGCGTTCCGGCTCCCCAAGAGGGTCATGGCACCAAAGACGATTAGAGCGAAACCCCCGACTACGGCGATGACCGTAGTGTAGGGGCTCGCAATGCTGGCAAGGCCGAGAATGATCAGGAAGAAGATGGCGGTCTCGATGACGATATGGCCCAGGGAGACTTTCAGCCCCGCAGTCCAGTTCCCGGCAAGGGATGCGTTGATGGTTGCCACCAGTGTGGGACCGGGGACGAGCGCACCGGTGAACCCGATGACAAGGCCCAGTACCAGCGTTGCGATGATCTCGTACATTGTATCCGCCTGCCCATCTGATGGTACCTGTTGTTTTTGGAGGATAATGAACCCGTTCCCCCGGGTTCCAGCAATGACAGGATAACAGGCTATATTTTCCCGGGAGCCAAAGATCTGGTATGCTGACTGCGCAGGAGATCGCGCTCCGGTTCCTCGACACCAAGCTCCAGGTCCACCCCGAGGTGGTCCGCTATATCCTGGAGAACGATGAGCCGGACCTGATCGAGCGCATCATCGCCGGGGTGCCGGAGGATACGGTTGTCGTCTCCGCAAAGCACATCCCGGGCATCCGCCCGACCCGGGACGGCACCCGCTTCCTCCTCGATCCTACGGTTGAGGTAGTGAGCGGCAACCCGGGCACCTCGGGCCCCGTGAACGGGACCGGCGATTACCTGCACTATTTCCGCGACCGCTTCAGCCGGCTTGGCGGGATGATTCGGGGCCGCGTCGGGGCGATGCCGATCGAGGGGCTCACCAAAAATACCCGGTACCGGCAGGAAGAATGCACGGTCATCGGGATGGTCGTGGACGTGAGCACGACAAAAAACGGCCACCGTATCGCCGAGATCGAGGACTCTTCGGCAAGCATCTCCGTCCTCTTCCGGAAGGACCGCCCGGTCTTTGCCGATGCAGAGAAGATTGTCCATGACGAGGTGATCGGGGTCAAGGGAAAACTCTCGAACGACGGCCGCCTCTTCTTTGCAGAGTTCCTCTACCGCCCGGACATCCGCATTGACAATACGCCGTTCAAGAGCGACAAGCCGGGAAAGGCTGTTCTCATCTCCGATGTCCACGTGGGCAGCAACACGTTCCTCGAAGAGGCTTGGAACCGGTTCGCGGACTGGCTCTCGGATTCCGATTACCAGTACCTCCTCATTGCGGGAGACCTCGTAGATGGGATCGGCATCTACCCCGGGCAGGACCAGGAGCTGACGATCAAGAACATTTACGAGCAGTACGATGCCTTCGGGGCGATGCTCTCCGATCTCCCCTCGCGGATGAAGATCATCATCTCGCCGGGAAACCACGATGTGGTGCGGGGCGCCGAGCCCCAGCCGGTCATCCCCGAGGCGTTCACGAAGAAGTTCCCGCAAAACTGCATGCAGGTCGAGAACCCTGCCGTCGTCAATCTTCAGGGAGTCCGGGTGATGATGTATCACGGCCGGTCCATCGATGACATGATCGGCCTCATCCCCGGCGCATCCTACGAGCATTCCGGGCTGATGATGGAAGAGATGCTCATCCGCCGTCACCTCGCTCCCGCATACGGGCGCCGGACACCGATTGCCGCCGGCAGGACCGACCGGATGATCATCGACCCAATCCCCGAGATCCTCCACACGGGCCATGTGCACATCAAGGGCATCACCACCTACCGTGGCGTACTCGGAGTCAATGCCGGCACCTGGCAGTCCCAGACCGCATTCCAGAAGCAGATGAATGTCAACCCCACCCCGGCGCTCGCGGTTGTTGTGGATTTACAGACGCTGATGCCGGAGACGTTCAGCTTTGCATGATGCGAAGTTCCCTATACAGCTAACGGTCCCGGAGGGCTTCTGATAACTGTCGTAGGTTCTCCTTCAGATATGCCCGGTCTTTCCCGGTCAGAGAATCCCCTGCCCCGCTACTGCCGGGCTGGATCCCCAGCAGGGTAACGGGTATCCCGATATCCCGTTCGATATACTCCATGACCACCGGCAGCGGTAGGGCATGTGTCGAAAAGAGACCCGCCCTGACCCGTCCCGGTTCGATCCGGGCAATCGTCCCGGGCCGCTCTCCCATCTCTGCCGCATCCAGAAGGAGGATATGGTCCGGCCGGTACCTCCGGAGCGGGCCGGTGATGTTCTCCGGCACAGTACCGGCAAGGAAAACCTGTACGCCGGGGATGCTCTGGCGGTCGATCTCCCGTGCTGCGGTCATTCCCAGCCGGTCCGAATGACTGAGTTCATCGCCGATTCCGACTACGGCAATCAGGCGTGTGCCCCCCAGTCTTCGCCGCAGGTCGGGAAATGCCGGATCCCTGGTGGTCATTACGTTATCACGGCTTCCTTGTCCGTACCGCAACCCGAGAGCGTGTCCTTAAGGTGGATCGCCCCGGTGGGGCAGTGCCGCTCGCAGAGCCCGCAGCGGATGCACTTATAGAGTTTCACCTGCGGCCGCTTCTTCCGTGCAAGGCTCTTTCCCTTGAACTCGACCTCACGCGGGCCGTCGATCATCGTGATTACCTGCGGCGGGCAGACCAGCGAGCACTTCGAGCAGCCGATGCACTTGTCATCGTCGATCGCCACTTCCCCGCGGAACGTGCAGGGGATCGGGGCCTTCTCGTACGGGTAGAGGATGGTGAAGGGTTTTGTAACCAGGTTGTGCAGCATCTCCCGGATGACACTCATGGCTGCACCCACCATGCATTCATGACAAGGACGAGGGCGACCTGGAAAACGGCCGCCCCGGCAATGTATTTCCAGCCGATATCGTTGAGCTGGTCGAGACGGATACGGCCGGTGGCGACCCGGAGGGTGGAGAGAATGAACAGGACCGCGAGGGTCTTTACGAGGAACAGGCCAAAGCCTGCAAGGGCGGCAAGCCACGCAGGTGTGATTACCCACGGGACCTCAGGGCCGCCGAGGAACAGGGCGGTAATGAGGGCGCTGCCGGTGACCAGCGAGACATCGAATGCCAGCTTCATGAGGGCCAGCCGGTGCCCGGTCATCTCGGTCCACGGGCCGGCAACGATCTCGGTCTCTGCCTCGGGGATATCGAACGGCGTCCGCTCCAGCTTTGCCTGCAGGGCGATGAGCGCAATAACAAAACCGATTGGCTGGAGAACTGCACACCAGGGATGTGCCTGCTGCCATGCCACGATTTCAGATACCGACCAGGTGCCTGCCATCAGCGCCGGCGCAAGCATGACCAGGAAGAACGGCACCTCGTAAATGAAAAGCTGGGTGACGCTGCGGATTGCGCCAACACAGGCAAAGACATTCCGGCTCAGCCAGCCCACAACGAAGAGTGTCAGGGTCGGCAACGTCATGAGATAGAGGACGAGGATGAGATCTCCCTGGAAGGCGAGCGGGCTTGCCCCGATAATTGGAATATAGAGGAATGCAGTCATGACTGCGGCAAGGGCGATGAGCGGGGCTGCGCTGAAAGCCCCGCGGTCAACACCCTTTACATCGATCACCTCCTTGCCCAGCGTCTTGATGAAGTCGGCAAGCGGCTGGAGGAGCGGCGGGCCGACCCGGTGCTGCATCCGGGCCGCGAGCTTGCGGTCGATATACTGAAAGAAGAGGGAATAGGCCAAAAGGAAGAGAAACCCGGGGAAGATGAGGATATACACTGTCAGAAGGAGGGGATCTATCATGGCTGCACTCCCATCCCGTATCGTGCCCTGCACTTCCTCACCAGCTCTTCCCACGAGATGCTGCCCTGCGCTTGGGTGCCGGTATCGATCACGGTCATCCGCGAGGTGCACGAGAGGCAGGGGTCAATGGCCGCTACGATCACGGGGATGTCCGCGAGGTTCTGGTTGACGAGCGCCTTTGCCACCGAGGTCCAGTTTGCCAGCGTCGGTGTCCGTATATCAAGACGCTCGGCCTTGTCCGTGCCGTTCGTCCGGATGAAGTGCGCCAGCTCGCCACGGGGGGCCTCGTACCGCGAGAGGATCTCTCCCTTTGGCGCCATCTTGGGCGTACTGGCAACGCGGACCGGCCCCTCCGGGAGGTTCTCGATGCAGTGACGCACGATCTTCAGGCTCTCGGAAAGCTCGCCAATCCGCACCTTCGTCCTGCCGTACACGTCGCCGCTCGAGTCCGTGACCACGTTCCAAGGAACTTCGTCATAGACAAGGTACGAATCGTCCCGGCGGACATCGTAGTCCACGCCACTTGCCCGTGCGGTAGGGCCGACCGTCCCATACTTCAGGATCTCCTCTTTCGAGAGTTTCCCGACACCCCGGAACCGGATCAGCATCGTCTCCTGGTGGCTGACCATGTCAACGTATTGCGCGATGCGGTCTTCCAGGAGGGGGAGCCGTTGTTGTGCCGCCGCCACCTGCTTCTCCGACAGGTCGAGCCGCACCCCGCCGATCTCGTTCATGTTGTAGTGGACGCGGTTGCCGGACATCTCTTCGAGCGTGTCCAGCACGGCCTCCCGGTCGCGCCAGGTCCACATCAGGAGGGTGTTGAACCCGATCTCGTGGGCGGCAACGCCAAGCCAGAGGAGGTGGGAATGCATCCGTTCGAGTTCAGCCATGATAGTACGGATGTACTGCGCCCGTGCCGGGACCTCAAGGTCCATGATCTCCTCAATACCCTTGGCAAATACCGTGGCATGGGAGTGGGAGCAGATGCCGCAGACACGTTCCAGGAGAGGAAGGACCCGGATGAAGTTGCGTTCTTCGGCCGCTTTCTCGATGCCCCGGTGGTTGTAGGAGAGGTCGAGGTCGAGCCGGACAATCTTCTCCCCCTCTACATAGATCCGGAAGTTGACCGGTTCCTTGAGCGCCGGGTGCTGGGGCCCGATCGGGACCATCACTTCCACCATATCAGGCCCCCTCCGGTGCAGCGCCGCCATAGGAGTTCGCCTTGTTCGGTTTCCAGTCCTTCCGGAGGGGGTATTCGCCGTCAGGCCAGTCCTCGTTCAGCATGAGCCTAGTCAGGCCCGGGTGACCTGAAAAGACGATCCCGAACAGGTCATGGATCTGCCGCTCGTAGATTGCGGCCGGGGGGAGGATATCCGAGACGGAGAATACCTGCGGGGATTCACGGGGGACAGAAACGGCCAACGAGATGACGGTACGGTGAGGGCCGGTGAGGTGATAGGTCAGCCCGAAACTTCCCGTATCGTCCGTGCAGCTGATGAGGATGAGGTGGTCGCAGTCCAGGAACTGCTGCGCTGCCTTGATGGCACTGAGGATCTTCTGCGGGTCGGTATTCACCCGGATGCGGTTTTTCCGCACCTGTTCGGCGGGTCCATACTCCCTCAATGCTCCCGATACCTGCTCCATTGTCAGTAGTGCCGTCATACGTTCACCTCAGCACCCGTTCCGGGTGCGGTCTCCTTCCTGCCTGTATCTTCTGCCTTCTTCCGCCATTCCTTTCCTCCCCGGGCAAGATCCTCCTTCATCAGGTTGAGGCAGGCAACAACGGCATTGATGATCTCGTCCGGGCGCGGAGGACAGCCGGCCACATACATATCGACAGGGATGACCGTTCCGACATCCCCCACGACATGGTACAGCCCCTGGAACACGCCCCCGCCGGCCCCGCATGCCCCGCAAGCGATCACGTACTTGGGCTCGGGCATCTGTTCCCATATCCTGCGAAGCCTAGAAGCCTGTTTCCGGGTGACCGCGCCGGTCACAATCAGGATGTCTGCATGGCGGGGCGACCCTTTGGCCAGGATACCGAACCGCTCCACATCGAACCGTGGCATAAGGCAGGCAATGATCTCGATGTCACACGCATTGCACGCACCGCTGTTGAAGACCGTGACCCAAGGGGATTTCACCCGTGCCCAGTTGGCAATGCGCTGGCTCAAGGACTGCCGCTCACCTGTCATGACACCACTTCACCTTCTTGCCGGGGGGTCACTGCTCCCACCTCAGGATAGTGATGGCTACGGCAATGATGCCGAGATACCCCAGCGTGCCTGCCAGCGGAGCGTCGGCGGGAGCGACTGCGATGATGAGTGCGGCCACGTGGACTACCACAAAGAAGAGGGCCACGTAGAAGAACTGGTATCCCGGGAGGCAGGCACTCCCCTCCATCGCCTCTCCCCCGACATAGGGCATGGTCTTGTTCACCGAAGGTGTGAACTCCGGTGCAACCTTCCGGGACCAGGCATAGACCAGGTAACAGACCACAAGCGCGTACACTGCGATGAGGGGCGCGGAAGTGAGGAGGAACGGCAGGTCCATTCAGACCAGCCCCCAAGGGGTGAGCTGTCCGGCAGCGTGCGTGATCCAGTCGAACGACTCAGGGAAGAGGCCCAGATAGACCGTGACAATGGCAAGGACCACAACGGCAAAGAGCACGCTGCGGGAAAGGACGGCCTTCTTCCTCACCGGTCCCGCCACCGGGGCAACAGCAGGGGCGGAGAACATCAGGATCGAGAGGACGGGGATGTAATACCCAAGAGAGACCACGCTGTTGACCGCAAGGATCAGGGCAAGGACAACCCCGCTCATCAGGGATGTTGCCATACCTGCCTGCTCGAGGAGGAGCTTCCCCAAAAAGCCGCAGGTGAACGGGACGCCGATCAGGCCGAGGACGAAGATGACAAAGGCGATCCCGAGAAGGGGGTGCCGGGCCCCAATACCCCTCATCCCCTCCACCTCAGTTGTGCCGGCTTCCCACGAAAAGGCATCCGCGGCCATGAACGCGCCGCCTTTCATGATGCTGTAGGCGATTGTGTAATACAGCCCTGCCGTGAACGCAAAGGGAAAGTCGTACACAAGGCCCATGCCGAAGCCGAGAAGGATGTATCCCATCTGCGCCACGCTCGAATACGCGAGGATATACCGGAGATCCTTCTGGTTAAGGGCAAGGAGGTTGCCGGCCGTCATGGTGACGAGGGCAAAGAACGTGACAATGAGCCCGAGAACGAAAATGGTCCCGTTGCCGGAAGGTAGCGCTGTCAGGGAGAGGAAGAGGGCGACGAGCACCCCGGTCTTTGTGGCCCCGACCATGATTGCCGTAACGCCGGGCGGCGCGAGCGCATAGGCATCCGGCAGCCACGAATGCAGCGGGACGATGGCGAGCTTGACGCCATACCCGAGAAGGATGAGGACTGCCGCAAGCAGGATTACGACAGGGCTTGTCCCCGACAGGGCTCCGGGAAGACTGGAGAGGTCCGTTGTCTTTCCGGCAAGGAACAGGACCGAGACCCCGAGAAGGGCGGTCAGGGTCCCGGAAACCCCCTGGACGAGGTATTTCATTGCGGCAGGGACCGCGTTCTTGTCCTCCCGGTACCGGTAAGCAACGAGGGCGTAGATCGGGAGAGCAGAGAGCTCGACCATGACAAAGATAGTGAAGAGGTCGGTCGCAAAACCGACCGCTGTGGCACCGGCAAGGGCAAAGAGGCAGAGCGGGTAATAGAACCGCACCGGCCCGTCCGGGTCGAGGTTCCCCTGCGAAGCGAACGCAGCAAGCCCCCCGAGACCGGTCACAAGGAGCCCGCAGGTCAGGCCGAGATACGGTGTACCCGGGGATGGCGGACTTTCGAGAATGGTGAGGAGAAGATACAGGAACGCTGCAGCGAGCCAGAGGGCCGTGAGCGTGCCGCTCCACCGCCGGTAGCCGGGAGGGATCCGGCTGATCACAACGTAGAGAACGATGCCTCCGAGAGCGATATAGAGCGGCACAAGCGTGCCGGGATCTAAAGCGATCATATACCAACCCCCACGAGAATGATGCCGATGAGGGCTACAACGACTGCGAAGAAGACAGTCATGTCATGGTTCACATCCCGGTTCTCCCATGCCATGGCTGCCTTTCCTGCAGTAAAGAGGAGGAGTGCCGCTGCAGTCGCCACCTCATATATCAGGACGAAGGCATCGCGGAGCCGGCCGGCAAACGCGACAAGCCCGCGGCCTGCGGCGTAATAGACAACATCCACGTCCTTCAGCCGGGTGTCGTGCGGCCGGAGCAGGGTCCTGCCGGTGGTAAAGAAGAAGACCACTGCAGCGCCCAGGACAATGACTGCACTGATCACGTGGGCCGGGTCATAGGCAGCATAGGTTACGGGATAGGGAAGGAGGGCATACAGGGTTGCCGGGTAGATGCCGATGATGACACAGAGGGCTGCGGCGCCGAGCATGGCAGCCTGCATCAGCAGCGGGGGATCGGATACCTGCGAGTCCCCGTCCCGGAGGAACGCGAAATAGCCCAGCTTCAGGAATGACAGGAATGTGCCGAAAGAGGCGATCTCAAGGAGAATCCAGAGCCAGATGCTGGTATGCTCCGCCGCGGCGAGGACCATGCCCTTGGAGACAAAGCCATTGAAAAACGGTACACCGGCAATGGAGAATGCGGCAACCCAGTACGCAAGGGCAGTCACGGGCATCTTCTTCTGCAGCCCCCCGACCCGGCTCAGCAGGTTCTCGCCGGTCTTCCAGATGACGACACCGATAGCCATGAAGAGGAGGGCCTTGTACAGGATGTGGTTGAAGACATGCGCCATCCCGCCGTCAAGGCCGAGCTGCCCGGTGGCACTTGCAGCTCCCAGCCAGCCAAGGATCCCGACGCCGGCAACCATGTAACCGACCTGCGAGACGATGTGGTATGAGAGGAGCCGGCGCATGTCATTCTGGAAGACGGCAAACACCACGCCGTAGACGGCCATCAGGGCACCCATGAAGGCAATGTATTCCGTGCCGGGCTGGGCACGGGCAAGAAGATAGACGGCAGCCTTGGTGGTGTACACGGAGAGGAAGACGCTGGCGGCTATATGCGCCCGCGGGTAGGCATCCGGCAGCCAGGTATGAAGCGGGATGATCGCGAGGTTCACGCCGATCCCGAGCACGATGAGCACCGAGGCCCAGAGCTGGTACGTGGCATCGGGGATGCCGGCAAGGGGCCCGACGATGGGAGAACCTGCGCCAATGAAGAGCAGGGCAATACCGGCTCCAAGCAGCGTGCCCCCGAGTCCGTGAAAGAGAAGGTAGCGGTACCCTGCACCAATGGCCCCGCCGGCCTCCTGCCAGATGAGAAACGTCGAGGTGACTGCCATGACCTCCCAGAAGAAGAGGAGCGTGATCCAGTCACCGGCAAAGACCACACCCATCGACGCTCCCGCGTAGAGGAGGGCATAGAGATGGAGGCGGGCCGGGGCGAATGCCGCAGCATACAAAATCGCAAGGAAGGTGATGATGGCAAAGATCACGCCGGTGAGGTACGAGAGGCTGTCCACCCGGAGCAGGGTGAGGGTATATCCCATGAAGGGAAGGTTCCACTGCATGACACCGCCGGCAACGGGACCGGAGAAATACCCCCCGGGCAACAGGAGGACTGCGGCAAGGCCAAGGGCCCCGGTGATGATGAGGATAGCCTGGCGTGCACGACCGGTTGCGAGAAGGGCGAGC
>Ga0302250_1002736_pt1 | contig 10345 bp, 6 predicted proteins | sample AAG_RA_Asp_MG_FD_193536 | JGI IMG/M metagenome (GOLD analysis project Ga0302250, IMG submission 193536) | Enriched activated sludge microbial communities from anaerobic digester in WTTP, New Holstein, Wisconsin, United States - AAG_RA_Asp | ecosystem: Engineered > Bioreactor > Anaerobic >... | reverse complement strand
CGTCCACCGCCACCGCGCTGTTGTACAGGCAACCCGAGGGATCCCGTTCCAGCACCCCGGCCACCAGGGCGCAACGGAACCGGCGGGCCCAGTCGATCAGCGCAACGGTGGTCGGCCCCTCGGGGATCCCCTCCGCCGCCTGGTCCGCCTGCCTCCGGTCCGGGAAGAGATACCCCGACGCGAACAGTTCCGGGAGCACCCAGAGGTCCGCGGTGGGAGCCCCTCTCAGCAGGCCCTCCGCCTCCCGGAGATTCCGTTCCCGCTGCAGGCGCACCGGACTGGTCTGTAGGAAGCCGACCCGCATCGCCGATCCGTCCTGGCGGTGCCAGCAGACGATAGCACATCCCCCGGCCGGATCGACCTCTACCTGGCCAGAATCCGGCGTCGGAAGCCCTGGAGGGCCCGGGAAAGCCTTCCTGTTGGGGCCTGGATCGGGAACCCCGGGGCGGTTGACGGCCCCGGCGGGCTCCTGCATCATGGGTGCCATGGGTCCGGATTCACCAGCCGTCCCCCCCCCGGCGCGTCCCGTCCGGGTGGTCACCGCGACGAGCCTCTTCGACGGCCACGACGCGGCCATCCAGCTGGTTCGGCGCCTGCTCCAGTCCTCCGGGGCCGAGGTGATCCACCTGGGCCACGACCGGTCCGCCGAAGAGGTCGCCGAGGCGGCCCTCCAGGAGGACGCCGACGCGGTGGCCGTCTCGTCCTACCAGGGCGGCCACATGGAGTTCTTCCCGTTCCTGGTCCGGTGCCTCCGGGACCTGGGGGCTTCCCACGTGAAGGTCTTCGCCGGCGGCGGGGGCACCATCACCGCGGAGGAGGCCCGGGAACTGGTCCGCCAGGGGGTCGCCGCGGTCTACTCCGTGGAGGACGGGCGCCGCCTGGGTCCCCGGGGCATGATCGAGGACCTGCTCGGACGGTGCCAGCCCCTGGTGGACCGCCGGGACCTCCCGCTGTCCCCGCTTCCCGACGCGGCCGATCCCGGGAGCGTGGCCCGGGCGATCTCCTGCATCGAGCACCTGCACGAGGCGAGGGACCCCCGACTGGACTCCGTGCGGCAAACGATCCAGGAAACCCCCGGGCCCCGGCCTCCCGTGCTGGGCCTGACGGGCACCGGGGGCGCCGGCAAGTCGTCGCTGCTGGACGAACTGCTGATCCGGCTCGGACACCATTTCCCGGACCGGCAGGTCGCCGTGCTGGCGGTGGATCCCAGCCGGCGACGGTCCGGTGGCGCCCTGCTGGGCGACCGGCTGCGTTTCACCACGGCGCGCCTGCCCCGGGTCTTCGTCCGCTCCCTGGCCACCCGCCGGGCCCACCTGGCCACCGCCGAGGAGGTGCCGGACCTCCTCCGGGTGCTCCAGGCGGCCCGCTACGACCTGGTGGTGCTGGAGACCGCCGGCATCGGCCAGGGATCTTCGGAGGTGGTGGACCTCTGCGACCTGTCGCTCTACGTGATGACCCCCGACTTCGGGGCGCCCTCGCAACTGGAAAAGATCGACATGCTGGACCTGGCGGACCTGGTGGCGCTGAACAAGGCCGACCACCGGGGGGCCCGGGACGCCCTCCGGGAGGTGCGCCGGCAGGTCCGGCGGAACCGGGAGGCCTTCGATCTCCCCGAGGAGGCCCTGCCGGTCTTCGCCACCCAGGCGAGCCGCTTCGGGGACGACGGGGTGGACGCCCTCTTCGGGGCCCTCTGCGACCTCCTCCAGCAGAGGACCGGCCGGGACTGGTCCCCGGGGGCCCCTCCCCCGAAACCGGTCTTCGTCCCCGTCGGCGTGCCTCCGGAACGCGAACGCTACCTGTCGGAGATCGCCGCCACCTGTCGCCGATGGCGATCCGTCGTCGAGGAACAGGCCGCCCAGGCCGCCCGGGCCGACGGCATCCGCCGGGCCCTCCGGGACCTGGGCCAGGACCCCGATGGCCCCGACGACGACTCCGCCCCGGCGGACCCGGCGATCCGGACGCTCCGGCAGCGCTACCACGAGGCGATGTCCCGCCTGCGGCCCGACCTCCGGCAGTCCCTCGAGGACTTCGACCAGGAGTCCCGGCGCTACCGGCAGGACGAGGTCGCCTACCGGGTCCGGGACCAGGAGGTCCGGGTGCCTGCCACCTCCCGGACCCTCTCGGGCACCGTGATCCCCAAGGTGGTCTGGCCCCGGACGAGGGACTGGGGAGAGCGGGTGCGGTTTTTGGGCCTCGTGAACGTCCCGGGCCGGTTCCCGTTCACCCAGGGAGCCTTCCCCTTCCAGCGGACCTCCGAGAACCCCACCCGGATGTTCGCCGGGGAAGGGATCGCCGAGCGGACCAACCGCCGCTTCCACTTCCTGAGCCGGGGCCAGCCGGCGGTGCGCCTGTCCACGGCCTTCGACAGCCCGACCCTCTACGGGGAGGACCCCGATCCCCGGCCGGACATCCTGGGCAAGGTGGGCAACTCGGGAGTCTCCGTCGCGACGCCCGACGACGCCCGGCGCCTCTACTCGGGATTCGACCTCCTGGCGCCGACGACCAGCGTGTCGATGACCATCAACGGACCGGCGCCGATGATGCTGGCCTTCTTCTTCCGCGCCGCCATCGATCAGGCCGTCGAGCGGCACCTCCGGGACCGGGGCCGCCTGGAGGAGGCCCGGCAGGCGGCACGCCGCCGCTTCGGAGACGATCCCCCGGGCTACCGGGGGGACCTCCCCGAGGGCCACGACGGATCGGGCCTCGCCCTGCTGGGCACCCGGGCCGAGGACCTGCTGGAACCGGCCGAACTGGCCGAGATCCGTTCCCGGGTGATCCGCCGGGTCCGGGGGACGGTCCAGGCGGACATCCTGAAGGAGGACCAGGCCCAGAACACCTGCATCTTCCGCACCGACTTCGCCCTGCGCCTGATGGGGGACATCCAGCAGTTCTTCCTCCGGGAGCAGGTCCGGAACTTCTACTCCGTCAGCATCAGCGGCTACCACATCGCCGAGGCCGGGGCGAACCCCGTCACCCAGCTGGCCTTCACGCTGGCCAACGGCTTCACCTACCTGGAGGCCTGGAGGGCCCGGGGCATGGCCGTGGACGACTTCGCGCCCAACCTGTCGTTCTTCTTCAGCAACGGCATGGAGGCCGAGTACGCCGTGATCGGTCGGGTCGCCCGGCGGATCTGGGCGGTGGCCCTCCGGGACCTCTACGGCGCCGGGGAACGGGCCCAGCAGCTGAAGTACCACATCCAGACCTCGGGGCGATCGCTCCATGCCCAGGAGGCGGCCTTCAACGACATCCGAACGACCCTCCAGGCGCTGTACGCGGTCTTCGACAACTGCCAGAGCCTCCACACGAACGCCTACGACGAGGCGGTCACCACCCCGACCGAGGAGTCGGTCCGCAGGGCCCTGGCGATCCAGTGGATCCTCCAGAAGGAGTTCGGTGCCGGGCGCAACGAGAACCCCTGGCAGGGATCGGACTTCGTGGAGTGGCTGACGGACCAGGTCGAGGAGGCCGTGCTCCAGGAATTCGACCGGCTCTCGGAACGGGGCGGCGTGCTCGGTGCGATGGAGACCCGGTACCAGCGCAACCGCATCCAGGACGAAAGCCTGGAATACGAGGAACGGAAGCACTCGGGCGAACTGCCCATCGTGGGCGTCAACACCTTCGTGGACCCCCGGGGCGACGGATCGGTCCCGGCCGTCCCGGCGCTGGTCCGGGCCTCCCCCGGGGAGCAGCGGGCCCAGGTGGACCAGGTGCGACGGTTCCAGCGGGCCTGGGCCCCCGAGGCCACCGCGGCCCTGGACCGGCTCCGACAGGACGCCCTGGCGGGCCGCAACCTCTTCGACGCCCTGATGGAAGCCGCCGGTTGCTGCACGCTGGGCCAGATGACCCAGGCTCTCTACCAGGCAGGGGGACGCTACCGGCGCAACCTGTGACGCCCGTCTCCCGGGAGGTGCCGCCATGCAGGAGGTCGGATCGTTCCTGTGGACCGTGCTGGGAAGGACGGCCGTCCAGCTGCTGCTGCTCCTCGGCCCGGCCATCGCCATCGGGATCGCCATGCACGCCCTGGCCGTGTTCACGGCACGCCACGCCGTGCGGGTGGTGGGCCGGAAGGTCTGGCACTACGGGTTCGCGATGCTCGGGACGCTGGTCCACGAACTGGGCCACGCGATGCTGTGCCCCCTCTTTGGCCACCGCATCACCCGCTTCCAGCCCTTCACCACCGACCCCTCCGCCCCGGTCCAAGGATCCGTGGAACACGCCTACAACCCGGCGAACCCCTGGGCCCAGGCCGGCAACTTCTTCATCGCCGTGGGCCCCCTGCTGTCGGGGTCCGCGGCGATCTACCTGCTGGCCCGGATGCTGCTGCCGTCGGCCTCCTTCGAGGCCCTTCCCCAGATCGACCCCTCCCAGGGGCAGGGGCTGGGCGGGTCCCTGCTGGCCCTGGCCCGACAGGCGCTCGCCGTGGTGCTGGGCACCCTGTCCTCCCTGTTCCGGTTGGACCACCTGGGCCGCTGGACCTTCTGGCTGTTCCTGTTCCTGTCCTTCAGCATCTCCACCGGGGTGCACCTCAGCACCGCCGATCTCCGGGGCGCCTGGAAGGGGCTCCTGGTGCTGGTCCTGGCGCTGCTGCTGCTGAACCTGCTGCTGGGACTCTTCCTGGACCCGACGGCGCAGGTGGTGGGCCTGCTGGGACCGGGCCTGGGCGTGCTGCTGGGGGTGATGGTCTTCGCCCTGACGCTGCTGGCCCTTGCGGCCCTGTGGTTCCGGGCCCTCTCGGGCCTGAGGGACCTGCTGGTGCGCCCCTCCGGGAAGGAATCGGCGTAGCATCGATCCCGCACCGCAACGTCTCCGGGGCCGGCCGGGAGGCCGGCCGCCCCGCTCCCGCCCGGGTCAGGCCACCGCGGCCTTCCGCTTCTCGACGCCCGCCAGGATCCGCTCGATGGTCTCGACCAGTCGGTCGAACTTCACCGGTTTCTCCAGCAGGGCGTCGGCGGGCCACTCGTTTCCCAGCACGAACTGGAAGGCGTCCATCCGGTCGGACAGGTGTTCCTGGAAGGACGACAGGATGATCACCGGCAGGCCCTTCCACTCGGCGTCCTCCCGCAACCGGTAGGCCAGCTGGAACCCCTCGGTGTCGTGGTCCATCATGACGTCCAGCACCAGCAGGTCCGGCCGAAAGTCCCGGATCTTCGCGATCCCCTCGGTTCCGTTCCGCGCCCCCTCGGCGTCGAAGCCCCGGGCCCGCAGCAGGGCCGTGGTGGACTGCACCAGGTCCTCGTCGTCGTCGATCACCAGGATCCGTCTCCGGTTGGCCATGGCTCCCTCCTCGTCGGGCATCGCCCGATCTTCCGCACCCCGCCGTCCGCGCCCGCATCCGGCGGCCCTTCAACTGTGAATAGTTTCACAGCATGGGGCAAAAAAAGGGATTTCCCGGGACCCCTCATTCCCTCTCCCGGCTCAGGAACGACAGCATCTCCAGTTTGGCCGAGATGTCGACGTCCTCGACGTGCACTCCCTCCGGCGCGACGATGCGCCGCGGGACGAAGTTCAGGATCGATCGGACCCCCGCCCGGACCAGCCGGTCCACCACGTCCTCGACGCCGACCGGACCGCAGGCCAGCACCGCGATGCGCGCCCCGTGGGACGGCAGGACCGCCTCGATCTCCTCGACGGCATGGCAGCGGCGTCCCGCGTACACCCGCCCCGCCTTCTCCGGGTCGTTGTCGAACACCACCCCGATCCGGAACCCCCGGTCCTCGAAGCCCCGGTAGGTCAGCAGCGTCCGTCCCAGGTTGCCGAGCCCCACGAGGGCGACGGCCTGGGGCCGGTCGGTGCCCAGCAGGCGTCCGATGGTCAAGGACAGGTCGTGCACCTCGTACCCGCGACTGACGGACCCGAACGAACCGAAGATGGACAGGTCCCGGCGCAACTGGGCGGGGTGGACCCCGGCCAGGGCGGCCAGCCGGTGCGAGAAGACGGTCTCCACGCCCTCGGCCTGCAGGGCGGCCAGCACCTTCCGGTAGATCGTCAGGCGCTCGATGGTCTGCCGCGGCACGCGGGTCGTCGATCGCGCCTTGTCCGACCGGGGGGCCATTCCCTCCTCCGATCCCGGCTCCCGCCGGGCCATCCAGGCTGTTACTACTTTCACACCAGGCATGCTGTCAAGAGGGATTTTGCGTCCACTGAATTTTCCACCTTGACAGACGGCGGGTTTGAATGCATGCTTGCTGCTGGCTGTGAAATAGTTCACAGTCAGCGTGAAGCGACGGGAGGCCAGGGTGGAAAGCCGAATCGACGAGATCCTGGGACGTCATCCCAAGGCCGGGCGGGACGCGCTGATCCCGATCCTGCAGGAGATCCAGGAGGCGGAGGGCTACCTGTCGCGCGAGGCGATCCGGCGGGTCGCCCGCCACCTCTCCCTTCCGCCCAGCAAGGTGTTCGGGGTCGCGACGTTCTACAACCAGTTCCGCTTCCAGCGGCGCGGCACCTACCACGTCCAGGTCTGCCGGGGGACCGCCTGCCACGTCCGCGGATCGGCCGCGGTGCTGGACGCCCTCCGGCGGGCCCTGAAGATCGACCCCGGGGAGACCACCCGGGACGGGATGTTCAGCCTGGAGGTCGTCGCCTGCATTGGCGCCTGCGGGCTGGCGCCCGTCATCGCGATCAACGGGGAATTCCACGCGGGCGTCACCCCCGACAAGGTCAACGCCATCCTGAATTCCTGCAAGCGGAGGACCGCGGCATGAACACCCATCGAGACCCCTTTCGGCCCGAGGATCTGCCCCGGGCGGAACTCCTGGCCCTTCTGGCCGGCGGCGGACCGGGCCCCGGGGACCCCGGGCGGCAGCGCCTCGAGGACGCGATGCGGTGCCTTCGTCGCGAAGACGTCCCGCGGCCGACGATCTTCGTCGGGACGGGAACCTGCGGCCTGGGCGCCGGGGCGGGACGGACGCTGGAGCGGCTGCGGGCCCTGCTGGGCGAGCAGGCCATCGATGCCGACGTGGTCGAGGTGGGCTGCATCGGCCTGTGCTCCTTCGAGCCGATGGTGGACGTCCAGCTCCCCGGCCGCCCCCGGCTGTCCTTCGGCAAGGTGGGCCCCAGGGACGTCGAGGCGGTGGTCCTGGGCGCCCTGGCCGGGCAGGTCGCCGCGGACCGCGTGCTGTACCAGTTCCGCGGCGACGGCCTCGACCCCTGGGAAGGCGTGATGTTCCAGGACGAGCACCCGTTCTTCGCCCCCCAGAAGCGGTGGGTCCTGAAGAACTGCGGCATCATCGACCCCTCCCGCATCGACGAGTACCTGGCCCGTGGGGGATACGCGGCCTTCGCCCGCATGATTCGGAGCCTCACGCCCCCCGAGCTCTGCGACCTGGTCGAACGGTCGGGCCTCCGCGGGCGGGGCGGAGGGGGCTTCCCGACGGGCACCAAGTGGAAGGCCGCGCTGCAGTCCCAGGGCGACCGGAAGTACCTGGTGTGCAACGCCGACGAGGGCGACCCCGGGGCGTTCATGGACCGCGCCGTCGTCGAGGGCGACCCCCACCGGCTGCTGGAGGGCATGGCGATCGCCGCCTACGCCATCGGGGCATCGAAGGCCTACGTCTACATCCGGGCCGAGTACCCCCTGGCGGTGGCGCGGCTGCACGAGGCGATCCGCCAGGCCAGGTCCTGGGGCTTCCTGGGCCGGGACATCCTGGGGAGCGGCGTGGACCTGGAGATCGCCGTCAAGCAGGGCGCCGGGGCCTTCGTCTGCGGCGAGGAGACCGCCCTGCTGCACAGCATCGAGGGGCGCCGGGGCATGCCGCGGCCGCGGCCCCCGTACCCGGCCGTGTCCGGCCTGTGGGGAAAGCCGACGGTGATCAACAACGTCGAGACCCTGGCCAACCTGCCCGGACTGCTGGACCTCGGGGCCGAGGGATTCGCGGCCGTCGGCACCCCGGGCAGCAAGGGCACCAAGGTCTTCGCGCTGTCGGGCAAGGTGGTCCGCACGGGCCTGGTGGAGGTCCCGATGGGCACGACGCTGCGGCAGATCGTGTTCGACGTGGGAGGGGGGATCCCCGACGGACGGGCCTTCAAGGCGGTCCAGATCGGAGGCCCCTCGGGAGGCTGCATCCCCGACTCCGAGATGGACACGGAGATCGACTACGAGTCGCTGAAGAAGGTCGGCGCGATGATGGGGTCCGGCGGCCTGGTCGTGATGGACGAGACCACCTGCATGGTGGACCTGGCCAAGTACTTCATGGACTTCATCCAGCGGGAATCCTGCGGGAAATGCATCCCCTGCCGGGAGGGCACCCGGCGCATGCTGGAGATCCTGCAACGGATCACCCGCAGCCGGCGCGACGAGAAGGAACACGAGGCGCTGGCCCGCTTCCAGGGGGTCATGTACCTGGAGCGGCTGGCGGGGGTCATCCAGGACACGTCGCTCTGCGGGCTGGGCCAGTCGGCGCCGAACCCGGTCCTGTCCACCCTGCGATGGTTCCGGGAGGAGTACGAGGAGCACGTGTTCGAGCGGAAGTGCCGGGCGGGGGCGTGCACCGGGATGCTGACCTTCTCCATCGACCCCGAGACCTGCAACGGCTGCGGGCTCTGCGCCCGGTCCTGTCCGGCGGGAGCGATCCTGGGCGCGCCCCGGTCGCCGCACTACATCGTGCCGGACAAGTGCATCGCCTGCGGCCAGTGCCGGACCGAGTGCCGGCACCACGCGGTGAAGGTGGCATGACGTCGGTGCCGGCGGGCGGACCCCGATCCGCCCGGAGCGGCACCGAAGGGAGGTTCCAGATGACCATCACGGTCAACGACAGGGAGATCGAGGCGAAGCCCGGCGAGATGCTGCTGGCCGCCATGCAGCGTGCCGGCATCCGGGTCCCCACCCTCTGCGCGATGGAGGGCCTGCTGCCCACCGGCGCCTGCCGGATGTGCGTGGTGGAGGTCGAGGGGATGCGCGGCCTGGTGCCGTCCTGCGCCTTCCCGGTCCGCGAGGGCATGAAGGTGCAGACGCACTCCCAGCGGGCGGTCCGGGCACGCAAGACCATCGTCGAACTGCTGCTGGCGAACCACCCGGACGACTGCCTCTACTGCAGCCGCAACGGCAACTGCCGGCTCCAGGACCTCGCCGGCGAACTGGGCGTCCGGCAGCGCCGCTACCAGGGGGATCGCCTGCGGCAGCGGCTGGACATGTCCTCTCCGTCCATCGTGCGCGACCCGGAGAAGTGCATCCTGTGCGGCAAGTGCGTGCGCGTGTGCGAGGAGATCCAGTCGGTCGCGGCCATCGACTTCGTCGGGCGGGGATCGAGGACGCAGGTGGCCCCGGCCTTCCATGCGGGCCTGAACGTGTCCTCCTGCGTGGACTGCGGCCAGTGCATCCTGGCGTGTCCCACCGGGGCCCTGGCCGAGCAGAGCCACTTCAAGGACGTGTTCGACGCCATCCGGGACCCCGGGAAGGTGGTCGTGGTGCAGCACGCGCCGGCGGTGTCGGTGACCATCGGGGAGATGTTCGGGACGCGACCCGGGGTGGACGTCGCGGGAGTGCTGAACGCGGCATTGCGCCGCCTGGGCTTCGACTACGTGTTCGACACCTCGTTCGCGGCCGACCTGACCGTCCTGGAGGAGGCGAACGAACTGGTCCACCGGATCCGGGACGGCGGCGCTCTGCCGCTGGTGACCTCGTGCTGCCCGGCATGGGTGGACTTCGCCGAGCAGGAGTTCCCGGACCTGCTGCCGCACCTGTCGTCCTGCAAGAGCCCCCAGCAGATGCTGGGCGCGGTGCTGAAGTCCTGCTTCGCGAAGCGGCTGAACGTGGCCCCCGGGGACCTGTTCGTGGTGTCGGTGATGCCGTGCACGGCCAAGAAGTTCGAGGCGTCCTCCCCCGAACGCCGCCATGGCGGCCTGCCGGACGTGGACGCCGTGCTGACCACCCGGGAACTGGCCCGCATCATCCGGATGCGGGGCCTGGACCTGCGGGACATGGCGGCGGAACCGCCGGACACCCCCTTCGGCGAGCGATCCTCGGCGGGGAAGATGTTCGGCGCGTCGGGCGGCGTGCTGGAGGCGGCCCTCCGGACCGCGCACTTCCTGCTGACGGGGAATGAGATGGAGGCGTCGAAGGCGAGGGAGATCCGCGGCCTGCAGGGCGTCAAGGAGGCCCGCGTCCGGATCGGCGGGACGAGCCTGGGCGTGGCCGCCGTGTCGGGACTCGGGAACGCCCGGCGGCTGATGCAGGAGGTGCGGGAGGGCCGGCGGGACCTGGCCATGATCGAGGTGATGGCCTGTCCAGGGGGCTGCGTGAACGGCGGCGGCCAGCCCATCGGCGCGGACCTCGAGGCGGTGCGGGCCCGCATGAAGGCGCTCTACGACATCGACCGCGACTCGAGCCTCCGGGCCTCCCACGCCA
>Ga0302250_1002733_pt1 | contig 10360 bp, 8 predicted proteins | sample AAG_RA_Asp_MG_FD_193536 | JGI IMG/M metagenome (GOLD analysis project Ga0302250, IMG submission 193536) | Enriched activated sludge microbial communities from anaerobic digester in WTTP, New Holstein, Wisconsin, United States - AAG_RA_Asp | ecosystem: Engineered > Bioreactor > Anaerobic >... | reverse complement strand
GGCGCGCGCACTGCGGAGGCACAAGAGCTAGTTCTGGCCTCTGTATCATAGCGCAACGCCGCCGCAGTGGCATTGGCGGATAGTTGCGCGATTGTTGCGGTTTCGTTAGAGGAGAGGGGGGCTAGTAGTTCGTCAACGTTCATTTGACTAAACGGTCGAGATCGGTTATCCTTGAGCACAGCAACTCGCTGGAACTTGGCAAGTGCTCAAGGAGCTGAAAAGTGCGCAAGCGATACATTGTCACGCTGACCGAAGAAGAACGGACTATGCTGCTGAACCTGATCTCCGCCGGCAAAGCCGCCGCCCGCAAGTTGACGCACGCGCGCATCTTGCTGAAAGCCGATTGCGCAGGTGGTCGGGAGGGTTGGACCGACGCCGCGATCAGTGCCGCCCTGGATGTGAGCCCGTCTACCATCGCGCGTGTGCGGGAGCTCTTCGTGGAAGAGGGGCTGGAAGCGGCCTTGAACCGCCAAAAACCGCGCCGCCAGTACCTGCGCAAGTTGGATGGTGAGCAAGAAGCCCACCTGATTGCGTTGTCCTGCAGTACGGCGCCCGAAGGCCACGACCGCTGGACGCTGCGGCTGTTGGCCGACCGGATGGTCAAGCTGGAGTACGTGGACAGTGTCTCGCATGAAACGGTTCGGCAGGTGTTAAAAAAAACACGCTCAAGCCGTGGCTGAAGGAGGAATGGTGCATTCCGCCGGAAGCCAATGCCGAGTTTGTCTGCGGCATGGAAGACACTTTGGAATTGTACACCGCGGCGGAAGACCCGCGCTATCCGCTGGTGTGTATGGACGAAACGCCCAAGCAGTTGGTGGGCGAGACCCGGACGCCGCTGCCGGCGCAACCGGGCCAGGTCGAGCGCTACGATTACGAGTATCAGCGCAACGGGGTGGCGAACCTGTTCTTGGCCTTCGCGCCCCTGTTGGGCTGGCGCCACATTGAGGTCACCGCGCACCGCACCCGGGTGGATTGGGCCTATTTTATGCGCGACCTGGTGGACATCCATTTTCGGGACGCCGAGTACATTCGGGTGGTGCTGGACAACCTGAACATCCACATTCGCGCCGCCCTGTACGAAGCGTTTGCGCCGGACGAAGCACGACGCATTTTGCGCCGGCTGGAGTTGCACTACACGCCCAAGCACGGCAGTTGGTTGAACATGGCCGAGATCGAACTGAGTGTGTTGAGCCGGCAGTGTCTGGATCGGCGGATTCCGGATCACGAGACCCTCCAACGCGAAGTGGCGGCGTGGGAAACCGAACGCAATGCCAAAGGGTCCTCCATCAACTGGCGCTTCACAACCAGCGATGCGCGGATCAAGTTGAAGCGCCTCTATCCATCAATTGAGTCTTGACGCACTACTAGTTACCCTTGCAGGGTGTACCCGACGCCGCGCACCGTGCGGATGAGGCCGGTGCGTCCGGAGGCGTCGACGATCTTGGCCCGCAGCCGGTGGATGTGGAAGCGGATCAGCTCGCGGGCCTCCCACGGTTCGGCCGGGTAGCCCAGGGCAGTTTCCACGAGTTCCTGGGCCGGAACGACGCGCGGGGCTTCTTGGGCCAGGTGGGCCAGCAGGTTGAACTCGGTGGGGCTCAGGTCGAGGGTATGCCCGTCGACGATCGCCAGGTGGCGGTCGCGGTCCACCTCCAGGCCGACGCGCCGCACGCCCTCCGGGGCGTCCGGGGCCGGCCGGCCGGCCGCGTCCGGTCCCTGCCGCTTCAGGAGGGCGCCGCGCACGCTCGCCAGCAGGTCCTCGGTACGGCAGGGCTTGAACAGGTAGTCGTGGGCGCCCTGGCGCAGCGCCTCCACGGCGGTATCCAGCGTGGCGTGGGCCGTGAGGATGATGGCCACCGTGTGCGGCGACTGCTCCCGCAGCACCGCCAGTACCTCGATGCCGCCGATCCCCTTGAGCTTGAGGTCGATCAGCGCCAGGTCGAACGCCTGCCGCGCGACCTCGGCCACCGCCGCCTCGCCGCTGTCCACCGCCGTCACCGCGTACCCGGCGCGCTGCAGGATCGCCCGCAAGGGCTGGAGTACCCCGGGCTCATCGTCGACAACCAGGATGGTGGGGGGATTGTCCATCACGCCTCCTTCGCCGGAACCGGTATTCTGTAGCGGATCTCAGGACGCATCGGCCGGCAGCAGGATGGTAAAGGTGCTGCCGCTGCCTGGCACGCTGGCGACCTCGATCAGGCCGCCCAGCGATTGGATGATGCCGTAGCTGATCGACAGACCCAGCCCCGAGCCCCCCTCCTTGGTGGTGAAAAAGGGCTCAAAGAGGTGCGCCTGGACCTCGGGCGACATGCCGCTGCCGGTGTCCTGAAAGGCGATGCGCACGGTGCGCAGCCCGATGTGGTCCTGGTCCATCGTCGTCTCGTTCATCGCCGTGCTGACCGTCAGTTTGCCGCCTTCCGGCATGGCGTCGATGGCGTTCAGCACCAGGTTCAAAAAGACCTGCTTCAGGCGATCGACGTTGCTCCGGATCGGGACCAGCCCGGGAGCATAGGCCCGCTCCACCTCGATGCGGTTGTGTTCCAGCTGCTTGCGGCCCAGGTCCAACACGGCGTCGATCACCGTGTGCACGTCGGTGAGCTGCCGGCCCTCAGCGGCGGGGCGGTAGAAATCGCGCATCCGGCGCACGATCGCCGAGATGCGCTCCACCTCGGTGTGGATCGTGGCCAGGTACTCGACCGTGCTGATATCGTGGGGCGTCTGGGTCACGTCCTCTTCCACCAGGGAGAGGCAGAACTGGATCGCCTGGAGCGGGTTGTTGATCTCGTGCGAGATCGAGGCCACCAGCCGGCCCAGGGCCGACATCTTTTCGGCGTGGACCAGCTGCGCCTGGGCCTGTTCCCGCTCCTGGAGAAGGTTCTTGATCTCGTTGTAGAGACGGGCATTGACCAGGGCGATCGTCATCATCGAGGCGATGCCCTGCAAGGTACGCAGGTGGTCGGCGGTGAAGCCGTCGGCGTGGTCGCTGGCCACCTCCAGCACGCCGATGATCTGCTCGGGGGTATACAGCGGGATGGCCATCAGGCCCCGCGGCGGCCGCTCGCCGTGCTGGTCGAGCGCCGGCGCGAAGCGGGCGTCGGCGCCGGCATTCATGGACAGGACGGGCTGGCGGTGCTGCAGCGCCCAGCCGGCGAATCCCGCGCCCGGTTCGGCTTGCAGGGGTCCTTCCTCGAAGCGGGTCCCGGCCAGGGTCTGGACAAAGCGCAGCTCGCCGGACCACGAGTCGGCCTGCAGCAGCGCGACCTCGGATGCCTGGAAGAGCCGCTGGATACGCGACAGGGCCGCCCGCACGATGGTCGAGAACTCGAGCTGCGAGGTCAGGGAAGCGCCAACCTCGTTCAGCAGCGCCAGCTCGTCAGCGCGCGATTGGGTGGCCGTGTACAGGCGGGCGTTGTCGACCGCCACCGCCACCTGGTCGGCGATCAGGCCCAGGAGGCGCTGCTCCGCTTCACCGTAGGCGTGGGGTCGATACGCCTGGACCACGATCACCCCCACCACCCGTTCGCCGCTGCGCATCGGGACGCCCAGCCACGTCCGCAGCTCCGGGCCGGCCTCCGCGGCGGCCACCAGGAGGGGGTGGGCCGTGCTGACGACGCGGGCGACCAGCTCCTGGCCGAGTACCGGCCGCTGCGGCAGGCTCCCGCTGCCGGACTCGACCGCCAGGCGGATGTCCAGGCCGGCCACGCCCGGCTCGCACAGGGCGACGAAAAAGGCGTCGCTCTGGAAGAGCGTCTGAATCTCCCGGTAGACGGTCTGCAACAGCTCGTCTAGCTGCAGCGTGCTGCTGGCGGCGCGGGCGATGCGGTTGACGACCTCCAGCTGTCCGGCCAGCTGCGACAGCTCCGCCGTACGCTGCTCGACCCGCCGTTCCAGGTCCAGCTGGGTCTGTTGCAGTTCCTCCTGCGAGCGCTGCAGCGCGGTGAGCATCAGGTTGATCTCGTGCGCCAGGTGCGTGATCTCGTCCCGCCCGCTCTCCTCCATGCGCTCTGTCAGGTTCGCGCTGGTGCGCACGCGGCCGACGCTCGAACTGAGATGGGTGGTGCGGGAGATGACCAGGCGGTCCAGGACGATGATGGTCGCCTCGCCAAAGATCAGCCCGATGGCCAGCAGCGAGAGAAAGATATAGTTCATCGCCGACTGGCCGGCGTAGTAGACGTCGCGGGGTAGGACGATGCGCATGATGAGCGCCGGGCGGTCTTGCACGTCAAAGAGCAGGCTGTAGCCGGCGACGGAGTTGGCGCCTGGGGTCTGGACGATCGCGGGCGCGGCCCGCGTGAGGGCCGAACGGACCTCCTGATAGTCCGTGGGCAGCAGGGGGTCGTCGTACGGGCGCACGTCGATGGTAAGTTGGGTGAGCTGCGAAAGGCGGTTGATCTCGGCCGCCCCCAGGAAACGGCCAAAGACCAGGGCGCCGTGGATCGGGCCCTCGTACTGGTTCGTCAGGACCGGCTGAGCGGCCACGAGCAGGGGGCCCTCGGGGAGGACCAGGATGCCCGTGACGCGGCTGTCCGTGGCGGGGAGATCGAGGAGCGGGCTGCCGGGGGCGAGATAGGCAAAAAAGCTCGGGGGAATCTCGGCCGGCCGGCCACTCTGGGGGTCAAACCCCTGGCTGTACAGGACCTGGTCTGGGTAGCGGACAAAGGCCATCACGTTGAGCCGCAGGTTGGCAAAGGCCGTGTTGTCGAGGTTCTCGGCGATGTAGCCCGGATGTCCGCTCTCGATAAAGGCATAGGTCTCGTCCCAGGACGCCCAGTCGTGGAGGGAGCGGTTGAGGTCCACGAGCTCGGTATCGAGAATCCGGAGGGCGCGGTCCACGTCCTGCCGGACGATCCGCTCCTCCAGCCGGGAGAAGCTGTTCATCAGGATCGCCGAGGCAACGAAATAGAGCAGGACCATCAAGATGGCCAGGATGAGGCCGATGATGAGCAGCAGCTTACGGCGCAGACCCATTGGAATCCCTACACGAACGGGCGCGGCCGGCCCGCGACCAGCACACCGGTCACTATAGCACAGGAGCGCTGTGGGGTCAAGCGCCCGCTTGTCCCCTTGCCCTTCTGTGCTATAATTCCCTCCATGGAACCGATGGCCCAGCCAGCCGAGATACGGCGGACGACGCGGATATCGACCCTCGAAGGCGCCTTTGCCCAGGTCCACTTTGGCCTGACATCGTCAGGCAGCATCTTTTTGACCAAGCTCGCCGTGCTGCTCCAGGCCACGCCGCTGCACTTTGGCATCCTGTCGGCGATCGGCCAGCTCTCGCAGGTCTTTCAGTTGCTCGGCGTGGCGCTCACCCGCCGGCTGACCTCGCGCAAGCGGACGGTCATCCGCCTGCTCGCCGTTGGCCGGATCCTGCCGTTGGCCTATATCGCGCTGCCCTTTTTGCTGCCCCCCACCACCGCCCTGGCGGTCTTTTTGGCGGTCTTTTTCCTGAACACCTCCCTCCAGGCGGTCAGCGGCAACCTCTGGGTGGCCTGGATCTCGGACATGATCCCGCTGGCCGGCCGCGGCCGCTTCTTTGCGCGCCGCAACCAGTACCTCCTGGTCGCCGGGCTCCTGGCCGGGTACCTCTCTAGTGCCTTTGTCGACCTCTTCGATCCGCAGCCCGGCGCGGTGATCCAGTCCCTCCGCAGCCTGCTCCCCCCTACTCCCCTGTTCGCCGCCGCGAACCTCCCCTATGCCTTTGCCGTCGTCTTTGGCGTCGGGGTCGCCCTGGGGTTCGTGAGCGTCGCGATCTTGACGCGGCAGCCCGAGCGCCCCAAGCCGGTCGAGACCGCGCCGTTCTGGCGCCTCATCGCCGAGCCGCTGCGGGACGGCAACTTTCGCCGGCTCCTCGTCTATGGCCTGTGGTGGATGCTGGCCATCGGCATCGCCTCCCCCTTCTGGAGCCCGTTCATGATCAAGAAGCTGGGGATGTCGCTGGTCAACATCCAGGTCTATGGCACGATCTCGACCATCGCCTCCCTGCTGGCCCTGCGGCCGTGGGGCACGCTGATCGACCGGTTCGGCAACCGGACGGCCATGCGCCTGGCCGTGGTCCTCGGCGGGCTGAACCCGATCCTGTGGGTTCTGGTCACCCCGCAGCACTATGGGTTGGTCTATTTCGAAGCGGCGACGTCGGGCATCATGTGGTCGGGGGCCGGGATCGTGGCGACGAATTTCGTCCTCGCCATCGCCCCTGACGGGAAGCGGCAGGTCTACTCGGCCGTCTTTGGCGCCTTTTCCGGCCTGGCGATGATGGCGACGATGCTCCTGTCGGGCGCCGCCCTGCCGGAGCAGCCCGTATTCCTGGGCCGCTGGCGGCTGGAGCCCGAACAGCTCCTCTTTGGGCTGGGCGGCCTGGCCCGGTGGAGCACCCAGATCCCGCTCTCGTGGATCCGCGAGGCGCAGGCCCGGCCGGTGCGCGAGGTGCTGGCCTCTGTCGGCGAGCAAGTACGCCGGCGGGTGCGGCGGCCCCCCGTTCCTTGAAGAAGAGAGGAGTCCGCCCCGCAGCCAACAAAAAAAAGCTCTGCGCGAGCCATGGCTCGCGCAGAGCTGACACCTTCCATTTGCTCAGCGGACACACATCCGCGGCCCGCAGTTCCCCAGGGCAGCCAACAGACGCTCCGGGGGATCCAGCTTGCTGACCACCGTATCGGCCAGGCGGGCGGTCGTCGCGGACTTGTCGGTCGGGCCGTCCAGCCCGACAATCAACAGCCCCGGCCGGAGCGCGCGCAGGGCGGGGACGACTTCGCCGGCCGCGAGACCCGGCAGCCGCCAATCCAAGAGCACCATGTCGGGCAGGGCGGCCCGAACCTGCGCCAACAAGCCGGGGACCCCGTCGGCCTCGCCCACGACCTTGAGTCCGGGCTCATGTTCCAGCCGCAGCCGCAGGGCGGAACGGACCGGAGCCTCGTCATCGGCAATCAGAATACGCATTACGTCACCTCGTCGCTCTCATGATGGACCCGGGCCAAGGCCGCGCGCCTTCTTGAGGGCTCAACACCCTGACCATCGTGTCTATGAGTTAGTAGTCGCGACGCGCTCCCACCCCGCACGGCGGGCCCGGCAGGAGGGCGGCCGGACCCTGCAAGTGTCGGAGGCGGCCCCGGCCTCCGGGCGGGGGCCCGGGGCACGGCGGCCCGGCGGGGGCATTCGGGCAGCAGGTTCTGGTAAAAAAAGCGCGGGGCGCATGGTTGTCGGGTGGATCCAGCAGCAACCATGCGCCCCGCGCGGTGATCGGGAGGCCGGGCGGAGCGACGGCTCCGGCGAGGACTCAGGCCGCGGGGTTCTCGATCTCGTTCACGGCCACGGCAGCGTCGATTTCGGTGTACATTACCTTCATAATGCCGGGCAGGTACTTGTCAAAGGTGAGGACATTGGCATAGACCATCTGCTTGATCAGCGCGGTGGTCAGTTCGTCGCCCTCGACGTCGATGCTGGTCTTGTAGCGGACCTCGCCATCGTTAAAGTCCAGCTCAAAGTTGCCAATGATCATGCCATAGTTGGCGCGGGTAAGGAACTCGGCCATGGCCGACCGCCGGTTCTCGGGCGTATTGACGGCGCAGACCGAGTAGAAGACGAAGCGGTACTGCTCCTCACGGGCCTGGGCAAAGCAGTTCCAATTCCCGTTCTTGCCGGAAAAGGCTGTGCGCAGGATCGGCTTGCCTTCGAGCGGGGTAAACGGCCATTCGTCCTCTTTGAAGAACTGGGTGATGATGTCGAGAATGGGGCTCATGCGGGATCCTCCTCTTGTGGAAAACACCATCAATCGTCTAGTTCGTGGGTAACGCCCGTAGCAGAAGCATCATACCACAAACCGTTGTGGTTGGCAAATAGAGATCGTACCCTGCCATGCTTTGCGCAAGCAGATGTCAACCGGCGTATCCTATGGCGCCTCAAAGCATAAAGCTCGGCCGCCCCTCTTGCCCATCCCCGGCCCCTCTGTTCACGCCAGCGCCAGCACAAAGAGCCCCACCCCCAGCGCCGCGGCCGCCCACGGCAGGACACGCACCCACGGCCGGCCGGCAAAGCGCCCCTCCAGCCAGGCGGCGGCCCGCTCCACGCCGGCCGCGGCGAGGATCGCCAGGTAGGGCGCCAGCAGGACCAGGTCCAGAGGATCGCGCGCCCGCGGCAGGAGCAGCGCCAGGTAGAGCAGCACGGGGAAAGAGAAGAGCACGACCTCCGTCCGGCGGAGGCGCGGCAGGATGAAAGCGGCGCCAAGCAAGACGAGCAGCGCCGGCCCCCACCCCAGGCCGGTGCGCAGGAGATAGTTGAGCCCGGTGCCGGCCGAGCCCTGCGGCGGGAAATAGGCCCGCGCCGCCTCGACCAGGCCGGCCGCGAAGCGGTCGGTCTGCGCGAGCGCGGCCGGGCAGCCCAGGAGAAAGCCCCCCGCGGCGGCCGCCACCGCCAGCAGCGCCAGGAGCCGGCGGGACGCCGCGCCCGCTGCTGGCCGGCGCAGGAGCGCCGCCAGCAGCGGCACGCCGACCACCAGGGCGGCCGGGTAGTGGGCCGCCGCCGCCAGGCCGGCACAGGCCCCGGCCGCCAGCGCCCAACCCGCCTGCCCCGTCTCCAGCAGGCGCAGAGCGCACCAGCCGGCCAGGAGGGCGAGCAGCGCGGCCGGCACCTGCGCCGCGACGATGCCGCCCGCGGCAGCGTGCATGGGCAAGAGGGCTAGAAAGAGGGCCGCCAGCAGGCCGGCCCGCCGGCCATAGAGCCGCTCGCCGATCCAAAAGGCCACCAGCGGCGTGCCGGCGCCCAGCAGCGCCACCGCGCCCCGCCCCCACCCGTAGAGGTGTGCAGGGACGAGCTCCGTCGGCCAGGTCCACAGGTTGCCCGAGGCGCCCGTGACGAAGCGGCCGATCGCCGCCGCCAGCTGCACATAGACCAGCAGGCTCGGAAAGCGCAGCGATGCGGGGATATAGTGGCCGCTGCGGATGATGCCCAGCGCCGCTTCGACGAAAAAGACCTCGTCGCTGTCCGCGGCCGGCCGTTCCCGCGGCGCGAGGCCCAGCTGCAGGGTCAGGGCCAGGACAACCACCCCGCCCAGGAGTATCGCGGGCGCCGCGGCGCGCAGGCGGGTGCCGAGATGCTCGCGCCGGTGCAGGCCCCGCAGCCCCAGCCCGACCAGGACCAGGACGAGGCCGGCCGCCACCGGCAGGTAGGCCCCGCCCAGCGCGCTGCGTCCGGCCAGAAGGGCCAGGTAGAGCAGGATGGCGGCCAGGGTGGCGAACCCGCCCAGATGGGTGTCGAGATAGTGAAGCAGGCGATCTCTTGTTCTCTGCACTCTTCCGCTTAGCTCCTCCCCCTGCGGGCGGCAGCAAGGGGCTAATTCCGCGGCGGCGCTCGCCTACCGCGCCAGGACAACGACCTCGGCCAGCAACAGCACCCCGGCCTCCGGGCCGGCCGGCGCCCAGGGCAGCGCCTCGCGCGTCCCCGGGCGCAGGACCTGGAGCTCGAGCCGGTAGGCGCCGGCCGGCAGCGAAGGCGCCAGCGGGAGATCGAGGGCGAGTGGAACCACCTCTCCCGGCACCCAGCCCGTCGGCGGGCAGCTCCCCCCGCAGGGCGCCGCCTCGGCGGTGGAGACGACCTCGCCCGCAGCGCTGCGCAGACGCACTGCCACCAGGTAGTCCTCCGGCAGGGCCGCGTCGGCGCGCATGTACAGGGTCAGGGCCAGCGTCTGCCCCGCCGCCACCGCGCCCTGGGGCTGGACGTAGGCCAGGTCCCCCGCGCCGCGGCGCTGCCCCAGGTCCAGGCCCAGCAACCGCAGGCCCGGGCCGGCCGCGGCCTCCAGGATCTGCTGCGGCAGCGGCTCGGCGGCCGGCACCCGAAATACCGTCAGCCGCGGGCCGGGGAGTTTCGCCGTATGGCCGGGAAAATCGGCCACGCGCTCCAGGCCGCTCAGCAGCGCCAGGTAATAGTCGGGAAAGGTGTCCACGCGGGCAAATTCGGGGCCATAGACCTCGGAGTTGGCAACGATATAGGCGTAGCCGCCGTTGACAAAGGCCGCCAGCGGATAGTTGCTGAGAAAGTCCATCGGCGTAAAGGGATAGACGGCCCGGGCAAAGAGGACGGGGTGCAGCTCGCCGGCCACCTTTTCGCCCGGCGCCACGTGCGCGTCGAGCCAGGCGCGGGCCTGCGCCTGGCTCGTGGGAAGGGCCATGTAGCGGTCGGCGCCCAGGATGCCAAACGCCGGGCCGATCGTCATGCCCCCCAACAGGAGCGGCAGCACGATGCCGGGGCCGAAGCGGGCCAGGTGCGGGCCCTGGCCCGCGCTCCAGCGCCGCGCAACCTCCCCAATCAACCAGCGTACTCCCTCCGCCAGAAAGACGCCCCCCAGGACGGCCAGCCCCGGCAGGGCCGGCAGGAC
>Ga0302250_1002731_pt1 | contig 10362 bp, 8 predicted proteins | sample AAG_RA_Asp_MG_FD_193536 | JGI IMG/M metagenome (GOLD analysis project Ga0302250, IMG submission 193536) | Enriched activated sludge microbial communities from anaerobic digester in WTTP, New Holstein, Wisconsin, United States - AAG_RA_Asp | ecosystem: Engineered > Bioreactor > Anaerobic >... | reverse complement strand
GGACCCAATGGGGTTACTTTATCTGAGTTATCAAGTTATTCAATCGATCAGATTATGGATGCGATTTACGATCAAGGCTTGACCTACTTATCGTGGAACGGAGATTCCAATGTCCTGAAATTGAACAGGATTGATCTGGACGGAACAAAACCCTGGTCTGAATATGGGATTGAGATCAGTTCTGTCCCAGGTTGGAACATGAATTGTGCGTTGATAAAATATCCCAATGGAATTTATTCTGTTTTCCATTGTTCTTTGACCAATGATTCTGGAGTTCAGCTTTATCGAACTGACATTGCTGACAATGGAAGCTTACTACACCCTGAACCACTAGTTCTGGCAACAAACCGGACTGGATTCTGGGCAGTTAAGGCAGTTGCAAACCAATATGAATCCCAGGTTTCCTGGAATGAAAACTATTACTATGAATTGCGCGACAAAGGCGAAGCAGTTTGCTTGAGCAGTCTTTGGACTTTGAAGGTTAATGCACCCGTAAGCTCGGATGACCAAATGGTAACCCCTGTTGTCTATAAGCTTGGCAACCATCCCAATCCTTTTGTGGGTAGCACCTCGATCGATTTTGCCATTAAAGAAGCCTCCAACGTGAAAGTGGATGTGTATAACCTGAAGGGGCAATTGGTGCGCAGTTTGGTGAATGAAAGCAAAGCCCAGGGTGAATATAGCCTGAATTGGGATAGCCGGGACAATAACGGCTTGCCAGTAGCGGCAGGTGTATATCTATACAAAATCCAAGCCGGAAAATTCAGCAGCAGCAAGAAAATGGTGCTGCTGAAGTAGATATCCGGGTTATCAGGTATTTTTGGTATACTCAGAATTCCAAATACCAAATTTATCGTTATTCTTGAATCGCTTAGCCCCGGACAATCCGGGGCTTTTTTTGGCAGGAGCCGAACACAGAGCTATAGTCTGCCTTCCTGATTTTTCCCGCTTCGTCATCGTCCTGCTGCCCTAAGCCATCCTGGGTATCCCCTCCTATGCCCATCCAATAAATGCAGGACAAGAATATGATGGATCAAGAAACAGATAAGGTCAGCCCCTGGCTCGTTTGTGGCTAAGCTACTATAATAAAATGCTTTAGTTATGCAGAAATGAATCTTACTTTGACCGAAGAATCGGGCGTATAACTCATTCGGGGCCAGTTCTTAGGCTTTCCCAACCAAAACCACGGCCAAATAAACAATATCCAGGATCAAAGCTAGGGCTGCCATGCCCAGAGCAGCGCGGTTCATGGCCTTGTTTTCGGTTCTAAGCCCCCAAACGCTGAATATCACAGCCGTTGCCACCATTACCAAACTAATGGCTGGCATCATGATCAAGGTCAACGAAGCGATGGCGCTACCAAAGCCAATAGCGGTGTAAAGTTCTTTTTTTCGCATTGATTATCTCCTTGCGAACGCATTCAGATAATATAGTCCATTCGCTTTCTTGGAAAAGCCGGAAAACAGATCGCTGCAAAGAACTTGACACAAAAGGCTATCAGATCAGGATAGCGCAAATAATGTATGGAAAAGGATATGATAAGGGCCATAGTTTTGTTGAGTGGAGGCATGGATTCGTTGGTCTGTGCCGCAAAAGCAGTTCAAGAATGCGATGAGCTTTTCTTTCTGCATTTTAATTACGGTCAAAAAACTGAGGCCAAGGAATTGGAATGCTTTCATGCCCTCAGTCGTTATTACCAGCCGATTCAAGCTAAAGTGGTGGATTACTACTGGTTGCGGGAGATTGGGGGATCTGCTCTGACTGATTCTGAAATGAAAATTCCGGAAAACAGCCTTCACTCGAAGATTGTTCCTTCCACCTACGTGCCTTTCCGCAATGCCACGCTGCTTTGTGCTGCAGTAGCCTGGGCGGAAGTGATAAGTGCCGAACGGATTTACATTGGCGCAGTGGAAGAAGATAGCTCAGGTTATCCGGATTGCCGAGAAATCTTTTTCAGGGCTTTTGAAACCGTCATTGCCACTGGCAGCAAGACGGGAACCAGGATAAGCCTGAAAACCCCGGTTATTAATCTTAGCAAGGCAGAAATCGTAAATCTTGGCCTGCAGTTGAAAGCCCCCTTTGAGCTTTCCTGGAGCTGTTATCAAAGCGAAACAGAAGCTTGCGGAGTCTGCGATAGCTGCCGCTTGCGCCTGAATGCCTTTGCCAAAGCAGGAATATCAGATCCAATTCCCTACAAAACCACACTCGGTGTATAACTATATGAAAAAGAACATACTTATTGTCCTTACCGGCGGAACAATCGCCATGAAAGCTTCTGGCCAGGGAGGAGTGGTGCCTGCCAATGAATTCGCCGATTTCTTACGGCAGTTTCCCCAACTAAGCAGCGTTGCAAATGTAGAGGTTATGGATTATCTGAATATTCCCAGCCCCTACATGACTCCTCAGATGATGTTCGAACTGGCCAAGCTGATCGATCTGAAGATCATCGATTTCGACGGTGTGGTGGTCACTCACGGTACCGACACTTTAGAAGAAACCGCCTTTCTATGCGATCTGGTCCTTACCACTCGGAAACCAGTGGTTTTTACAGCAGCCATGCGCTCTGGCAGTGAATTGGGTCTGGATGGCCCCCGCAACATTATTGGCAGCGTGCGTGTGGCCTGTCACCATGATTCCATGGACAAGGGTGTGCTGGTGGTAATGAACGACGAGATTCACACCGCCAGAGATGTAGTTAAGAGCGATACTGGCAAAGTGGACGCCTTTATGTCTCCTGGTTTTGGCCCGATCGGCTGCGTCGACCCCGATCAGGTGGTTTACAATCGTTCCACGCTTTTCCGGGAAAGCGTTTGGACTGATCAACTGGATACAGATATCGACCTGATAAAAGCTGTAGCCGGCTTGGACGGCAGACACCTAAAATCCAGTGTGGAGAATGGAGCCAAAGCAATAGTTATCGAAGCCTTTGGACGTGGAAACCTGCCCAAAACTCTGGTTCCCGACCTGGTGGAAGCCATGAAGAAGAATGTGGTGATCGTGATCAGTTCACGTACTTACACGGGACGTGTTTTACCCGAATATGGCTATGATGGCGGTGGAAGGCATCTACAGGAACTGGGAGCCATCCTTGCGGGAGATATGAAAGGCGAAAAGGTTCGTCTTAAATTGATGGCTCTCTTTGGAAAATACCACGATGCCGATATCGTGAAACGTTTTTTCAAGCAAAGTAGTCTATGAAGATTTGCCTCCTTGGTCCGGCTGTCCCTTACCGGGGTGGAATCTCGCTCTTTGCCCTGCATCTGGGAAAGGCTTTCCGAAACCTTGGGCACGAGGTTCTTTTCCATAGTTTCAGGCGTCAATACCCAGCTTTGCTGTTTCCGGGAAAAGAACAGACAGATACCTCACTAAGCAGCGAAGGTATCGAAGTAAAGCGTTTGTTAACCCCTTGGCTGCCCTGGACCTGGGAACAAACGGTTTCAGCGATTAAAGCTTACCAGCCAGACCTGCTGATTGTTTCCTGGTTTCTTCCTTTCTTTGCGCCGGCCTATGGATACGTTTTAAGGCGCTTGAACATGAAAAAAGTAATTCTGGCACATAACGTTTCTGCTCACGAAAAATGGGCATTTGCAGACCGGCTGACAAGTTTCGTTTTCCAGGCCGCCGACCGGATTGTGGTGCTAAGTAAGGCTACAATGAAGGAACTGGAACGATTCACGCCTTTGAGTTTTTCCAGAAAGGCAGTTCTGGGTTTTCATCCTATCTACTCTCACAGTATTGGTTTGGTTAGCAGGTCAGACCCTGTAGATAGCCCACAAATCCTGTTGTTTTTTGGGTTAATCAAGCCATATAAAGGCCTGGACCTGTTGCTTGCGGCCATGCCAGAAGTGATAAAGGCTTTTCCCCAGATAAGATTGGTCGTCGCTGGAGAAGTTTATGGCGACAGCTACGTTTACGACAGCCTGATACAAACCCTTTGCCTGGCTGATAACGTAGATCTCAGGTATCGCTATATTGGCGAAGCCGAGATTGAAGACCTATTTTCGCAGGCCAGTCTTTGTGTTCTCCCCTACAAAAGCGCTTCGCAAAGTGGTGTAATCGCCACTTCCTATAGCTTTGGCGTGCCGGTTTTGGCCACAAATGTTGGAGGCTTGGGTGAATATGTCGAAGAGGGCATAACTGGATATCTGGTGGAGCCAAATTCTCCTTTAGAACTTGCTAAGGCTATTATCAGGCACTTCAGTTCAATGCCAGATTTAAAGCCGAAAATTGAGGCATATTGCCAGAAATTCTCTTGGCAAAGCCTTGCGGAACTGATCTTGCAACCATGAAAATTCTGCTGCTCAGCTACTACTTCCCCCCTTGTGGCGGTGCCGCGGTTCAGCGGTGGCTACGCTTCAGCCGAGCTTTGGTAAAACAAGGTCATTCGTTAACCGTGATTACAACAGAAGACGGCGATTATCCCTATATGGATGAGAGTTTGCTTGCCAAGCTACCCCCAAAGCTAAAGGTGCTACGCAGTAGGCCCCTGGGTTTTGGACGATTATGGAGTATCCTTGGACAAAAGCACTTGCCTTATGGAAGCCTGAGAACTGAAAAAAGGGACTCATTTATAACCAAGCTGCTTTATTGGCTCCGTTTGAATCTGATCGTCCCTGATCTGCGCATTGGCTGGAATCCCTCTGCTTATAAGCTGGCTGAAAAGGAACTGAAAGCAGATCGGTATGACTACGTGATTAGCACAGGGCCACCTCATTCTACCCACCTGATCGGCTTGAAGCTGAAAAGGAGATATGGTATTCAGTGGCGAACCGATTTCCGCGATCCCATGTCTGATATCTATTACCTGAAGCTCAGTCCCCCTTGCGCGCTTACCAGATATGCTCATAAGTATTTGGAAAGAAAGATAATCCAATTCTCTGATCTAAACTACATAGTGAGCAGCAGCATAGCCCGGAGTTTGCCTCAAGGCCATAAGGCAGTTCTATACAATGGCTTTGACCCAGAAGATTTTGCTGGTTTATCCTATTCACGGAGCGATAGTTTCCGGATAAAATTTGCAGGACAATTAACTGCCGGACAGGATCCCAGTCCTTTATTAGAAGCCCTGAATTGTCTGAAAGACGCTTCAAAAGTGGAGTTTTCGCTCATTGGAACCCGTGATTTTCCCGCATCTGAGTTTCCCCTTCGCAAGCTGCCGTTTCTGGAACACAGAAAAGGCCTGGAGGAGATTGTGAATGCTGAGCTTCTGGTGCTTTTCATCAACAGCTACCAAGGCAATGAAGGCATGCTGACCACCAAGCTTTTCGAATACATAGCTTCCAGAACGCCCATTCTCTGCTTCGGCAATCATGGTGGCGAAGCCGCCAAACTTATTCTCGGCTGCCAGGCTGGCCAGATTTGTCAAACCGGGACTCAGGCAGTAGATATGATCAACCGGGAGTACGAAGCCTGGCTGGCTGGAAGAGAACATCGCTGCTTCGGAGATATCTCAATGCTTAACGTAAACAACCAGGTAAACCGTCTTTGTATAAGCCTGGATAGCCTTCTACAGACAGAACAGGATAGCTAACCATGTGCGGAATAACAGGCATCTACAGCCAGAAAGGCCAAGCCATAGACCTTGACCTTCTCAGAGCCATGACGGATTTGATCTCCCATCGCGGACCAGACGATGAAGGCTACCTCTTGGCAGCTAGAGACGCAGGAGTTCAGCTATTGTCCGGCCCTTCCTCCACATCAGAGATAAAAGCTAAGTATCCGCTCTTTGGAACCCAAGCCCGCGATAAAGCAACCTTAGGTCTGGGATTTAAAAGGCTTAGTATCCTTGAACTGAGCCCCATTGGCCATCAACCTATGTGGGACAAGCAACTGCATATCGCCCTTGTCTTCAATGGTGAAATCTACAATTATCTCGAACTAAAGGAAGAACTTGGCGCGCTTGGCTACAGCTTTTTCAGCCGGTCTGACAGCGAAGTGATCATCAAAGCCTATCACGCCTGGGGTGATGAATGCACAAAGCGTTTCATTGGAATGTGGGCTTTTGCGCTGTGGGATGCCAAGAAGCAAAGCCTCTTCTGCAGCAGAGACCGCTATGGCATCAAGCCCTTTTATTACGCTTTTGAGGAAGGCTTTTTCTTCTTTGGAAGCGAGATCAAACAGCTTTTAAGAATTCCCCAGGGAAAAGAACTCAATAAAGCCATGATCTGGCGTAGCATGAAGATAAATTCTCTTTTGGCCTATGACGACGAAACCTATTGGCAGAATATTCATACTCTGAAACCAGGAACAAATCTGATCATCAATCAAGAATTGATTAAAACGAGGTCATATTACAGTCTAAATGTCGATAATTTCGAAACTTCAACCTTGGCATATCATAAAGCCGTTGAAGAATATAGACGTATCTTTCTTGATTCTATATCTATGCAACTGCGAAGCGATGTTCCAGTGGGCGCTTCGCTTTCAGGTGGGATGGACTCCTCAGCCATTGTTTGTTCGGCAGTCAGGCACTTGGCTGAGCCTATCAAGACCTTTTCCTCTTATTACCGAGATTCGCCAGAATTGGACGAGCGCAAATGGATCCAAGCCGTGAATCATGAAACTGGCTGCGAAGCGCATCTGGTAAGCCCGGGCGCAAATCAAGCCATAGCTTGGTGGGAAAAGGCAACTTATCTGAACGACCTGCCAATCGCAGCTGGCTTTGTTTCGCAGTATGCAGTAATGCAGGAAGCTCACCGGCAAGGCATCAAGGTTTTGCTCAGCGGTCAGGGGTCCGACGAGATAACAGCAGGCTACAAGCATGCGGCATACCGTTATTTCGCCGACTTGCTGCGAACTATGCAAACGGGAAAATTGAGCCGTGAATTGCCACAATACCTGCGCAAACAAAAAGCCGGGATTAAAGCCCTGGGAAAAATCGCCTTATCGGCTCTCTTTCCAGAATCCGCCTTATATAGGATGGAATTCCGCTATTACCGGTTTGAGCCATTTACCCACGAATTCCAATCTCTTGCTGAAAGGCAGGCTGAAGATCAGATATTGGCCCAGATTACTGATATCAAGGCTTCGAGACTTTCCAATTTCCTCTACAACATGATGCAAAACACTTCGATCCAAACCTTGCTTCACTTTGAGGACAGGCTCTCCATGGCGCATAGCGTGGAAAGCCGGGTTCCCTTTTTGGATCATCGTTTGGTAGATTTTGTGTTCAGCCTGCCCTCGAAGTACAAAATTAAACCGCCCTACACCAAGATAATCCACCGTGAAGCAATGAAGGAACTGATTCCTGAGAAGATTTACCGGCGAAAGGACAAAGGAATTTTCTCCTCGCCTTTTTATGCCCTTTGGATGAAGGGAGAAATGAAGAACTACATCAGCGATATCCTGACCAGCACTGCTTTCCGGCAACGGGATCTTTGGAACCTGCCAAGGATAAACCATCATTGGCAGAGATATCTGGCTGGAGACAACCGCAACGCCGAGATGCTGTACAACGTGATTGCTCTGGAATTGTGGTTTAGAGTTTATGGAGTATAAATCATACAACTAATCACAAAGAATTACCTTAGTTTACTTTAGGAGACAAAATGAAAACTGGCATCAGAATTCTGATACTGGCAGTTGTGGCATTCAGCCTCAGTTCCTGCAAGCTTTTTAGAAAGCCCACCGTGGAAAAAATCCGGGACATCCAAGTGGTCTCGATCAGTCCTGATAAAAGCGTGGTAAGGGTTTCATTGATCGTGAACAATCCAAATTGCTACAAGCTGAAGGTAAACAAGCTGGACATTGAGCTGCAAAACAAAGACCGTGGCAGGATAGGAGTTGCAACCCTGGCTAAAGAAGTTGTCGTTCCCAAGCGCTCTTCGGTAAACGTAGATTTTTCGGTAGAACTTGATACCCGGCCCGTGGTAAAGATGGTTAGCAGCCTTGATCAGAAGGTGCAGTTTTACATCGTTGGCAAAGGCCACGGCAAAGCCTTGGGAATCGGAAAAAGCTTCAAATTCGACGAACCTTATGAGCTCGATCTGAAAGAACACTTGCAAAACATGCTTACCCGTTTCAGCGCTTCCGGCCAAAACCTCTTTAAGGTGCAACGCACCACTGTGGAAAAGATCGGAATAGGCGAAACAGAGCTACAGGTAAGTTTTCTTATCCTTAATCCCTATGGTTTTACCTTCAACTTCAAAGGCTTTCCAGCAGAGATTTATATAAACGACAAACTGGCTGGCCGGGGTAATCTGAAGAACCAGCTTGGCTTTACCGAAGATGTATACTCCAAGGATGGAGCCATGATCTTCAAACTCAGCAATCTGAAATCGATTCTGGGGGCGGTCAGCGGAGCTTTGAAAGGCGAGATCAATTACACCGTGAAAGGAAAGGTAATGATCGACGCTTTGGGCATGGAAATAAGCCGACCCTACGAATACCGGGGTAGCCTGCCCCTTAGTATCTGGGATATTTTGATGAATTGAACAAGATTTGGCTTGACATGAACGCCAAGATGAGGACAATGCCAATATCCTTGCAATTTAAGGAGAGAAAGATGAAAAAACTATGGTTTCTGCTTTTGGCAATAATGCCATTAATACTTTTTGCGCAAGCATATACGGACGATGAGAATGTCCCCGGCGATCCATTCTACGAGGAAGAACCAGAGTATCCTGAAACCACTCAGTGGGGCATGGATGGCGTGGTGGGAGCAGTGACAGTTGGAAACGTCACCTATTCCCAAGTGCGCATGCAACCCCAGATAAAGCTGGGAAAATTTGGGTTTGGTCTGGATATCGATTTACTGATTGATGCCAATGGAAACATCCGAAAGGAAGACTGGGACGCCTGGCAGGACTATGTAAACAAGATTTTCTACATCAGCTATGCCCGTCGCAAAGATCCCTTCTATTTCAAGGTGGGCAGCATTCCCGACTACGTTTTGGGCAATGGCCTGATTTTCGATCATTACTCAAATATGTTGCGCTATCCCAATGAAAAGAATGTGGGTGGTTACATCGGAATAAATACCAAGCTTTCCGGTTTCGGCGTGGAAGGCTATACCCACAACATTCACAAAAACCAAATCCTGGCTTTACGGGCACATCTGAATCCATTGGAATTCACAGATATGCCTTTGCTGAAAAACCTGAAGTTCGGCGTGAACCTGGGCATCGACCGCAATCAATATGGCAAATATGAAGATGAAGACGGCGACAATATTCCGGATGTATACGACAAGTTCCCCAACGACAGAAGCATCTGGCTGGATACCGATGACGACGGCATTGCCGATAATTATGACCTGGATATTAATGGAAACAACGTCATCGATCACCCAACTCTCAACCCCTGGGTTGAACACGAGTTTCCTGGCATAGCTGACAATTATCCAAGCTATCCCTTTGATACCACAGCCATTTCTGATACCGCATCTGCCTACCCGGATCCGGATAAGGTAACGGTTTATAGCGCAGACCTGCAATTGCCCTTAATCGACACAGACGCCCTGAACATCACTGCCTACACCGAGCTTGCCAAAATCGACGGCTATGGCACGGGGATGATCTTCCCCGGGTTCAGCGGTAAATTCCTGATCTTCGATGCCAAGCTGGAATTCCGCAACTTCGGCAAAGAATTTCTTCCCGGATATTTTGACCGCCTATATGAAGAGCAGCGTTCACAAATGAAATATCTTGATAGAGACAGCAATGGCCGGCACAATTGGTCCTTGGTGACCAAGGAATCCACCCTTCCCACCATAGATGCTTCACTTGGATGGTTCGGCTATATGCGTGCCAACATCTATGAATTGGTTTTCCTGAAGTTGGCGTATCAAGATATGTATGGCAAAGACAACTTCCTGGGAAAATCGCTGTGGGGAAGCATTACGGTGAATCCCACTTCCATCCCCAAGCTGAAGGAAGCCACGCTTTACTACTCACAGACCAATGTGAACTTCATAAACTTCCGCTACCCCCGCAATGAAAACGCCCACGTTCTGGGCCGCCTGGTGTATGAGCTGTCTGAAAACACAAATCTGGTGGGACGCTACAACGAGTTTTACAACGACCTGAATGCAGATGGCAAGATCAAGGGCAAGGATGAAATCCTGGAAGTACTTACCTTTGGAGTGGAATTTACCTTCTAAGTGTAAGTTATTTATCCATTAAGTATATAACTGATGAAAGGCGGATTCTGTTCCGCCTTTCTTTTTGCCAGATCATTCCAGCCTGTCGCAGCCCTTCCTTTCGCCTAATTCCATTCTCTTCCTATACTTTCCCAATAATCGTAAGATAGGTGAATGATAGTACCTGGGCAAAGGAATTAATAACAGGCAGCTGGCAAATTGGTAATGAAGCGGTAGATTATTTTGTTTTAGTAAAGGCAGAATATCAGGGAAGGGAGACGATT
>Ga0302250_1002730_pt1 | contig 10364 bp, 13 predicted proteins | sample AAG_RA_Asp_MG_FD_193536 | JGI IMG/M metagenome (GOLD analysis project Ga0302250, IMG submission 193536) | Enriched activated sludge microbial communities from anaerobic digester in WTTP, New Holstein, Wisconsin, United States - AAG_RA_Asp | ecosystem: Engineered > Bioreactor > Anaerobic >... | reverse complement strand
CAGTTCTTCACGCGCAATCTCCTCTACGGTATGAAGGAGAAATTGTAGTGGCTATGAGTTGCCAAAAACAGTCTTGCGGCTATCGATTTTCTGTGAGCATACGCAACGCCAAATCTGGCATCTAACGAGTGATTGGCGATCCAGACAACCCAGACCCAAACAGGCCATTTCTGCTGATGGGGCGTGCCGGGACGCTGGCAAGACACGGCTACCAAGACGCGGGCAGGCTGATTGGCAAGCGTTGCCTGATCTACTCGGGCGGGCGTTTCGATACCGTCGCCATCGAGCCGGAGCAGGGCGAAGAATGGCCATTGGTGATCTGGATGGAGTACAGCGGCATCCCGTTCCACTGACCAGCGCAGCGAATTACCACCAAGCCCGCCTAGTGCGGGCTTTTTGTATCGCGCTTTATCGGGGTTGCGTCGCGCCTGCATCGGGGTTGCGTCGCGCCTGCATCGGGGTTGCGTCGCGCCTGCATCGGGGTTGCGTCGCGCTTTATCGGGGTTGCGTCGCGCTTTATCGGGGTTGCGTCGCGCCCCCCCTTTGCAAGCCATTGATTTACAAAGGAAAAAAGGGTTGTTTTTCGCTTCTACCTTTCTTCTACCTTTTCTTCTACCAGGGCAGGGCTGTGGATAACCGGGTGAGCGAAGCGAAGCCGGAGGCAAAACAGCCATATCTAGCCCCCCAAAGGGGGGGGAACGGCCCCCATCTGACACACCGCCCCCAGCCCCTGCGGGGCAGTGGGGAAAGGGGGCAGCCCTACGGGCAGCCCAAAGACCGCGCCCCGATAGACCGCCTGCATTTTATCCGTTAGTCTGTGCCTATTGTATCCGCGCAAAGGATAGAAAAATATCACAGCAAAGGATTGTAATTTATCCGCGCAGCGGATATAATTCAATCATCGCAACGGATAATAAAACATCCACCAGACAGATAGAAAGGTATCCGCCGTGCAATTCCGTGAACAGGGTAAAAAAATCCAGTGCATCCGCTCGACCTATGACCCGGCCACCAAACGCAGCCATCAGAAGGTTGTCGCCAGTTTCAACCGCTGGGCGGATAGCTTGCCATCCGATGGATTGGAGGGGCTGACCGAGGCTGAACGCGCCGAGCTGGTGGAGTGGTTCGCTGCGAAGCAAGCCAAGGCGCAGGCCAGCCGCCAGCAGTGGAAGGTGGGCGATGCCCCCCGCACGCTGGCAGACCTGGCCGAATCCATCCGCGCCGCCGACACCTTGACCGCCGACCATGCCGCCAAGATTTGGGCGGGCATGGGCGAGCTGGCCAAGGCGCTACGCAAGGCAGGCCATCCGAAGCCGAAGCGCGAGCGCACGGCCCCGGCTGCCCTTGCTGGACAGGCTGATCTGCTGGCTGAAGCCGCAGAGCCTGCCCCCGCCGTTTTGCCCCCTGCATCGACTGGCGTATGATGGTAGGTGGCGCGGCATATCGGGTTAGAAGCAAGCCATGTTTTCGCTTCGCTCAAACGGCTTGGCATGGGCTGCGCCCCTGCACCCCGGCGGCAGTCGCTGCGCTCTTTGCCGCCTGCCGCACTCATTCGCTGGAGGCTCATTCATGACGGCAGAAACACCCCCGCGCCGTGGGCGAGGTGGCCGCCCCAAGGGCGACCCCGCCGCCGTGCGCGTCTCGACCATTGGCGTTCGCGTGTCGGCTGGCGAATACGCCGACCTACGCGCCAAGGCCGAGCAAATGGGCATGACCCCGGCGCAGTGGCTGCGGGAGGCTGCGCTATCGCGCCGCCTGCCTTCGCCGCCCGTGCCGCCCATCAACCGCGAGCAGTACGCCGAGCTGGCGAGGTTGTCCGGCAACCTCAACCAGTTGGCGCACGCCGCGAATATCGGCCAGAACGTGGCCGTAAATGATGCGCTTTTGCAGCGGCTGGCCGGTGAAGTTTCCCGGCTGCGGCTGGCCCTGATTGGGGCAGGGGGGCGCGAATGATTGCCAAGCTGGTCAAGGGGCGGGGCTTCCGTGGAGCGGCTGAATACGACCTCAACAAAGAGAAGGGGCGCATCATTTCCACGAACATGGCCGGGCAAAATCCGCGCGAACTTGCCGCCGAATTTGGCGAAATTCGCAAGCTTCGCCCGAATTTGGGCAAGGCGGTTTTGCACGTTTCGCTGTCCGCCGCACACGGCGAAAAGCTCACAGACGAGCAATGGCAGGCCATTGGGCAGCGTTATTTGCGCGGCATGGGCTTTACAGATAACCAGTTTGTGATGACCCGGCACACCGACACCGAGCATGAGCACATCCACATTCTGGCCAACCGAATCACCCACGGCGGCGAAGTCGTCAGCGATGGCCAGGACTACAAGCGGCAGGAAACGATCATGCGAGAGATTGAGCGGGATTTCCGCCTGCAACGGGTAGCCCCCAGCGCCGAGGCCGAGCGCCGCGCCCCCACCAAGGGCGAGATCGAGGGCGCAATCCGCACCGGCCAGCCCAGCGCCCGCCAGCAGCTCCAGCAGTTGGCCGATGCAGCGGCCAAGGACTGCCCCGACTTCACCACCTATCAAGAGCGCCTAGAGGCGGCAGGCGTTGAGCTGGTGCCGGTGGCACAGCTTCAAGGCGCGAAGCTGTCCGGCCTGTCGTACCGGCTGGACGGCGTGACCATGAAAGGCAGCGACCTGGGCAAGACCTACACCGCCGCCGGCATCCAGAAAAAGGGCATCAGCTATGAGCAAAACCGAGACTTTGCGGCAGTCCGCCGCAGCATCGAACGAGACGCGGCTAGAGCATTTGGCACACCAGATACAGGAGTTGAGCCAAGCCAAAGCGCAGAGCGCCGAGGCGTTGGCCACGATGCTGGAGCCATTGGCGCAGGCAATGGCCGCACTGACGGACGAGACACGCCAGACGCTGGCCGAGATCGACCGCAAGAGCAGGGAGCAGGGCGAGAAGTTCAGCGGCCAGATCAACGCAGCGGCCAAGGAGTGGAAGGCGGCAGCAGCCGAAGCGCAGAAGGCAGCCGAGGCACTGAACGAGGCAGGCCAGAGGATGGAATGGCGCCATTACCTGCTGGCCGCGCTGGTGGGCATGGTTACGGCGGCAGCCGTGACCGCATCATGGCTTTGGCTGGCACCGCCGACCATCGAGAACCAAATCACGCTGGACGCGCAGAGCGTGGCCGAGCAAATCAGGGGCGCGACCGTACCGGCGAAGCCATCCAGAAGCAAATAAATGCGCTGGGCGTGGAGCGTTTCGAGGTGGGAATTCGCGAAGCCAAGACCGGCCAAATGATGAACCGCGAATGGAGCCGCGCCGAGGTGGAGCAGTCCGCCGCATGGCTCAAACGCATGAACGCCAAGGGCAACGACATTTATATCAGGCCAGCAGGGGAGCATGGGCTAGTGCTGGTGGATGACCTGACGGCGGATAAATTGGCATCCATGAACAAGGATGGTTTTCAATCCGCTGCACGGATAGAAACCTCTCCGGGAAACTTTCAGGCATGGGTGAAACTATCGGATAAACCGCTATCCCCCGAGGAACGGCGCATTGCCGCCCAAGGGCTGGCCAAGCACTACGGCGGCGACCCCAACAGCGCCGACAGCCGCCACTATGGCCGCTTGGCAGGCTTCACCAACCAGAAGCCACAGCACGCCCGGGAAGGCCGCCAGCCCTACGTACTGGCGCACGAATGCCCCGGAAAGGCCGCTACAGCCGCGCCAGAGTACCTAGAACGCATCCGGCAGGGGGTGGATAGGGTAGAGGCTCAAAAAGAGCGTCAGAGCCGCCTAGAGGCTTTGGAGGGCTACAAGTCGCCCGGTTACGGCTGGACGACCGACCCCGGCCACGAATACCGCAAGCAGGCACAGCGCCTGATGCAGCGTTACGGCAAGACCGCCGACTTCTCGCGGCTGGATTGGATGATTGCCACCGACATGGCCAAGTCTGGCCGGTTCAGCGCGGATGGCATCGCCGGAGCTATCGCCAAGCACTCGCCGCAGGTGGAGAGCCGCAAGGCTGGCCACGTTGAGGACTACGCCCGCAGGACGGCAGAAAAGGCATGGAACGCGCCCGAGGTGGCCGCAGAGCGCCAGCAGCAGGCCGAGCAGGCACGGCAAGCGAAGCGCGACCGTGGCCCCAGCCTTGGGCGTTGATCTTTCCCCCAGCCCGCAGGGCGTGGGGGGCGTGTGTCGGTGTAGCATGAAAAGCGGCGCAGGCAGGGGCTAGACCCCCCGGCCAGCGCCTAACCAAAATGACCTATGTAGGAGGCCAAAATGGCTGATATTGAGGATACCAAGAGCAAGCGCGACCCGCTGGAGTGGGTCAAACAAAAAGCCGCCGAAGTGGCAGCGCAGGCCGAGCAGAAGGCCGCAGAAACACCCCGGCAAATGTTCCTGCCAGGCATGGATGAATTCATGCGGGCGATGCCGAACCACATAGCCAGGTCAAGCCTGTTTGCGCCGGTGGCGCGTGGGCGCAAGCGGATGCACCAGGACACCGTTTTGCAGAGCCGTGGCGATGCGGAAATCCGGTTCTGGGGCGAGCAACTGGACGAAGCACAGGCGGACGTGTGGATGCAGTGCATGAAGGAAGCCCAGCGCCAGCCGCTGGGAACGCCGGTTGTCATCAACCGCGCTGCCTTCCTCCGGGAAATCGGACGCCAAACCGGGAATTACGAATACAAGTGGCTGCACCGCACGATGAAGGCGCTTTCCTTTGCCATGCTGGTGATCGAGGTCACGAAGGCGGATGGCAAGCCCAAGCTGTCCATTGGCAAAACCCGCACGCTGCACCTGATTGCAGGCTTCGACTACGACGAGGCCAGCGAGGAGTACACGCTGACGATAGATCCCCGGTGGCACGCCATGTACGGCAATCGGGAATTTGCCCTGATCGACTGGGAGAAGCGGCGCGAGTTCGGGCGCAATCAGGACATGGCCAAGAGCCTGCAAAGGTTGGTGGCCACGTCTGCCGAAGTTGTGCAGCGGTTCAGCCTGGAATACCTCAAGGGGCGGGCGCAGTCGGCGGGGAGGATGCGGGACTTCCGGGATGCGCTGGAGAAGGCCATGCGCGAATTGGAGCGGCTGGGAATCATTGCTGGAGGTCGCATTGAAAAAAGCACCAGAGGCAAAGAACAGGCCGTATGGACGAAGCTGGGAGGCGGTGATGCTGAATGACTGGGAAACGCCGCCGACAGTCGAAGGGATGATTGTCCGTGCGTGGATTGGCGAGGCTGGGCAGCCAGACGTGATGCATGTGCAAGGCGTTGAGGTTGCCGCCGACATTGGCAACCTAGACCGCCTGAATTAAGCCGCGCCGCGAAGCGGCGTCGGCTTGAATGAATTGTTAGATGCCAACCCGGTCAATGTGCGCTGACCTTGGATAGCAGGTTTAGAACGGCGACGCCACTGACAATAAGTCCCATGCCAATGAACGCCCAGAAGTCTAGTTTTTGGCCATGGAAAATCCAAGCAATAGCTGCCACAAGCACGATGCCAAGCCCAGCCCATACAGCGTAAGCAATACCGACCGGAATGGACTTGACCGCGAGAGACAAGAAATAGAACGCAAGCCCGTAGCCAGCCACAACTACAACGGAAGGAACTAACCTAGTGAATCCATGGCTAGACTTCAGTGCGGAAGTTGCGATGACCTCGCCAAAGATTGCAACAGCCAGAAATATCCAGTTCTTCACGCGCAATCTCCTCTACGGTATGAAGGAGAAATTGTAGTGGCTATGAGTTGCCAAAAACAGTCTTGCGGCTATCGATTTTCTGTGAGCATACGCAACGCCAAATCTGGCATCTAACGCCTGAGTTAAGCCGCGCCGCGAAGCGGCGTCGGCTTGAATGAATTGTTAGATGCTCCCATTCTACGCGGAAGGTGGCCGTGGCGCGACGGCTGCTGTATCCTTCCGTTTTACGGAAGGCGCGCTTAGTTGTTTCTCGGCAAGCCGAGAAACGCGCGGCAGGGGAAGCCCCTGCACCCCAGCGCCTACGGCGCAAAAACACGAGGAGCGGCGGCGGTGGCAATCGGGCGATTGAGCATGAAGGTAGGCAAGGCCGGTAAGGCCGGGCCTCATGCTGCCTACATCGCCCGCGAAGGCCAGTACGCCGACCGCCTAGAGCGCGGCGAAAAGTTGGAGGCGACCGAGGCGGGCAACATGCCCGCCTGGGCGCAGTCCAACCCGCAAGCGTTCTGGCAGGCGGCGGACGCCTTCGAGCGCAAGAACGGCACCACCTACCGCGAAATGGAGATTGCCCTTCCGCGTGAGCTGGACGCCGATCAGCGGGCCGCGCTGGTGCGCGAGTTTGTACGCCAGGAGATAGGCGACCGCCACGCCTATCAGTGGGCGATCCACACGCCCACGGCGGCGGACGGCCAGGAGCAGCCGCACGTGCATCTGATGTTCTCGGAGCGGCAGCGCGACGGCATCGACCGCGACCCGGAGCAGTACTTCAAGCGGTACAACGCCAAGGCCCCGGAGAAGGGCGGCGCACGCAAGGGCTACGGCCCGAGCGCGGGCCAGACCTTGACCAAGGCCGAGCGGGCCGCCGAGCTGAAAGAGCTGCGCGGGCGCTGGGAGGCCATGTGCAATGCGCACCTGGAGCGGGCCGGGGTGGAGCAGCGCATCGACATGCGCAGCCACGCCGAGCGCGGCACCGGCCTGGAGCCGGAGCGCAAGCAGTTGCCGAGCCAGTGGCGCGGCCAGGGCCGGGCCAACGTGATCGAGTTCCGGCAGGCCCGCGCCGAGCTGGCCGAGGCCCGCGCCGAGCTGGCCCGCGCCGTGCCCGACGCCCGCGCCGAGGTCATCCACCTGGAGGCCGAGCGGCAGCGCCGCGAACAGGCCCAGCGGGAGGCCCGCGAGCGGGCCGAGCGTGAGAAGGCGCAGCAGGAGCGCCAGCGCCTGGAGCGCATGAGCAGCCGCGAGCTGGCCCAGGAGATTGCCCGCCTGCGGCCGCCGCGAGTGATCGACCTGGTAGAGCGCGATACGGTGGTGCTCCAGGCCGAAGCCGAGCGCCAGGCGCTCCAGAACCGGCACACCGAAGCGGGCAGCGCCGCAGCCCGCGCCCGCGACCAGGCGCAGGCATGGCGGGAGGCGCACAAGGTGCAGGCGTGGTTCCACGACAAGGGCATCGGTCATGCGCCCAAGCTGCGCGAGCTGGAACAGCAGCGCGAGGAACACCGCGCCGAGTGGCAACGACTCGGGCCGCGCATCGAGGAAGCCAGCTTGCGCGTGCAGCACGTGCGCCAGCAGGCGCACCAGCGCATCGAGGCCGAGCAGGCGCCGATCCGGGCCAAGGTGGCCGAGCTGGAGGCCATGCAGAGGGAGAAGGCCCGCCAGGAGCGCGAGGCCGAGGCGAAGCGGCTACAGCAGCAGCGCATCGAGCGCGAGCGGGAGGCGGTGCCCAAGGACTTCAAGCTGATGGCGCAGAAGCGCGAGATGAAGATGGGCGGCTGGGGCGACCGGGGCGAGCAGTGGAAGGCCGCGCCGGAGGGCCTGAAGAAGCTGATCGACGGCTACAACGCCGCGCCGAAGGAGGCCCGGCCCGCTATCCTGGCCCGCATCATGGACGACCCGAAACGCCGTGACCAGGTGCGCGAGCTGCTGGCCGAGCAGCGGCAGCAGTACCGCGCCAACGACCGAGGCATGAGCCGCTAGAGCAGCCGCCCCTGCGGATCGCGCATGAAGGTGAAGCGCAGCGCCTTGACCTTGCGGCCCGCCTTGATCGGCTGCCACTGAATCAGCCAGCCGTCCTTCTCCTGGAGTTCCCTCACCGCCGGTTCGATCATCCGGCGCTTGATGTTGTTGAAGTTCTCGCGCTGCTTCTCAGTGGCCTCCATCGAGGCGGCGAAGTCCTCGATGGTGTACTCCGCGACCCCGGTTGACTTGAAGCGCGTCAGAAGCTCAAGCAAGCGCCATGAATAGACCGAGCGCAAGGCGCTGGCCTGCTGTAGCTGGTAGCTCGTGAACTGCCGTTTCAGGCCGGTGAGGTGCGGCAGTAGACGTGGCCACCACGCCAATTCGACCCAGCCCTCGCCGTCCTGGTACTTGGCTTCACCTACCCAGCGCATCTGTACCCGCGTCGGCGGCAGCGGCTTGCCGTTGCGCTTGTGGGCAGGCTCGTAGAACGTGATCGAGCGGTTGTAGAGCTGCTTGACCGCGCCTTGTAAAGCTTCGTAAGCGGTCGGCATCGAGCAATCGGCGGCCTCTGCGTACTCCGCAGCGGTGATCCTGGTGCGCGGCACCTCGCCGGGCTTGAGCACGCGGCGGCTGTCCAGCTTGGAGACTGCGATCATCACAATGCGCTTCTCGGCCAGCGTTAGGCCGTGACCTGCCCGCGTGAGTGCGTTGCTCATCGTCACCCACCGTTCCCCCGGTGGCCGCTCTACGTCGGCCACGTCGTAGCCCTGCGCCTTGTGCGCCAGGGCCATCTCCTCCCGCTTTGGCTTCGCCATATCAGCGCCTCACCATTGGCGAGTCTTCCGCCAGATTTGCGAACGCCATAGCGTTCAGTTCTGCATCCTCTCGAGTGCTGTAGCCGTCCATGCCGTCGGGCTTCAGCATTACCCGGCAGACACCGCCTTTGACGACAAGCACGCGCCACAGCGGGCCGGGGATCTCTTCGACGATGAACACACGCCCGCCGCTGGCAACGTGGGCCTGTTCCTCTGGAGTTAGTTCTGGGGTCTGCAATTGCGTCACCTTCCTACTAAATGCGTCAAGTTAAAAGTTTGACGCATTTTATGAAATGCGTCAACAACGGATGATGACGCACTTGTGGATAGCACTCGGAAAATGACGCACAAACTCGGAAAATGACGCAATTCACTCGGAAAATGACGCAATAGCAACGGGTAACTCTTTGATTTACAAGGAAATTCCCCCTTATAAACAAGAGAAAAACTATTAAAAAACCCCGGCGCACCGGGCACGGGGCACCCCTGCGGGGTTCCCCCACCGCTTCGCGGCGGCTCCCCCTCCCGCATATCGAGGCCCCCAGAGGGGGCCGCATGGTTCCCCCAGCTTCGCGCCCTGCGGGCTTGACCAGCCCCCTTCGGGCTGGACCCCCGCATGGGGTCTTGCCCCATACGCCGCGGGAGCAGGGGGCGGGCTTCGCCCTTCTCCTGCTCCCCGGCTGAGGCTATCGGGGTTCCGTAGGCGTCAAGGGCCGGGCTTCGCCCTCTCCGGGGCTGCCCGTGTCCTCGCCCTGCGGGCTGCGGGCCGCGCCAGCAGCCCCTACGACCCTTGACCCCTACTCCACCCCTTGGCGTCCCCTGAAAACGCGCTGTAGAGCCTCTGGAGTGGCCAGGAAGGGCAGTCAAGGGGTTGGTGCGGCCCGCAGCCCGCAGGGCGAGGACACGGCCCCTTGACGGCCCTGGAGGGCCAATAGCCTGTGCGAGAGGGGGCAGGACAAAGGGCGCAGCCCGCCAGGACTGCCCCCCGAGCCTCCCGGCGGCGAGGGCGGAGGTCTGGAGGCAGCGCCTCCAGGGTGTTCAGGACTTGGGCAGGGTGATGCGGGTCGGCAGATCGTCGGACGGGCCTTCGTCGTCCAGAAAGGCCGGTTCCTCGTCGGCGGGCCGGGTGGCGAGCCACGCGGACGCCTCGGCCAAGGCATCCTCGTAGGCCGCCTTCTCGGCCATCTCGCGCTCGGTCGCCTCGTCGGTGGCCGGGAAGGCCGACAGGTAGGGCGACAGCGGGAACACCCCGCCGCCCACTTCCTCGCCGTTCTCCAGCAGCCGCAGCCGCCAGCCGCCGCCCAGTTCGGCGGGGCGGGGGTCGATGGCATAGCCGTAGTCCGTCATCGCCGCGCCCTCTCGGCCAGCAGGGCATCGCCTTTGGCCTTCCAAGCTGCCCTCTTGGCGTCATCGACCTGGGCCTCGGCCAGCGACACCAGAGCGCCCAGCAGCTCGCCCCGGTCGCGGGTCGGCTTGCCTGTCGTGGTATCGACCAACCCGGCCAGGATCAGCAGGCCCGCCGACTGGTACAGCTCATGGTCGCGGGCCTTCCTCTCGGCGGCCTTCTCGGCGTTGATGATGCGGGCGGCGTCGGCGCGGGCCTTCTGGGCGCGTTCGGCGGCCTTCTCGGCGCGTACCAGGGCGGCCAGTTTGCGGGCGTCGTCGGCGGTGCGGTCGGGCTTGTCGGCCAGCATCAGCAGCAGGCGCTGTTGATCGCTGGGAGCCTTCAAGCCGCGCAGGTATGCCAGCCGTTCGGCCAGCCACTTGTCCTGCGTCATGGGTGCGTCTCCCTCTGTGTTAGATGCCAGCCCGGTCAATGTGCGCTGACCTTGGATAGCAGATTTAGAACGGCGACGCCACTAACGATAAGTCCCATGCCAACGAACGCCCACAAGTCTAGTTTCTGGCCATGGAAGATCCAAGCGATAGCTGCCACAAGT
>Ga0302250_1002728_pt1 | contig 10372 bp, 8 predicted proteins | sample AAG_RA_Asp_MG_FD_193536 | JGI IMG/M metagenome (GOLD analysis project Ga0302250, IMG submission 193536) | Enriched activated sludge microbial communities from anaerobic digester in WTTP, New Holstein, Wisconsin, United States - AAG_RA_Asp | ecosystem: Engineered > Bioreactor > Anaerobic >... | reverse complement strand
GCACTCCTCGGCGGTTTCGCAGGGGGCCCCTGCGGGCGACCCGGCAATGCCGCCGTCGGGCTGCGGAAGGTCCCGGGCAGGGGCCGATGGCAGGCCGTCGGCGCCCCCCGTCGAGGAGATCTCCCCCGATTCCACGGGGAAGTCCCCGGGGGTCAGCGTGCAGCCGGCGCCGGCGGCGAGGATCCCGGCCGCCAGGAGGGGCAGGCGCGGGGTCATGGGGCTTCCTCCTCGCTGGCCGCTGCCGGGGTGTCGTCCTCCAGGGGGCCTTCGGGGTCCGGCTCCTCGTCCCGGCCGAGGGGCACGAGGCGGATGGTCGCCCGGGCCAGGGATCGCACCTCGTCCCACCGGAAGATCATCGGGAGGAACTCGCCGCGCTTCCATGCCTCGTGCTGGTCGCCGTACTGGGGGGATCCGGGCCAGCCCGAGATGCCGGTGTCGCTGACCCACAGGCCGTGATCGATGTCCGCCAGGTCCACGACCTGCCGGTAGGAGGGCCCGGCGACCACCGCGAAGGGATGCTCTTCGTTGCCCAGGTCGAAGTGGGATTTCCAGACGGAGTCCAGGGCCCCGCCGACCGGGGAGGGCCGGAGGTTCATGAAGCGGGAGATGGCCTTCTGTCCCCCGAAGGCGTGGCGGATCTGGAGGGTGTGGACCTTGCCCCACCGCCACTCCTCGGGGTTGGGTCCCAGTTCCCGCTGGAGCCTCCGGACGGCCCTCCGGAAGGCCTCCTGGATCACCTCCCGGCGCATTTCGACCCGGGGGGTTCGCCGATCGTCCCAGACGGGATGGTCGGGACGGTCGAACCAGAGGTCCGCCACGTTGGTCGAGTAGCGCTGGGAGAGGAAGAACCGGTAGGCGTCCGGTGGCAGTTCGTCCTGGATGGCCAGGATCACCGCCTCCCGGTAGGTGGAGAAGAAGAGGGTGGTGCCCACGGACCCGGTGCCGGCCTCGAAGTCCCAGGACCGGAGCAGGTCCAGGGCCTTCCGCTCCAGGGGGCTCCACCGGGCCTCCCGGCGCGAGAGATCCTGGACCAGGAAGGGCAGCAGGCGCTTGCCGCGGTTCAGGCGGACGTCCATCTGGATGTCCGCCAGGCTCTGGAGCGTGTGGGGTCCGGTGGTGCGGATCAACTCGGCGATCCGGTCGTAGCGGTAGGACGGCGCGGTGTCCACGTGGAGGAACACCGGGCTGCGGGCCGGGTCCGCCACCAGGTTGTTGGCGTGGGCGAAGAAGCCCTCCCGAGCCTCGGCGTAGGGCAGGGCGGCGGGGTTCACGATCCCCGTCCAGTCGTAGGACGAGTCCCATCCCGGGGCCGGGAAGGTCCCGAGGTGCCGGGGACGGACCGGGATCGCCCCGGTGACGAAGAACGCGATGGTCCCGTCGGTGTCGGCGGCCGTCCAGGCCGAAGCCGGCGACATCATGCCCGACAGGGCCTCCCGCAGTTCCCTGACCGTCGTGGCCCGGGCGGCCTTCCGGATCGCCTCCAGGCTGTCGGCGATGCCCGGGGGATCCCACTGGAGGGACACCAGGGGCATCTCCGAGTCCAGCAGGTGGGGGTAGAGGTCGTTCAGCAGGGGTCCGTGGGGGCCGACCCGGATCCGGAACCGGCGTTCCTCCAGGACCTTGCCCCGGCGGACGCGCACGATCTCCTCCCGGACCTCCAGGGGGACCGGGACCCCGTCCCGCAGCACGCAGTCCGGGCGGCCCGGATCGACCCGTTCCACGAAGAGGTCCACCACGTCCCCGACCAGGGAGGTGGTGCCCCAGGCGACATGCCCGTTGTGCCCTGCCAGCACGAAGGGCAGTCCGGCGATGCCCGCCCCGATGACGTCCACCCCCGGGGCCGACAGGTGCTGCTGGAACATCAGCGAGGGCAGCATGTGGGTCAGGTGGGGGTCGTTGGCCTGGAGCGGCCGGCCCGAGGCCGAGAGGTCCGCCGCCACCACCCAGGAGTTGCTGGCGCCGGTCAGCACTCCCGGGTCCAGGACCGGCCCGGCTTCGCTGCGCGGGGGCGCGGTCCTGGGAGGCCGGGACGGGAACAGGTTCCGGAGTTCCGCGGCGACCGCCGGGGGGAGTTCCCGGGGGGGGCCCGATGGGGGCAGGGTGGTCCCCCCGGCCCAGGGCGCATGGCCGTAGATGGCCTCCGCCCGGTCGAGGCCCACGTGCCAGGCCAGCAGCAGGCGGGACAACTCCTGCTGCCAGTTGTGGGTGACGGACCAGGCGTTCAGGCGCCCGATGGCGAAGCAGTCCTCGATGGTCCAGGGTTCGGGGGCGATCCCCAGCACCCGGTGCTCCATCGGGCGATAGCGACGGAGGGCCTCGTTGACCCCCTCGGTGAAGGCCGCCAGCAGCCCCCGCATCTCCGGGGACAGTTCCTGGACGTCCCGGGCGATGTCCCGGTCGATGCCCCATCCCCGCATGGCCCGGTCGAACTCCACCGTGGTCCCCTCGAAGAGGGGCTGCTCCCCGACCAGTTCGGAGACCCGTCCACGGGCCAGGCGCCGGAGCATGTCCATCGCGAAGAAGCGGTAGCGCCCCTGGAAGAACCCCGTGACCCGGGCCAGATCCTCCTCGTTCCGGGCCTGGATGTGGGGGATTCCGGAAGGGTCCAGGAAGGTCTGCACCGGTTCCCGGAGGCCCGGGATCCGCAGGGAATCGTCCCGGGTCCGGGGGTAGTCGGGACGAGTGCGGTAGTTCAGGTAGCGGGAGGTGGCACAGCCGGTGTCCCCCGGGAGGGCGAACGCCAGCAGGAGAAGCCCAACGACAGGGCCGCGAAATCCGATCCCGGTCCTCACCAGAAGACGCCGGGAATGCGGATGCCCACGGACAGGCTGTCGGACGCCCGGGTGTTCTTCCCGGGGATCAGGCTGGTGGAACGCCAGGCCGCGGTGACCTGCAGCGGGGCCCCCAGGCGCAGCAGGCTCAGGACCGTGGACAGGACCAGTACGTTGCGATAGCCGGGTCTCCATTTCTCCTCCTGCATCGCGTCCCAGACGGACGATTGCGAGGTGAAGCCGGTCTGGCCGATGAAGGCGCTGGCCAGGCGCACCGAGGCGGTCCAGAGGGGCGGGAGCATCCGGGCCCGGTCCAGGCTGCCGCCGCTGACGAAGGAGGCCCTGGCCGGGCCCTTCCAGATCACCCCTTCGACCTGGAGGGCGGCTCCGGCGAGGTCCCCCCCGTCGATCCAGTAGGCCTTTCCGGCATACGGTCCGTAGTTCAGCAGCAGGGGATTCTTCCGTCCGAAGGCCGAGGCGTAGCGGTGGGGCAGGAAGGCCTCGTAGAACAGGTCCAGGCCCAGGGTCAGTCGCCCCTGGAGGGCCCCTCCGAAGGTCTTTTCCAGGGCCAGGTGGATGCCCAGGTCCCCCTGGGCCTGGAGGTCCCACATGGTGGTTCCCGCGGCGACGACCTCCTCCGGGTCCGCTTGGCGGCCGGTGGGAAGGGCTCCCTGGACCGTGACGGCGCCCTGGATCCCGACGGCCCGCACCTTCGGCAGGAAGTCCGTGAACCGGAACCGGAGGCCCAGCACCACGTCCCCCAGCACGTTCCGGTTCCCGGTCCACGGTCCCGGTTTGGGCTGCCCCATGCTGGCCGCCCATTGCCAGAAGTCTTCCTCGGTGTAGGCCCGGCCCAGGAACGGCTGGAAGTCCCCCGGAGTCCACCGGAGGTCCGGCGTGATGTCGGTCCGGATCACCAGGGGGATCCCGATGCCCAGGGACAGCGCGTCGGCCAGCCCGACCTGCAACTGGAAGATGGTCAGGTGGTAGCGGACCTTCGCGTCCGGGGTCAGAGTTCCCTGGAGGCTGCCCCCCGGTTCGTAGCGATCGATGTCCGGGAGCAGGGACCCGTAACGGCCCTTGCCGTCCCAGGCCCCGTCGAGCCAGGCGAAGTGGTAGGAAACGTCCAGCAGGAAGGCGTTCCGGGGCAGGGTGTCCGTGAGCCCCCCGGCCCGGATTCCCGGCGAGGCGAGGCAGGTGCAGGCCAGCAGGAATCCGGGGAAGAGCAGGAGGCGTCCCCTGTCCCTGGTCCTTCTTCCGCCGGTCATGGGGAGCCCCCGTCGTCCAGGAAGTCCCGGAGGTCCAGCAGGCGGAATTCCCCGTCGGTGGCGGGCACCTGTCCCATGGCGTACCAGATCCGTCCCAGGGCGGGTTCCATCACCGAGGCGATCATCGAGTCCCGGGGGTCCACCAGGGCCGGCTGCCGGAGGATGGCGATGGCCTCGTCCCGGTCGATGCGGCCGTAGCGGGCCGCGATCTCCTCCCCCAGGGCCAGGTGGGCCTGGATGGACCGGTACCAGAAGGTGCTCCAGGTCCGCTGGGGCCGGATGTCGAAGACCAGCACCCGGGTCGTCAGGTCGTCCCGATTCCTCTGGAAATGGCTGGCGATCCGCAGGTCGTCGGGGCCGACGCTCGGTCCCGGATCCCCCGTTTCCTGCCCCGGTGCCGCTTCCCCGGGCTCCGAGGGACGGATCACGAAGGCCCCCCCTTCCGGTCGTCCCTGGAGGTCCGTGTCCATCTCCACGGCGGCCAGGTCCCCGCTCCGGTCCGCCACCAGCACGTTCCACCCGAAGGAGGCCTTGACCCGGGTCAGGTCCTCGAGGGCCCCGGCGGTGTCCCGGCGCCGGGACAGGACCTCCCGGCCCAGGATCCCGATGGGGACGCCCTCTTCCAGCAGGCGCGCGTCGAAGAGGTCCTTCAGGAAGGCCTCGACCATCGGGTTGTTCAGGGAGTCGGACAGCGTGAAGGTCCAGGACAGGCCCTCGCCGTTCATCCCCGCGAGCCCCCAGACCAGCCCGGGGTAGCCGAGGATCGCGTAGGGAATCCCCTGTTCGGGAAGGTGCACGAAGACCGTGGCGTGCCGGTGGGAGGCGTTGGAGTCCAGCAGGGCGAAGTGCTGGGCCAGCAGCGTCCGGCCGTCGGATGTCGCCCCGCCCCGGGCGGCGAAGGCGATCGAGGGAGGGATGACCGGGACCGACGGCGGCGCGCGGTTGGGGACCGCGATCCGGGGCCGTCCGGTCCCCGCGGTGGTGAAGACGATGCGCTCCTCCCGCATGAACCGGGCGTGGACCGGCGGCGGGCGGACGATCCGGTTGAAGTCCCCCGCCTGGATCTCCAGCACCTGGACCGTCGCGGGGGGGAAGCCTCCGGGCGGCTGGAAGATCACGTCCAGGGACCCCGGATCCCCTTCCACCGCGACGGTCTCCAGCGAGGGACGATCCTCGGGGATCCGGTAGAGCGTGCCGTTGTGTCGGACCCGCACGGTGGCCGGATCCACCCCCGGCACGTCCCCCTTGTCCACCCCGATGGCCAGTTTGATGTCGTGCAGGCGCAGGCGCACAGGTCCGTCGCCGGGAACCTCGGCCCAGGAGGCGTGCGGGGAGGGATCGAAGGGATCCAGGACCGCCTCCCCGTCCTCGTCGGTCCGGCCGTCCTCGTCGTTGTCCCGCCCGTCGCCCGCCGCCGCCGGCACCTCCACCCGGACCAGCATCGGGGCCTGGGACTGGCGGATGTAGGCGGTGATGGCCCGGAACGACAGCAGCGTGTCGAAGAAGGTGTTCAGGATCAGCACCTTCTCGAAGGGCAGGCCCGATCCGTCGGCGATCCCCTGCATCTCGTCCAGGGCCTCCTGGGGGATGAACGACTTCAGGCGGGCCGCGCTCTCCTTCATCAGCAGGTAGGAAAAGCCGCAGGTCTCGGTGCAGTTGTAGGTGCAGTCCGCCAGGCACCGGTCCCGCCACTGCTGGTAGGGACTGTCCTCACGGCCCTCCTCCCGGGACAGGTAGCGGGTCAGCACCGAGGCGACGTCGGGGCGCTCCCGGTTCAGGTAGGGCATCAGGGAGTTGGTCAGCAGCAGCGTGTAGAACGACCGGATGCGGTCCCGATGCACGCGGCCGTGTTCCAGGCCCCTCTGGTACGAGGACCCCTTGAGGACCGTCACCGGGACCTCGGGTTCCGGGGTGGCACAGGCCAGAAGGCCGATCAGGATTCCCCAGCCTGCCGCACGGAGCGCCCTGGCCATCGTCCCCCCGATTGGAGGGAGGATAGCAGAAGCCTCCGGGTCGCGGAAAGGGCCTCGCCGGGATCGGAGGACCGGCGTTCCATGGTCGTTTCGGGGAAGCGGGGAGACGGGATCAGGCGGACTTCTTGATCGGCACCTTCACGGCCTTGCGGATCGTCACCAGGGAATTCGGGGCCCCAGGCACGCCGCCCTCGATCAGGATCAGGTTCTGGGCGGGGTAGATCGCGATCACCCGCTGGTTCAGGATCGTGAACTGGTGGTCGCCGTGACGGCCGGCCATCCGCATGCCCTTCTGGACCCGGCCCGGCGTGGTGCGGCAGCCGATGGACCCCGAGTGGCGCTGGTACTCGTGGACGCCGTGGGTCCGGCCGAAACCGTGGAAGCCGTGCCGCTTCATGACGCCCGTGAATCCCCGGCCGCGGGATTTCGCGGTGACGTCCACCCGCTCGCCGACCTGGAACAGGGAAACGTCCACGGCGCTTCCCGGGCTGTAGAGGAGGGCCTCCTCGGGCGAGACCCGGATTTCCCGGACCACCTCGGGGGCCTCGACGTTCAGTTTCGCGAAGACGCCCTTTTCGGGCCGGGTGAGGGACTTCAGGCGCGCCTTGCCCAGACCGAGGACCACGGCGTCGTACCCGTCGGCGCCCTCGGCGGTCTTCACCTTCAGCACCTGGCAGGGACCCGCCTCCACGACGGTCACGGGGATCCGGTTCCCCATGTCGTCGAAGAACTGGGTCATCCCGATCTTCTTTCCCAGGATTGCAATGGCCATGGTTTCACTCTCTGCAAACGTTTCTTGTCTCGTCGGGGCGGGACCGGGTCCCGGCCCAGGGCGGCGAAGGTTATCCTGCCTGCCTCCCGCCGTCAACCGGAAAATGCGAGGGCAGCGCCGCGCCGGACGTTCCCTCCGGTCCCCGGCTCCGGGGCGGCATCCGGGCCGGCCGGATCGCCCTATCCGGCGCTTCCGGTGGACGGCGCGGCGGTCGAACCCGTCTTCGAGGCCGGAGGCGTCTCCGAAGATTTCGCCTCGGGGGTCTTGCCGGACGTCGTGGAGGAACTGCCGTTTCCCCCGTTCCCGGACCCCGCGTGGTGATCGGAGGAATGCCTGCTGCCGTTCGACCCGCCGGATCCGTTGGACCCGTTCTTGCGGGCGTAGTCGGTGACGTACCACCCGCTGCCCTTCAGCACGAAGGAGGTATGACTGATGAGCCGCTGGGTGTCCGGGGATCCGCAGTGGGCGCATTCCTGGTCCACCGGGTCCGACATCCGCTTCTCCGCCTCGAAGTCCCGGTTGCAGGCATTGCAGTGGTATTCGTAGGTGGGCATGGCGACCATGGCCTCCGACAGGACCGGCCGAAGAATGGGACTCGGGGCCCCTTCTGTCAATCGGCCCAGTCCTTCGCCGATCCTTCCGATCCCGGTTACCATGAAGGACCCCGGACGGGAGGCAGCCGTGGAGGCAGAACAGGGCGACTTGGGGGTCTTCGACGGCCACGTGCACCTGGGGACCTGGAAGACCCCGGACTTCCTGGGACACGGAATGCCCGCGAGGAAGACCGCCGAGGTGCTGCGTCGGGCCGGGATCCGGGAGGCCCTGGTGATGCCCACGGACAGCGGGGACAACGAGGGGACCCTCCGGGCCATCCGGGAGGAAGGGGAACCGGGCTGGCGGTTCGCGGCCTGGGTGGACCCCGGGAACCCGGACCTGCCCGGGTTCCTCCAGCGGGAGGAGGCGTCCATCGCGGCGCTGAAGTTCCACCCGTCATTCCATCGCACGCCTCTGCGGGATCCCTCGTTCCGGCCCTTCCTGGAATGGGCCGCCGAGCGGGGGGTTCCCTGCGTGGTCCACTGCGGCCGCTGGCAGGAGGTGGCGGGCTGGCCCATCGCCCTGGAGGTCGCGGAATCCCTGCCGGGACTGCCGATGGTGCTGGCCCACATGGGAGGGGACTCGCCGGGCCTGGTGGCGGGGGTGGTGGAGGCGCTCCGCCAGAGGGACCTGCCCCGGGTGTCGCTGGGCACCGAGAGCATCCGGGAACCGTGGCTGATCGCCCACGCGGTGCGGAGGCTGGGGGCCTCCCGGCTGGTGTTCGGAAGCGACCACAACCTGAACGAACCCCGTTCGTTCCTGGCGGTGATCGAGGCCCTGGACCTGGCCGACGAGGATCGCCGGGCGATCCTCCAGGGAAACGCCCGGCGCTGGTTCACCCGGGAGGTCCGCCGCCCGTGATCCGAGGGGAGGCGCCGGCGGGAGACAGGCCGGGGAATCCCGCGGCTTCCCGGATCGGGACCCGGGAACCCGCCACCGCGAATCGCCAGGGGAACGGGGGGCGGGTGCGGCAGTCGGGATCGGCCTCCGGTTCCTTCGCGAACGGCTTCTAGGGTAGAATCGAAGGCCGTTCGGAGGCGATCATGTCCGGGGAGTCCCTGTCGGTGGTCATCATGGCCTACAACGAGGCGGAGAATCTCCCGGGACAGGTGAAGGCGACGGTCCGGTGGCTGGGACGGGCGTGCCCGGAAGGCGGGCAGGTGGTGGTGGTGGACGACGGGTCCACCGACGGGACCGGGGAACTGGCGGACCGCCTGGCGGCGGAACACCCCGAGGTCACGGTGGTGCACCATCCCCGGAACCTGGGCATGGGACGGGCGATCTGGAGCGGCTATGTCGCAGCCCGGGGCGAGTGGGTGACCCAGTTGCCCGGGGACGGGCAGGTGCCGCCCGAGGCCCTGGAGGCCCTGATGGCCCGCCGGGGCGAGGGAGACCTGGTGCTGTCGGCGTACCGGGATCGGGGCGATGGGCCGCTGCGGCGGCTCGTGAGCCTGGGGTTCCAGGCGACGGCCTGGGCGCTGCTGGGCAACCGCTGCCGGTTCACCGGCACGATGCTGTTCCGGCGACGGCTGCTGGAGGGGGTCTCGCCCCGGTCCGCTTCCTTCCTGGTCAACGTGGAACTGCCGCTGCGCTGGATGCGCCAGGGGGTCCGCCCGGTCTTCGTGACGCTGGATCCGCCGCGTCCGAGGGCCCACGGGCGGTCGAAGGTGCTGACCCCGGGGCGGATTCGACGGGTGGTCCGGGAGATGCTGGTGCTGCGCCGGGAGTTGCGGGATTCCTGACGGGTCGGGAGGTCGGGGAAGGCCCATGGAGAGGGGATCCCTGGAAAAAGGGCTGGAGTCGCTGGTGGCCGAGGGCCTCCGGCTCCACGTGCTGGACCGGGTGCTGGCCCGGCCCGAGGTGACCCGGAACCTGTCTCCCGAGGCCCTGGACCGGCTGAAGCGGAAGGTCCTGGACCGGCTGGCCCGGAGCGAGGAGGAGGGCCGGGCCGACCGGGAGACCGCCCTGGCGGCGATCCGGGGCCTGCGGGCGGCGGCGGGTCCCCTGGGGGACGTCCTGGCGACCCTCTGGAGGTTCGCCGGGGAGTCCCATGGCGGGGCCGGAACGCCCGGATCCGGGACGGCCGCGAGGGGGGAGGAGGAGTCGGCGGAAGACGCCTCCGGGCCCGGGGAGAAGCCATGAGCGTCCTCTCGCTGCTGATGCCGTGGCACTGGAGCGAGGTCCGCCGCCTGCGGATGATCGCCGGGGTGCTGGCCCGCCACGGCCTGGCGGATGTCGCGGCGCGCCTGGGGCCCCTGGCCTGGGTGCGGTCCGTCTGGCGGGGCGTCCTGCGCCGGGGACCCGCGGAAAACCTTCCCATCGAGCGGCGCATCCGGCGGGTCCTGGAGGAACTGGGCCCCACCTTCGTGAAACTGGGACAGATGCTGGCCACCCGCCCGGACCTGGTGCCCGTGTCCCTGGTGGAGGAACTGCGGCACCTCCAGGACGAGGTCGAACCCTTTCCGTTCGAGGGTGTCCTCCAGACCATCCGCGAGGACCTGGGCCGGGAGTGGGACGAGGTCTTCCGGACCATCGACCCGGTTCCCGTGGCCGCGGCCTCCATCGCCCAGGTGCACCGGGCGGTGCTGCTGGACGGCCGCGAGGTGGTGATCAAGGTCCAGCGGCCCTCCCTGGAGGGGCAGATCTCGGCGGACCTGCGGCTGCTGCGCAACCTGGCCCAGCGGATCGAGGCCGGCATCCCCGAGGCCCGGATCTTCCGCCCCCTGGCCATCGTCGAGGAGTTCACGAAATCCCTGCGACGGGAGACGGATTTCCGCACCGAGGCCCACAGCATGATGCGCTACGCCCGCAACTTCGCCGACGAGCCGGGATTGAAGGTCCCGGAGCCCCTGATCGAGGCCAGCGGGCGGCGCGTGCTGACGATGGAGCGCGTGGAAGGGGTCAAGGTGTCGGACCGGGACGCCCTGGAGGCGATGGGGGTGGACCTGAAGGCCCTGGTGGAACTCGGGATGCGGATCACGATGCGATCGATCT
>Ga0302250_1002724_pt1 | contig 10380 bp, 11 predicted proteins | sample AAG_RA_Asp_MG_FD_193536 | JGI IMG/M metagenome (GOLD analysis project Ga0302250, IMG submission 193536) | Enriched activated sludge microbial communities from anaerobic digester in WTTP, New Holstein, Wisconsin, United States - AAG_RA_Asp | ecosystem: Engineered > Bioreactor > Anaerobic >... | reverse complement strand
TTCCTGGAAATAATAAAAATACTCTTGCTGAGGTTAAACGATTAGTAGAGCCAATAATGCGAAATAAAGCAGATTTTGTCCAGGGCTCCAGATATCTGCCAGGAAGTAAAAGAGATCACACTCCCCTTTTTAGATTAGTAATGGTTAAACTAATTGCTATGATGTTTTCAATTTTATCTAAAAGGAAAATTACGGACTCTATGGAAGGTTTCAGGGCTTGGCGACTTACTATATTTGATGATCCTGACATAAACATTCATCAAGAATGGTTAAATAGATATGGCTTAGAGACCTATATGTTTTATAAAATTACTCGGAGGCGTAAGTATAAATATTATGAGGTTCCTGTATCTAAAGTATATCCCAAATATAAAAAAAGTATTATTAATAAAGATGGTCAAGAATACACGAAAATTAGACCGTTAATTGATTGGTGGGATATTCTAAGACCGATTCCTTATCTGCTATTAGGTTTAAAAAAGTAAAAGGATAAAACTATGCATTTTGATAAAATTAAAGGTTTTTATTATAAATATGAAAATAGGATTATTTATTTCACCTTACTATTCTTTTTACTATTAAGAATATTCTATGTATTTGAATTCGGTAACTTTGACAAATCCACTTTTGTTGATGCTTCAGGTTATAATGAATATGCTAAAACAATTTTATCTGATTCATCTTGGCTTAAGCGAACTGATTTTATTTCCTGTTGGAGAGAACCAGGTTACCCTTTATTTGTTGCTTGTATTTATTTTCTTTTTGGGAAAGAATCTTTTCTTGCTGTTTATCTTATCCAAGCTTTTTTAAGTAGCTTAATGTTATTGATTATATATAAGACCGTTAAATTAGTTGTAAACAGTAAAGCAGTTGCTTATTTATCATTGCTGTGGTCTGGATTTTATATTTTTTATTTAAGATGGATAGGAGAACTATTAAGGGAGACATTAGTATATTTTTTTTATGCTCTATTCTTTTATCTGCTTTTCAAGTTATTAAAGAATAAATCAATTAAAATAAAGAACACTCTATTTATTTCAATTATATACACATTACTTATTCATACTGATGGAAGATATTTGTTTTATGCTCCCTTTTTAATTATCTTATTTTTAATCTATCTAAGACCTATTTGGTTGGCATTAAAAAATTATATAATCTTTGGTTTATTGGTTGTTGTATTCACTGTTCCTTGGTCTATAAGGAATTATATAACTTATGGCGACTTAATAGTTGTTAGTTATTATACTTTAAATCTGACTGGTTCAGAATTATCTTCTCGGAATGAACTATTTGATACTTCAGAGATTAAAGAAGCTAAAACATCTTTGCATTTTGGGTCTTTTAATCAAAATTATCCATCTGAAATAGAGAGAGATTCAATCATAGCTGGATTTAACCCAAGAAATAGATCAAATTCAGAACTTCTTGCTATTAGGAAAGGGAAAAGGGCAGCTACTTCATTCATAGGAAGAAAAGCATATTATTTAAAAAAAATGTGGGCTCCTTTTAATACTGGAGGATATTATGCTCCTTTTCCAATGGCTTATTATGAGGATGGGTATAGTGTTTCACATAATATTATTTCAATTTGTCAATATGGTATCCTAATCCCTTTTGCATTATTTTCTATAATTTTTGGAATTGCTAAAAGAAAAAAATGGATATGGTTGCTTATAATCCCCATATTTATTCATATGCTTTTACATCTATTAACATTTGGAATTGAAAGATATCGGCATCCGGTTGATGCATTTATTATTATATTAGCAATGAATAGTGTAGTTTATTTAGTTAATTTAACCTTTCATCACATGCATTTATCAATTAGTAATAAAACATAGTAATTTATATATATAAATTGCAATGTATGATGCTTATGGACTACATAGAATTAGTGATCAAAGTAAATTTGAAGATAAATTGCAATAATCCATTAAATTCTTGCTCTTTTGCACATATACTAATAAAATTTTGTAAATGATGTATATATCATCTGATGCACTTAATACTCTTTTAATACCTTTTAGTGATGGAACTCTAAAACCACTGTTTCTATATGTAATATGGTAGTTTTGTATAAATAATAATATTTTACTTAACGAACAATTTTAATTAAGAATTTATGAATAAAAAAGCAGGATCATACTTAATAATCTGTCGTAGAGATAAGGTGCTGTTTATTGACTTTTTTCCTAATTGTTCCACGGTAGTTGCACCATATATTACTTAACTATGAACAGAAGAAGTTGAAGCTTAATTTGCAGATTTTGATTCCCTTTAATGCTCTATATAAAGATAACAGCTAAAAACAAAATACTTATTTTTATAATGATTGTATCTGTATGAATATGTTGAAGTTAGTAATGTTTATGTCCTGATTATTCGCACTTATCCTAAAAATTTTTCCATATTTGTCACCAATTTCCTCATTTTGTCACCCCAGATAGAATTAGAAGGGGTATGAAAGAAAAATTCAAGACCCTGAAAAAAATCTTGAGGAGACAAAATGAAAGCAACAGTAAAACTTGCTTTACCCGGTTTTGCCGGAAATATGGATGATGTGGTAATCTACTACAATTCCAAGTTGAATAAGGTAATTACCAGAAAAAAAGGGACATCTAATTATGTACCCGATTACAGTATTACTAAAGAGATTTATGCTTTTGCCAGTCGGATTAACTTATCTGTTGATTACAAAAAGGATTGTGATAAGTATATCAGAGCTTACAATTCCAAAAATCGTAGCAAAGGAAAAGCAATGAGTTCCTGGCCCTCTGTTTGGATGAAAGTGATGAGAGCTCAAAAGAAACTTTTACCCGATCTTGATTTGAATACCCTAACCCGCGAACAAGCCATTGAAGCAAACCTGGGTTGTATATCTATTGCCAAAGCAGTAGAAGCTGAATTTCTGGAAAAAGTTCCCGGCCATCAAAAACTGACAAGTTTGATTTAAAGTGCGGGAGTGCGGGAGTTCAAAGTGCAGGAGTTCAAAGTGCTGGAGTTCAAAGTACAGGAGTTCAAAGTGCGGGAGTTCAAAAGTGGTGGAGTTAGATTGTGAAGATTGAAAGTTTTACAGATATTGAAGCGTGGAAGCAAGCCCGACTATTTGTTGAAAATATCTATCATATATTCTCAGAAGGTAATTCACAAGAAGATTTCGGTTTTAGAGATCAGATTCAAAGAGCATCGGTTTCTATTATGTCCAATATAGCCGAGGGCTGAGAGCGGAGGGCGGAGAGCAGAGAGCGGAGAGTTCATGGATAAAGAAATGTTTAGATTTGAGAAACTGGATGTTTGGAAGAAAGGTCTTGAATTGTCTGATAAATTGTTTGATATAGCAGATAGAACTGATATGATACATTGTTATAGATTTTCAGAACAGCTTAGAGCTGCTGCTATGAGTATTACCAATAATATTGCAGAAGGATCTGCTTCAACTTCTGATAAAGATTTTGCTCAGTTTTTAAATATTGCTCGGCGTTCTGTCTTTGAATGTGTTAATATTTTAATTCTTTTTGAAAGAAGAAAGTATATTACATTGGATGAATTGGACTCTTTAAAATTAGAACTATCCTCCATCAGTAAAATGCTAACTAACTTAAGCAAATCTCTATTAACCCCTAAGCCCTCTGCTCTCCGCCCTCCTCTTATTAAACTCCTGCACTAAAAATGCCTAATCCTATTTTAGTAACGAAACCTTTCTTACCAAATATCCAAGATTTTTATTCTAAGTTGCTTGAACTTTGGCAATCCAGAGTTCTTACCAATAGTGGTGAATTGCATCAGCTATTAGAGAAGCAATTAACAGAAAAATTAGATGTAAAAAATCTTTCTTTAGTTAGTAATGGCACTATTGCATTGGAAGTGGCAATCCAGGCATTAGAACTAAAAGGGAAAATTATAACTACCCCCTATACTTTTATAGCTACTGCTAATTCTATTTTGCTTAAAGGACTTGAGCCGGTCTTTATTGATATTGAAGATGAGGGATTCAATCTTGATCCGGAATTGATAGATGATGTTAAGGAACAAGATGTATCTGCAATTATGCCAGTTCATGTTTATGGTTTACCCTGTGATGATGATAGCTTAGAGCAGAGGGCTAAGGGCAAAGGGTTGAAGGTTATTTATGATGCAGCTCACGCTTTTGGAATAAAGGAAAACGGAGAATCAATTCTGAATTGGGGTGATGCTTCTACTTTAAGTTTCCATGCAACTAAGGTTTTTCATACTTTTGAAGGTGGAGCAGTTGTTAGCCAGGATATTTCTATTAAAAATAAAATTGATCAGTTAAAGAATTTTGGGTACGAAGCTGGAGTAGACATAACTACTTTGGGAACAAACGGAAAAATGAATGAAGCACAAGCTGCTATGGGCTTAGCTCTTATTCCTTATCTTGAGGAAATAATAAGTAAAAGAAAGCATTGGTTTAATTTTTATGTAGAACAGCTTAGTGAAGTTCAGGGGATAAAGTTAATGACCATTCCTCCTGAACTTGAATATAATTATTCTTATTTTCCTATTTTAATTAAATCCGCTTTTTCTTTAACTAGAGATGAACTATTCAATAAATTTCAGGAAGAAAACATTTTCCCCCGTAAATATTTTTATCCCTTAATTACGGATTTTTCTCTTTATAAAAATTTTAAAATCATTTCTAAACATAAAACTCCAAATGCTCGTAAAATTGCTGATTCAGTAATTTGCCTTCCTCTTTATCCTGATCTTACAGAAGATGATGTATCCAGGGTTTGCGAAGTCATAAAAAAAGTTCAAAGTTCAAAGTGCTGGAGTTCAAAGTGCCGGAGTTCAAAGTGCCGGAGTTCAAAGTGCGGGAGTTCAGGAGTTAAAGGGTGAAGATTGATAATTTTACAGATATTGAAGCATGGAAACAAGCACGACTTTTTGTGGCTGATGTCTATAATATCTTTTCCCAAGGTAATTCACAAAAGGATTTCGGTTTTAGAGATCAAATTCAAAGAGCATCTGTTTCTATTATGTCCAATATAGCTGAGGGTTTTGATAGTGGCTCAAGCAAATCCTTTATCCAATTTTTAACCTATTCATACCGTTCTGCTTCTGAAGTTGAATCTCTTTTATTTGTTGCTTTAGATATTCATTATATAGATGTAAATCAACATAATGAACTTATGTCACAGTTAAATAGTATCAAGAAACTAATTGGTGGTTTTATCCGCTATCTAAAAACCTCTCAAAACTCCAACTAAGAACTTTGAACTCCTGCACTTTGAACTTATGCACTTTGAACTTCTGCACTTTGAACTTTGAACTTTGAACTCCCGCACTTTGAACTCCCGCACTTTGAACTAATATGAAAGGCATCATTCTTGCCGGTGGATCCGGTACTCGTTTATATCCTATAACCATAGCTGTTAGCAAACAGTTACTTCCGGTTTACGATAAGCCAATGATCTATTACCCTCTTTCTATTTTAATGCTGGCAGGTATTAGAGAGATCTTGATTATTACTACTCCGGAAGATAATTCCAACTTTCAAAAACTCTTGGGTAATGGTTCTCAGCTGGGAATGCGCTTTGCATATAAAGTTCAGGAAATTCCCAATGGCCTTGCCCAAGCATTTGTAATTGGAGCAGATTTTGTCGGTTCAGATAGTGTTTGTTTAATTTTAGGTGATAATATTTTTTATGGAGCTGATCTGCAAGGGAAATTGCAAAATTGTACAAAACCCGATGGTGCAATAATTACTGCCTATCCTGTTCTTGATCCTGAGCGTTATGGTGTAGTAGAATTTGATGAAGATATGAAGGCAATCAGCTTGGAAGAAAAACCCAAACAGCCAAAATCCAACTATGCTGTTCCTGGACTTTATTTTTATGATAACAGCGTAATTAAGATAGCTAGTGAAATAAAACCCTCTGCCAGAGGTGAATATGAAATAACCGATGTGAACAATGTCTATCTGGAACAGGGGAACTTAAAAGTGATGGTTTTTGGAAGAGGAACTGCCTGGTTGGATACAGGAACTTTTGAATCCCTTATTCAGGCATCCCAATTTGTGGAAGTTATTCAAAACCGCCAGGGACTAAAAATCAGCTGTATAGAAGAAATTGCCTATCGTAAGGGCTTTATTGATAAAGAGCAACTTTGTCAGCTTGCTGAACCCATTCGGAAAAGTGGTTATGGAGAATATTTAATAAAGTTAGTTGAAGAATCATTATAAAGATGACATTAGGAATAAATCAGCCCTATTTTTTACCTTATTTAGGATATTTTTCTTTAATCAATTTAGTTGATGAATTTATCTTATTTGATACAGTTCAATTTATTAGACACGGATGGATAGAGAGGAATAGAATTCTAAAACCTGGATTTGGTTGGCAATATATCTCTGTTCCTTTAATAAAAGCAAAGAGAGAGACGATAATTAAAGATATGTTAATTAATAATGAAATAGCTTGGCAGAATAAATTGATTGCTCAATTGGTACACTACAAAAAAAAGGCCCCTTATTATAATATAGTAATAGATTTATTGTCTTCAGTTATATATGAAAAATTCGAAAGCATTGTTGATATTGATAATAAACTGTTGAACGAAATCTGTAACTACCTGGAAATTGATACACCAATATCCATTTTCTCCGAGAATAATTCTAATATCAATTCTGTTGAAGCTTCAGACGAATGGGCATTAAAAATATGTTTAGCTTATGAAGCAGATCAATATATTAATCTTCCAGGGGGTAGAGATTTTTTTAATAAAGAAAAGTATGAAAATTTAGGTATTAAACTTAATTTTATTCAAATGAAAGATATTGTTTATTCTCAAAAAAGAGATTATTTTGAACCTTGGCTTTCAATAATAGATGTAATGATGTTTAATGATGTTCCTATGATTAAGAATTATTTAAATCAATATGATTTGATATGAAAGCTATTGGTGGTTACTTTGAACTTGAACTTTCAGAAGGGAGTGAATATCATTCTGAAGCGATTGCCTTAAATAGTGGGAGGCATTGTTTTGAATATATATTGCGTTTACGGAATTACCTTAAGATTTACATTCCTTATTATACTTGTGAAGTTATACTTGAACCGATTAACAAACTTAACTTACAATATGAATATTACCATATTGATGAAAAGTTGGAGCCCCAATTTGATTTTTCTCTTCTTCAAGGAAATGAAGCTTTTCTCTATACAAATTACTTTGGTCTGAAAGATGAGTATATAAATAAACTTCCTCATAAACATAATATTGTTATAGATAATTGCCAATCATTCTACTCAAAGCCATTGCCTTGGTTTGATACTTTTTATTCACCTCGTAAATTTTTTGGTGTTCCAGATGGAGGGTATTTATATACTTACGACAATTCAAGATTACCTATAGAACTTAAACAATCAGTTTCTTATAATAGATGTTCCCATCTCATAAAGAGAATAGACCTTTCTGCTGAAGAAGGATATGCTGATTTCAAAAATAACGACAAAGAGCTGTCAAATGATTCAATAATGACTATGTCTAATCTAACTCATAGAATTTTGTCTTCTATTGACTATAAAAATGTAAAACAGAAGCGCAATAAAAACTTTATGTGGTTTCAAAATCAGTTTAAGGATATTAATTTATTGAATATTGATATGGCAAAGAGTTCTGGTCTTAGCCCCTTGATTTATCCCCTACTACTTAATAAACCAAAATTAAGAGAAAAACTAATATCAGAAAAGATATATATACCCCAATATTGGAATAATGTACTATTTTGGACTTCTATAGATGATTTTGAGAACTTTTTAACAAAGCATCTTATTGCTTTGCCGATAGATCAAAGAATAAATCAAGAAAAAATGACTAAAATAACGAATTCAATTAATAATTAAATAAAGGAGAGAAAATGAATATTGAAAATTTTAGAGTATATTTGAAAGCTTTTGAACCTGATGACTATAAAACTACAATTAAATGGCACAATGATAATGAAATATGGAATATGGTGGGAGGTACTAAATATTTTGTATCAATGGAATATGAAAAAAAATGGATTGAAGATGCTATTTGGAATAAGGATCAGATTAAACTGGGTATATGTGTTAAAGAGAATGATGAACTTATTGGTTTTTGTTCGCTAATTAAGATAAATTTAGTAAATGGGAGTGCAGAAATATCTATTATGATTGGGGATAATCAGTATTGGGGAAAGGGATTAGGTTCAGAAGCAATTTTACTTTTATCAGATTTTGCTTTTAGTGAAAAAAGATTAAATAGAATTTCAGCACTGATTCTTGAGAATAATATTGCATCCAGAAGGATGTTTGAAAAATGCGGTTATAAAACTGAAGGTGTTTTAAGAAAGTCAATATACAAAAACGGTAAATTTCAAAATCAGGTAATTATGTCTATTCTTCAGGAAGATTTTTATCAGATGTTAAAAGAGAAAAGGACTGATTGAAATCTTATATTTGAATTATCTCTATACATAATTGATATAGTAATGCCGTAGTTTTTTGATAAAGTTGAAGACATTATGATATTTACTTAAAATGATAAGGTAAATTATGATATTTAATAAGTTCCATAATGTTATTTTATTAATACATATCTGATTTATCTTTTCATCCGATTAAATACATAAGCGCATAAATTGTCATTTAAACAGTAATAGATGATAGAATGCAATATAAATTAAACAAATATAGTGAATTAAGATGCAATAAGTTGACTGCATTGTTGTCCATTTGGTTTGTATTGATTGTATAACTGACAATCATTGAGATAAGAGTAGGAAGGTCTAAAAGAATTTTAGCACTTATTCATAGATTGAATATTGATTCAAGAAATATATTTGAAAAGTGCAGATATAAAGCTGAAATCTTTTATGAAAGACAGTATTTAATCACGGTAACTTTCAGAATCAGGTTAGTATTTTGACACTAAGAAAAGATTTTTTCAAAAAGGTAAAGGTAAAAGGATTAGATTGATATAAATAATGATACAATGCTTATTTATTAATATAATTTTAAATGGTTCAAATCATAAGATAATTTAATAGGTTCTTTTTGATATTTTATATTGGGAAAAGTTTAGAACTGGTGAAAAGCATTATGTTTTATTTAATATATTGAGGTAGAATAAAATAATGTTAACTAATGAAATAATATCTATCATAATTCCAGTTTATTGTAATGAAGAGTCATTACAAGAGCTATATAAAATTATAAATGACGATGTTATTGTTAAAAATGAAAATCTCAATTTTGAAATAATATTCATTGACGATGGTTCTAAAGATAATTCATTGAATATACTCCAAGGCATTTATAATAAATATAAACCTATTGTAAAAGTCATTAAATTATCCAGGAATTTTGGTCAGGTAAATGCTGTAATGGCAGGATTAAATTTTTGTTCAGGTAATTATGCTGTTATTATGAGTGCTGATTTACAAGATCCACCTGGACTAATTAACACAATGATAAAAACAGCTAATAAGGGTAATAGGGATATAGTAATAGCGACTAGAAAAGGGCGAGATGAATCAATATATCGAGTAATTACTTCAAAAATATTTTATTCAATTATGAAATTGTTATCATTTAAAAATATGCCATTAGGAGGTTTTGATTTTTTTCTTGTATCGCGTAGAGTTATTGATATAATTGTTAATGACATTGATTCAAATCCATTTATTCAAGGTAAGGTCTTATATACAGGATTTCAAACAGAATTTATACAATACAAGAGAAGAAAGAGGCCTTATGGAAAATCAAAATGGTCATTTTCTAAAAAAATTAATGCACTTATAGATAGTGTTTTATCGTATTCTTATTTTCCCATAAGATTAATGAGTTTAATAGGATTATTAGTATCTGCAGCAGGTTTTTTGTATGCTATAATAATTATCATCAGTTACTTTCATAATAATGTTCCTTTCCCTGGTTGGGCTCCAATAATGATACTTATTCTGGTTCTTTCGGGCTTTCAAATGCTTATGTTGGGTATTATTGGAGAATATCTATGGAGAACTTTAGATCAGGTAAGGAGAAGGCCTAAATATATTATAGATAAGATTTATCAATGAAGGGTTACTTATTTTTCATTTTAAACATATTCCTATTTCATTTATTAAATACATAGTAGTTGGGATTTCAAACGCTATATTTACGACATTAATATATATTATAGCTTTATATATTTTTTATATTAAATATACAATATCCTTTACAATATCTTGGATTATGGGTTTATTATATACATATATAATTAATTTTATTTATGTATTTAAACCAGATAAAAAGCTTGAATTTAAAAAGAGGTTATGGAAATATGCCACTATATATATTCTATCATATATAATTAATATATTATTACTTAAATTTATAGTGGGAAATATAT
>Ga0302250_1002723_pt1 | contig 10386 bp, 7 predicted proteins | sample AAG_RA_Asp_MG_FD_193536 | JGI IMG/M metagenome (GOLD analysis project Ga0302250, IMG submission 193536) | Enriched activated sludge microbial communities from anaerobic digester in WTTP, New Holstein, Wisconsin, United States - AAG_RA_Asp | ecosystem: Engineered > Bioreactor > Anaerobic >... | reverse complement strand
TCTACGGAGCCGCGCTCCCCGGCCGGCGCCAGCGGCCGGAGGCGACGCGGGCCCAGGCGCTGCGCCGGGCCCTGGAGATTATCCGCGCGGCGGCCGGGCCCGCGACCACGCTGCTCGGCTGCGGCTGTCCGCTGGGGCCGGCCGTCGGCCTGGTCGATACGATGCGCGTCGAGCAGGACGTTGCCCCCACCTGGAAGCCGCGCCTGGGCGCCGCCACCCCCCTCTTGCGCGGCGACCCGTCCTTCCCGGCCACCGTCAACACCGTGCGCAACATCCTGACCCGCGCCTGGACGCACCGCCGCCTCTGGCTGAACGATCCCGACCCGCTGCTCCTGCGGCAGAGTGGAAGCCACATGACCGCGGCCGAGGTCGAGACGCTGGTGACGGCCATCGCCCTCAGCGGCGGCTCCTGGGTGCAGGGGGACGACCTGCCGGCGCTCGATCCGGCGCGGCGGCTGCTGGCCGCCGTGGGCCTGCCGCCCCATCCCTGGCGGCCGGCCGTCCCGGACCTGCTGGCGCGCGAATACCCCGGCCTGGGGGTCCTGGAGGCCGCCGGCCCCTGGGGCCGCGGCTGGATCGTCGCGCTGCTCAACTGGGCCGACCGGCCGGCCGACCTCGTGCTGGACCTGCGCGCACTGGGGCTAGGGGAGACGCCCTGCCACGTGCACGAGTTCTGGAGCCGGGCCCATGCCCGCGCCCAGGGCCAGGTCCGCTTTGCCCAGGTCCCCCCCCACGGCTGCCGGGCCGCGCTCGTGCGTCCGGTGGAAGCGGGGCCGCAGTGGGTTGGCTCGACGCTGCACCTGGTGCAGGGAGTGGAGGTGGCCGGGTGGCAGGCGGCGCCGGGGCGGGTCTGCCTCGACCTGGGGGCCGGGCGCGCGCTGGAGGGAAGTGTGCTGCTGTGGCTCCCCGCCATCCCCGGCCCGCAGATTGCCGTGGCCGAGAACGCCGTGGCCCGGCTGGAAGACGCCGGCGACGGGCTGTGGCGTGCCCAGGTGCAGACCGGCGCGGACGCGGCGCGGATCGTGCTGGAGTGGCCGTGAGCAAGGAGCGCTTTCACCTCATCGTCTGCGAGACGCTGGCCGACGAGTTCCGCGCCGTTCTGGCCCAGGAAAGGGCTGACGACGTCGTGCTGAACACCTTTCCCGGGCGCTGCACGCCGCCGCAGATCGAGCGGGTAGCGCTGGCCGCGGCCGCGGCCACCATCCCCCTGGGATGCGGCTGCGGGTTCGTCGGACCATGTGGCACGACCGCGCTGGGCGAACTGCCGGACGCCGGGGCGGGCCGGGTGCGGTGGATCGAGGCCTGCCCCGACCTGCTCATGGGGCCGCACCTGACGGACCACTATCGCCGCCTCGGCGACTACCTGGTGCTGCCCGGCGACCTGGCCCACTGGGATACGGACGCGACAGTCGCGGGCAGCGAGCCGCTCCAATCGGCCAAGCGCCTGGTGCTCCTGGATACCGGCCTGCGCCCGGCGGCGCTGGCACTGCTCGACGTCGCCGGGGCGGCCCGGGGATACCCCACGGCCGTGCTCCCGGTCGGGTTGAGCTACCTGCGGCTGTTCCTCGCCCGCATGGTGCTCGAGTGGCGGCTGGAACAGGAGAAGAATCGCTCCACAACGTCCCTGTCCGAGGCGATCCGGCGCTCCTCTGACCACGCCATGGCGCTGGACCTCATCGGCACGCTGGCGCGCGTGGTGACAGAGCCCGAAGCGATCGACAACATGCTGGACCTGTTCACCCTGCTCTTTGCGCCCGGGGCGATCCACTACCTCGTGTGGCGGGAAGGCCAACCCGCCGAACAGCTGAGCCGTCCGGCGGAAAGCACGCTGCCCGCGCCCGACGCGGAGCTGCTCGCCCGCCTGGAGGCCGACCATGCCACGACGGAATCGGGGACCGGCTTCCTGCTGCGGATCGGCTACCCCGAGGAGACGCTCGGGTTGCTCGAGATCGAGGACGTCGCCTTCCCCCAACACCTGAAGCACTATCTCGACCTGGCGCTGATCCTGGGCCGGGTCTGCGCCCTGACCATCTCCAATGCCCGCGCCTATGAAAAGAGCCGGCGCAACGAGGAGACGATCCGCTACCAGGCCTACCACGACACCTTGACCGGGCTGCCCAACCGCCGCTCCTTTCAGGATCGGCTGACGGCGGCCCTGGCACAGGCTGGCCTCGCGGCCGGCCGCCTGGCGGTGATGTTTGTCGATCTGGACGGTTTCAAAAGGGTCAACGACCGCTTCGGCCACGAGGTGGGCGATTTCTTACTGCAAGAGGTCGCGCAGCGCCTACAAAAGGCCCTGCGCGCCGGCGACATGGTGGCGCGCATGGGCGGCGACGAGTTCCTGCTGCTGCTGCCGACCATCGATCACCCCGCGAGCGCCCTGCTCGTGGCCCAACGTATCCGCGAGAACCTGAACCGCCCCTTTGCCTGGGCCGACCAGGAGACACGCATCACGGCCAGCGTCGGCGTGGCGCTCTATCCGCAGGATGGGGCCGATGCCGAGACACTGATCAAGCACGCCGACGCGGCGCTGTACAGGGTCAAGGAGCGGGGCAAAGACGGGTGCGAGCTGTTTGCGAGCGAGTAACGCCATGGCAGCACAGGAACGTCTGCAAAAGATCCTGGCCAACGCCGGCCTGGGCTCCCGCCGGGCCTGCGAAGAGCTGATCCGGCAGGGCCGCGTCGCCGTCAACGGCCAGGCCGCCCACCTGGGGCAATCGGCCGACCCGCAGCACGACCAGATCGCGCTGGACGGCAAGCCGGTGCGTGTGCGGCGGAAACACACCTACATCGCCCTGTACAAGCCCGTGGGGGTCGTCTCCACGGCGCGGGACCCCGCCGGGCGCCGCACGGTCGTGGAGCTGGTGCCCTCCGAGGCGCGGCTCTACCCTGTCGGCCGGCTGGACATGATGAGCGAAGGGCTCGTCCTGCTCACCGACGACGGCGAGCTGGCCCTGCGGCTGACGCATCCCCGTTACGGCCACGCCAAGGAGTACAAGATCCGCCTGGCCGGCCTCGTCGCTGACGAGGCCGTGGCGCAGTGGCGGCGCGGCGTCCTCCTGGAGGACGGGCAGACGGCGCCGGCCGAGGTCGCGATCCTGCGCCGCGAGACGAACAGCACCTGGCTGCGCGTCGTGATGTACGAGGGGCGCAACCGGCAGATCCGCCGGGTGGTGGAACTGCTGGGACATTCGGTGCTGAAGCTGATCCGCACCCGCATCGGCCCCGTGGGCTTGGGCCATATGAAACCGGGGGAGTGGCGGCACCTGACGGCGCAAGAAAAAGAGGACGCAGGGGTTTCATAGCAGACCCCTGCGTCCTCTGCGCTCTCGCGACAGGGAGGCCCCTGCGGTTCGAGCGGCAGGATCGCGGCACGATAGAGCCGCCGGAAGGACAGCCCCGCGGCTCTCCTACAGCGGCACGGCCTCGCGAATTCGGCCGGCCGCTTTGCGCATCTCCATCTTGACCAGGCCGACATTCACCGTACGCTGGGTGATGACCACCAGGATGAGGTCCTGGGACTCTAGGATCATAACCAGCCCATCCTGCGCATTGATGATCGCGTCGGTCAGCCCGCCGACACCGATGCGCTTAGTGGCCTTGTCGATCTCCCCATAGACCGCGGCCGACATGGCCCCCAGTATCTCGGCATCCCCGGCGTCGAGCAAGGTGCTGGACACGACCAGGCCATCCTTGCCCACCAGAAGGCTGCCGACCACGCCGTCAACGCGCAGCAGGTCCTCGACGATTCTCCTCATAGTTCAGACCCCTTTCACTGCTTGCTCAATACCCAGGCGTACTCATTGATGGCTTGCTGGTACCAACCTTTCTTCATGTAGGCGTCGCCCAGCAGCCGATGCAGACGGTACAGGCGCTTGCGGTCCTCTTCGCGCTCGATCCAGGATTGGATATCGCCGACAAGGGCATCCTCCAACCCGGCCCGGCCGCCCTTGATCAGCCGTTTGTAGAGGTCAAAGGCCTCGTCCGGGGCGCCCTGCGCAACACCGCCGCGCGCCAGCGCCAGGAGCATGGTCTCGTCCTGCGGATGAGCGGCCACCTGTGCGCGCAGCTCCTCCAGGGAAAGCCCGGCCGGGAGAACCTCCTCGACCACCGGGAGGACCTCCTCGACTGCCGGGAGGACCTCCTCGACTGCCGGGAGGACCTCCTCGACTGCCGGGAGGACCTCCTCGACTGCCGGGAGGACCTCCTCGACCGCGGGTGGGAAGAGCTCCTCGAAGGCGGGGAGCCCCAGTTCCTCCACCGGGGCCGGCGCGGCAGCGGCCGCGGGCGCCGCCTCCGGCTCCAGGCCCAGGTCGGCGATCTCGTCCGGCGTCAGGCCGAGCTCCTCCAGGGAGAAGGGGCGCAAGACGTCCTCGGCCGGCGCGGCCACGGGCGCCTCCACCGGCGGCATCTCGCCCAGCACCTCTTCCAGGAAGGGCTGTACGGCTGCCTCCTCGCCGAGCAGGGCCGCCGGAGGCCCTTCCAAGCCAAGCTCGGCCAGCGAGAACGGTTGGGGCGCCGCGGCCTCTTCCGTGGGTTCGAGCCCAAAGGACTCGACGGCAAAGGGTCTGAGCCCGACCAGCTCCGCCTCGCCGGGCACCTCGGCCGCGGCGATCGGTTCGGGGGCTCCTTCCAACCCCAGTTCCTCCAGGGCAAACGGGGCCATCTCTTCCTCTGTGGGCGCCACCAGCTCCGCGCCCGGCGCCGCCTCCGCGCCCTCTTCCTCCGGCCCTTCGGATTCCTGGCGGCTGGCCTTCATCTTCTCAAAGAGGCTGGGTCCCCCCGCGGGGGACTCGGTCGGGGATTCGAGCTGGCCGCGGAAGGCCGGCGCCTTGGCCGAAGAGGCTTCCTGCCAACTATAGGTAGGCAGCCCGGCCTCGACATCGTCCAGGCTGTCCGAGAAGCGATCCAGGCCGGCCGTCGGCTCCAGTTCGCCCAGCGGCTCGTCCAGGCCGAGATCCTCGAGCGAGAAGGGTCTCAGTTCACCGCCCATGCCGGCCGTGGCCCCGACCGCCCCAGGCATCTGCTCCAGCCCGAATGACTCGACCGAGAAGGGTTCGAGGCCGGGAATCTCGGGCAGTTCTTCACCGCCGGGAACCGCGCCCTCCAGGGAGAAGGGGGCCAGGCCCGGCAGCTCCGCCTCGTCCGCCGGACCTCCCGGCACCAGTTCATCCAGAGAGAAGGGCGCCATGCCACCGGGCGCCGCCGCTTCCTCCAGCGCAAAGGGGGCCGGACCGGGCGCGGTGGGTCCCGCGGGGCCGGTCAGGTCCTCCTCCAGGGAGAAGGGGGCCAGGCCCGGCAAGTCCACCTCGTCCGCGCCCGCGGCGCCGACCTCCTCCAGAGAGAAGGGGGCCAGGCCCGGCAGCTCGACCTCCGCGCCCGCGGCGCCGACCTCCTCCAGGGAGAAGGGGGCCAGGCCCGGCAGCTCGACCTCCGCGCCCGCGGCGCCGACCTCCTCCAGGGAGAAGGGGGCCAGGCCCGGCAGCTCGACCTCCGCGCCCGCGGCGCCGACCTCCTCCAGGGAGAAGGGGGCCAGGCCCGGCAGCTCGGCCTCCGCGCCCGCGGTTCCACCTTCCTCCAGGGAGAAAGGCGCCAGGCCGGCAAAGGCCTCTTCCTCGGCTAGGCCGGCGGGCGGGGGAGCGGCCTCGCCCGACTTGGTCGAAGCGATGGCCTCTTCCAGGCTGGCGATTTCGTCGGCCGACAGGCCCAGGTCGGCCAGGGAGAATGGCTTCATCTCCTGGTCGCCGGCCGGCGCAGGCGCCTCGTCCGCGAACAGGGCCAAGGACTCTTCCTCCACTGCCAAGGGGGCCAGTTCTTCCAGCTCCAAGGAAGCCGGTTCCTCTTCCGGCGTCACGGCCGCCGGCTCTTCCTCCAACGCGAAGGGAGCCGGCTCCGCTTCCAGCGCCGGGAGCGCGAACGAGGGCCCGGCGGCCTCGCCCCCAAAATCGATGCCTTCCAGATCAAAGGGGGCGATACCGGCGACCAGCTCCCCCTCCTCTTCCGTGATCGCGCCCTCGCCTGTGGCCAGGGAATCCAGCCACGAGATCCCCGCGGCCTCTGCGGCCGGCGCGGCAGGTTTGCTGACCACGGCCGGCGGCTCCGGCGCGGGGGGCGGGGTCGGTTCCGGGCGGGCGGCGGCCGCGGCCAGCGCGGCCTTCCAGACATCCTCGTCGAAATCGGGGAGCGTCGCGGCGCCGTACGAGATCATCCCGGCGGGGATCCTGTCCGGCACCGTCTCGAAAAGCACCCGGGCCATCGTGTTGTTGGGGTCGCAGGCCGCGGCCTTGCGCCACAGTTCCTCGGCCGCCTCGCGCCGGCCGGCGGCGAGGTGCACGTACCCCAGGACCAGATTGGCCTTGAGCGCATCGGGCAGCCGCTGCAGGACGTCCTCGCAGACGCGGGCGGCCTTTTCCATATCGCCGCTCTGCCAGAGCGCTTCGATCAGCGAGACCTGGACATCGGCCCGCTGCGGGTCCAGTTTCAGCACCTCCTGAAACTCGGCGATGGCCTTGTCCAGCATGCCCCCTTTGACATAGAGCCGGCCCAGGCCGGCCCGGCTGAGGCGCAGCTGCGCCTGTGCCGCACCGTACTGCTCCCCGTACAGGCGCAGCAGCTGGGCCCGCAGGTCAGAGAGGTCGGGCTTGATCTCGAGCGCCTGCTCGAACTCGGCAATGGTCTGCTCGGTCTTTTGCTCGTCCTGGTAGGCAATGCCCATCCCCCAGTGCGCCGAGATATTCTCCGGGTCGATTTCCAGCACACGGCGGAAAAAGCCCCGCGCCGCGCGGCCTTGCTTGCGTTCCAGGTTGATCTGGCCCAGCAGTTGGAAAGCCCCCAGGTCCTGCGGGTAGTACTGCAAGACGTGCTGACAGATTCCCTCCGCCCGATCGTACTCCCCTTGGGACATGGACTGGCGGGCGCGCTCGTAACAACTCTCCAGACTAACCATGGCCATGGGCCTTCCCTCCACGCTGCGGACTCACACCCGTTGCCAGGCGCAACCGCAACAAGCTTCTCCAGACTGCATCGTGTGGCGCCACAATCGATGGTACGGCTCTATTATAGCGCAAATCGAACCCTCGTGCAACTCATGTGTCGCGCATCAATTCCTGCGCGTGCTCGGCCAGCGTTGCCCGACGCTTCGCCGTGACCCCGCGCGCGATCCAGTAGCGCTCCAGCGCCTCGAGCGGCTCCAACCGGTCCAGGGGCGCGCGGAGCGCCACCCGCTCCACCTGCCCCACATCGATCTTGACGGCCGCCACGAAGAAGGCCTCCTCGAGCGCGCGGCGCAAGGCCGGCACGTCAACCTGGACGGCATCCTCCGCCCGCACTTGCAGGCGCAGGCGGACAACCGCCCCGGCGATCTCGCCGGCCGCGCGGGCCTCGTCGATAGCGCGCTGGGCCCGTTCCATCGGCTCCCCGCGCACCGCGTCGACCTCCAGGGTATAAAAGGGGCGCGCCGCTACCGGGACGAAGCGGTAGGTAACGCTGCGCGGCCGCGCCGCGCCCTCCACGATCTCGACGAGGTAAAACCCCTTCTCCTGTTTCTCGTCCCCAAAGTCCACCCGCTCCAGGCTGCCGGCATAGAGCACCGGGGGCGAATCAGCGCGCAGGACCTGGCCCCGGTGGACGTGCCCGAGGAGCACCGCGTCATAGGCCGGGTGCGCTACCGCGCCGGTGAGCACCGTCGGCTCGTACCCCAGGACCATGCGCTGCTCCGAACCCAGGTCGGCGCCCAGCACCATCAGATGCGCGACCAGGATCGCCGGCACCGTGCCGTCCACCGTCTCGGCGAGCTGGATCAGGTTGCGGGTCAACTGAGCCTGGAGGAGCTCCTCCTGCTCCCGCAGGGGCCGGCGGCGCTGCTCGTCGTCCAGGAGCAGCCGGCTGCGGTTGGGGTAGGGAAAGGTGGCCACCTGCAGCTCGCGGCCCTGCCGCAGCCGGAGGCGCAGGACCTCTTCCTTCCGCGCCGCCACGTAGACGTTCTCCACCTCCAGCGCGCGGAAGATATCCAGGCTCGTGGCCTTGACCAGCATCACGGGCAGGTCGTGGTTGCCGGCCACCAGGACGACGGCGATGCCCGCCCGGGCCATGCGGTGAATCCGGCGGGCAAAGTCGCGCTGATAGGTGGGGTCGGGGTGGCGGTCGCGGAAGGCGTCGCCGGAGAAGACGACCACGTCCAGCTGCTCTTCCAGGGCAAAGGTGACGACCTCGTCGAGGCGATCGAGAAAGTCGCGCACGCGGGTGCAGAGACCCGTATCGGGGTCGACCTTGCCGTAGTTTTCCACGCCCAGGTGGAGGTCGGAAAAGTGTGCGATCCGGATCATGGGATCTCCTCAGTTGCCATCATACCACAAAGACACCGGTTCGGCAAGCCGGAGATACTACATGGCTACACTTTCTCGCGGCCGGTCCATCGCCTGCGCCGCAGCCCCCGCGCGTCCGGCCGTGCACGCGGATGGTCACAGTTGTGGTATAATAGCGCCATTGCATGAGACAAGGAGATTGCCTTGGGCCTTTTCAGTAACCTCAACCTGAACCTGCCGTATATGCTCAGCACGGCGATTGCCCTGCTGCTGGGGATCACCTTTCACGAGTTCGCCCATGCCTGGACGGCGAACCGGCTGGGCGACCCGACGCCGCGCCTGAACGGGCGGGTGACGCTCAACCCGCTGGCGCACTTTGACCCCATCGGGGGGATCATGACGCTGCTGGCGATCGTCGGCCTCTCGCCCATCGGCTGGGGCAAGCCGGTGCCGGTCAATCCCTACTACCTGCGCTACGGCCGGCGGGGGATGATGCTGACGTCGCTGGCCGGCCCGCTGAGCAACCTGGTGATGGCCTTTGTCGCCGCCCTGACCCTGCGCCTGGCCTGGGTGGCCGCGCCCACGGGGATGGCGCGCGCCCTGACCTCCAGCGTCGGCCTGTGGTACCTGGCCTACAACCTCGTCACCCTCAACGTCGTCCTGGCCATCTTTAACCTGCTGCCCATCCCCCCGCTGGACGGCTTCCACATCCTGGAGGGACTGGCGCCTCCGTCCTGGGACAGGGTGCTGGGTTTTCTAGAGCGCTACGGGATGTGGATCCTGCTCGGTCTGCTGCTCCTGGGAGGCGTCGGGCTGCTGGTCGGCCCCCTGTACCGGGCCGTGGCCTGGCCGCTGCTGAAGCTGGCGGGGCTGCTGTGATCGCCGCGTGTCCAGAGGGCCGTCTTGAGCAGGCCCGACCGCGCGCCGGCCGCCCCTCTCCATCGGCAGCGGCGCTCCCCCGGACGTGTCGACGGCCTGGAGGCCGGCCCGTAGGGGCAGTGCCCGCGCCGCAGTCCATGTAGACTCAGTAGACCGCAATTCCTGTTCGTAGTAGGCGCTTGAGCGCCGTCCGTGCGCGCCGAAGCGCGCACTACAAACCCAATCTGTTGTGCCCATGCCGCGCCGGCCGGGGCTACTGGCCGACGACGAGCGTCACGCCCACCAACCCCGCCCCGGCGTGGACCGACAGCCCCGGGGTGAGCTCCACGTAGAAGAGATCTGGCGGCAGCGCCAGGCCGGCGCCCACCTGGGCGGCAAAGTCGCGGGCCTCTTCCTGCGCGTTGACGTGGAGGATGGCGGCGCGCTCGATCGGCCGGCCGGCCGCCGTCTGCACCGCCAGCTCCACCACCCGCGCCCAGGCTTTGCCCCGCGTGCGCACCCGCTCCAGCATGTCCAGCTTGCCGCCGCGCACCGTGAGGATCGGCTTGATGCTGAGGAGGCCGGCCATGCCGGCGGCCAGGTGCCCCACCCGCCCGCTCATCGCCAGGTACTTGAGCGTGGACAGCGCCGCGTACAGGTGCGTCCGCCGGCCCACGTCCTCCGCCCGGGCCAGGACCTGGGCCTTGGACAGGCCGGCCTGCGCCGCCTCCGCCGCTGCTACGACCATAAAGCCAAAGCCCATCGACAGGCTGCGCGTGTCCACCACGACAATGTCGCGGTCGGGCAGCTCCGCCGCGGCCGCCTTGGCCGAGTCGTACGTCCGGCTGACCTCGGCGCTCACGCAGAAACAGAGGACCGTGTCGGCCCCGGCGTGGAAGGCCTCCTGGAACGCCTCCACGAACCGCCCCGGGGCTGGCGCGGCCGTGGTCGGCAGCTTGCCCTCGCGGTCGATGCGCTCAAAGGTGCGGACGTCGTCGATGTCGCGGCCCGTCTCGTACGATTCGGCCCCAAAGTTGATCGTGATCGGCACCTGCTGGATGCCGTGGCGCGCGGCCAGCTCGGCCGGCAGGCTGGAATCAGTGTCGGTGATGATAGCAATGCGGGGCATGGCGGTCTCCTTAGGAATTGGTGATTGGTGATTGGTGATTGGTGATTGGTGATTGGTGATTGGTGATTGGTGATTGGTGATTGGTGATTGGTGATT
>Ga0302250_1002722_pt1 | contig 10388 bp, 5 predicted proteins | sample AAG_RA_Asp_MG_FD_193536 | JGI IMG/M metagenome (GOLD analysis project Ga0302250, IMG submission 193536) | Enriched activated sludge microbial communities from anaerobic digester in WTTP, New Holstein, Wisconsin, United States - AAG_RA_Asp | ecosystem: Engineered > Bioreactor > Anaerobic >... | reverse complement strand
ATGATCCCCGTACCCTTGGCTCGCTCTTTTACGCCTGCAGCGAAGAGCAGCAGGACTTGAGTCTGGTTGAGGCGCTGCAGCGGCTGCTCAATCTGGCCTTGAGCAAAGTCAGGGCTGCCGGTGTCATAGCCGAAGATGCAATGCTTGCTATTGTTGATGCAGTCATGGGCTTTGCCGTTGATATGCTGCAAACGGGAAAGAGATCAATGCAGATTAGAAACACAATAACAACAAATTAAAACAACTCAGAAACTTGAGTCAAATGGATCAAGCAAAACCTGAAGATCAAGACTTTCCTCGGCACCACAAGCAACGCGGTGTTGACCCAGGTTTGGATTGCCCTCTGTGTCTACCTCATGCTGGCTTACCTGAAATTCAAAGCCAAATTAGGCAGTTCCATGCAACAGATACTTCGCCTACTACAACTCAACCTCTTCGCGAGAAGAGATTTGATCGAATTGTTTAAACCGCCATCAACTCAAACGACTGTTTCTCCACAAATTTTACTGTGGAGAAATTTATGAGACAGCAGTGAAAGGCCCTTCAAAGTCGAAAACAGTTTTTCGACTTTCTCACCTTCCGCATTCTCCACCATCTCTTTTTTCCTTATCAGGAACCTGCTCACCTGGATTGAATCGCTTTTTGTTTAAGATGGCCGAACCCGGTCCGAAAAGAACTATTGAATACGTAAAGTTCTGTTAACGAAGGATCAACATACCAACCCGGAATCAGCAACCTCAAGGAGCAACGATGCAGGTCGGTAACGCCATCACTCCCGCCACGATATTTTTCCGAAACAACACCTCCGTCAAAGCGACGCCGTTTGAACCGGAGCAATCTCCCGTCCTCAAAGAACAGGATTTTCCTCTTCAGAAGGCACCTGACGAGAGGTCGGCATCCGATTTACGCAATCTGCTTTCCATGCCCGGCATCAACGAATACCAGAGCCAGCTCGAAAAGCAGGGGCAGATGGAACAATCCATGGTGATCAGCAAGGGCGGCCAAGTGGTAGGGGCCGTCGGCCGAAATGGCGGGACGATGTTTCAGGAGTCTTCCATCCAGGGGTTGTGGCAGAGAGCGAACAGCAACCCGGCCGGCTTTGCCCAACTGCTCAGGCAGCAGGGGTATGAAGTGGAGACTTATCGACCGGGTGCTGGCCCCAGATATGCCGAGGTCCATGAAATGATCCACCACGAGAGCTATGAAACGCTAATAGCCCGGCAGTCGGTTGAGTACTGCCGGGAGCTTTCCATCTGGTCGGGTTGCTCTGCCTACTGAGTTGGAGGCGTTGGGACCAATCCGGTCTGGTTTTTCCATTTACCCAAGGGAGAGCACGAAATCCTCAGGCGGCTTGCTGGCTTTTCGCGGCGGCAAGAAATTTGCCGAATTTGACGTCGATCCCCTGGATGTGTGACAGCAGCCAACTATTCAAGAAGGCCAGCAGCTCGAAGGAAACCCGTTGGTTGCAACAGGAAAAGCCCGCCTGCAGTTCCTTGAGGCGTTTGACGAACTGATCATGCAGGACCTTGTGGCTTTCATACTCAGGGTAATGCCAATCCTGCATCAAGGAGCAGAAGGTCAAAATCGTCTTTGTCCGCCATCGCCACAAACGCCAGAGGTTGGCCGTCCTCTCGACCAAGATTGACCTCGCCGACGAAGAAATTGTCCGCATCTACGGCAAACGGTGGGATATTAACGGCAAGTTGGAGCAAGCAAGTCAGAAACTTGAGTTAACTATTTATCCACCTGTTAAGCAACTGTTCGACTATTGCTGCGTTTCCAAATCCGAGAAACTCTACGGCTACGTCCTCCTGCTCCTGCACACGGCCATACGCTCTTCAGAAGGTGCTGCCATCATCCAGGTGGAGAACAAAGTCTGTGTCATTTTTTCTCAGTTGGGGGGGTAATGATTTCAATGCCTACACGGCAAAACGCTGTTTTTTCGAATATAAAATGAAAAAACTCTCTTGACTTCATATTTGTAATCGAAGAGACTTGTCAAGGTCGCCTGCTTACAACACTTACCTCAACCGAATTTGCTTCCTCCCATGTCTAATCGTCACCATATTTTTTCGTTTACCGTCGCGTTGATCGTCCTGGTCAACATATCACCTGCCATCGGCGCAACCACGGAACCACAAACCAAACAGTTTGTCCAGCTCCTGCCCAAACCAGGCAAACAGGACACGAAAAATGCCCCGCTCCAACTCAACATCAAGAATGGTAAGAACGGCGTTCTCCTCGCCATTACCTTCGCCGGAGAAAAAATCACCCTTGAGAAAGGCGCGCAACCTGCTCCTCCTGGGGGTATGTACACTGTCTCGCTCGACGGCTCCATGGTACTGCAGGAAACCTTTAGCGAACCAACCCTGCACATCGAAAAACCATTGCCCATGCAAACTCTGGGGAACGGTGATCATGTTGTGCGCTGCGAGGTACACTACTCCATCGGCAAGACCTATGAGGCAGAACTCCCCTTCAGTTTCGATGCAACGCCGATCATCACCCTGGAAAAACCTGGTTCTAAATCACCTGTACCCGATCCTTTGGTGGGCTTCCAATTTTACAACGAAAAGCAAGAGGTCGTCGGCTTTCTCGATGTCGCTGTGGATGAAAGATCGCTTGGGGTAACGCAAATCACCTCTCAGGCCAATGGTGAGAAGAAACCGCTGTCGCAATGGACGGGCAAGCCGATCTCCATCGCGGAACTCCCTCCAGGACAGCATCTGATCAGATTAACAGCCACGGGAACCAATGGCGGCGAAAGCGTCCAATTTGTTCCTTTCGAGGTGGAAGCCTTGCCGATGCTCAATGTGGACAAAAACAAGGAAGGAGCCATGGAAAGCATCAAAGCCACTTTTCTTCAGGCCAGCAGTGCCTACTCCGGCTCGGTGGAGATTTTCTACCAACATGGCGTCATCCTGTCTCTTCAAAGCAAAGAACCATCTGTGCTCATCAAAAAAAGCGACATAGTGCAGGCGTTTGCACAGCACAAACTGTCACTTCCTACCAAACCGGTCCCCCTGGTTGTGGGGCTTCGCTCCGCCAACAATACGGAGAACTGGCAGACAATCCTGTTTTTGCCGTAACTCTTTCTCACCTTTCTTTTCAAGCAAGGAAAACCGAATGTGCTGCTTTGCTCTGATCAGACGGCTGAGTGTCTGGATTCTGACCGTTCTTAGTATTTTTGCATTTATACCGGCATTAGCCGCCGCCACTAGTGCCTCTATTTCTATCAGCGGGCAGGAGGGTGCGCTCCCCCTGCAAGCATCAGGTGAATTCAGCGAATACACTTTTTGTGACGGAGCTCACCCGCCCAACTGCTGGACAGATAATTCAGGATCATTGACGGTTCGCCAAACATTCCCGAGCGGCGGTACCTATTCCATAGGAAGCAAATCCGGCAAAGGTTCGGCTGACTGGTCCACCACCTTAGATACCGGTGCCATGGCCCAGGGGACACACACATTTGTCGCAACAGCTTGCGACGTAAAAGGAAATTGCAGTTCTAACTCCCAAAGTATCACAATCGACAACACGCCGGCAGTAACGAGCACTGTAAGCAAAACGGAAGGTGAGCTTGATATCAAGGGAACCGTAGATTTCAAAGAATATGTCGGCGGCAATGAAGGATCCGTTACCCTTTATCACATATACCCTAACAACTCATATGCATATCGGATCCAGAGCAAATCCTTTGAAGGAACAAACGTCATAAACTGGACCTATCAGGAGATTGTTGGAGCCATTGCCGATGGGGGATCATGGGCACAAGGAAAGCACATCATTCGAGCCGTCGCCACAGCACACAATGGCGCCTCAACTTCTATTGATATCCTCATCACCATCGACAACACGCCGGAGGTAAAAATCATCGGTCCTCGATGTTATGCCGACCTCACCTGTGACATTCTGGGCACGGTGCAATTCAAGGAATATGTCGGTGGAGCCGAGGGGAGCGTCACGCTGTATCTGAAGGATGTCAGCGCCTCCAGCTACAGCAGTTACGGCAGCAAGAGCTATGAGGGAACGAGCATCAACTGGAAATATGCCGACTTCGCCGGAGCCCGGATAAGCAAGGCGACCTGGGGTGGCAGAGAACTGATGGTGCAGGTGGTGGCCAAGGCCGCCAACGGCGCCACGATGACCAGCTGGCAATACTTGATGATTCCGGCGCTTGGCTGCCCAATCCCGTTACGGTAACCATTTCCTATCGATAACGGTCATGAAACGCTTCTTTCGCCCCATACAGTGTTTGCTCCTCTGCCTCGGGATCCTCCTTGCCGCGATCCCCTCCCTTGCCGGCAGCAACCCGTTTATTTCCAATCACGGTATCAACTTCTCCACTGGCAACAAGTTTATCCGTGAACGCGACGTCAGCCTGGCCGGGCCGGTGGAGCCGCTCAACTTCTCCCGTTACTACAACAGCCAGAGCAAGGAGGACACGAGCTTTGGCTACGGCTGGTCATTCTCCGAGCTTGAGTCCCTGCAGATCGAGACCGGTCTTGAACTGATCGTCTACATCCGTACCGACGGCCACCTGCTGCACTTCACCGCCAACGGCACGACCGACCAGTGGGCCAATGAAGTCGGCCCCCGGGCACTGATCACCAAGACCGAGGAAGGCTACCTGCTGCGCCTGCCCGATGGACGCGCCCGGCAGTTCAACTTCGCGGGACAACTCCTTTTCCGGAAAGACGCCAACGGCAACCAGATCAACTACACCCATGAAGGAAAGAATCTCAAGAGCATTACCGATAACTTCGGCCGGACTCTGAGTCTGGGGTACAACGAGGCGGGCAAGGTTGCCACGCTCACCGCTCCAATCGGTGTGTTCACCTACGCCTATGACTCCAACGGCAATCTGGTTTCCGTCACCCGCCCCGACGGCAAGCAGCGCACCTATCTCTACGAAAACGCCACCAATCCGCATTGCCTGACCGGCATTGTCGACGAAACCGGCATTCGTGTGCTCACCGCTACCTACGACACCATGGGCCGGGTCGTTACCTCGGCCTTCGCCAACAACCGTGAGAAGGTGACCATTGCCTATCAGGCGGGTTTCAAGCGGGTGATCACCGACAGCCTGGGAGCCGTCACCACCTACCAGCTCGAATCCTGGAATGGCGTGGCCCAAGTCAAGTCGTTCACCGGTCCCGGTTGTTCCTCCTGCGGGTCCGACAGCGCCAGCCAATACACCTACGACCTGCGCCAACAGGTGCTTTCGCAAACCGACGCACGGGGCGTTACCAGCACCTACGCCTATGACGAACAGGGCAACCGGATCCGCGAGACCCGCGCCATCGGGACCGCCCAGGAATATACGACCACCACCACCTACACGCCCAATTTTGACAAACCGGCGACCATCACCGAACCATCGACAGGCAACCCCGGGCAGTACAAGGTGACGTCCTTCTCCTATGACGCGGCGGGCAACCCGCTTACCCGCACGGAAACGGGATACAACGCCAGTGGAGCGATCAGCCGAACAACCACCACCGTCTATGACAGCCTGGGTCGCATCGTCTCCATCGACGGACCAAGAACCGATGTCAACGACATCATCACCTTGAGCTATTATGACAACACCCCGGGCCAGAGACTCAACCGGGGCTTTCTCCGCAGCGTCACCAATGCCGCTGGTCACCAGGTGGTATTCAGCGACTACAACAACCAGGGACTGCCCGGACAAATCACCGATGCCAACGGGCAAACAACCCTGCTTGCCTACAATGCGCAAGGCCGCCTCATCGAACGGCAGAGCAGCGGCCGTGTCACCCAATACCGCTACAACGACGCCGGCGCCTTGACGTCCGTGATTCTTCCCGGCAACCGCACCCTCTCCTACAGCTATAACGCTGCCGGTCAAGTGGCTCAGGTCACCGACCAAATCGGCAACACCATTAGTTATGACTATGACAGTGAAGGCCGCGTGCTGCGCCGGGAAGTTCGCGACCCGGAGGGCAACCTGACCACCGCGCTCTCCGCCGAATATGACCAGGCCGGCCGGATCCTCAAGCTGACCCATCCCGACGGCAGCAACGAGCAACGCAGCTATGACCAGACGGGCAATCTGACGGAACTGACCAACGGCCTGGGACAAACATCCGCCTACAGTTATGACGTCCTGAACCACATGAGCGCGGCGGATGAACCAGCCGGCAATGTCAGCTTCCGTTACGATCTCCACGGCAACCTGAGCGCTGTCACCGACGCAAAAGGCAGAACAACCCGGTACACGTATGATGATTTCGGCAACCGGGTTGCCGAGGTCTCACCGGATACCGGCACGGTCACCATGCGCTATGACGCCGCCGGCAACCTGATCGAGAAAACCGACGCCAACACTATCACCGTCTCCTACGTCTATGATGCGCTCAACCGGTTAACCGGGATCTTCTATCCGGATAACGCGCTGAACGTGGCGTACACCTACGATGCCGGAAGCAACGGCAAGGGCCGGTTGACCGCTGTGCGCGACAACAGCAGCAGTTATGGCTTCAAATACAACGCCTTTGGCGAATTGAGCGCCGAGACCGCCGCCATCACCGACCACACCTTCACCACCAACTACAGCTACAATGACAACGGCGAGCTGGTGGCCGTTACTTATCCCAGCGGCCGGATCGTCACCTCCGAGCGCGACACCGCCGGCAACGTCACCGCGATCCGCAGTGTCTACCAGGGGCAAACCAGTATCGTCGCCGAGAGCATCGCCCGTCTGCCCTTCGGCCCTCCCACGGCCATGACCCTGGGAAACGGCCTGTCCGTGGCTTCAACCTACGATCAACTCTACCGCCTGACGTCCATACAAGCCGGCGGACTCATGCACCGGAGCTACAGCTATAACGCGATCAGCCAGGTAACCGCCATCGCCGACCAGCTGGCCAGCGCCAAATCCCAAACCTTTGCCTACGACGAGGCCAGCCGCCTGCTCTCCGCTCAAGGCGTCTACGGAGCAATCAACTATACCTATGATGAGGCCGGCAACCGATTGACCAGCGTCCAGGACGGGGCCACCTCAACCTATACCTATGCCCAATCCAGCAATCGATTGCAGCGTATCCAGGGTGCCGAGTCCATTGACTACAGCTACGACGCGGCCGGCAACCCGCTCAGCAAGGGCAACCAGGCCTACACCTGGAACCAGGAGAACCGGCTGGCACGGGTCACTCTCAACAACGCGGTGGCCGGCCAATACAGCTACGACTTCCGGGGGTTGCGAAAAACAGCCGTCACCACAGCCGGCACGACCCTGTTTCTGCACGATCCGAGCGGTAACCTGCTGGCCGAGGCCGATATCCAGGGGACCATCCTGCGGGAATATGTCTACCTCGATGGCCAGCGGTTGAGTGCGTTTGACTATACCGCCCTGCCCGCGTTCGCCGTCACCGTGACCACTTCGTCCGGGGTTGTTGTCGAGGGGGTTCAGGCCTATGCCTTTGACGAGCAGAACCAATACACCAATCTCCATGTCGCCACTGACGCCGAGGGCAAGGCGACGTTCAATCGCGATGACTTTGGCGAGGGCGCATACCGGTTCCGGGTCGATTACCTGGGGCATCAGTTGTGGACCGAACCGGTGACGGTCAAGACCAGCCAGGGTGTCAGCCTGGTGATCAGCGAGACGCCAGTCGCCGTGCAGGTACCGACAAGCGATGCCACCCAGGCCGGCGCCACGGTTTACGTGTTCAGCGAATCGGGTGAATACCTGGGAATTTCCGGGACCATTGACGAAACGGGCAAGGTCTCGTTCACCCTGCCCGTGGGAGGCAAATACACGTTCCGCACGGAACTCTTCGGCCAGCTGTACAGCAGCGCCCTGACCACGGCGGCTGCCGGGGCCTCGGTCACGGTCGATTCCGGTGGCGGGGTTCTCACCGTACAACTCGCCGATGACGCCAGTGCGATCCTTTCGGGGATCAAGACCACGCTCCACAGTTCAGGGGGGGCCTACCTGGGCCTCACCCGGACCAGCGATACCACCGGTAAGGTCAGCTATACCATGCCTTCCGGGAGCTATCTGCTCAAGGCCGAGTTCCTGGGCTATCCGTTCTGGAGCACCACGCTGAGTGTCACCTCCGACACGGCCGCCACCCTCACCATTCCCCGCCGTGACCTCACCGCGCGCGTAACCCTGCAATACGAGGGTGCGGCCACGCCACTGAGCTCGGTGCCCTGCACCCTCTTCACCCCTGAAGGGGTGGAATTGGGCCAGCAGCGGAGCACCAATACCCAGGGCGAGGCCATATTTTCCGTGCCGCAAAAGCCTTACCGGATCAAGGCCACCTATCTGGCCCAGGAATATTGGTCGGCCGACGTGACCTGGGAAAACGCTCCCATCGTCATCGCCGGCGGCAAGGCGGTGGTCAATACGACCAACAACGGCATGCCGCTGGCAGGGGCCACCCTGCGGGTGTATACCGCCACGGGGACCGATACCGGCATAACAGCTCTGACCGACAGCGAGGGAAAAACCACGTTCACCCTGCCCGGAGGTTCGTACCGTTTCCAGGCGACCCATGAAGGCCAACTGTTCTGGAGCGGGAATCTGACCGTCACGCCCGACCAGACCATCCACACCACTATCTCCACCGGTGGCGGTTCCTATGTGCTGAACGTGACCAACGGAACAGCGGGGATCGCCGGGGTCAAGACCATGCTGTTCTCGGCCTCCGGCTCCTACCTCAGTCAGTCGGTCACCACCTCCAGCACCGGCGAGGCGGCGTACAACCTGGCCGATGGCAGTTACCGGGTCACAGCCAATTACCTGGGGTATGAGTACAGCACCGATCCGTTCACCGTGCCCCTGATCGCCTCCCAGACCCTGGCCATTCCCCACCTGGCCCACACGGTCTCGGTGGTCCGGAGTTACCAGAACGATCGCGTCCCCCTGGCCAACATCGAGGCCACCCTGTGCTCCGTGGACGGATCCCCGCTGGCGCTCACCGTCGCCACCGGCACCGACGGCACCCTGCAATGGAGTCTGCCGGCACAGGCCTATGCGGTTCAGGCGCGCTATCTGGGGCGAACCTATCTCAGCTCGACCTTCACCAACGATGACCCTACCGTACTCATCCCCGAAGGCCTGGCCAGGGTGACGCTCCTTCAAGGCGGGACAGCCCTGGCGAACACCCAGGTCCTTGCTATCAGCGAGAGTGATCCCGATCATCCCAAAAGCCTGATCACCAACGACAGTGGCGTGGCTGAATTCCGGCTGCCGGCCGGTTCCTACACCTTCAAGGCGACTCTGGGCGAAACCGTATACCAGGGTATCGGCACAGTCGTTGCTGATCAGATCACCAACGTCACACTCAATCTGGGGACAAGTACCCTGTCGATCACCGTGCGCACGAACGAAACCACCGTCCTGCCTGGCGTTGTCTGCTCTCTCTATACAGCCGAAGGCGAACCGCTCAACCGCAGCGCCACCACCGATGGTTCCGGCGTGGCCTCCTTTGCGGTGGAGGCCGGGACCTATCGAGTCAAGGCCTGGCATCTGGGCTATGACTTCACCAGCGAGGTGATCGAAACACCGGTGGTTCTCTCTGCCAGCCTGACCATCCCCCATCGCGATCTAGCCGTCCACGTGCTCAAGGATCAGGGGGACGGCGTGGAACCGGTCTCCGGGCTGCGCTGTTATCTCTACTCCCTGGGCGAAGGCGAGGGGCTGAACGCCACCGAACTCCATGCCGACAGCGACGATCAGGGCATGGTTCATTTTGTGGTGCCCGAGGAGCGGGCCTATTACGCCGTGGCCACCTTGCTCGGCCGCGAGTTCATCAGCGTGGAAAGCGAGGGCCAGGCCACCCTGACCATCGAGCTGGGCACGATGACGGTTACCGTGCGCGACGACAGTGCGGTCACCGAGACCAATCCCGATGGTTTGGTACAGGGAGCAGTGGTGACGCTCTACACCAATGAAGGGACAGCCCTGGGCCAGGAACTGAGCACCGGGGCCGACGGCCAGGTCTGCTTCACCCTGCCCGAGGGCAGCTACAGACTGCGCGTCGGCTATAACGATCAGCAGTTCTGGAGCGGGGTGATCAATACCTATCCCCTGGGCGACACGCCGGTGGAAATGATCAATGGCTCCGGCGGAATACTGAGCCGGCTGCACGATCCCCATCCCTCCCTCTGGCACGGAACACCGCCGCAATACCGGCCACTATTGGCCCTGGCCTCAGGCTCGCTGGCCGGGATGCTGACCACCACGTCAACACCCGTTGCCGCCACACCCCAGGTGGTCTATTATCTCAACGATCACCTGGGCACAGCGCAACTGCTCGTCGACGCCGCAGGGACCGTGATCTGGCAGGGTGACACCCAGCCCTTTGGCCAGGTGACTGAGGTGATTAACCAGATCGACCACCGGTTCCGCTTCC
>Ga0302250_1002719_pt1 | contig 10395 bp, 12 predicted proteins | sample AAG_RA_Asp_MG_FD_193536 | JGI IMG/M metagenome (GOLD analysis project Ga0302250, IMG submission 193536) | Enriched activated sludge microbial communities from anaerobic digester in WTTP, New Holstein, Wisconsin, United States - AAG_RA_Asp | ecosystem: Engineered > Bioreactor > Anaerobic >... | reverse complement strand
GAGTTAAATCGACTATATTATGATTTACCGTAGTATCATTCACCTCTTTCAACCCCATGACATGCTTCCCAAATGCTTCTAGATATTTTGCCTGAGGTTTGTCCTTCTTGCCTTGACCACCAACCCGGAGTCTAAACACCATTGTCTTCTTATTTAAATAGACAAAATCTTCTTCAACTGGGCGTGATGACTCAATAATGATATCCCCATTTTCATCAAAGACCCGCCCCGTCTTGATATACTCGCCTCGAGCAATTAACATAAAAAACGTATCATCCTCTTCATACTTACGCACCTTGCAATGCTTACCCTTACCATCGGTACCATAATAGTTTTTTATCTCTTCAATAAAAGCCTCTATATTCTTATCTGATGGATTTGGCTTGCCGGATTTGAATTTGCATTTGCTGACACTTTTTAAAAATGTATCCCGGGCATATTGATCATAAACTTTCTGAAAAGCATTCTTGTCTTTATGAAGAAATATTCGTAAGGCTAATGTTTCCCCATTTTCGTCCTCACCCTTTTCGTCCTTCTCTGTGGGAATCTTGAAATCGTGTATTGTCTCCTGAATATCGTCCCGAGAAGACTCCGCAATGTCATCAACCAGATGAAGTTCTTCTTCAATCTTTTTCTGACGAACTTCATCTATCTCTTCCCAAAACTCATCAAACTGCTTCCCTCGCTTAAACTCAAACCCTTTCGGGACAGCAATTTTGCGTTCCTCAAAATATTGTCTGAGCAAGTCATCTTTTGCTGACTCAATAAATTTCTCAACTTTAAATGAAGTTCTTCTATGCTTTGCCATATTACCCCTTACTTCATGAGCCTAACCTTCCAGATGTCCTGTGCTATACCAAACAACAGTCCTTGTCGATCTTTTATTGTCTCCCTGCCCCATGAATCAAAAGTTTTTAAATATTTATTCGTCCGATTAACAGCCGAATTGCTACCAACCGTTTCCAAGACGGCAATCGATTTTGTAAGATAAAATTTTGACGTTTTATATAATACTTTCTTCTCAGCGAAGTAGTTGTTGCCAGCAACAATATTCTGAGGCTTTTCAAAAAGCGTTAGGTTGCCCAGCTTCGCCTTGAACTCGTCATAATCATCGCCAAATAATTCACGCAATTCCTTCTTTGGCGTCTGCGGCAGAATGTGTTCAATCTCAATACCCTTCATAAGATAATTATCCAAATTTCTGTCTTCGTATACGCCCAATACCTGTTGATCTATAAACTGAGTTAATTTGCCCAGAATGTACCGAAGCCGATATCCCTGCAGACTGCGCTCATGGAAAAACAAAAATGCATTCTTAAATTCCGCTTCCTTTGCCCGGACATCACTCAACAAATTCTGCTCGATAAAAGCGTTCAGCTTTTCCTGTGCATCTATCGTATTAATTTCCTTCGCCCACTTTGAAAACTTGCGCTCAAACTCCTTGGTGGGTTCCTTAATCAGAATATAGTAGAAAATCAAAACTTCTATTTGCTTAGTCAAGTGGTCGAATAAATCTTTTTTAAGGTCCTTGGCGGCCAGCAAAAGCATTAGATGCTGGCGAAAGCTACCGCTTAACTTTTTAATATTGTCCAAATAAATATTATCCGCCCCATTTTTGTCTTTCCCGTCTAAATAATTAACGTAGGCTTCGGCGTTAGATTTCAAAAACTCCACAAACGCAAATGGCTCCGATTCGTATTTGCACTGACTCTTGTTCGACGTGATCCAATCGTATATCTCATCCTCACGAATAATCTCCTCCCCTTTGGCATTCTTCACTTGATAGTTCGCCATTATGAAATATCGCAAAAACCGGAGAGGTTTTTCTTTATGCGACTCTAGCAATGTTGTAATCATCTTCCACTTATCTTTTAACTTATTGAAATCCTTTTTGTCGACATGCCGGAATATCAAATTTTTCAGCAGGTCCATCGGATTTAAACCGACACCTCTTTCGTTAATAGTCTCAAATATTTTTAAAGCATCTGATATTTTGGGCGTCTCAATCTGAATCAACTTAACATTGTTTAGGAAATAGCCAAGGAACGGATATAATTCATCGAGGGTCTTAAAATTGGCTTCCACGAATCGAGTAACAGTGTCATAAGCCTCAACAATATTCTCCTCCGAGTTACTGCCAAACTCGTTTGGATGATTACTATCTATCATGCGGCTTAAGACATCTGAGCAGTTTTCATATTGAAGTTCGAGCCTAAATGCCGAAACCTGTTTGCCCGAAGCATCCCGTGTGGTAGAAAAAAGCATAGTCTGAATATCAGACACATCTTCCTTTGAAGCCTTGAGATGATTCTTTAATGCGCTCAGCGCCACAAAAAGAGTCGTGAGACGCTGTTGCCCATCGATCACTTCATATCGCTTGTCATCGTTCTCACAAACAACAATGCTCCCTATAAAATATTCCGACTTGCTGTCATTGCCGAACTCCTCGTATATATCCTCGAGCAGTTGGTTAACATGCTTTTCTTCCCACACATATTCACGCTGATAATCGGGAACTAAATAAAAGTTCTTAAACACGCCGGACACATTAAGATTTTTGTTGTCGATTTTATTCATAAACCCACCTACTTACTTAGATCATAGCTTTGTTTTACAAGAAGAAATACAGCATCCAACTCTTTCGGATTACCGAGCTTAACTTCGTAATCCCCATTCCCCCAATGTCCTATAGGTTTGGGCTTAGTAAGATCACGGGCAAGCTCTTGCGGATCGGTTATCTGCCCGCTTTTAACATTCAAAAATATTTTTAAACCGTACTGCTTAACAACAACATCAACAAAATTTGTTGATGTTTTGTAGGCGATATATTTAGCCTTTGCTTCTTCAATAATACTTTGATCTAATGAAAGTATTCTCTCTCTCAAATCTTGAAACAACTTAATCGTATCTTTATTCTTACCGTCTAAATGATCCTCAATTGAATAAACTTTCTGAAGAACCTCTTTGTTTTTTAATGCCTTCCCCTTTTTTATAATCCCGGAAGTTGATATTTTAATTTTTTGGTAGTTTTCCGGCTCTAGATAAAGAATGCTCTCGTCGTACACTCGATACCGTAAAAGTTCCACATTAATTGGCAAAATATCTGCAGTATCTAAATCAAATTTACTATAACTCTCAGCTATACAAATAACCCGTGGGGAATCCCAATCAATATCGATTTCAACCTTTTTACCCTGACAGAGGATTTCAAAATCGGCCTTGTGATCAAGCAACCACCTCAAGTAAGAAAGACCTTGATTAATAACATTATCGTTTTGATTTTTCTTGTATTCGATGATGCATGGTGATCCATTTTTATCTATCCCTAACGTATCAATCCTACCGCCAAAACTAGTTGAATATTCGTGTGCAAGGAAAGAAATATTTAGAAGAGTCTCTAAATTATCTTCAAATAATTTCTGAAGATTCTTTTCTAAATCAAGGTCTTTTGCTTTGATTTTTTCTACTTTGTTTTCTTTCATTTTGAATAATGCCATAAGCTCACACTCCTGACCTTATTAAAATCTCGTCACGTATCTTTATTGCTTCATTAATTAACCCGCCTTCTATTATATTAACGCACTCAGTGTACTTAGATAAAACCGTTCCTTTTAAAGGATCATCACTGATGCTCTTCAATATCCTTCTTACTTGATCCGGTACTCCCGTTAAATCATCGACAGTTAAAATCGTTACATTGGGCTCATTTCGAAGCAAAGCCCATTCCTTGTCTGTTTTCTTGTGTTTATCTAAATAGTCTCTATCTTCTGCTGTCATCTTCGGCCATAAATAAAAGAAATGTTTTTGATAGAAAAAGTATTTTGTTAAATACATTTCACCTACCGCTATATGGCCTGCTCTTTGTGATCCATCTGTAAAATTGCGTTTCATTCTTCCAGAATGTTTAATAATATATTTATCCTTAATGATCGTAGATCTTTTCTTAGCAAATTCATTCCAATTACCGTAGCTGGAATCGAAGCGCTTTTTAAAAATACTATACATGCGTTTTTGCTGAGATTCTAAATATTCGCCCAATCTAGTCTCATCCGATACAGCATCCAATAAATTCTGTAGATCCTGCAAGTCATTAATTATTAAATATACGCCCTTCTCAACTTTGGTCGCATAGTATGCCATTCCATATAAATCTTCTTGAATTTTGTGTGTTCCTTTTTTTAAATAATAAACTCCAATTATTCCGGACTTCACAGCCCCCAACGCATGATGAAATCTCTGATATTGGGCGTTGCCTGAAGATCCTCGGTTCAATGCATCGGTGCCCTCTAGAGCAATAATTGGCTTAAAAGAAGTCTTTCCATTGTTATAGGGATTAATCCATGGTTCTTTTTTAACCCAACAAGCATCGCACGATCCGTAGAGTACACCATTTACGCCAAAAGTTAATCCACCATCATCACCAAAAACTAATTGATCCGCATTGCTTGATTCAGGAAATGCCCACAACGAAAGGCCCTTGTAATCGGTGCCAAAAGCATCAATTATTTCTCTTTTAATCATCTCATCACTAGATAGTGCCATTTTTTACCACCCTACTGATTTCATCCAATATTTCCTCAAAGGTCAGTCCATTAACAAAAGCAACGATGGATTCCTTAGAGGATATTGGGGCTTTAAGCTTATTCCGATAAAATTCGCCAAACTCGTCATTAGTTAGATTTGCAATCAAGTAATATTTTATGTAATTAGTAAGCCAAGAAAAATAATCGTGCTGTCGATCATCAGAAAGCTTTTTTAGCGCCTTCCTAACAGTGACTTTGATTTTGAAATTATCATCAACTGTTATAAGTCCAACATAATCTGAGGATGGTCTTTTTTTTGAGGGATGGATTTCAAACCCTTCATCGAATAAATGCGTAGCTAAATACTTGTCTAGTTGTTTTTTCATTTCGAGTGTACCGGTCTTTGCTTCGCCAACAATAGTCCACATCTTGGGATCACTCACAGATTGCTCGATTTCAAAACCAAGCCTTATAAGAGACAATTCGATCAAGTGAATGCTATTCAAAAAAGGGGGCAAATTACGTGACAACAAATAACCACCAAAATCAGGCGAGCCGGTACTATGAGTTAAAGGGATTTGATTTTCAACAATATATCCTTGTCTTTTCATAACTTCACAGGCGAGATATTCCATGAATGGTTCCATCCCATTCCCCTGTTTAGAACACTCTATCCGTTGAATTAAATAATCTGTCGGCCTCTCTTCTCCCTCGGAAAAACATTTCAATCTTTCCTGCAATTCAATTTCCGTTTTAAATTCAATCGGCAGGATAATCTTTTTACCACCAAACAGATACGGTTTAGCCTTCGATAGTATATAAGGAGTATTTTTCAATGTCGTATTATCAAAAAGCCCTGTTACAAACTTATAACCCATTGCTGTATAAAATACTTTCATCAACCCCTTGGCGGTAAAAGGATAGAGTGGATTATCAAGATAGCCTGAGCCAGTTACAATCGAATACAAAAAAGCAATGCGGCTATCAACACAGACACCGTGTCCAATTTTCGTCTTGACAATGGGGTATTCGAAATTTTTATTTAGGATTTCAACCACTGTCGCTGAATTAATCTCCACGCTTCACCTCTTGATAAATGCTAAATATTGTCTTAAGATTTAAACCATCAACCTCAACCTGATACTCATTGAAATATAGATCATTAATCAGATTGACTGCAACAAAATCATATAGCTGAGCCGGATCATTAGTAGATATTTCTCCAGCCAAGATTCGCATAAAATCCATAATCCCGTGTTCGGAATAAAAATGCGGCCTATATACATCTTTTCGAAAAGTTAAATACAAATCTGACTTTGGAGAAAAAAGAGCCCAATTAGAGTTATACGGATTACCTTTAGTGTCTACGATATCAATATGCTCGAGAACAAAGTTGTTACGTTTAAATATATCAAGCACTCCTCTCCAAATATGAAAATCTTTATTATGAAAACATAACGTATAATATTTTCCTTTTTTAAGAATCCTTGCCGCTTCCGTAACGCTCTGTTCGAGTAATAAAAGGAACTCCCTGACGCTTTTCCCTTGAACCGGATTTATAACCACTTCATTATTCGTGTCGAAATGAAACCCCATCCATGTATTCCAAATAAAAGATAATTCTGAATACTGTATTGCATCTCCATACGGAGGATCGGTTAAAATATAATCAACAGAATTGCTGTTTAATTTTGTATTAAAACACGATTGATTATGGAACTCACTTTTACCAATGCCGTGACCTCCAATGCGGTGAATCAAAATATTTTTCGACTCCACAATTAAATTAATTCTCTCAAGAAATCTAAACCATGGGTTTTCCTCAAAGTAATCATCTGGGATCCAATAGTTGTTAACATTGAGCGGTCGCACGTTCTCGCTTTTTAATTTACTGGCATGCAAAACAGTATTAGAAAACGCCGCCAAAAATAGATTCTTATATTTAGAATCCATTTTCTTTATTGTCTTTAGCAACACCCCGAGAAAATTATAGTTTCTCGGAGTATACATATCGCTCATTGCAGATACGCCCTTATAAGAAAATCGATCCTTGTAAAACTTCTTCGGGAATTTACCGTCAGGAATCGATATCCTCGGCTTACGAAATGTATGGCTATTTCCTAATTCGTTCTTTTTTATCGCCCTGACCATTTTTGTTCGGTCAGTTCCACATGAAAAACAGAATAAAGCTACGGTCTCTTGGCCTTCATGCTTAGGCCCAATATTAGAATGTTTAACCATTAAATTGTTGCCGCAAACATCGCATTTTTCACTTACGGAATAAAGCTCTTTAGCAATAGGGTCGATTTTTCCCCTGAGCTTATTAAGATCTACCATAAACTCTTTTACGCTAAAATCAGCAAAGAACGTGTTTTGGGCGATGAAAATGCTCATGGGGTTTAAATCGTATCCAATGAAATTTCTATTCTGGATCACAGCCTCGAGCCCAGTCACGCCACTACCCATAAACATATCCACAACTGTATCTTTTTCTTTGGAATATTTCTTTATACATTCCGCAATAGGATACCAAGGCTTTCGAGACCAATACTTGTGAACGCTATAAATCTTGGCATACATTTTTATCTGGGGATCATTTTGAGGAGGAATTATATATCCAAACAAATTATTATTTTCCTTTGAAACAATACCATTGGCTTGCTTTTTGCATGCAGTTGAATCTAATTCAATGACGGATTCTGTCCTCATTTTTCCTTCCTTAAAATAACGCAATAATGGTGTAAAATGTTTGAAGTCCACGAGTAAGGATAACCGTAAGGGGCTAATGCAATCTTATCTTGAATCCATATTTTCTCGTCTTTTAATGTATACTTCGACGAAAGCTTTGAAGCGATATCCCAAGCCAATGGATAAAGCTTCCCGCTTTTCTTTATATTTTTGACGATCACTACTATGTATGAGCCATCTCTTAGCAGGTCATAAATATCAAAATAAATCGAACAAAGATTACTCAGGAATAAATCGTAATCGTCAATATTTCCCAAATCAACATTGTCATCAGAATATTTAACATCAAGCCCCTTGGCCGTTCTTTTATCCTCAAAATTTCCCGTACTACGATTAAGAACATCCCAATAAGGTGGTGAGGAAATACAAAAATCAAAAGTTACGTTTTTAAAATATTTTTTAACATCTCTTGCATCACCACAAAAAACATTCTTTTTAAACTGAGGAACGCGCTTAATAAGCGTATCATAATATTTTTTGTTTAATTCTACCCCGTACCCAATCCTATTGGTACGTGCGCATCCAACTAAAGTACTTCCAATGCCGGAAAACGGATCAAGAACCCGCATCCCTTCTTTTGTGAAGAATTTGATAAAATCCTCCATCATAGTTGGGGAATATGTCGCCGGATGGTCTGCAGAATTCCCACAAATTCTCCGCTCTTCTTCTAAGTCTTTCTTGATCGCATTAAAAATGAACCAACTACAGGAAAACACTGTCCATTCTTTTCCTGTCATATGGTTAAGCTTATTGCTCAAATCATATGCGCCGTCCTCTGCTGACAATATTAACGCATGAGCACTCTCAACATCACCGCTTGGATCATATAGCTTTACGTGATCCCAATTATCACGAAATTTTTTAGGAATATCCTTTTTACAACTATCAAACAGTTCGGCCAATCGTTGCTTTGCCCGCTCATGCTTATTTTTCTCCGGGAATGGCACGATTTTCTTTTTCTTATCTTTGTAATAAAAAAAAGTATCTTTATCTAACATTTTTATACCGTGGTTATCCTGAAATAACGTTGCCTGATCATCAAGCATTATTAACTCCCTTAGCATTGCTTGGTTTAAAAGCTTGTCTATCCGCTTCAATAAGATTCCTGATAATTGAAACTATAGAATAGTGTTTCCTCTGTTTCTGAAGAGTAAGCGATTTTTCCTTCAAAAAGAAATACTGTTCCTCGGTTAACTCGATAGTCGTTTTCCGCATTTTAGTTTTATTTTTCATAGAGATAACTCCTGAAACATTAAATTTTGCCAGATAAGTAATAATTCCATATTTACAGTATTATAGCAAAATCACGAGTTAAATGCTATAAAAAACAAAAAACCTTCGCCAGCCAATACGGCAAGCGAAGGTTTTTCTTTTTTAAAGTCCGGGATTTATTCCTTCGAACTCGGGACTTGTCTCAAATTGTTTAATATATTTATATCACAAACTTGGCAAAAATCAATGATTTTCAGCAATTCTGGAAGTAAAGATTCACCAGTTCTGCTACAAACTTCATCTTCCCGCCAATATGCCAATCTGTATTCCGATCCGGTTCAAGCGATGACTTGTAATCGTAAATCGTGAACACCAGCCCGTTGATCCTGCCCACCCACTCCGCTTTGATCTTGCCATCAATCGATCCGCCAAGCTGTGGCTGGCCGAACACTCGGACAATATCCTCGTACCGGGCGCCTTCTGGCAAATAGCCCTGACAGCCGGTGCCGTCATGCGACACGCCGCCCATCTCGACCTTCAAATCAAATTCAGCTTTGACTTTCATTCTGCACCTTCCTCTTGCCCCAGCCAGACTTCCAACGTGCGACTGAACCAACCACAACCTCATTGATCCGCTCCTGCGTAACGCCATCAGCCAACACTTGCGCAAGTTCTTCCTTATTAAGTACCCTGAAATTCTTTATGCCTCGCTCCTTCGCCTGTAACATCAAAGCATTCCGAGTCTGTATCACTTCCGGCTGAACCTTAACGACCTTTTGCTTTTTCGTTTTCTTTGACATTGAGATATCCTCCTTTACAAAACCGATTCCTGTAATTTGCCCGTCACAACATCCAGCATCTGAAAGTGCGTCACACCGCCATCCTTCCATTGCTGTTCGATCGTGATCGACCACTTGCCCAGCGGCATGACCCGCTGGATCTCCCGCAACCGTAACTTAACGGCCGGAAGATGATCACGCATGCGCCCCGACACCGGGATATTCTCGACATACGTTTCCTCGCCTCCGTTACGGACGCTGATATACCGGCTCTTTTTAGCCGTCATGTTTTCTCGCACCATAAAAATCCCCTCCTTTCGAGGGGTATAGGGCCATACGGTTTAATAGTTGGCAAGGCGTTTCTTCTTAAAACTCTACCCTCACGCCAGCCTTGCCGCCCACGCCCTTGCGATTATCAGATTCAGCGAATCCGTAGCCCTCGACAAAAGGACTGACCTCGATGCCCGGCTTTCTCTCCTCCCGTTTCTGATCCACGGTCACCTGAGCGCCGGGCTGGGCGATGATATGCGTTTCCTGTTTGGTGGTCTGCGTTGGCATGAAGAAAGCTCGATAGATAGTAAGCCCGATAAAACCGACCAATGCGATGCCCGCCGCATAGCGCAAAGTTTTCACCCACGGCAAAAACTGAAAGAAGCTCCCCAAGAATTTCAGTAAATTGAATTTCTCCGCTTCAGCCATACACACCTCACTTCCTCGACTTTAAATCACGCCTGAGCTCATCGATCGCCCTGATGATCCGGTCGTTCTCCTTCTCGATAAACCGGCTCTGCGTCTCGAACTCCGCCTTGGACACATAAAGGCTTCTTGGCATATGAATCTCATCATTCGCCAAATGATGAAAGAGCTTCTCGTCAATACGATTGACCTGCGTGATAATCGTACCGAGCATGAATATGACGATCGTCACCAAGACCGGCGTGATAAACTTTGTCCAACTCCCGCTATCCCGCATAAACCTATCCGATCTTCTTTATGTCATCATCGATTAAAGCGATCTGCTCATCGATTTTTTCCCTGCGCTTCAAGAACATCTGCTTCGCAGTAGTTAAGTTTGCCTTCGTATGCTCTCGTTTCTCGCCGGAAGGATACGTCACGATCTTTTTCCCATCTTT
>Ga0302250_1002718_pt1 | contig 10396 bp, 5 predicted proteins | sample AAG_RA_Asp_MG_FD_193536 | JGI IMG/M metagenome (GOLD analysis project Ga0302250, IMG submission 193536) | Enriched activated sludge microbial communities from anaerobic digester in WTTP, New Holstein, Wisconsin, United States - AAG_RA_Asp | ecosystem: Engineered > Bioreactor > Anaerobic >... | reverse complement strand
AGCTGGTTTGGATTGTTAATAAATCTGAATGATTCTAACAGTTTTACTAGGGAAGATTTGCTAAAATATCTCAATCAGAAGAAAATCGGCACGCGGCTTCTTTTTGCCGGGAACGTTAAAAAGCAGCCATTTTTTTTGAATTATAAAATAAAGCACCGCGTTACCGGCAGTCTTAAAAATACCGACTATGTTATGAATAATACTTTTTGGGTAGGCGTTTATCCGGGGATAAGCAAGGAAATGATCGGATATGTGATTAGGGCATTTGAAGAATTTTTCCAAAATCATAAATTAACATTAACATGAACATTGAAAAATATTCTAAAGTAGCACCTCAGTATTACAGCGAAGAGGTTCCGGTAATGTTAAAAAAATATCTAGAGCAAAAAAAAATTACGACTATCTTGGATTGCGGATGCGGAGACGGGTCGCTTTTGTACTCTCTTAATAAATCCGGGTATCTTGATGGTAAAAAAGTATTAGCTATAGATTTGTCAAAAAATAGGATAGAGCTGGTCAAGAAAATAGCCGGAAACATCATAGCTAATGTCGACAGTGCGGAAGATATGAAAACCATAAACGATAATAGTGTCGATTTTTTTATCTCCACTCAGGTGATAGAGCATGTAGATGACAGAAAAATGGTGGAGAAAATTATAAAAAAGGTGAAAATTGGAGGAACAATTTATATTTCTACAGTTTTCAAGAAATGGTACGGTTGGTATTTTTATCGCAATGGAAAAAAATGGGTGCTGGATCCGACACATCTTAGAGAGTATTCATCCGATAGACAACTTTTAAATTTGTTTGATAAGAATAAGTTTAAGTTGTTGGAAGAGAAAAAGCATCTTCAATGGTTTCCTGTATCTGATTTTTTTGTCAAAAGAATGGGTTTAGGCAATAGAAAATTGTATGAAAATAAAATAATGCGTATGTTAAGAAAAATAAGGATTCCTATTTTTGGATATTATAACTGGGAGATTGTTTTTGAAAAAATATGACAGAAAAAGAAGAATTAAAATTCAGCGTGGTAATTCCGGTTTTTAATATGGCTGAAACAATCGGCGATTCTATATCTAGCGTATTAAACCAAACATATCAGAATTTTGAGATTATAGTACAGGACAATGATTCTACGGATAAAACAGCGGAAGTCGTCATGTCATTTTCTGATTCGCGCATTCATTATTTTAAAAATGACACCAATATTGGATATAGAAATAATTTGATAGCAGGATGGAAAAATTCAAAAGGAGATATCCTTTATTATTTAGGAGCAGATGACGTGCTGTCTAAAAATGCGCTTATAGAAACAAGTGCGGCTTTTTGGATTGATGAAAATATTGGAGCGGTAACCAGGCCATATTTTTGGTTTCAGGAGGATATAAATATTCCTATTAGGATTACTCCTGTGCTTAACGAAAAAAAAGATGACGTTGTGGCTATAGATGATTTCCCCAAAGCTATTATAGCGCTCCATAATGAAATATTGGGGCAGGTGTCAGGATTGGCATTCCGCAAAAAATATCTGAGAGACAATTTTTTTACACGTGATAACGAATGGATTGCTCATGGCTTTCCATTTATTAATGTTTTTAAAGATCATCCTGTAGTATTTCTAAAAAACTATCAAGTTGCAGTTAGAATAGGTCATAATACTATGAGAGAAAATGGCTATACTGCTTATAAGATATCACCGACAACAAGATGGGTAGACATGTTAGATGAAATATTTTTTGAAAAAGAGTATCAAGAATTTAAAAATTATTTTATAAAGAAGGTCATCGCATCTAATTTTATCGGTCTAGTCCAGATTAGATGCTACTCACGGTTTAAATTCCTTCTTCGGGAAATGTGGTATCTGTTAAAATATAGGTGGCAAAATATTTTCAGCTGGAGATTTTGGTTTTTTTCCTTAGGTTGTATTATTATGCCCAAATCAATTTTAGCCAGAATGGTTGATTGGTATAAAAATAGGATAAATAGCAAAATAATAAAAAAAATAGATTTTCAATATGATATAAATCGTAACTAAAATAACTATGGGATTAACAGCAACTAACTTAAAATTTATTTTAAAAAAAAATAAGAAATACGGATTTTCTGGTCCGGTTTTGACGTTAGGAAATCAAGATGTTTATGCGACCGAGAAGGATATAAAAAAATGGGCGGGTGAAGCAAATATTAAGATAGATAAACCGAATAAAATATTGTATTCTACCTCTAGCGATGTTCCTAAAATAAATAGGGAGGCTTTTAACTATATTCATGCCAAAACCTTTTTTGAATTTTTGGGAATCAGTGAGGAAAATTATTACGACATAGATAAATTTTCTTTTGACAAGCCGAAAATTGTTCATGATCTCCAGCTTCCAATTGATCATAAATTTCATAATTTTTTCAATCTCATAATAGACAATGGTACAATGGAGCATATTTTTGATGTTAAATCAGTTATGGAAAATATAGCCAAAACAACGAAAGTTGGTGGATATGTTCTGCAATTCAACCCTTCGCAAAATTTTCTCAATCATGGATTTTATCAGTTTTGCCCGACCCTTTTTTATGATTTTTACATTAATAATGGGTTTGATATAATTGAATCATATGTAGTTGAAACGCGAGGAAGTTTTGAAAGATTCTGGCTGTATGACCAAAAAAGGGATTATACTGGATTATTTTTTAACCCGAAGAACCGGCTAGGTGTTTGTTTTCTGGTAAGAAAAAAAGAAAATATAAAAGAAATAGTTTCGCCAGACCAATATTTTTATAAAAAGCTGGCTGAAGATGGAGAGGCGGCGAACAATGATTTTAATCGTTCAATATTGGATAAGGCGACGAATTATGTCCGAAGAGTCGTGCCCATTAAATATCACGGGATGTTTTTCTCTCTCTGGCAGTTATTAAAAAGAAAAACAACCAAAAGAAGATATTTTGACATAAAAAAATAATCGGTGAAAAAAAAATATTCTAAAAAAATAACCAGGGAAATAGTAATTCCCTGGCTTGAAAATAACTGGCTCTGGCTTTGTTTTTTTGTATTGTCGGTTGCGATGCCGTTGATTTGGCTTAAGGAAGATTTTTTATATGTTCCAGAAGAGGGATTTTTTGCCAATTATCAGATAATTTTCGACAAATATTTCTATGCTTGGAGTGACAAATTGAATTATGGAGCGATGGCAGGACCAAACAATTTTTCTCTCCTTATTCCTAATGCTATTTTTTATAAATTATTCAGTTTTCTGGGGCTGAGTAATCATGTTATCCAGATAATTTATCTGGAAGCTTTTCTTTTCGCTTCTTTTATAGCTATAAGTTATTTCCTGAAAATTTTTACGTCGGACAAAAGAATAATTTTTTTCGGATCGCTTATTTATATTTTCAACTTCTATTTTTATCAAACTATTTCTTATTCGGCTAAGATGTCTCAGATAATTCTAATCCCCTTGTTTTTTTATTGGATGTACAAATATCTCGAAACGAAAAAATTCAAGTATGCCGTTTATAATTTTCTCGGGCTGTTTTTTTTACAAAATATTTTTTGCAATTTGCCCCAATTAATTGTCACTTTTTCTATCTATCCTTTGGCAATCTTGTATTTTTTTATAAATTATAATTTTAAAATAAAAAAAATTTTATCCGAGTATAGCCGAAAAATAGTTTTCTTCTTTATCATCCTGGTTCCGATTTTTCTGCTCCATGGAATAATGTATTATTTTTCAATGATTGAAAATTATGATGTTGTCAAAAAGTATTCTTCTTTTTCTGCGCTAGCCTCACCCCTTCATCTGATCATGCAATTTAGGGGAAGCTGGTGGGAATATCAGACGTATAAAGGGATTGCATACAATCACTGGCTTTCATTTTATGATAACAAAATTGTTATAGCTTCCACTTTTTTAATTTTATTACTCCCGTTTGCAATTCTATCGATGAAAAAAAAGCTGGAAAAAAAACATATTTTTTGGATGATATTTTTTTTATTGTCTGTTTTTTTAGCCAGCGGTACGGACATATCAAGGTCTTTTTTCTCGCTTATTTTTGAAAAAATTCCTTTTTTCTTTATTTTTCGTGAACCTTGGGCCAAATTTATGCCATTAGTTATCCTTTCCTTTTGCGCGCTGCTAGCTTTGGCATTGGAGAGGATAAAAAACAGACGACCCGTCGTTATTATCTTATTAATCCTTCTTCTGGTAAAATCTTTCCCCTTTTTTTCCTTTAATTTATTTGATCATACAAATTCCGGCTGGAAAAAACTTCTCATTAGAACACCTGAATATTGGGATGAATATCTCAGATGGTCTGAAAAAAACAAAGACAAATATATTTTAAATTTGCCATTTTATCGTGATAATAAGGAATATGAATATGTTTGGTATCCATCCGCTCCCGGCAATGCCAACGCTTCAATGACAGCTATTTTTGGGCTGAATAATTCCATTTTGGAAGATTTTGTCAGCTCGGTTGGAAACCGGTTTAACGATGTGGCTAAATTATTCGACAAGCAAAAAAGCGTCGATTTTGTCAAATTAGGAACGATCAATTATCTTTTAGAAGAAAAAGATCTTCATGAGCTGCCGTCGGAAACCGACAATGAATATATCTATTCAGTCAAAAAATATTTTGCGGACAAACCGGAATATTCTTTTGGCAACAAGTTATTTTTGTACAGGATAAAGCCGGAATTTTATCTGCCGCATGTATATGTGCCGGAGTCAGTCTTCGTGCTTAGCCGTTCGGCAGACAATATTCCTCGGCTGGTTTCATCTGATTACTACAGAACACGCTCTTCCATTTTTATTAAGGAACAAAATCAATCTAATATCGAAAACCTGGAAAAAATAAAAAATTTCCAAAAACGCGATTCGTTTTTTCTGAATTTCCAGAAAATCAATCCAACGAAATATACGGTGGAAATAAAAAATGCCCACGGTATTTTCCCGCTTATTTTTTTGGAAAACTATAACAAATGGTGGAGAATTTATCCGGATATGAATAGCGGCAGCGGGAGTATTTTCCAGACATGGTTTCAAAAACCAGTTAGTGACAAAAATCATTTTACTGCCAATGGATATGCTAATGGATGGTCGATTGATTCTAAAGAGCTGTGTGCCGACGTTAGATTTTGTCAAAAAAACCCCAATGGAACTTATGATTTACGCTTGATTATCGAGTTCTGGCCACAGCATCTTTTTTATTTTGGCTTTTTCGTTTTAGGCGCTGCCTTTATTGTCGCTATCATATATCTGGTATGCAATAAAAGAGGGAAATATCCTACTAAGACTATTTGTTGCGAAACTTTTGATAATGCCATAAAAATGCCAAAATTATTTGAAAATAATGATTCCGTATCACCCAAATTGTTCAGTTGCCCAGAGAAGAAGATTATTTTCATGTCGAATGTGGACACGGGTGTTGGGATGAGTGGCGGCACTACTATTTATTTGCATTTTCTTAATAATTGGAATAACATTCACAAAGTTTTTTTTGGTTCTTTGGGTACTATCTTACGTTTAAAACAGGAAAATATTCATGACATACAATACGTCGAAAGTGATAGTGATGATCGTTGCAATCTTTTGACTGTCGTTGGCATATTTCGTCATACGATAGGAAGATTAAGAAGAGGTCTGATTGCCGTCAAAAAAAATAGCCAAATCATTCTCAGCGCCGATTATATTTATTCAGTTTCCGATTTTTATCCTGATTTTTGGCCGGCCTTTTACGCCAAACTGAAAAATAAAAAAATAAAATGGATTGTCGGCTATTATCTTTTTGCTCCAGCTCCGTTTTCCCGGAGATCGCCGTACAAGGGAATTCATCGGTTTCGCGGATTTTTGTACTGGTTGATGCAACGGCCGACCTATTTTATTGCCAAGCGCTTTGCTGACATAATTTTTGTTACCTCAGAGCCGGATGTAAAAAAATTCATAACGAAAAAAAGAAATCGGGACGAGATTGTCGTTGTCCAGGGAGGAGTGGATATAACCGAATCGGAAAAATATCTTCGATCAGAAAATGTTATTTCGTTAGAAAAGAGAAAATACGATGCTTGTTTTGTCGGTCGTTTTCATTTCCAAAAAGGGGTGCTTGAGCTGATTGATATTTGGGGTGAGGTTTGTCAGAAAAAAAATGCGGCAAAATTGGCAATGATAGGGGATGGAGTATTAGAATCGGAAGTGAAGAAAAAAATAAAAAAATATGGCTTGGAAAAAAATATAGACCTTTTAGGTTATAAAAATGGACAAGATAAATATGCCATCTTTAAACAATCGAAAATGATGCTTCATCCGGCTACTTATGATTCGGGTGGGATGGCGGCGGCCGAAGGAATGGCCTGGGGATTGCCCGGGGTGTCCTTTGACCTAGAAGCATTGAAAACTTATTATCCCAAAGGAATGATCAAGACAGAAGTTAATAATATAAAGAAATTTGCAGAAAACATCCTTCGATTGCTTGATGATCATAATTTTTACAACAAAATATCCTGCGAAGCTCATGATCTGATAATTGAAGTTTGGGATTGGAAAAAAAGAGCGGAGAATATTTTTAATTTGACATTTGATTTTGAAAAAGGACAAAAATGCGCGCTTTGCGGAGGGCAAAAAACAAATAGAATATTTACAGCCCGTAACAAACACGGAAGGCATATGTTGGATGCCAAGGATAAGTTTGATATTTTTTCTTGCGTGGAATGCGGCAGTGTTTTTTTGAAAAAAATGGATATCAACGAAGAATATTATAAAAAATATTATGAATCGGGATATTATGAAAATCAAAAAACAAGGAAATTTTTGGAAAGGGCAGTAGAATTATTAGTAAAATTTTCTCTTAGAAGAAAACAAAAAATAATCATAAATAATCTAAAGAGAAAAAAAGGAAAAATTTCCATATTGGACATCGGGTGCGGCAATGGAGGATTTTTATCAAGCTTAAAAAATAATAAATTTGATAAAAATGGCGTAGAAATCAATCAAGAAGCGGCGAAAGTGTGCAAAAAAAAGGGAATAAATGTCTATAATCAAAATTTAATCGACATCGATTTCGGGGATAAAAAATTCAATGTGATAACCATGTGGCATGTTTTGGAACATATTGCTAACCCGGTAGATTATTTTTATAAAATTAAGGATATTTTGGATGATGAAGGAGTAGTTATTTTTCAAACTCCTAATTCTAATAGCATAGGATCTGTTTGTGGCAGGAAAAACTGGTTCCATCTGGATTCCCCGCGGCACCTTATTTTATATAATAAAAAAAGTGTCAGCTGGCTATGCGAAAAGACAGGGTTTAAGATTAAAAAAATAAAAAATGAATTTTATGATTATCCGCTGGATCTTTTTTGGTCAATCATAAAATCTCCCATAAAATTTTTAATATATCCATTTTATCCGCTATTTAAAAATTTGAGCCGTGAACACCTGACGTTTATCTGTAAAAAATTATGAATCCATATGAAGAATATATTCATCGTATAAGCAAGATATATATCAGCAAAACAGATTTGGTTTTTGATTGTGGATGCGGAGAAGGAAATCATACGATCATTTTTCGTAGATATTCCGACAATGTTATGGGTGGTGACTTCGAGAATAGAACGGACAAAAAACTGGGCATTAATTTTCGAAAAATCACTGATAAGAATTATGGCCAGGAAAATGAATTCGATGTCGTTTCTGCTTTTGATGTTATTGAACATGTCCAGGATGATTTTGGGTTTCTTAAAGAATTGGTAAAAATTACTAAGTCGGGAGGAAAAATTATTATTGGAACGCCCAATAGGAACAGGCCGTCTAACGTAATGAAAGCTTTGCTGGGACGTCGGATTACGTATCCTTACAAAATCGGTTATCATTTCGAAAGCGGAGGCGACATTATTCATTTGCGAGAATACACCATGGATGATTTAGAAAAACTAGTAGAAAAGGCGGGGAATCTGAGTATTGTAAGAAGGGATTCTGTCTTCTTGGGAATATACACGCGACTCGGAGCCATTGGATTAAAGAAGATTAGAATGCGATATTTCCGCAATTATTGCAATCATCTTTTTGTCGTTTTAAAAAAGAGATAGACAAATATGAATATGAATGGAGAAAAAGTCGCATATTACATAGCTAGTTTCGTTGTTTTTTTGATAATTATTTTTTTGTTTCCTGTATTGGGAATAGTAGGCAACTCAGACACTCAGTTGGGTCTGAATATATATAACACTTTACAAAATAAGGTGTTTAGTATTTGGAATGAACAAAACTCCGGAAGCGAACTAATTTTGCCGTATGTTTTTTCTATGCTATTCCAAGCTTGCTTTAATCTGTTTAATCTTTCGTTTTCCAATATTGGAATAATTGCGCTTGTACTTGCAGCTTTGGTTATAATTACCTTTAAATTGGTTTTTTATCTGTTAAAAACAGAAATCGATAGAAAATCAAGCATACTGATCTTTTTTATTTCCCTTTTTTCTGTTAGCAATAGTTATGTCGTAACTTCTCTTGCTGTCAATTCAACGATGATTTGGACATTCTTTCTTTTTGTTCTGTCTTTATATTGTTTTTTTAAATATCACTTTGAGAAAAATTTTTTATATATAGTGTCTTTTTCTCTAAGTGTTATGTTGATGTCTATTGACCTGCATATGTCTGCTCTGACCATGATTTTTATTTTTTCCTACCTTTTTATAGAAGTACTGTATGATTGGATAACGACAAATAAAATAAATAAGAAGATAATATATGAATCCATTCTGATTTTGGCGCTTTTTTTTCTTTTTAACATCTTTTGGATAATCGTGAATATGCACGACCTTCTCATTAATAATGGCTCTTCTTATGGCGGGTATTTCCAAAGCGTTAATAATACTACCTCTGTCGTGGATGCCATTTCCAATTTGATCAGTCCGGCTTCGACTTTTGCTTTTTATCAAGTTAAGGATACAAACAAAGGATTGTTTTTTGGTATTGATACCGTAGGAACGTATTTATTGCTGGTCTTAATAGTCGCCGGTATTTTTATTGTTAAGAAGGAAAAAAACATTGAATTAAAAAAAATATTAATAATATTGATGATTCAGTATCTAATTTTTTATTCTTTTAGTTTAGGACCTCAAAATCCAATCGGAATATTTAATTTCTTCTGGGATCATGTTCCGGGATTCAAAATCTTCAGGGATTTTTCTAAATTTACCAGGCCTATCATTCCTATAATAATTATTTTGGCTTTTTATTCGGCCGTAAAACTTGTTCAACTTAAAAGATTCAAATATCCGGTTATGACTTTCATTTTGGTCGTGTTTACCCTTAAATTTGTTCCTTATATTTATAATTATAAGCAATATGCTCCTTTTATGGTTCCTGATTATTATTACGATTTTTATGAATTCACAAAAAACAATAAGCTCCAGGATAAAACCCAGCTCTTGCCGGTCATAAGCTGGTATCAGGGCTACACCTGGTCCAACCAGGCTTATGATATGAATGAGCCGATCGGATATTTCACAGCTAAGCCGATGTTTGTCAACGGTGCGACATACGAAAAAAATCAGGAAGAAATATTGAACGAAAAAATTTTAGAATTGTTGATAAAGGATAATCGACAAGATGTTTTTATGATGACTGGTTTTAGAAATATGAAATATTTTTTACTAAGGAATGATTTGCAAAATGAATATTTGAAAAAGAAAAAAATAAACATAAAGTCTATCGAAAATGCTCTTAACAACAATGATAATATTAACCTATTGAGAAAATTTGGTGATCTTAGCTTATACTCTATTGACAGCAAACATTTCCTTCCCCATTTTTATGTTCCCAAAAATTCCATAATTTCCAAAAGGACAACCAACGAGCTTCCGAGAGTTTTTGAACAGGAAAATTATGACATCAGTTCGGCTGTATTTTTTGAAAAGCAAAATGAAGAAAGAGCGCGCGCTTTGAATAATTTGAAGGAAAAAAATGAAAATAGTCCGGTTTTGGAGATTAAGAAAATAAATCCGACAAAATATCGGATCTGCGTGCATCAAGCGAGCGGGAAATTTCCTTTGGTTTTTTCGGAAAGTTTTCACGATGGATGGAAAATGTATTTGGCAAAGCCAAATAATTTCCAATTTCCAATTTCCAATGACCAAATTGGTTACAAAATACTCGACAATAATGAAGAAGATCAGGCAAGTAAAAGCGAATTGATCCAATATGTTAAAAATGGATGGGTCACTACGCTAGGAAACGGAAAAGAAAAAACAATTGTTCACAAAAAATGGGAAAATATGAAAGAAAAAAAAGATTATGAAGAAAAATATAATATTGATTTTATTTCCAAGAATTTTCAGGGGACAATCCAGAATGACAATTTGCCGGATGGAAATCTGACCGAAACCTGGTTTAAAAAGCCGATTGATGATAAT
>Ga0302250_1002717_pt1 | contig 10397 bp, 9 predicted proteins | sample AAG_RA_Asp_MG_FD_193536 | JGI IMG/M metagenome (GOLD analysis project Ga0302250, IMG submission 193536) | Enriched activated sludge microbial communities from anaerobic digester in WTTP, New Holstein, Wisconsin, United States - AAG_RA_Asp | ecosystem: Engineered > Bioreactor > Anaerobic >... | reverse complement strand
TCACCGCCTCCTGGAACCCGGCGCAGGCCTCCCCCGGGGACGCCAGTCCCTGCCGGACCAGGACCGCCATCCTCGCCAGCGTCCCGGTCAGGTCGGCCTCGAGGATCCCGTCCCGGTCCCGGCCGAGGACCAGTTCCGGGCGCCCCGGGGGCGTCGATCCCAGGGAGGCCTCCTCGACCGCGGTCGCCGCCTCCCCCTCCTCGCAGTCCTCCAGGCGCAGGCCGGCGATGGCGGCCATGGCGTCGTAGAGGCGTCCCAGGGCCGACGTTCGGGGGACGTCCCGGCCCGCGATCGCCAGGTGCGCCTGGGCCATCACCCGATCGGGAGGGACCGCCGGGAGGACCTCCGGGATCGCCAGCGGGATTGCGGTCCCGGCCAGGAACGCCGCGGCGCACCTCCAGGGGTCCCGGGCCGCCCGGTCCCCTCCGGGGAGGGGCAGGGAACGCAGGTGCGCCACGCGGCGGAAGCGGCTTCCTTCCACCGCGATCACCTCGCCGCCCCAGAGGGTGCCGTCTGGTCCGTAGCCGGTGCCGTCCACCGCCAGCGCCAGGGCCGGTCCCTGGCGGCCGTGCTCGGCGAGGCATGACAGAGCATGGGCGTGGTGGTGCTGCACGGGCACCAGGGGAGCCCCGGGGGCTAGGCGGTCCCGGAGGATCCGGGCCAGTCTTGTCGAGTGGTAGTCCGGGTGCAGGTCGTGGGCGATCGCCCGGGGCCGGACCTCCAGCAGGCGGCAGAGGTGTTCGGCCGCCTCCAGCATCCATGCGGCGGTGGCCTCCCGTTCCAGGTCCCCGACGTGGGGCCCGAAGAAGGCCAGGTCCCCCCGGGTCACCACGAAGGCGTTCTTCAGGTCCCCGCCCACCGCCAGCACCGGGTCCCCGGAAACGGGCAGCCGCAGAGGCAGCGGCACCAGGCCCCGGGACCTCCGGGTCACCCGGACCTGTCCCTCGGCCACGAAGGCCACCGAGTCGTCGCAGCGGGTCACGATGGGGCGGTCGTGACCCAGGAAGCCGTCGGCGATGCCCCGGAGCCGTTCCAGGGCCTCGTCCTCGTCCCGGCAGATGGGTTCGTCGTGGGGGTTCGCCGACGTCATCACCAGCGCGGCGAGGCCCGACTCCCGGAAGACCAGGCGGTGCACCGGGGTGTAGGGGAGGAAGAGACCGATCCGGCCGGTCCCCGGGGCCACCGCGGGAGCCAGGTCATACCCGGAGTCCCGGTCGAGGATCACGATGGGCCGTTCGGGCGATTCCAGCAGGGCCGCCTCCGGGGCGTCGATCCGGGCCAGGCGCCGGGCCGCGGCCAGGTCCGGTACCATCACGGCGAAGGGGCGCCGGTCCCGCTGCTTCCTCCTGCGGAGGCGATCCACCGCCTGTTCGTCCCGGGCGTCGCAGGCCAGGTGCCATCCGCCGATGCCCCGGATCGCCACGACGGACCCCTCCCGGAGAAGACGGCATGCCTTCCCCAGGGGGTCCTCCCGGGACGGTTCTTCCCCGGGGTCGCCGCGCCACCAGAGCCGGGGGCCGCACCGGGGGCAGGCCACCACCTCGGCGTGGAACCTCCGGGAGGCCGGGTCCCGGTACTCCTTCGCGCACTCCGGGCACAGGGGGAATCCGGCCATCGCGGTCCGGGACCGGTCGTAGGGCATCTGCCGGATCAGCGTGTAGCGGGGCCCGCAATCGGTGCAGTTGATGAACGGGTGGCCGTGGCGCCGGTTCCCCGGATCGTCCATCTCCCGGAGGCAGGCGTCGCAGGTGGCCACGTCGGCGGGGACCAGCGCCGAGGGGCGCCGGGAGACGTCGCTTTCCTCGATGCGGAGATCCTGGAGTCCCTCGGCGGGGGTCCAGCGGACGTCCACCGACTCGATGCGCGAGAGGGGTGGGGCCTCCCGGGCCAGGCGATGCAGGAAATCCCGGAGCGCCCCCGGGGGCCCCTCCAGCCGCACCGTGACACCCTCCCCGTCGTTCCGGAGGCGTCCGGCCAGGCCCAGGTCCGACGCCAGCCGGTAGAGGAACGGCCGGAACCCGACGCCCTGGACGATGCCCCGGATGCGCGCCTCGCATCCCTGCCGGGGGGCATCCGCGGGAGGGGGGAGGTCCCCGTGCATCGAAGACCTCAGCAGATGCGGGGGAGGGGTTCGGCCGCCGGCACGTCGCAGAGGCGCCGGCCCCCGTAGGGCGTCACCCGGACGATCGGGGCCGGGGCCCTCGGCACCACCCGTCCGATTCGCGCCGCATCCCGGCCCCCGGGAAGGGCCTGCCACGCCCGGAGGGCCGGTTCCGCGCCCGAAGGGGGCACCACGGCGACCACCCGTCCCTCGCAGGCCAGGAAGATCGGGTCCAGGCCCAGCAGGTCGCACAGGCCCGCCACCTCGGGCCGCACCGGGAGGTCCCCGTCCCGGACCTCGACCGACAGGCCCGACGCCTCTCCCATCTCCCCGAGGACCGTGCCCAGGCCTCCTCGGGTGGGATCCCGGAGGAACCTTGGGCGGACGCCCGCGGCCAGCAGCGCCTCGACCAGGTCCCACACCGGTGCGCAATCGCTGTGCAGCGACCCGGGGTCCAGACCGTTCCGCAACGCCGCGATCACCGCCCCGTGGTCCCCGACCATCCCGCTGACCAGCACTTCGTCCCCCTCCCGGACCGACCCGGGCCCCGGGGGAGCCTCCGGCAGGACCGCCCCGATGCCCGTCGTCACCACGTAGGCCCGGTCCCCCTGTCCCCGGGGCACCACCTTGGTGTCCCCGGTGACCACCTCCACCGCGCATCGCCGGGCGGCCTGGGCCATCGACGCGACCCACCGCTCCAGGTCCCCCCGGACCAGCCCCTCCTCGAGGATGAAGGCCGCCGAGATCGCCACGGGCCGCGCCCCGGACACCGCCAGGTCGTTGACCGTGCCGAAGACCGCCAGGGCCCCGATGTCGCCTCCCGGGAAGTCCTGGGGGGTCACCACGAAGGCGTCGGTGGTCATCGCCAGGCCTCCCGGGACCGGGTCCAGGCGCGCCGCGTCCCCCAGGGCCTCCAGGCGGGGATTCCCCAGGGCCGGCAGGAAGACCTCCCGGATCAGGTCCGAGGTCATCCGCCCGCCTCCGCCGTGGCCCAGGGCAATTCGTTCCTCTTCCATCGTTGTTCCTCTCCGGTCAGGCCCGCCGGTGCCGGTACCGGGCCGCGCAGGTTCCCTCCTGGGCCACCATGCAGGGTCCCATCGGGTCGTCCGGCACGCATGGCGATCCGAAGAAGGGGCACTCCTCGGGATCCTGGCGTCCCAGCAGCACCTCGCCGCAGCGGCAGCCCGTCGGCGCGTCCTCCACCGAGGGGTCCGGGGCCAGCCCGAAGGCCTCCGCCGCGTCCAGGTGCCGGAACGGCGGTCGCAGCCGCAGCCCGGACCCGGGGATCGTCCCGATGCCCCGCCAGGGGGCGTCCACCGCCTCGAAGACCGCCTTGATGGCCTCCCGGGCCGCCCGGTTGCCCTCCTCGCGGACCGCCCGGGAGTAGGCATTGACCACGTCCGGGTGTCCCCGGCGGATCTGGACCAGGATCTCCCGGATCGCCCGGAGGATGTCCAGCGGCTCGAATCCCCCCACGGCCATCGGGATTGGGCGCCTGGACAGCAGGTCCCGGTAGGCCGAAAGCCCCGTCACCGTGATCACGTGACCCGGCAGCAGGAATCCCTCCGGCGTCTCCCCGGGCAGTTCCAGCAGCGCCTGGAGCGCCGGGGGCACCAGCCGGTGGCTGGCCAGGACCAGGAAGTTGTCCGGGGGCGATGCCTGGATCGCCGCCGCGGTGGTGCAGGCCGTCGTCTCGAAGCCCACGGCGAAGAAGACGACCTTCCGTCCGGGCATCGCCCGGGCCAGGGCCACCGCGTCTGCCACCCCGTACACGACTCGGACGTCGGCGCCCCGGGTCCGGGCCTGGGCCAGGGAGATCCGGGCCGGGACCCGCACCAGGTCCCCGAAGGTGGCCAGAGTGACTCCGGGGATCGAGGCGATGCGCACCGCCAGGTCGATCTCCGATGCCGGGCACACGCAGACCGGGCATCCCGGGCCGGCCACCAGCGATAGCCAGCCGGGCAGCAGGTCCCGGATCCCGGCGGCGCACAGGGCGTTCTCGTGGGTGCCGCAGACGTGCATCAGCCGGACCGGCCGGCCCGGGTCCAGCGCGGCGACCTCTTCGGCCATCGCCCGGACCCGTCCGGGGTCCCGGAGGCCCGAAACCCACCCGCTCATGGTCCCTCCCGGCCGTTCGTCCCCGGCCCCGGGTCTCCGGCGGCCTGGAGGGCCATTTCCAGCGATTCTCGGGCCTCCTCCTCGTCCAGCACCTCGATGGCATAGCCGGCGTGGACGATCAGCCACTCCCCCGGCCGGACCTCGGGCACCAGGTCCAGCCGGACCTCCCGGGAGATCCCCTGGACCTCGGCCCATCCCACCGGTCCCTCGCGCCGGACCAGCCGCATCGGCACCGCCAGGCACATCCTTCACCTCCCCCCGGCCCGAACCCGGTCCCGCAGGGCCACCAGCCAGTCCAGCCATTCGGGCAGGCCCTCACCGGTCTTCGCCGAGAGGGGAATCACCCGGAGGTCCGGGTTCAGGGCCCGGGCATCCTCGATGGCCGCCTCCACCGGGAAGTCCACGTGGGGCAGCAGGTCCACCTTGCTCAGCAGCAGCAGCCGGGAGACGTGGAACATCAGCGGGTACTTCGCCGGCTTGTCGGCCCCCTCGGTGACCGACAGCATCACCACCTTCGCGTCTTCCCCGATCTCGAACTCCGCCGGGCAGACCAGGTTTCCGACGTTCTCGACGATCAGCAGGTCGATCCCCAGGGACAGCAGGCGATCCGCCGCCGGGGCCACCATCCGGGCGTCCAGGTGGCAGGCGTCCCCGGTGTTGATCTGCACCACGGGCACCCCGTGGCGGGCGATGCGATCGGCGTCCCGGGAGGTCTGGATGTCCCCCACGGCGAACCCCAGGCGCACCCGGTCCTTCAGGGCCTCGGCGGTCCGTTCCAGCAGCGTGGTCTTGCCGGATCCCGGACCGCTCATCAGGTTCACGACACAGGTCCCCGCCTCCCGGAACCGCCGCCGGAGGTCCTCGGCCACCCGGTCGTTGTCCGCCAGCACCCCTTCCTCGATCCGGATCACCTCGGTCATGGCCCGTCCTCCTCGACGTCCAGGGTCGTCAGCCGCAGTTCCCGCCCGGCGATCACCTCGCCCCGGCGGTTGCCGCATCGCCCGCAGGGATCCAGAAGATCGGTCCGTTCCTCCTCGGTTCCGCAGGCCGCGCACCGGACCCGCAGGGGGACCCGTTCCACGTCCAGGCGGCATCCCTCGGCCGGGGTGCCCCGGCAGGCCACCTCGAAGGCGAAGGACAATGTCTCCGGGTCCACGCAGGTCAATCGTCCCAGGACCAGGCGGGCCACCCGGACCCGGGCCGGAGGCCGCCCCTCCAGGGTCCGCCGGATCACCTCGAGCATCTGCTGCGCGACTGCGACCTCGTGCATCGGAGTCGTCCGGGAAGACCTGAAGGAATGCTGCTATGGCAACCAGGCGCTGTCAACGCGGCGGACCGGGCCGTTTCGGGTCGGTGCCTCCTCCGGGCCCCGATGTCCCGCCGCGGTTCCCGGGTCTCCCGGCGACAGTCCGGGGATTCGGCAACGGCATCGTAATGCCCCTGGCCGCGACTCCGGAAGCGAGCAGGGCCGCAGGTCACCAGGGATGGACGGGGGTGGTCGGGATGATGGACCCGGTGCCCTACTTGTGGCACTCGGCGCACTTGGTGGGACCCTTCCCTTCCTTCTTGTGGCAGTCCTTGCACTGCTTGTGGAAGGCGTCCTGGAACGAGGGGGTCGTGCCGGCGGCCTCCTTCTGATGGCAGGATCCGCAGGAGACCTCCTTCTTTCCATCCTTGGCCTTGTGATGGCAGGTGGCGCACTGGATGTTCCGGCCCACGTGGGCCTTGTGGTCGAAGGAGACCGCGGACTTCTTGTCCTTGTATTTCGTGAAATCCACCTTGTCGGGCGCGCCGGCCATCGCCAGGCTGGCCACCAGGAACAGGGCGCCCGTCACCACTCCCACCAGGATCCTCCATCGTGCGGTCATCTGTGCATCCCTCCTTTTTTCAGACTCCCAGGACCCGATAAGTCTCAATAGATCGGGCGCCCCTGTCAACAGGAAAGGGACCCGGGTTCCCGTTCCCGAACGCCGGACCGCCCGCCGGCCGCTGCCGGAAGCGGCCCTTGGACGGAGAGGTCCGCGGACTATTCCCGGGCCGTTCCCGGATCCCTCGCGCAGAGCCATTCGAACAGCACGGGAATCACATAGAGCGTCAGCAGCGTCGAGACCAGCAGGCCGGCGATCATGGCCCAGGCCATCCCCTCCCATAGCACGCCTCCGAAGAGGCCCAGGGGCAGCAGGCCCAGAACGGTCGTCGCGGTGGTCAGCAGGATGGGCCGGAAGCGCCAGATGCCCGCCTGGACCACGGCGTCCCGGATCGACAGGCCCGAGTCCAGTTCCCGGTCCACGAACTCCACCCAGACCACGGCGTTCTTGATCACCATGCCCGCCAGGGACACCACCCCCAGGAAGGCCATGAAACTGAAGGTGTTCCCCGACAGCCAGAGCCCCAGCACCGCCCCGATGATCGCCAGGGGCACCGAGGCCAGGACCACCGAGGCCCGTTTCAGACTGTGGAACTGCATCGTCAGCATCGCGAGCAGCAGGCCCACGATCACGAAGAAGACGGTGGTCAACTGGCCGAAGGCCTTGGACCGCTCCTTCTCCTCGCCCTCGATGGACAGGAAATAGCCCGGCGGCAGGTCCAGGGCCCGGATCCTCGGCAGGGCGTCCCGGAGCACGTCGGCGGCCAGCCGATTGTGCACCTCGGCCATCACGGTCACGCTCCGCTGGTTGTCCGTCCGGTGGATCACGCCCGTGCCCCAGTAGGGACGCAGCGTGGCGATGGCGTTCAGGGGGACCTTGGCCCCGGTCACCGAGGAGGGTACCCGGAGGTCCTGGATCGTGCGCCCCGAGACCCGGTCCTCGGCCGCCGCCCGGAGACGGACGGGAATGGTGACGTCCTGGTGGTGGACCTCGGTGGCCGGCAGGCCCTCGTGGGCGGTCAGCAGCGCCACGGCGGTCTCGGTGGCGGTCACGCCCACCATCAGGCCCGCCTCGGCATCGAGGTCCACCCGAATGCTCGGGACCTCCTGGCCCAGGTCGTCCCGGACCATGTCGGTGCCGGGCGTGTCCCGGAGAATCTGCTGGATCTCCTGGGAGATCCGGCCCATCACCTGGAGGTCGGGGCCGGTCACACGCAACGCGACCGGGGCCTCGACCGGGATCCCCATCAGGATCGCCTTCGGGGTGATCCTCGCCCCGACGATCCGTTCCCGGAAGACGTCCTTCAGACGGTTCGCCAGGGGCCGGGTGGCCTTGGGATCCCGGGTGTTGACCAGCAGGCGGGCGTAGTTCAGGGAGTTGAACTGCGGCATCACGGTGATGTGGAACCGGGGACCGCCCTCCCCGACGAAGGAGGCCCAGGACCGGACCTCCGGTTCCTGTCGCAGGATCTCCTCCACCTCCCGGACCTTGGCGGTGGTCTTCGCAATGCCGGAGCCCTCGGGCAGCCACAGGTCGATGGTGAACTGGTCCCGGTCCACCTCCGGGAAGAAGCTGAACCCGATCCGCGGCAGCAGGGCCGCGGCCCCGACGAAGGCCGCCAGGGCCAGCAGCAGCACCACCGGCTTGCGCTTCAGGCCCCCCCGGAGGGCGGCGGCGTAGACCCGGGAGACGCGCCCCTTCGGGATGCCGGTCCCGGAGGCCTGGCCGGTGGAGTGGCGCATCAGGCGGGCGGCCAGCAGGGGGGTCACCGTGACGGCGACGACCAGGGACGCCAGCATCGAGGCCGAGACGACCAGCGGGAGGCTCCGGACGTAGGCTCCGACCTCGTCCTTCAGCATCAGCAGGGGGCCGAAGGCGAAGACCGTGCCCATCGTGCCCACCAGGATGGGACGGAGCAGTTCGTCGGTGCCCCGGGTGGCGGCGGTGACGGGGTCCTCCCCTCGCGCCAGGTGACGATCGATGTTGTCCACCACGATGATGGCGTTGTCCACCAGCATCCCCAGGGCCACGATGAACGCGGCGATGGCCACCTGCTCGAGGTCCACCTTCATCGCGGGCATCACGGCGAGCGTCGCCACGATGGACAGGGGAAGGGCCACGGCGACGATGGCGGTGGCCCGGAGTCCCATCAGGGGCAGCATCACCAGGATGACCAGGACGAGTCCCTCCCAGAGGTTCTGCAGGAAGGACCCGACGAACTCGTCCACCTCCCGGGGCTGGTCGTGGACCAGGTCCAGCTGGATGTGGGGAGGCAACTGGGTCCGGAAGTCCTCCACGACCGCCTGGACCTCCCGTCCCATCTGCACGATGTTGTTCCCCGGGGCCATCCGGATGTCCAGGCCGATGGCGGGCTCCGAGGACGATTCGAAGAAGGAGATCGGGGGGTCTTCGTAGGACTGGCGCACCGAGAAGACGTCCTTCACCTTCAGCGGCGCGCCGGACTGCGAGGCCACGTCCAGCACCGCCTCCCGGATCTGGTCCACCCAGGTGACGCTGCCGGGGGTGTCCAGGCGGAGGTTGGCGTCGGGGGTCCGGAGGTACCCCGAGGGCAGGTTGACGTTCTGGGCCTCGAGGATGCGCGCGGCGACCAGCGGGGAGAAGCCGTAGGTGGTGAAGGAATCCAGGGGTCCCTCGATGTAGATCACCTCCTGCTGCTCCCCCAGCAGGTTCACCTTGCCCACCGACGGCAGGGCCCGGATCCGGGCCTTCAACTGGTCGGCCCAGTACTTCAGTTCCCGGGGCTCGGCGGTCCGGGACCGCAGGGCGTAGATCATCGCGGTGACGTCGCCGAAGTCGTCCATCACCCGGGGGCCGATCACGCCGGGGGGAAGATGCTTCCGGGCCTCCTCCAGGCGGTTGCGGAGGCGCTGCCACTCGATGGCGGTGTCGGCGTTGAAGTCAATGTCCACCAGGATCAGGGAGAGGTTCTCCCGGGTGATGGACTTCATCTGCTGGAGGGTCGAGAGCTTCTCGATCTCCTCCTCCAGTTTCCGGGTGACCAGGCGCTCGACGTCCTCGGCGCTCTTGCCGGGCCAGATGGTGATCACCAGGGCGAGGCTGATCTTGATCTCCGGGTCTTCCCGGCGGCTGATGTCCAGGTAGTTCAGGGTGCCCCAGGCCACCACGGCCAGCACCGCCATCGCGATCAGGGTGCGATTGCGGACGCTGAACGAGGCCAGTTTCATGGGGCCAGCACCTCGTCCCCGGGGTTCACGAAGCCCTGGCCCTCGACGATCAGGAGGTCGCCCTCGGCCAGTCCCGACAGCACCTGGACCTTCGTGCCGAAGAGGTCCCCCAGGGAGACGGGCCGGGCCAGGACCTTGCGGGTCGAGGGGTCCATCACCAGCACCAGGGGCTGCCGGTCCAGGTCATGGCGCACGGTGTCCAGGGGGATGAAGATCCCCGACACCTCCCGCTGCTGCCGGGAGACCCGGGCCAGCAGGCCCGGACGCAGCAGCCCGTCGGCGTTGTCCACCGCCACCTCGACCTCCCAGGTGCGGGTCTTCGTGTCCGGGAGCAGCGACACGGAATGGACCCTCCCGGGGCGGTTCTGGGCCACGCCGGGGAAGTCCACCGCCACCTCGGTGCCGACCTCGAAGAGGGCCAGTTCGGACTGGGTCACCGCCAGTTTCACCTTGACCCGGGACAGGTCCAGCAGCACCACCGCGGGCATCCCGGCGCCGATGACCTGGCCGACGGCGGTGCGTCGTTCCAGCACCACGCCGTCGATGGGGGATACCAGCCGGGTATGGCCCACCAGGCGATCCGCCTGTTCCCGCTGGGTCAGGGCGGCCCGCCAGCGCCCCTGGACCTCGTCGCGGGTGGCCTGGGGCAACGCCTGCTCCTGCACGAGGCGGTCCACCCGTTCCACGTTGGGAGCGAGGGCCTCGACCTGGATCTCGGCCAGGCGCTTCTGGAGCGCGTAGTCCTCGGGGGCCAGGGTGGCCAGCAGCTGCCCCTTCCGGACCCGGTCCCCGGCGTCCACCGCCAGGGAGGTCACCCGCCCGGCGACCAGGAAGCCGGGCCCGTGGGCCTCGAAGGGGAAGGTGTAGCCGGTCAGGCGCCGCTCGAGAACCCGGGTCTCGATGGCCACGGGGGCAGTCCGGACGCGGGTGCGGGGAGCATTGGCGGCCGGTGGCGGGGAGGCCTGGCAGCCCACGACCATGGCCAGCGCCAAGAGAGGAAGCCATCGCATCGTCGAGCCTCCGTCCCTGGAATGGTGGCGCCCATTGGCGCGTCGTGTCAATGCCGGAGGGGGCGCCGGTGCCGGGGATTCCGGATCGGGTCTA
>Ga0302250_1002716_pt1 | contig 10398 bp, 12 predicted proteins | sample AAG_RA_Asp_MG_FD_193536 | JGI IMG/M metagenome (GOLD analysis project Ga0302250, IMG submission 193536) | Enriched activated sludge microbial communities from anaerobic digester in WTTP, New Holstein, Wisconsin, United States - AAG_RA_Asp | ecosystem: Engineered > Bioreactor > Anaerobic >... | reverse complement strand
TCTGACAACCTCACCTCGCGACCATCACCTGCCGGTCGCCTTCGCTCCGGAACACCGGTCGTCATCATACCGGAACGCCGGTCGCCATCACGTCAGAGCCGCCGGTCACTTTCAGCGGAATACGCACTTCATAACAGCATGACCAGGTATACGGCATTTATCGTAGCATTCGCTACCGGCTTCAGGGCAGTCCGTGATCCTTTTCTGAGCGCCGCAGAAATTGATTGGAAAAGTGGCTTTGCGGTGTTGTCTGACAAAGATAATGAAGACTGCTACAACGCGCGGTTGATATGGATACCGCCGGTCTGTTTGCGACAGTTGAAATTTTTTGAGGAACACCAGCACAATGCGCTGGCGCGATTTAACCTCCTCATCCCGACGCTGCAAAACCGAGGTGAGCGTTTGTCAAACCTGGTGACAGGGAGATACATGTTCTTGAGTAAAAGGGATTTGGACACGCATGAGTGTGTCGCGCTTACTTATAGCCCCAAAATTTTGGAGACCAATCTGCAGAAGAAATATGCATTGCCATTTAACGCCAGTAGGCACTACCTGCGTTCCATATTGCTGGAACGCGGGTGTCCGGTGGAAGTCATAAATGCATTCATGGGGCATTTCGAACGGGGTGAAGAGCCATGGGGTCGTTTTTCAGGTCTGTCCCCTGACACGTACCGCAACCAGCTGTCGTCGTATTTGGTCCCGCTGTTGCAAGATGATGGATGGGAGGCATTGCCGGGGCTCGGGGCAAAGCTGTGAAAGGAGCCGCTCAGTTTTGGCTTGATTTGCTGCCTCCTGAAAGCGATGGTAGCAAGCCGGCATCAAAGCGTCGCGAATACTGCTTGAAGGTTCTGGATCTTTTGAAAAAAAGCCATCCTGATCTTTTACATGGCAGACCAGCGGCATCTTTATCAGAAAAACAAGCGCAGCAACTCACTGAAGAACTTCAGAAAAATACCCCTGGCCATGTTTTGAAACACCGGATCAGTTACTTGATCCGTGGGTTGGAGTACGGAAGTCTTTATCTTGGCTGGGATGTGGTAATTCCTGAGCCACCTATTGTGATCCCTCGCGAAAAGCCGCGCATTACCCGGGAGAGCTTTCTTGGCCTGCCATTCGTTTATGCGCTTGAGGAAGCATATCTTCAAAACTTGAAACAGCCACCGCCTGAAAGCTGTACGTCAAGGATCGGTCAACTGCTCATGTCGGCGGTACTCTTCGGCGGGCTTGTGCACAAAAAGTGGCTGACGGCTTGGGTGGAGGCACTGCCGACAGCCGTTGTTGAAAACGACGTGCTTTGGCTCGACATGACGGTGCGATACGAACATGAGGAGCGAGAGCGCCGTGCAGATCAGGCTGTTAAGCCAGAACCTAAAAAGAAAGAGGATGAAGACGAGGACAAGCAGCCCAAGGCCGATCACACCGGCATTAAGGACACGTGGGAAATAAAAAAACGATGGTTCGCGGATCCACTGACCCATGCGCTCATCATCCGTTGGCATTCCGATTTCCCGTCCGATTCTGCACAGATCCGTGTCGTCAGCCCAGTGGTCGCACTTCGGAATTTTTCAAAGTTGCTGACGCTTTCTGACAAAAAAGTAACAGACGATAATCTCAAGGTACTGCTCCGTGGCTGCGCAACCCGTCTGGGCATCCAGGTACCGCCGTTTCTACAAGCGTACGCTGAAGGCAGGATCAAGTCGGTTTCACTGCCTGATCATGTTTGGCTTCGGCTGTTAAAAGGCACCTGTATCCGATTGCCAGATCATGACATGGCCGACGGTGAAGAGTTTGTGCAAATTGATGCCCCGTTGGTGCTGCCTGACAATGCCAGCCCTGCAGTAATGGTGAGGCAGGAAGAGATGCTCAGAAAAGTTTTGAGCGACATTCTGCCACCAAAGGTAAACTGGAAACAGCAGGCTGTTCAGGTAAGGGAAGCCCTTCTTCGTTACTATGAGCAACAAAGCGGCCAGTTGTGTGAGGTCTTGAGCTGTCTGTTGCTTTGGTGCGCCGACTTGCTGACAGCTTACAATCGTAAGGAGATGCTACGCGGCAGGTCAGCGAGCAAATTGCGCGTCAGCTCGGTTCGTGGGTATCTGAGTGTAATTGGTCGACGGTTGCTAGGTGTTGCGGGCACTGCACGCATCACAGGGCTGGATGGCGATGAACTGCACGACCTGTACGCAGAAGTCATTGAGAGTTGCCCGACAGCGAAAAGTAAGCACTTCGTGGGTGCTCGACTGTACGCCTTTCACCAATTTCTCATGATCAGGCACGGAGCCGAGTTTGTTGACTTCAGCGATCTGACTACCGGCAGCGGCCCCGCTGAACTTTCAGTTGATGCGAATCTCGTCTCGCCGTACAGCTTCGATCTGCTTAAAAAGATACTTTGCCAGGATTTTTCCAAAGCATCACGTCTGAGGAAGATCCAGTTGCTGGCTGCAATTCTGGCTTTCCGCTGTGGTCTGCGACGGATGGAAGTCTTGAAGCTGCGGTTGATAGATCTGCAAGGGGTTACCGAGCCGGAATTGCTGGTGCGCAATAACCAGTACGGTTATGTAAAGTCAAACGAATCCATTCGCAGACTTCCTGTGTGGTGCCTGTTGGAGGCGAACGAGCTGCGGTTGCTTATGGAATGGCGCAGAAGACGCGGGTTGGAAGCGGGCAGTGAAGCAGGTAACGCACTGCTTTTCTGCATGGAAGGTCAGCCAACGCAACTGCTTGACGCGCACCTTGTGATGAAACCTATTCGGCTGGCAATGCACCAAGCGACTGGTGATGCAAGTCTGGTGTTCCACCACCTGCGCCATTCGTTTGCGACCTGGTTGCTGCTTAGACTGCTGCCGTGCATTCCTGAAGAAACGCGTTGGAAGGTTCATTTTCTGCAGCACGAATGTTTCGATCCCGACGCCTGCGCGACGTTGCGGTCAGTTCTGTTGACCAATCGCCAGCTCGGACGGCAGACCTTATATGCAACCGCCCAGCTATGCGGACACATCACTCCAGAAGTGACCTTGCTTCATTATTTCCATCTCTGTGACTTTCTTCTTCAATCCGGGCTCGCCATGCCCTCACATCAGCCAGTTCTTGACGCTGCAACCATTATGGCTGTGACCAGGCTACCTCAGCACAATGTGTACTATGCAAGAAAAACCGCAAAGGCTGAAAATTGGCAGATGTCTTTTGTCATCGAGCGTCTTGCACCGCCTGAACGAATGAAATCAAGCTACGCCGAATACAAGGCTGCAACCGATCCGATACCTGAGCTGGGCGACGCACATTCAGACGATGATTTGCCCTTATGGGTCAGAGTCTTTGCGGTAATAAAGGAACGGCAGATTGGAAAACTGACTTTTGAGGCATTGGCAGCGCGCAGCGGTTTAACGGAGCCCGATATCGTCTTTTGGGTGACAAACCTGGAGCGGCTGTCTGAAATGCGGACCGGTAAGGGAAAGCTCAGGCACATAAACAGCGTCACTACGAAGCGCAAGTCATTTTACTTTCCTCAACAGGCTCGCCTCAAACAAGACCGTGCCATGGCGAGTTCGATTCTGGGTCTGTTTGAGGTGAGCCGTGGCAGCGTCAGAGGCAGGATTGTCGAGGGGGCCAGATACTTCGCTCACCATTTCGTGGCCAACAAAGCATCGGTCAGGTTCCAGGCGATGCAAGAGTTAAAGCGGTATCTCTCTTTTCTTCGTCTCATCAAGCTGGAATCTGAGCATTTACGCATTACTCGTCTGCAGGCTCGAAGAACCAAGCTTGCGCCATCAGTTGAACAGCAGCGGCTTGCGCAAAAGCTGAAATTGACAAAGTCGTCTATTGTTGTGCTTGAGCCAGAAACGTCAGTTACTTATCGCAACGGATATTACTTGGTGCAGGTCACGGATAACTACGGCACCTCACCTGCTCAGGCAAGTTACGGTTTCCGTTTTGCCCTGTACCTGATTGTGATTATGGCAGGCCTGGATGATGTCCACTTGTCGTGACCTTCATCCAGGCCTTGTCATCGCAATTCCTATTGTTGCATTGCCAGTCGTGGCCGCCAGAACATATTGTTGTCCCCGAAACCGGCAAAGCTTCGCCAGTCCGGTTGTCCACTGAACGCAGCATCCTGTGCGTTCAAGCCGCTGCTTATCCTGTCAGCTGCGGAAATCGCTTCAATGATGGTAAGCAATGGCGTTGGCCTTTGGCGGCGCCTTTGATTTTGCCAGGTCCAGATATAGCGAAGTGCCAGTGAAGCGTCCGGGCAGTTTGCGTCTAACGAGCGCAGGTGAGGGGCAAGCACCTCAAGTGTCAGTGATTCATGGCCGCAGACGTATCCGGTTGGAGCCAGTTTTCCTACGTCCTTCAGGGTGCGTATTTTGCCTATGTCGTGGAACAATGCCCCGACAAGAGCTAGTTCCAGCTCTGCCTGCGGAAACTCGGCAAATCGCCCAACCATGGCAGTGCATTCAAGGCTGTGCTCCAAGAGGCCACCTGCAGTGCAATGGTGATGTTTCCGGCTCGCTGGCAGTGACACGAAGGGAAATGAAATCGCGTCATCGGCAAGAACGTCTGATACAAATCGATAGAGCCCCCTGTTTTTAATGCCCCGGGGCAGTGCGTCCAAGCGTGCCAGCAATGCGGGAAGCGGACAGATGCTTTGTGGTAGCAGCGCCGCTGGATTCGTTCTGACATCCTTAACAAGGTCAGCGTGCTGTAAGCTGGCAATCCAAGAGCCATTGAATGACCTGATTGTGCCACGAGCCTTGACGAGGTCGTACTCCTTGAAGTCTATCTTCAGATTTTCCGTCCATACATAGGCCTTGATGGCGCCCGTTGCATCCTCCAGGCTGAGTGTCATGTATTGAGAACCGTTTTGAGCGGTACGCCACCGTGGTTGACATACCCGACACACACAGTCAAATGGTATTCCGTGTTTCAGTTCAAGGCTTGCTATGGTCATCACTGGCCTCCTACAGTCCGCGTGCTGTTAGCATCTGCTCGAATGCTGACCCGTCTCTGCGGGTGAGATTCGGGACAAAGCGTGAGTAAATGGTGAAAAGCATCTTTGTGTTGGCGTGACCCATCTGGCGGGCTATCCACTCCGGGTTCTCACCGGCAGCCAGCCAGAGGGTGGCAGTGGTATGCCTGGTTTGATAGGCTCTCCGTGGTTTTAGGCCCAGGTACCGTAACAACGGATACCATACCCGGTTGCTAATGTTGCTGTACTCAAGCGGCGAACCGTCCTTCGTGCAGAACACGTATCTGCTCTTTGCCGCAGTGACCGCATGCTGATCTTTCAAGGCGTTGAACACCAGGCTGGACATTTCAATGCTACGCTGTGAATATTCGGTTTTGGTCGTGCTCAACACACCCTTCACCAAAGTTTCTCGGATATGGATCAGGCGACGATCAAAGTCGACATGCTCCCATTTCAATCCATCTATCTCCGATGTCCGCATGCCTGTAAAAAAGCGCACGGCATAGTAGTTTTTGAAATCCTTGCGCACACTGGAGATAATTAGATTCACTTCCTCGATCGAGAACGGGTAGACATCTGAGCGGGCAACCCGTAACTGTTTGATTCCGATGCATGGTGTGGTAAAATTATTGCGTTCAGCCGCATCATTGAGGATCATGCGCAATGGCGTCATGATGTGATTCATACGGTCAGGTGACAGCCCTTCTTTTTTCCCGTTCGGAACTTTGGCGAGTGAGGAACGGAATTTGAGGATGTCTCCCTTGGTGATGTGGCTGACTTCTTTTTCACCAAAATGTGGAATCAAGTACTTTTCAACGATTCCATTGACCATGTCAGTGTAGGATCGTTTCCACCTCACCGCGTTTTCTTCCAGCCAATCCTTTGCAACCTCCTGAAAGGCGGGCGTGCTTGGCGTCGATTGATGCGCACTGTCCTGCGCAGCGGCATCAGAAGCGAGCTTCCTTGCCATCGAAGAGGAGGGGAAATAGCTAGTGTACTCGAATTGCCCCAGCAATATCTCAGCCTCTATCTTCTTCAGCATCTTTTCCATCGTACGCCGGTTTTCCGGCGTATCCTTCAAGGTCGTTAGCTCACGGCAACGCGTGTTTTGGTAGATGAAGTCGAAGAACAGCGCCCCGGTATCTTTCCGTGCCCTTATGCTACCCATTGCAGATCCCTCCGCTAGCGAGTGGAATGACTGGCGCTTGCTTATGTGAAACCAGCATCATGTCCCGCTCGATAGCCTCCCAGACGAACAGGATCTTTCTCCTGCCGAACGGCCGGAAATAGTGGACACCTTCCAGCAGTACCGTATCCAGAAGGTATTGCCGGATGTAGCGTACGTTGTAGTGCAGACGGCTGGAAAGCTCCTCGGTTGTCAGAAAAGATTGTGTGGCCATGTTGTTTCCTCCCATGTGTATTAAGTCTGTCTCGACCTTACTATGCACTAATGTGCTTGTCAAGCACAAAAATACACAAACGTGCATGACTTGTGGTTTTTGTGGTAAATAATGATAGGTTTGTGTATGGTGTGAAAAAATAGGAGGTACTGATTTGATACGCTTTCGGCTTCGTGAAATGATTATTGATAAGGAATTTTCAGAGGGGAGGAGAATAACGTTTGAAGAAATTTCGCAAGGAACCGGCATCCAGCGTACAACCCTTTCTAGGATTGCCGGGCAACGCGGCTACAATACGACTACCGACAATATAGACAAGTTGTGCCGTTATTTTGGTTGTAGCGTTGATAAGCTGATGGAATACGTCCCTGATGAGGAGCTGAGCGGCGTCGCTGAACAATCAGTCAAACAATGATTACTCACTGCATCGTACCGTCACGGCTATCTAAAAGCACCTCAAAGCACCTGCCCCGTAAACTGTTTACAGATCCGGCAGCAAACGGCTGATCAATCCCTATAGCTACTCAAGTCAATGTAACCGTAAATGGCATTATGTTACTTTGTCTTGTCAACTATTAGTTTACATTGAGTTTTTTCCGTTTCTTGCTTCTGATAAAAGTTGACCGCTCCCCCCACATGCAGCTATCCTGTGTGCATGGCAATCATCATTTCCGACATACACGCAGACATCAAAAAAGCCCAAGCCTTCCTCGCCTACAAGCCTGATGCTGAGCACATCTTTCTGGGTGATCTGATCGATTCTCGAGACCCCAAATTCACCTTCGAGGACGAGCTTGCCTGCCTTGAGTTGATCCTCGCCTCAGACGCTACGCTCATATGGGGCAACCACGACCTGGCTTATACGCGACTGCGGCCCTGGGGGACGTTCACCCGATTTCAAATCCTGCCGCAAGAACTGACAAACCAGTACAAAGACACCAGTGACTACCTCCGATCCTGTCACCAGCAGACGGGAGGGGATCTGTGCGCCGTCCAGCTGTTCGTTGACAAGATACAGCCGCACTTCGACCGCTTCAAAGCAGCTCATGCGGTTGACGGCTGGCTTTGCACGCATGCCGGACTTTCAAAAGCGGTCACAAAAGAACTTCCTGACTGCCCGATGGATTCAGGCGACCCGGTAAAAATTGCGGCCTACCTGAACGAAGAGTTCCTGCGTGAATGTCGCAAGTATAAGAGGCCGAAAGGCGGCAAGCCCCTGGAGTACGGAGTGGGCCCACTGTTCTCAGTGAGCCGGACTCGCGGCGGATCAGATGAGTATGGCGGCATCTTCTGGTATGACCATAAGCGAGAGCTTGTCAGGCCCGATCCACGGGTAAAGCAGATCTTTGGCCACACCCCGATTGAAGGGCCATTGAAACAGGAAACATGGGTCAACATCAACATCGAGTGCGGTTGCTGGATATTTGATACGGAGGCCGACGATTTTGTGCTGCTCAAGTGACAAGATTCCTCAGGTTGACTACAAGCACCTCCTGAAAGCCCTACGCCTGACCCCAAGCCAGAAGCGGCTGTTGTACGCCTTGTGCCGGCAGCCTACAGCCCATGTCTTTGCAGCCGACTTTATGACAAAGCATGGACTCACATCCGGCGGCATCCGTTCAGCGTTGGACAAACTGGACAACCTCTGCCTGATCAAACAGGATTCGACCGGAGTCTGGCGGCTTGCAAATCCCGGCATGCAGGCCTGGCTGCATCTGCTCTTGACCACCAATGATCCAGAGAAGGCAGAGCATCTCAGGTTTGGCGAATGGGCCGAGCCCACCAGTAAGCAGCTGGTGCTCACCAAGGCGGTGCTGAGAGCCGCTGAGCAGCTGAATATCACTACGGCAGAGCTAGCACCTATCCTTGGCGTTGGTCGGACAACAGTAAACCACCTTGTCTCTCGCAACTACGAGCTTTCCCCGGCCAAAAAGGAATGGGAGCTTGGTGCACTCTTTGTGAGGATGAATATTGCCCTGGACGTCTTAGTGAGTGGCTCTCAGGCCGATGCTCAAAAATGGCTGAACTCAGGGAATGCTGCTTTGGGGGGTCAAAAGCCGATCCAGCTGATTCCCACCATAGAGGGGCTTGTGCGGGTGGTTCAGTACCTGGAATCAGTAGACAAGTAGCCTTTCCTACGACATCAGAAACGAGGTATTTGCATGGAATTCATGGCGATACAGATAATTACGATTGTAATTGCTGCACTGGTACTCGCTAGTCAGTATTGGCAGGACTTCAAAGAAAGACGAGAAAAGAAGATCGACACCCTCCCTTCTCAAAAGGCGAGGTGTTCACGGCGTCAGCTTCGCATACGTCGCTAGTCAAGGAAGGGCTTGGCATGATCTGGCTTACTGGAGATCTACATGGGGGTGACTCCGCTTGGCACATTTCCTCATCCCGCTTCAAGGAAGGACAGCGGGGAGATGTTGTAATCTGTCTGGGGGATCTGGGCGGCGTCTGGTACCATGATTACCATACCAATGAAAAACACCGTCGCCGAGAAGACTTCTTTCTGGACTCACAACTTCGCAAACGCTTCCTCTGGTTAGCCGTTGACGGCAACCATGAAAACTTCGCCAGGCTGTTTGGTGACGAGTTTCCGCTGGTGGATATCTTCGGCGGCAGAGCCTATAAAATCAGAGAACACGTCTATTACCTGAAACGTGGCGATATCTTCACCATTGAAGGGCAGACATTTCTGGCCTTCGGCGGCGCAAGCAGCCATGACAGGTTTGGAGCAAAAGTCAGATCGCTGTCTTGGGGCAGAGGCTATGATTATACCCTACCTCGAAAAGAGGGGATCGACTGGTGGCCAGAAGAGCAAGCGAATCAGGAGGACTACGACAACGCCTGCAGGAATCTGGATGCAGTCGGCTGGAAGGTGGACCATGTGATCACTCACACCTGCCCGGCAAGCATGAGGAGGCACTTTTTAGAGAGCAGCAACTCCAGAAAACCAGATCCAACAGAAGACATCCTGGAAAGCATATACAAACGGCTCACTTTTAGAACGTGGCATCTTGGACACTTTCATATTGATAACCAGGTAGACTTGTTTGAGTGTCATTACAGCAGGGTAAAGCCGCTAACCTGGCATGAATCAGACAAAAAACAGGAGTTTGAGATTTGACCTGCATCCACCAGGAAAAACCAGAAAAACAACAATCAATGGTCATGCAGCTGTTTGAACACTGGGCGATCAGCGAAGACGAACAGCGCGCCTTGTTAGGTCCTGAAACTGATCCACCAGACCAGCAGCAAGAACGGCTACAACTGCTACTCAGTATTCACGCATGGCTTCGCACGTTATTTCCCTATAACCGAGACCTGGTTTACGCCTGGGTGACTATAGACAGTGCGGACTTTGGCTGCCGCCCCCTCGACATAATGGTGCGGGGCTTGGAAGGACTAAAGCGGATTGAGAAACACCTGCGGAACGTGACGGATAGATGACCAAAGGAGATGACTGTGAAACGCTCCAGGATAACGCTATTTGATCTTGATGGGACACTTGCCAATTCTGACGGTCAGCTGCTCAAGGACCAGCAACGGATCGCTTCACCCAATGACTTGACTGAACCTGCGTATGACATCGCCGAGCTTACCAGCAGGATGGCCAAGGAGAACAGACCTGACCCAGAGGATGTCGATTTTGGGGAACCTGTCGGGAAGGAAAAGCTGTGAGATTAGACGGGAGCCGTGAGACAAGTTGTTCGGAAATTCCGAATCACTGGCGATTCCGTTTTTGGCGGTAGATGGCGTAGACAACACCGGCGCCCAAAACAAGCACCACAAACATAGACCAAAGGAATGCTCCAAATGGTGTCATGATATCCTCCTTGCTGGCGTTAAACCCGAATTATGATCTTTTATTCTGTAGACAATAATTTTATGGTTTTCAAAATAAAGGCTTTCCGGAATCTGATGTGGGATCAGCCAAACTAATTTAATGGTGCCCAGCTTCTCCTATGTGGGAATCAAGAGAAATAGCCATCTTCGAGCAAGTTAATCAGTGTGGGGAGGTATGCCCCGTAA
>Ga0302250_1002715_pt1 | contig 10410 bp, 8 predicted proteins | sample AAG_RA_Asp_MG_FD_193536 | JGI IMG/M metagenome (GOLD analysis project Ga0302250, IMG submission 193536) | Enriched activated sludge microbial communities from anaerobic digester in WTTP, New Holstein, Wisconsin, United States - AAG_RA_Asp | ecosystem: Engineered > Bioreactor > Anaerobic >... | reverse complement strand
CCTGGCCGGGATCAGGGCGGCAAAGAAGGCTGGCCATGAGATTCTGATCAACTGCGTGATAAGCAGCAAAAACACGGGCGAGCTGGAGGATCTGGTCCATCTGGCCGAAGAGCTGGGCACCTGGATATCATTTGAGCCTCTGCATGAGTCCCGAGGAATTTCGGACTCGGTCTGGAAGGACCTGGGAATACGGGACAGATCTGAATATGAGAAGGCAGTGCACAGGCTGATGGATCTGAAGAGAAGCGGTGCGCCGATCATCAACTCCCTGACCTATCTGGAGATGATATCATCACTTAAGCCCGGATTCAAATGCCATGCCAGCGACATCATCCTCCATGTGGCAGCGGACGGAAGCATCGAGAACTGCCGGGTCCACACTCAATCCCTGGCCAATGTGAAGGATGGGCTGGCAGAGGCCTGGCAGGCCTCAAGGATTGGCAGGCAGGAAGCAGTCCAGTCCTGCCCTGGCTGCCTGTTCTTCGGATATGCGGAAAACAGCCTCCTTTACGAGTTCGTCCCCGAGGTTTTGAGGCATTATGAGTGGATGTAGACTCATGGATAGGGCCCGGTGGCGGTGGGTGGGACAGGATGATAAGAGAGTGAGGTTCATCCTCCAGCCAGTTCCCACAAGCTCCAGTCTTACTCTGCAGTCGCCTATTAGCCATAGGAGCTAGTCTATCTTTTGATCGATTTGTTGCGGCAGAAGCTCTAGACTTTCTAAAGTCAGTTATACATAGATATTTATGGTAAAATGCCCTATCGGAGTACAATGAGATGATGCAGAGTGGACGGAAAAGCACTGATGTTTCTGGTTATCATCACGTTATCAAGCATTATACTCTTTGGTCAATGCCAGATGGAGCAATCTGTCATCGCATTCCCTGATCCGAATCTTGAGATGGTGATAAGAGAAGCGATCGATAAACCAGAGGGTGATATATATGCATCTGACCTGTATGGAATAAAACTGCTAAATGCCGACATGAGCAGCATAAAAGATATCACTGGACTTGAGCGCTGCATCAATCTAGAAAATCTTTCCCTGAGAGAAAACGAGATCAGCGATGCATCATCGTTATCGGGACTCACTGGCCTGAAACGGCTGGAACTGAGCAGCAACCAGATTACCGATGTATCGCTATCGGGGCTCGCTAACCTGGAAACGTTGTCCCTATGGGATAACCATATCACCAATGTATCATTATCGGGGCTCACTAACCTGGATACGCTGTTGCTATGGGGGAATAAAATCATAAATGTATCATCTTTATCGGGACTCACCAATCTGACGGACCTGGACCTAAGCACCAATCAGATCACCGATGCATCACCGTTATCCGGGCTCACTAACCTGACAGATCTGGACCTTGACAACAACCAGATCACCGATGTCTCATCTTTGTCGGGCCTCATTAACCTGATGAATCTAGACCTAAGCAGCAATCGGATCACCAATGTATCGCTATCCGGGCTTACTAACGTGGTATGGCTGGACCTATGGGGTAATCAGATTACCGATGTAACGCTATCTGGGCTTACTAACCTGACATGGCTGGACGTGAGTAGAAATCAGATAGCCGATGTATCTTCGTTATCAGGATTAACTAACCTGACGAAGCTGTACTTAGGCTGCAATCAGATCACCGATGTATCTTCATTATCTGGGCTCACCAATCTGACGGACCTGGACCTAAGCACCAATCAGATCACCGATGCATCACCGTTATCCGGGCTCACTAATCTGACATATCTGGATCTTGATAACAACCGGATCAACGATGTATCGCTATCAGACCTCACCAACCTGACAGATCTGGAACTGAGCAACAATCAGATCAACGATGTATCTTCGCTATCCGGGCTCACTAACCTGAAGGATCTAGACCTGAGCAACAATCAGATCAACGATATATCTTCGCTATCCGGGCTCACTAATCTGACAGATCTGGAACTGAGCAGCAACGAGATCACTAATATCTCATCTTTATCGAGCCTCGCTAGCCTGAGATGTCTGGATCTTGACAACAACCAGATCATTGATGTCTCATCGTTATCAGCTCTCACTAGCTTGAAATGGCTGAGACTTTGCAGTAATCATGCCACCGATGCTTCATCGCTATCGAGCCTCGTTAACCTGAGATGGCTTGACCTGAGCAGCAATCAGATTACCGATGTATCTCCATTATCGGGACTCTATAACCTGGGATGGCTAAACCTAAGCAGCAACCAGATTACCGATGTATCTCCATTATCGGGCCTCGCTAACCTGACAGGGCTGGACCTGAGCAGCAATCAGATTACCGATGTATCTCCATTATCCAATCTAACTAACCTGATATGGATGGACCTGCGCAGCAAGCAGATCCCCGATGCCTCAACGCTCCGGATTTCACAGGCCTCGAATAATTATATTTATCCAACAATCAGGTTCCTGACTATAGTAAAGGGGCGGGAGTGGTCACGATGGGTTGACATCACACTCAGCTGAACATTAACCTTACATAATATCAGGCCCGTTCTTTGATAGTGATGAAGGTCAAGAGCATACTACTGGTCTTGTTGCTGGTATCTTTCTTCGTTTATGTATCGGTCGAAGCAAGAGAGCAAAAGGTGGCAATATCTGGGTCCAGCACCGTAATGCCCCTGGCAGAGATTTCAGCGGAGGAGTTCAATATGCTCCAGGATAACTACCATGTGACTGTGACCGCAGGAGGCTCGGGGGTGGGGATTGTGAACGTGGTCGAGGGCAGATCGGCGATCGCCATGACCTCTCGGGAGCTTCACCTGGTGGAGCGACAGAGATACGAGACGCCAACAGAGAAGTTTAATGTGATCACCGTGGGATACGATGCCATATGCCTGATGGTCAGCCCAGAGGTTTACGATTTTGGTGTCACCGACCTGTCCGCTGAGGAGGTGAGGAGGATCTATTCTGGCAGCATTAGCAACTGGAAAGAGCTCGGGGGGCCAGACGAGGAGATCTTCGCCATAGGAAGGAGGCCAGGCTCTGGAACTAGGGACTCCTTCGATGAGATCATAATGGGAAGTCGAGAGTATGAGACTCCCGGAGTCAGCTATGAGGCGGCTGAAAGCTCCGAGGTCAAGACGGCTATCCGGGGAAGCGACAATGCCATAGGCTATGTCGGATATAGCTATATAATGAGAGGAGACAGCAAAGTGATATCCCTTGATGGTATCCCGCCGACGATAGAAAACATAAAAAATGGAACATATCCCCTTGCCCGAGAGCTTTACTTCATCACCCTGGGCAGACCAAGTCCTGGGGCAAAGGCATTTACCGATTATGTCTTGAGTCCAGAAGGCCAGGAGATTGCGATTGAGAACGGATTCATACCGGCCTGAGATGGGACTTATGGATATACGGTGCCATTTTTTTGGCTAGCATGGTTATCAATTGGACTTTCAAGCAGAAGCAAGTGACGGCTCAGTCGCGATCCGGTCACAGAAGGCTCTGATCTCTTCTGGGCTCATTCTATTTCTTGGAATCACTTCGACCTGATATCCATCGTCTTCCAGACGGTTAATCAGATCCCTGAACTGGCTCATGGCCACTTTAATCTGTTTTGTGATATCTGGCACCTTAAGGATGACGATCTTTGCTGAAGGTATGACTGCATCCACCACATAGCCCCATCGAGTCGGGCGGTGCGTCAGTACTACTACTCCTCTTCTCTTGAGCTCTGAGATTATGCCCTCAAATTTAACCAAATCCGCTGATTCAGATGGTTTCATTTTAAACGCACCCCATTTCTTACAATTCCGCATCGAAAGAGCCGAACCTGTCGACTGAAGGCTATTGAGCGGCATGAGTATCCTTTTGCCGCTCGTCTATTTGCCCGAAAGCACCTGCCTTCAAATCAAAACGGATCGACTATTATGTGATGCTAAATCAGCTTAATATCTTCTGGATGTTTTGGCAGGTCTGTGCTTCTGATAGCACTCGCTGCAGTAAACCGGTCTGGACCCATCCGGCTTAAATGGAACCTGGGTCTGCTTGCCGCATTCTGAGCAGGTTACGTCAGTCATTTCTCTCGGACCACTATTGTAGCTGCCTCTGCTGCCGCCGGAGCTACCTCTGTTTTCATATTTTCTCTCAAACATTTAATTCACTTACCTTTTGAATCGACTCAAAAGAATCGAGACTGCTACAGAAAACATCTCAACAAATTACTTTGATAGACGAAATGCAGCAGTATAAGGAGGATGGCTGAGCATATATACTTGTTGGTAAAAAATTATGATAGCAGGCGCCTTTTCGCTGCCAAAATGCCCGGCCATCTCCGGCCGATCATCTCCTCTTGGTGATTATCGAGAGCACATCGCAATCCTGGAGCTCATGATCCAGCCCTATGGACTGGCCAGGGAACTTGGCGCTCTTTCCCCAGACCAGTGCATATCGAAATAGGTTTACGAAGTCCCTATGAAGATGCTCGCATACCGATTTCACTGTGCTTCCATCCAGGAGCACCAGAGGCTCCTCAAGATCTGCTTTGCCTCCCTTGGGCTTGAGATAGATGCGAATGAATCCCAGCGTCTCATATATATGGTCTTTTAGCTCCTCGAGGCCTTCAGTGGTGGCGCAGGATATGGGCAGATAGTCCCTGCCCAGGTCTTCCTCGATCTTGTCCTCGATCCCACCGTAGCGCAGGTCGAACTTGTTTATAGCCACCAGAGAGGGAATATAGACCCTGTTCCCAGCCAGGAAGTCGACCAGGGTGTCAGTGTCTATATCCTCTCGAACGGTTACATTGGCGTTCACAATGCCGTAGGCGCGGATGATCTCTGCGATCTCGAACTCCGTCATCCGAGTCAGGGGAACAGTGCTGCGCACTATGATGCCCCCCTTCCTTTCCTGGGTGATGTGGATGTTTGGCGGCTGCTTGTCCAGCCTTATGCCGGCCTCATAGAGCTCCCGCTCCAGGACCTTCAGATTGTAATTGAATACGTCCCCCAACAAGAGGATCATATCCGCGGCCCGGGCGGCAGTGATCACCTCTCTGCCCCTGCCCTTTCCCCGCGCCGCTCCCTTGATGATCCCTGGCATATCCAGGATCTGGATCTCGGCGCCTTTGTGCTTCATCACCCCAGGAATGACCTCGAGGGTGGTGAACTGATAGGCTGCCACCTCGGACTTGGATCCGGTCAGATAATTGAGCAGGCTGGATTTGCCTACGGACGGGAACCCCACCAGGGCCACCGTGGCATCGCCTGATTTTTTGATATAGTATCTTCTGCCCCCTCCGCCGCCCTTGATCTTCTGAAGCTCCTGCTGGGCCCTCAGCTTCGCTATTTTGGCCTTAATCTTGCCCAGATGATGCTCGGTGGCCTTGTTCTTCTGAGTGTTGAAGATCTCCTCTTCCAGCGCCTTGATCTGCTCCTCGATGGTTGCCATTTTGTATTTCCTCTTGGTGGGCAGGACAGCCAAATGAGCCTTCCAGCCATCAAATAGAAGTGTGATGCGCCACTTTCCCAAGAGCAATAGGGCTCCTCCTTTAAAAGCTATGGGATGGGTGGCAATTAGAAGAACTTTGAGGCCAAAGAGTGCCTCATCTCGCACATCGTCTGTGCATGGCATGACTGGCAGGGGGAGCCTTCCGGCCTGTCGGGAAGCTGGCCGTTTTTGATAAGGCGAACTCGATCACGAATGCGCAGCACCCGGGCTTTGTCTGTGCTGCGGACGGGCACCCTTCGCACCATGCCCAGGCTTGGATACTCCACCTGTCCCCAATCCACCTTTATATTCTCCTTCTCTCCTAAAAGGAGTGAATAGCCGGCCAGCATGAGACGATCTCTCTTCCAGATTCCGTTCTCTGGCGGCCGGCCGGTGCGGATGATCGAGGGCGTATCTCCTGGAGCCAGCCTATCCAGCCTGCCGGAGAGACCCAGCTTCTCCGAATAGAGCTCTACCTCTGCCTCAAAGGGGATGAGCTGGTCCATCCAGCCTTTAAGACCGTTGACCATCGATCCAATCTCCTCATCCGCCTCATTCAAGGCGGCCTGAAGCTCGCCTGGCTCCAGATCGTAGATCAGGGGCAGTTCCACCTCCAGCCTTCCGAGAGCCTCTCTTAGCTGGCCTTCCAGATCGTCCTTCTGCAGCAATGAGAGAGCGAGGCTGCGCATCAGGATTTGCTTCGCACTGCTGAATCTCGGCAGCTTGCCCAGGGAATCGAAGTAGACGAGCCTGGGGCAGCGCAGGTAAAGGCTGATGTCTGAGATCCGTACGGTCTGGTGCATCAATCTAGCATCTGTTCTCAGTCTTTAAAAAATTTTGTATTTGTACTTGCAGGGTTTCAGGAGCCCTCTGCTCTTAAAATTTTCTCAGATGGCGTCCCAGGAGGCTCAAAGTAGAAGGTCTCGTCGTCTCTAATTGGTAGAATGCAGCCGGTCTTCTGTCCAGATTCTGCTCGATGCCGGATAGCCATCTATGAGTGTCCCTTCTCTGTTGAGCATCTCTCTCCAGCCATCTCAATGCATCCATGGCATCGAACGCCTGCGTCCTGATATCAGGGGTATAGGTCTGCCTCAGATGATCGTCCAGAATGCGGAGCGTGGAAGGTGGAGTTGCAGCAGCGACTGCCAGGGGGCGCCTGTTCAATTGATCAGAAGTGCGCTGCAGCCATCTCCTGGTATCCTGCCTTTCTTGAGCCTCTTGCTCCAACTTCTTTAGAGCGTCTATGGCGTCAAATGTTGGCATCCTGGTGGGTGGATTGGGTGTCCTCATAAGCTGCTGATTCAGGAGGTGGAGCTGAGAGAGATGCGCTGCCGGAGGTGGTGAGAAAATCTTGGTTAGGTGCTGGTCCAAGATACGAAGCTGCGAGGGCTGGGAAAAGGTATCTCCCCTTTTCGGCTGGTTGATATCGAAGGCATAGGGAGGACGGAGACTCTCTGGAACCCCAATTTTGGTAGGCACGTTGATGGTCTGTCCAGGTCGCAGAGTCTTGAAGTTGATGGCGGGGTTGAGCTTCTTTACATCTTCCGTGAATCGCTTTCTATCGCTGTAACCGTAATCCTCCGCTAAATACCAAACTCTATCTCCGGGCCTGATTTTATGAGCGGTGTAATGAGAGGCATCAGTCTCTACATTGGGTATGCGCTGGTAAGGCACGAATACGTGCTCAGGCTCGGAGAAGTCCCTCCAAATCATTTGCTCGACTAAATCTTGTTTGCGGCGGTACTGGGCCTGGTTACGACCGGATATATTGCAGTCGCATCCGCTGCATCCTGCGAGACTGCCAGGATTGAACGTGCCCATGGCATATTGCATCATATAACGAGCACCAGCTAAAGGTTTATCCGGAGATTCCAGTCTGCTCTCTTTTATCCAGGAATAGGTTTGGTCGCTTAAATCGAGCGTGCCGTCTCGCAGCAGGCCGCTAATGCTGTAAATAACAGGATCCTTGTAGCTCATCTTTTCTCGCCAGAGACTCTCTGCTGTATGGCTTCCACAGGATAGCACTGCCAGGGAACGGAGATTCCTGCCAGACTTGGGGAGTGTAAAGATATTCATGATAGTGGGTTTCTGCCACGGCTCGGCAGGTGCCGCCCATGGGTACCCTGTGTTGGGATCTCCATGTGAGGACCAAATGATTCCTGCAGTTCGTTCATCCTTCCATATCTTGAGGAATTCTTCTTTGGAGCATTTCTTCTTCTCAATTAGCTCAAAAGGCCTATCCGAAAGCGGATTTCTAAATCCTAATATATATCCAGGAGCCTCGGCTTTGAAGATGCTCTTCAGCTTCTCGAAATAGATTCGGGATATATCCTGCTCCGGGCTGGTGAGGTAGCCGCTTACGAAGTAGATGTACTTGGGGATTGCTTTTTCGCTCACATCCCCTTCCTCCTCCATTCATCCTTTGGCTCTTCAAATCCAAAGCTGACAAGCGAGTTGACAATAATATCGTCTAGCAGAGCCAGGTTAAGGTCGATCTCGTCGGCCACCTCCGTCATCTCCTCCAGAGTGATTCCCGCCCTCTGGCAGAATTCAATAACATCGGGCTCAGCAAGCTCTATGGGCATGTTGGTGGTATTCTGCAGCCAATGGGCCAGAGCCAGCCTGGCCTGGTCGGATGGGATTCGGTCAAAAGAGAACTGCTCGCTGAGATGGTTCAGAATCTGCTGACCGTATTGGCGCAGGCAGCGCTGGACCTTTCCATTGTGCCTCTCAGCCAGGACCCGGGCGGCCTGAGCTATGGTCAGAGTTGCATCCTGAGACTGATCCGGAGTCATGCCCATCCTTTCCAACAGGGTATGCATCAGGATCATATCGGGATGCTCCAGGTTATTCCCTTTCTCTGCCATTGCCCCGGCCAGAGAGCTTATCTCCAGCAGGTTGAGGTCGGCCAGCATCTGCGTCATGGCCCTTGCTCTATCCGCCTGGATCTGAGGCTGGCCTATTCGGAATAGCAGGCAGAAGACCAACTCGTGCCAGCGTGCGGTCTCAACTGGCCACTGATAAATATTAAGCGATGGGGCGAGAGCCCTTGCATATTCTATGAGTAACTTCCTCACTGCGTCCTTTTTATCCCGATTATGGGCCTGCTTCTCTTCTGTCATCTGCTCTTCCTCCAGTAGTGCAATTTGTGCGGTTTACGGTTTAATGGGTTTAGGCTTTAATTCGAATAGCTTTTTCGATTGATCTTTTGATGATGCGCTTTACGCAGCGGATTTATAGCGATTTTTCGTTTTAGACGCTGGCAAACTGCCCCACCTGAGGGATAGGGCTTCCCATTTCATAACCAAAAGTTGCTATTGATTTCTTGACGGCTTAACTCTGGATTGAAGGTATTGGGTCAGGTTCTCCATCCTGGAGGAGTTGATCTCTGCCTGATCCTCTAAGACCATCTTGACAAGCCAGACATCTTCAGATCCCGATCCAAAGGATGAGGTTATTCCCGCCAGGATGTAGTCTCCCTGCCGATTCTGAATAGCATAGCTTCCGAGATCATCCCCTTTACCACCGAGAACCCTTCTCCATTCCTCCAGTCCGGCAGAGTTGGTCTTTATGATCAGAGCATCTCTTCCCGAATCAGCATTATCGATCCTCCCGCCGATGACAAATCCGCCATCGATTGTCTGCTGCAAAGAGGTGCCTGAGCTTCCCAGGTACGATCTCTCCCAGATCTTCCGGCCTAGCTGATCCAGCCGGATAAGAATGATCTTCTCCTCCTCCAGGCCTGACTCCGACCTGCCCACCAGGGCGTAACCATTGGCCAGCTCCGCCACCTGGAAGGCGACATCATCCTTATCTCCGCCATAGCTTACATTCCAGCTCATGACGCCCTGGTCATCGGTCTTCAAAAGCCAGATATCGTCCCCCCTTTTCCCCAGGGATGCCGTCCTGCCGGCCACAATGAAGCCGCCATCCTGGCTTTGCAGTACAGACAATCCCACATCCTCATCTGCCCCTCCATAGCATCTATCCCATAGCAGATTCCCGTTGCTGTCGGTACGGATGAGCCAGAGGTCCTTTCTACCAATGCTCTTTGATTGGGTATAGCCGGTTGCGATATATCCCCCATCATCGGTTTCATCCACTGACCAGCCACCATCGCCTGAAGAGTGCACAAAACCGCCAAAGGTCTTATCCCAGAGCAGGCTTCCATTCCCGTCCATCCTGATGAGCCACAGCCGCTCCTCGCCCAAGCCAAAGGAGTTGGTGCTTCCGGCGATGATGTAGCCGCTATCTGCGGTCTCCCGGACAAAATAGCCTACGTCCTCGCCCGATCCACCCATAATCCTGCTCCAAAGGGGGTTTCCATCTGGATCGACTCTTACCAGCCATAGGTCGCTTCCCTCTCCCCTGGTTGCCGTATGGCCCACAAGGACATAACCGCCGTCATTGGTCTCCTGGACTGACCAGGCACCATCGCCATACCTTCCTCCATAGGTCCTGTTCCATTCCTCTGTCAGTTCCCCACTATAAAGAGAGGCTGCGGCGGGAGAGATATGATAAAAAGAGATGAGGAAGATGAAGAGCAGCGATGCCAGGAGTGGCAACACCAGTAGAATTGACCGAAAGCGTCGAGATGCAGTCCCCAGGCGGATATTAGTCTTTTTCATGGTATCTTGACCGCCTCTAGATTCCTATATCCTGGAATTTTACTGCCTTTTCCATAGAGAAGCTCCCGCTAAGGAAGGTGCTGGAGTCGATGTTGTTCTCGCCCATCTGATGCTGGGAGGACTTGATTCCATAGTAGCCATCGAACTTAGCATTGCTGCTGGAACCTATGCCTTGATTTCCAGTTGAACCACCCGGGGCCGGGATCGATGAGTTTAGCCCAGATTGATTGCCAGCGAATGCATCAGTGGCAGATCCATTGGTAGCTGATGAGTTGATTGATGCATTGGTGGTTGAGAAGTTTAGTGCTGATATGTTAGCAATTGAAG
>Ga0302250_1002714_pt1 | contig 10425 bp, 6 predicted proteins | sample AAG_RA_Asp_MG_FD_193536 | JGI IMG/M metagenome (GOLD analysis project Ga0302250, IMG submission 193536) | Enriched activated sludge microbial communities from anaerobic digester in WTTP, New Holstein, Wisconsin, United States - AAG_RA_Asp | ecosystem: Engineered > Bioreactor > Anaerobic >... | reverse complement strand
GTCGCGGGCCTCGTACTTAAGGTCGAGGATGACGCCGTCGGCTACGCCCTCGTGGAACTTGTAGGTGTGGATGTAGGTGCCGAAGACGTCCTGCGTCATCAGCTTGTCCTTGCGCAGCAGCGGTGTGCCGGTGAAGCCGATGAAGATTGCGCCCTCCAGCCAGCGCTTCATCTGCTTGTTCATGTCGCCGCCCTGGGTGCGGTGGCACTCGTCCACAAACACGTAGAAGCGCCCGCTGACCGGGGGCCGTTCGCCCTTGAGGTCGGCCACGTCGAACTTGTGGATGAGCGCGCACAGGAGGCGCGGCGTGGAGCTCCCGAGCTTCTGCACGAACTCGGCCCGCGACGTGATGCGCGGCGAGGGCGACTCGGCACCGATGACCCCGGCGTTCTTCATCACCCCTTCGATCTGCTTGTCCAGTTCGTCGCGGTCGGTGATGACGAGGATGCGTGCGTCGGGGTCGTGCTCCAGCAGCCACTTGGCGACCAGCACCATGACGATGCTCTTGCCGCTGCCCTGGGTGTGCCAGATGACGCCGCCTTCGCGCCTGGCAATGCGCTCCTGCGCGGCCTTCACGCCGAAGAACTGGTGCGGCCGCGGCACTTTCTTCTGGCCGGCGTCGAAGATGATGAAGTTGCGGATCAGGTCGAGCAACCGGGTCTTGTTGCAGAGCTGCGCCAACGGCCGGTCGAGCAACGCTCCGGCCTCCGCGCCTCCGCGTCTCCGCGTGAGATCCTCGTCCTTCCACTCCACGAAGAACTGCTCCGGCGTGCCAGTGGTGCCGTAGCGCAGTCCTTGCGAGTCGTTGCCCGCCAGTACGATCTGCACAGTGCCGAAGAAGCCTTTATTGAAGATCTCTTCTTGATTGGTGATAAGCTGCCGCACACCGTCAGCCAATTCCACGGAGCTGCGTTTGAGCTCCATCACCGCGACGGCGAGGCCGTTGATATAGAGCACGAGGTCCGGCCGGCGCTCGTAGCCGCCCTTCAGCGTCACCTCCTCGGCGAGCGCGAAGTCGTTGTTATCCGGGTGCTCCCAGTCGATGAGGTGCACCTTGTCGTGAGGCCGTCCAGCGCCGATTTGCACGTCCACGCCGTAGCGCAGAAGCTGGTAGGTGCGCAGGTTGGCCTGATACAACGTCATGCCCGTGGTATCGGCAGCGGTTTCCAGCTTCTGCAACGCGGCGGAGATGTGTGCGGGCGAGTAGCCGCGCGCGGTGAGATTGTCGCGGAGGAATACCGTCTCGATGGAGCGGTTGTTCTCCCGCTTGTTCCATTCGCCGAGGTACCGGTAACGGAGGCAGTCGGTCCGCGCCGGATCTGTGAACAGGGCGATGACGCGGTTTTGCGTTTTGCGCTCGGAGCGGGGTTGCTCAGGCATGGAAATCCCCTTTGGGATGGTTCACGCGGAGGCGCGGAGACGCGGAGGTGGGGAGATTGTTGACAATGCGGTGGAGGCCTTCTTTGAGGGTTGCGGCACCAAAGTTGATCAACAGGCCAACCTGAAGGTTCATCAGTCGGAGATAGGTGAGGACTTGCTTGCTGTGGACGGGAGCGAGCTTCTCCACAGACTTGAGCTCCACGACCACGCAGCCATCGACGAGCAGGTCAGTGCGAAAACCTTCCTCGAAAACCATCCCTTCGTATTCGAAGCGAATGACCTTCTGCCGCTCGACCCGAAAGCCGCGCAGTTCCAATGCCCGTGCCAGCACAACTTCATAGACCGACTCCAGCAGCCCCGGCCCCAGCCCCATGTGAATCTTGAGCGAGGCATCCACAACCGCTCCCGTGATGTCATCCAAGCTTTTCATGTTCTCGTCCTCCGCGCTCTCCGCGCCTCCGCGTGAGTATCCTTCGCTCAGGCATCGGGTTTCCTCGGTGGTTTCTGCTTTCGCGGGCGCGGCAGCTTTTTCAGCTCTTTCGCCACCCTTTCGAACTCCGCGTCAATGCGCTGTGGCTGCGCGTCCAGGAGCTTCCGATACCGCTCATACTCGCTTTCGGCCTTCAGCCTCGCCTGTTCGGTGGAAATCCGGCCTGCATGGTCCAGCAGCTCGCGCCCGGAGATACTCATGAACTCATCCAGCTTCGCGATCCAGTCCCGCATCGTCATCGGCTTACGTTCCAGAGCCTGGAGCTCGGCGTATTCGATGTAGAGATTCACGATGCGGTTCAGCACCCGGAGCTCGTTCTCCGTCAGGTAATTCTTGGTAACGGCGACATCATCCTTTCGTACGATGCCGCCGGGCCGCGTGGTCTGCAGGCCCATGAAGGGCGTGGCTGCATCCGCCCGTTCGGCGATGACCTCGGCGGCCGTATGGCCGTGCGCAGCCCAGTGCATCTTGTTTTGCACCGTGGCAAAAAACCTTTGCGACTGTTCCGTGTCCGGCTGGTAGTCCACGCTCGTCGCGTAGATATCCAGCACCTTCTGGTAGAAACGCCGCTCCGACGACCGGATGTCCCGGATGCGCTCCAGCAGCTCGTCGAAGTAATCCACGTGCCCTTTGCCCGGAGGGTTCTTCAGCCGCTCGTCGTCCATGGCGAAGCCCTTCACGATATACTCCCGCAGCCGCTGGGTAGCCCAGATGCGGAACTGCGTACCGCGCAGCGATTTCACACGGTAGCCCACCGAGATGATGACATCCAGGTTGTAGAACTTGGTTGCGTAATTCTTGGCGTCGGCGGCAGTAGTCAAGGATTCCTTGACAACTGAATCCTCGAGCAACTCGCCCTCTGCAAAGATGTTACGGATGTGCAGGCTGACGTTTTGCTTGGAGGTCTGGAAGAGCTCCGCCATGTGCTGCTGCGTGAGCCAAACGGTTTCATCCTCAAACCTGCACTGGATCCGCGTTCGTCCATCTTCGGTCTGATAGAGGATAAGGTCCGAATTGGGTTTCGGTTCCTTCTTCATGGCTTCCCCTCGTTGTTGCCTTGGGCGACCAACCTCGTTCTCCCCGTCAGGAGCTCCTGCATCATCGCCTGCTTGAGGGCGCAGGTCTTGTCGCGGCGGGCTTCGAGTGCCGTCAGCTCGGCGTCCATGTCGGAGAGGACGGTGGCGATAGCGGTTTGCTCATCATGAGACGGAAGCGTCACTTCGATGCTGGACAGTGCAGCCGCGCTAATGTGTACCACGGCGTCGCCCTGTCCTTTGCTCGCCTTCTGGGCGTTGATGGGCGCTGTGTTGCAGTAGTACCCCATGAACATCGGGCTCGCGCCTGCTATTCGAAGAATCACGATGTCGCCACCCGCAAAGGCCTCGCGGTCATCGACGAAGGCTACACACTTGCCTATCTCCTCTTTGGTTTCACCGGACCCGGCAAACAACAAGTCTCCTTGCCGCAGCCGGGTTGCAGTTGCTGAGACCTTGGAAGAGATCCAGGAGTTGAACGATCGGATGTAGTCATTGTGGTGCGTGTAGATTTCTCCGTACCGAATGCAGGGTAGATCGCCGCTCTTGGCTTCATCCTTCTTGACGCCGCTTCCTTTCAAGAAGGTTCCGACATCTCCCAACCGTTTCACCTCCCACTCGCCGTGGAAGCCGGGGAGGCGGGTCTGACCGGTCAGGAGCTGCTGCATGGCGGCCTGTTTGAGGTCGCGCTTTTTGGCGATGAGCCGATCCAGGCAGCCCAGCAGCGCATCCACATCGCTCAATGCCGTCGCGATGGCGCGTTGTTCCGGTAGGGGAGGCAGGGGAAGAGTCATCCTCCGCAGCTTCTCGCCACTTATTTTCGGCATGCTGCCCGAAGATCCTGCCGCAATACCGACGAAGTGCCGTCTACCGCCAGCACTGTTTGCGTATCGCCAAAACCAATGTGCAGTTGCTTCTTCCCGAAAACGCATTCGCATCATTAGATCAGGGTAAACGTACACTCCCGCTGGACCATCAAAGACCGCTGTTGTTCCCACGAGGTCGGTTGTGTTTGATCTCTGGACGAGCACATCACCTGGCTGCAAGTATAGATCAGACCTTGAGTCGATGGCTTCATATAACCACTTTACTGTCTCATCGTTCAGCACCAGGCAACCTGGCGTTGTTGCAGCAAGGCTCAGTGTTGGCGTCCCTCGGTATTCTTTGCCACAGCGACCCGAATAGCCATTCTTCGGGCCAGCGGTCACTAGCTCGAACAACTGCACGATTTCCCATTCCTCCGGAATCACCCCCAACTCGGTAAGCTTATATCCCGGCTTCACCTCCACGCTCATACGTCCTCCTCCGTACCAACTCCGCGTGGAAGCCGACGAACAGGGGCTGCGGTGAGGATCTGCATCTGACGAATGGCAATCTGGTTGAGCCGTTTCAGACGTTCCCCTGGTGGGAGGTTCATGTGGATGAATTCCGCGTTCATGCCCTCGATATTGGCGAGCACCAGTAGTTGCTCCACCGTGGCATGGTCGCGCATGTTGCCATCAAGGTCCGGATTTGCGTCGCGCCACTCTTTTGCCGTGCGACCGAAGAGAGCCATGTTCAGCAGATCGGCTTCGGTGGCGTAGGTGATGGCCGCCTGCGCGGGGGTGATTTCCGGGGGGATGAGATGTTCGCGGATAGCGTCGGTGTGGATACGGTAATTGAGCTTGGAGAGGGTGCGGTTGAGGTTCCAGGCGAGGGAGAGGCGGCGGTTTTCGTCGTCCTTGAGACGCTGGAATTCCTTGATGAGGTAGAGCTTGAATTCGACGGAGACCCAGGAGGCAAACTCGAAGGCAATGTCCTTGTGGGCATACGTTCCGCCGTAGCGGCCGGTTTGCGAGACGATCCCAATTGCACGGGTCTTCTCGATCCATTGTTTGGGCGTGAGTGTAAAGCTGTTCAGACCGGTCTGGATTCTAATCCCGTCGAATTCGACGGGATTAAAAGCAGGGTTGTTGAGCCGCTCCCAGACGCCGAGGAATTCCACAGTGTTCCTATTCCGAAGCCAGTTCCGGATCACATCGTCGGCGTGGTCTGGATTCTTGTATTTCGCGATGTCCGTAAGACTGATGAAATCTTCGCTTCCTCTGCTGACAATGCTAACCGCCGTACCTTGAACATCCACTTTGGATTTTTTTGACGCGTTCATGGGTTCATCGCCATTCTTCTGAGGTGTCCGTTCACTTTGGCAGTCAGCGCGGCCACTTCGTCAACAAGCTGCGGCAGCGGCGTGGCGTAGCGTTCGGCAAGCTCGCGGATGCGGCCGGTGAGGGTCTGCGAGACGCGGTCCAGCTCGCTCTGCACTGCGGCTGACAAGCGTGCCATCCACTTGTCGTCGACGATCAGCGTCTTGATCTCGGCCTCGGTGAGCTTGGGGTACCTGGCGTCGATCTTCTTGTCCAGGTCCTCTTGCGCGGCTTTGCGCCTGGCCTTGGCCTCCGTCTGCTGCTCCAGCAGGTCCGCGTACGCCTCGAGCGCCGACCGCTCATCGGCGTACAGAGGGTCTTTGCCGATCGCCTTCAGCCTCGCTTTCACGGCCTTCGCGGCAATTTTCTGTTTGTCGCCCTCACCTTCGATCACCTCGCCAAGAAGCCCTTCCTCGTCGCTGTGCTCCTCGCGCATCTCGTCGAGTTGTTGCTCCAGCGTGGCGAGCTGGTTGTCGAGCGCTTCGATGGCATCGCGTTCAGCGGCGAAGTAGCGGGCGACGAGAATCGGCGCGGGAATGAGGTCCGACTTGAAGCGCCGCTTGCCCTTCAGGTAATCGTGCGGCTCCGGCCAGGTGAGCTTGTTGTTCTTGTCTTTGACCTGAACGATCTCGCGCGGCTGCGCGCCCTTTTCCCAGCCATCGGCGGCGATCAGGTAGGCGTCGTCCTGCATGGTCTCGGCCCAGTAATCCATGAGGTGCTGGAAGACGTCGTAGGCATCGAGCAGCGGCGCCTGGCGGAACGCGGCCAGGAGATCCTCGGCGATGGTCTCGATCAGCGCCTTGGGGTGACCGTCCTTGTCGAAGGCGGTGAGGCGCGGCGTCGTGGCCATGCGCCAGTCAACGAAGCCCTTGGTCGCCTTCTGCTGGAAGGCGGCGAACTCGGCGTGGCCGAGGATGGCCGGCTTCACCTCGGTGAGCGGCAGTTTCAGGCGCCAGTAGCCGGGGCGGCCCGCGGATTCGAACAGCACGCCGCGCACACTGGGGAGCACCTGCCAGTACGCGCCGAGTGCGTCCAGATCACGCTCCGGGATGCCGCCGCGCAGGTGGCCGTCGATGTCCTGAAGGTCCTCGGGTTCGGTGCTGTCGATGTAGCGCGGCAGGTTGAGGTTGAAGTCGTTCTTAGGATCGGCGATCTCGGCCAGCGGCACCATCCGGGCGTAGCGAGGAACGTCCACCTGCCTGGTGAAGACGTCGACGATGCGGTGAATGTCCTGCTCGCGCAGGCGGTTCTTGGGGCCGTCCTTCTTGAATCCTTTGGAGGCGTCGATCATGAAGACGCCCTTGCGGCCGGCGGCGTTCTCCTTGTCGAGCACCACGATGCAGGCGGGGATGCCGGTGCCGTAGAAGAGATTGGCGGGCAGGCCGATGATGCCCTTGAGATAGCCGGACCGGACGAGCTGCCGGCGGATCGCGGCCTCGGCATTGCCGCGGAAAAGGACGCCGTGGGGGAGGATGCAGGCGCCTTTGCCCGCGCCCTTCATTGAGCGGATGATGTGCAGCAGGTAGGCGTAATCGCCCTGCCTGGCGGGCGGCTCACCCCAGGCGAAGCGCTGGAACGGGTCTCTCGCCGGCGTGAGCCCGGTGGTCCAGGTCTTGTCGGAGAACGGCGGGTTGGCGACGACGTAGTCGTAGGTCCGGAGGTGCTCGCCGTCCTTGAACTTCGGCGCGGCCAGGGTGTTGCCGGAGACGATGTTGGCCGTCGGGAAGTCGTGTAGGATCATGTTCATGCGGGCCAAGCCCGCCGTGGTGACATCTTTCTCCTGCCCTTCGAGAGTGATGCGCTTCCCGGCCCCGGCCCGGGCGGCCACCTTCAGAAGCAGTGAGCCCGAGCCGCAGGTCGGGTCGTAAGCGGTCGTGGAGGCCTTCGTGTTGTCCGGCGAGATGCCGATCACCCTGGCGATGACGCGGCTGACCTCGGCGGGGGTGTAGAACTGCCCCTTGCTCTTGCCGCTTTCGGTGGCGAAGTGCCGCATCAGGTACTCGTAGGCGTCCCCGAGGAGGTCGTCGTGGTCGGCGCGGTTCTGGGAGAAGTCGAGCTGGGGACTCGCGAAGATGTTGACCAGGTTGGTCAGACGCTCGACCTTGGCCTGCCCTTCGCCGAGCTTGTTGGAATCGTTGAAGTCCGGGAAATCGCTGCGGGCCAACCGGTCATTAGCCTGCACGAGCGGCGCGATGACCTGGGTGTTGATCTTGTCGCCGATGTCGCTCTTACCGCGGAGCGCGAGCATGTCCTTGAAGCTCGCGCCGCTGGGGATCGTGACCGGCGGGGCGAAGTCGGTGCTGTTGCCGTACTTGTCGGTGACGTACTTGATGAACAGCATGAACAGGACGTAGTCCTTGTACTGGCTGGCATCCATGCCGCCGCGCAGCTCGTCGCACGACGCCCAGAGCGAGGAGTAGAGGTCGGATTTCTTGATAGCCATGGGTATCCCTTGTAGAGACAGCTATTTTCAGCCTGTAACTAATTGTCGAGTAAGTACAGTAAAATACAATACTGTCCGGAATAATCCAAACAGATTGAAGTATGATCGTCGAGGGAGGAAACAGCTGGCCCGTCACTACTCTGCCAGGGACTTCTTCCGCCGGATGACGAACGCTCTGTTCGCCCGCTACTTTCAGGCACAAGGGGTGTTCGGCGATCTTGATTTCGCTTCCGTGAAGGACGGTAAGCCGGATGAGCTTACGTCATTTATTTCCGATAGGGTACTCTAGGTGACATGCTTCACCTTGATTGCATCCAACGGACAGGCTTCGATACAGTCCCAGCATCCCATGCACATATCTTGAAAGACTATTGGTAGTTCAAAAACGCCATCGATCTGTTTGATTACTTTATGGGTGCAAGCAGATGCTGCTGCGCATATTCCTTCTTCAGGATTACATTCTCTTGGATTGCAGCTTGCAAAATCCACAATTGCAAAGGTCTTTTTTGACTGCAGATTCATTGTGATCAAATCAGAAACTTGTCAGCGGGTGAATCAGTGGAACTCGAGATGTGTCATGCCTGCGCCGCCGCGCTCGGGCGGCAGGCTGAGAGGCAGGACGTTTTGCTTCAGCCAGTCGGAAGCGGTGCTGGTAGTGGTCGAACCCCTCGACAAACCATAGGCCACTACCCCGGAGGTGATGGCCGCAGCCTGGGAAGTGCCGTCGCCCAGAACGATGAGGTCGGCGCCATAGGCGGACTGGATGCCGACGGCCGGCGCGGTCACGTCCAATCCTTTGCCTGAATTGGAGAAGTATGCCTGTTGATAGTCAGCATCCACGCCCCCAACAGAGATCACGGAACTGATTGCCGCTGGATAGGCCAGTTGATTGTTGGTGTGGTCGTTGCCGGCGGCAGCGACGATTACCGCACCTTTGCTTTCGGCGTAAGCCACCGCGTCGCGCAGGACGGTGGCGTCACCATAGGACCCCAAGCTGATGTTGATGACCTGTGCACCAGCGTCCACGGCCTTTACAATGCCTTCGGCAAGTTTGAAGCTGCTGCTTTCGCCCAGGCTGTCCGCGATGCGCACGTCGAGGATATGGCTGGCAGGCGCAACTCCAGGGGCTTGTTCGTCCCGCCCGCCGATAAGGCTGGCCACCGCGGTGCCGTGGCCGGCGAATGGCTGGCCGTCATTCACCAAATCCAAATGCGTGAGCTGGCCCTTACCGAAGGTCGGATGGTTTTCTACGCCCGTGTCGAGAACAGCCACGGTGATTTCCGTCCCCCATGTCGAGCGGTTGCTGTCAGCGCCAATGGCCTGCAAAAAAGCATCTCCGCCGAATGGGGCGGTACCGCTAACGCCGGGCCGTGATTCAGAATTCAGCCAGCCGGGGACCTTGACCGTAAAGTTTGCCTCAATAGCCTCATAGACGCTCTCGTCGCCCTCGATCAGCGCCCGCAACTCGTCCAAGTCGTCAAAACCGACGCGAATAGCCATCAAGCCATCCAGCCTGCCGAGTATCTTGAGTCCGCTCTGGTCAGCACGACTCAGGAAAGCGCGCAGCGCTTCGGGTGACTTGAACTTTAGCAGAAGCTCATTTCCGATCGCGCCGAAGCTGTTCAATCGACGGCTTAGCAGTTTCGACAGGCGATCATCATTTTCCAGGGGTAGCTCATGGTGGGGCGATAGCGGCGGCTCGGGAGAGACCATGTGCTGGGGTGTTATAGAGGAGGGACGGCGGGGCGGAGGTGCCTTGGAGGTTGCGGTAGTTCCAGGCCGAGAATCGATCGCTGCTTTGCGCGGAGCCTCCCTGTCCCCGTGCCCGGCAAGCCAGGCAATCAGCGCCAAGGCAACGCCACCAACAAACCAACGCGAAAATTGGGGCTGGTTCATGACTCCATCCTTAACAAACCTAAGCCGGTTAAGCTCGCAAGCCATCAGTTTGGGTCACGCCCATACGCAAAAGGCGCCGCAATCGCAGCCCGAGGTCGCGCGGCACCGTATCGCACATAGCGGCCTGTCTTCTTCACTTAGACCGTCTACGCGTTAACGAATCCGCCCCCCCTTTTGCCTCAGGCGTGTTTCTCCATCAGGTCTTGTGTTGCCTTGAACGCCGAGGGCTTGTCATTTTTGATGCCTTTGGCAACTCGGCGCTTACGCCGCGTAGATTGTCGCTTTTCCTAAGCGAACAGCTCATAAGTAATCGCTTTTCGCGGTTTTGGCTAGCACTCGCGGTAGTTTGTGTCAAGGACATCCTGAACCATCTTGGACCTCAACAAGGAAGCTCAGCACGAACTTGCCAAACCCTTGAAGGGGCATCCCCAGCTGGCTTGAGAACCATATGATTGGAACTGTTTGCAGGACCGGCTGGCGGCAATGAAGGCCTCTGGGCGGCGATATCGGTTCTTCCTCGGGTTCCTCTTATTATTCCTTGAAGGCATCACGGCCTTCCTGTAATTGACCAACTGTGGGCTTATCGTTAATCTTGTCCCATGTGCAATGCGATGACCATTTCAAACGAGAGGGAGAATCCGATGAAGATCGTTTCCGTCCTTGGTAGTCCGCGGGAAAACGCGAACAGTACCACCATCGCCAACCGGTTCTGCAAGTCCGCCGAGAAACTCGGTGCTGAGGTCAAATCCTTTGTCCTGAACGATCTCCAATTCCGTGGTTGCCAGGGGTGCATGGCATGCAAAACGAAGCTCGACAGATGCATCCTGGAAGACGATCTGACGGAAGTCCTGGAGGCGGTTCGGGAAACGGACATTCTGGTCTTGGCATCGCCGGTCTACTACTGGGATGTTTCCGGCCAACTCAAATGCTTCCTTGATCGCACCTTTTCATATCTGGTGCCTGATTTCATCACAAATCCCGTCAAATCTCGCCTTCCTT